>WNFX01013658.1_pt1 | contig 11848 bp, 8 predicted proteins | sample 5400111 | NCBI WGS metagenome assembly WNFX01 (sample SAMN13153363, study PRJNA577476) | soil metagenome | isolation source: 40 cm soil or saprolite under grassland replicate 1 | place: USA:California | collected 2016-06-15
TCCAGCGGTGCCCATGCCCACCGGCGCGGGCCAGCAACGCCGCACCGATCACCTCGGCCGCATAGGCCCGCCGCAGCAACACCGTCACCGGCAGCAGCACATGCGTCACCAGACACCCGCCGCAACGACCACGGCGAGGCCGCAACACCCCGCCGATCCCATACACCCGGCGAGGCCGGGCCCAACCCCACGGACGCAGCACACCCGAACAACCAGGGCAATCCACCCGCCCGGCCATCAACCGCGACTCGACTCCAACCGGATCAGCCTCTACCGTCACCAACGGTGCCTCTGCGCATCAGCACGGCCCTCCCACGACGGTCCTCCACGACATACGCGGGAGGGCCGTTGTCATGTTCATCGGCAGGATCCTCCCCACCCCGGCACACTGACGAAGCCGACCACCACAGCCGACAGCACACACAAGATCAAACCGTCATCAGCAACCGGACTGACGTCTACCGCCCCGATCACCGGCGATAGGAATGACGGCTAACAACAGGGTCCACGTTGTGTCCGGACGCATCTGGCGTGGAGGTCAGACCTTTGACACCGAACAGCCGTAGACGTCGCCCGTTCGTCTGCTACTGAACGCCGTCATCGACGGCATACCGTGACCGCGTCAGTGCGTTATGTAGCTCCAACGTCAAATCCATCAGGAGCGGAGGCTCTCTACTTACCCGGTCACGGCGGTCGCTTCCCGACATCCCGACCCGTGCCCGAGGAGAGCGGTCGGTTCTCGCCGGCCGGATAGGTATCCCTGTGCCAGCAGCAGTCCTCGGCAGTCGAAGCCGGCGCGTTCCGACCGGTCTCCCGTCACGTGCACGTTAGAAGGCCCTCAAGATGACACGAGTAAGCCCACGCCGAGGGCTCGTCGCCATCGTGGCGGCCGGCCTGTTGCTGATGGCGCAGTCCGCTGCGGCGGCACCGAGTCCCCGCCTCGAACCCGCGGGCAGGAAGCTGCCGAATCGACCCGTACCCGCGGTGCCGGGTTTTCCGGCCGTCGCGCCGCCTGCCGTAACGCCGCCTCGCGCGCTGCCCAAGAAGACCGGATCGGTGCCGCTGCACCCGGAGCGGCGGATCAGACTGGGCCTCGCGCCGGCCGGTCCAACGTCGGCCGAGCCCGACGCGACCGCTGCCGAGGCGGTCGCTCCGGCGAACGCCAAGTTCGCTCTGCGCGCCCTGGTCGTGGCCATCGACGCGGGCGACTGGGGGGTAGCCACCTGGCAGTCGACGCTGGACCGGGTAGGCGCCGGCTACGACGTCCTCTACACCCGGACCACGCCGCTGACCAGCGACCTGCTTGTGCGTCCCGACGGCACCGGCCGCTACAGCGCGATTCTGCTGACCAACAACAACCTGCTGTACCAGGACGCCTCGGGCGGTTTCGTCAGCGGCCTCTCCGGCGACCAGTGGAACCTGCTGTGGGCCTACGAGCGTGACTACGGGGTACGCCAGGCGACGCTCTACAACAGCTACGGCACTTTCCCCGAGGACTACTGCCTTCGCGGCGGCAGTGAGGGCGGCGTCGGCGACAGCCCGCTCACGACGACGTTGACCGCGAGCGGAGCAAGCGCCTTCAGCTACCTGAACTCGGCCGCACAGGTCCCGATCATCCAGTCGTACGTCTACCGGGACCAGCTAGCGGCCGGCTGCGACGCGCAGCCCATCCTGACTGCGGGCAGCGACGTGCTGGGTGTGCTCACCACCTCGACCGACGGGCGGGAGCGGCTGGCGCTGACGTTCACCTCCAACCAGTACCTCCTCCAGGCGCACCTGCTGACCTACGGGCTGTTCCGCTGGGCCAGCCGTGGCCTGTTCTTCGGCGAGCAGCGGCACTCCCTCAACGTCGACGTCGACGACTGGTTCAACTCCTCAGACGAGCAATACCCGGACGGGACGATCAACGTCGATCCCGGCTTCCGGATGTCGGCGCACGACGCATACAACACCTACACCCAGCAGACCGCCATTCGCGGCCGGTACCCGCAGGCCAGCGCGTTCACCCTCGGAATGGCGTACAACGGCGGCGACGCCAATCTCAACGCGAACTCGGCGTGCTCCCCCAACGGCGGCATCAACCAGTTGACCGCCACCACCAGGTGCCTGCGCAACAACTTCCGGTGGATCAACCACACGCTGACCCACCCGAAGATGAACTTCACCGACTACGCCACGAACTACACCGAGATCAACCAGAACCTCATCGTCGCGCAGCAACTCGGTCTGCCCGTCGACCGGACGGTGCTGAAGACCCCCGAGTACTCCGGCCTGGGCACCTACAACCCCGACCCGACCAACGACATTGATCCGCCCACGGACTACGGCCTCGGCGCCTCCAATACCGCCCTACTGCAGGCGGCCAAGGACCTGGGTGTCGAATACCTGCACGGCAACATGTCGTTCAAGAGTCAACTGCCGCCGTGCTTCAACTGCGGCCTCGTCCATCCGCTCGAGCCGAGCCTGACGATCGTGCCGGACTGGCCGACCAACATCGCCTATTTCAGCACCACGCCGGACGAGGAGACGTACTTCTACAACTCCTACTACGGCCCCAACGGCAAGTTCCCGTACTGGCCGACCAACCTGACCTACGACCAGATCATGAACTATGAGACTGACCAGGCGCTGACCCACGTGGCCACCGGATCGATCTACAGCCATACCTTCCACATCGGTAACCTGCGCGACTACGGCGGCGGCCGGACGCTGACGACGGACTGGGCCGACCGGCTTATCAGCAAGTACGCGTCCTACTACTCCGTACCGCTGCTCACGCAGGGCTGGCCGGCCCTGGCCACGTACGCGACCGGACGCAACGCCCATTTCGCCGAACTCGCTGCCGGCGTGGACGCGGTGTACGACCGGGCGGCCGGCACGGTCACGGTGACCTCTCCGGCGGCCGGCAACGTCACGGTGACGGGAGCCCCCACCGCCGGCTTCACCACGTATGGCAACGAGGTCTCGGCTCGTATCACCCTGGCGGCCGGCACACCGGTCACCTTCACACCCAGCCTCCTGCCGTGAAAATCGTCCTGGTCTCCGAGGGGACCTACCCATACGCGATGGGTGGCGTGAGCCTGTGGTGCGACCAGCTGATCCGAGGTATGCCCGAGTACCGCTGGGAGATGGTCGCGCTCACGGTCGATGGCAGCGAGCGGGAGCTGTGGAAGCCTCCTGACAACCTGGAGTACACACAGTCGATCCCGATGTGGGGGCCGGCGCCGTCCAGGCGGCGCCGGCGCTCGGGACCGCCGGGGACCGCGTTCACCTCCGCGTACGAGGCTTTCCTGACGGCCCTGATGAACCCGCAAGACCCGCGCTCGGATCAGGCCGCGGTCAGCCGGAGCCGGTTTCTGCTCGCCTTGCGCGGCCTGTACGAGTACACCGCGGAGGGCGGGGAGCTTGCCGACGCGCTGACCACGAACCAGGCGCTGGCGCAGATGATGGATGCCTGGCACGGAGTGTACGGCGACGGGTTGACCCTGGCCGACGCGATCGAGGCGGCGTGGCTGATCGAGCGGATGCTACGGCCGCTGTCGGTGCCGCCGGTCGCGGCCGACATCGTGCACGCGTCGATGAACGGCCTGAGCATGCTCGTGGCGATGGCGACCAAATGGCGCCACGGCGCCCCGGTGGTCTTGTCCGAGCACGGCATCTACCTGCGTGAGCGGTACCTGTCGTTTCTGAACGAGGACTCGCCCCGCGCGGTGAAGATCCTGCTGCTGAACTTCTTCCGGGCGCTGGCCGGTGCGGGTTACCTCATCGCGGACGTCCTCGCACCGCACTCCAGCTACAACCGCCGCTGGCAGCTGCAGAACGGCGCCGACCCGGACCGGATGTGGACGATGTACAACGGGGTGTCGCCCGACGAGTTCCCACCCGCCGAGTCCGAGCCCGACCGGCCCACGATCGTGTTCATGGGCCGCATCGACCCGCTCAAAGACCTGCACACCCTGATCCGCGCGTTCGCGATGATCCAGGCCAAGGTGCCGAAGGCGCGGCTGCGGATCTTCGGCGGAACACCGCCGGGAAACGAGCTCTACCGGGACAGCTGTATCCAGCTCATCAGTGACCTGGGCCTGCGCGACTCGGTGGCGCTGGAGGGCAAGGTCGACAGCCAGGTCGGCGCCTACCACGCCGGCACCATCGTCGCCCTGACCAGCATCTCTGAGGGCTTCCCGTATTCGGTCGTCGAGGCGATGGCCTGCGGGCGCGCCGTGGTGTGCACGAATGTCGGTGGGGTCGCGGAGGCCGTCGCCGACGCCGGTCTCGTGGTTTCGCCGCGCGACCACGTCGCCGTCGCCGACGCCTGCGTCCGGCTACTGACCGACGATGATCTGCGCCGGCAGATGGCGACCACAGCCCGGAGCAGAGTGCTGGACCTGTTCACACTCGCGCATTCGCTCGATGCCTACCGGCAGGTCTACCAGCAGCTCACCGATGGCTCTCTGCAGACGTTGGTCGTGTCACGTCCGGCCGAGAGCCGGCGGCGCGCCGAAACCCGTCCACGGATCCGCGGGCGCGTGAGCGTCACTGCCCGCGGCCACGCAGCAGTGGCGGCTCATGGCCGTGCCAGCGTGACCGCCCGTGGCACCGCGAGCGTGACCGGCGTATCGGGGGGGCCCGATGACGCCGCCGCCTAGCGCGATCATGGCCACCGCACAGACGGTCGCCCAGGACGCAACGGAAGACATTTCTGCCCTCATCCGTGAGGGCCGGATGCCGGCTCCGCTCCTCATGGCCCGGGATCCGCTCGACGAGCTGGTCGACCGCGTACGGCCGGTGGCCTCCGCGGCGGTCGACGCACTGCAGGTGGCCGCCGCGCTCGAGGCCGACGGCGTCACCGACCGCTCGGCTCGGGTCCAGTACGGGTACCCGGACGTCTTCGCCCTCGCCGCTGAGGTGCACCGCCGGGCCGGACAGGCCAGGTCGTCCAGCGCGCCCGTCCGGCGGATGGCCCGGCGCTGGCTGGCGGAACTGCGCGATATCGGACACGGCCTGCTGTACCTGCTGCCCGCCGCCGTGTTCCCGGCGGTGCTGGCCGTCCTCGGTCACCGCTCCCTGCTTCTGGGACTCCTCGTGGCCGGCGCCATCGGCTGGGTGTGGGCCGGCGCGGCGGCCTGGCTGGCCTATCGGCTGCTCGGGCGCGGTCATCCCGGCGGCGCCGGCCGGATGCTGCGGTGGTTGGCGCTGGCCGGACTGCCCGTGACCGCGACGGCCGTTACGGGCATCGTCACGACGACCCACGCCGGTTACGGGCTGGTCGCGCTGTCGGTCGGTCAGATGGCCTATCAGATGGCCAGCAACATCCTGGTCTTCTACCGGCGCGAGGGCTTGCTGTTTCTGTCGATGCTGCCGGCCGTGCTGGTCGGTATCGCGTACACGATCAAGGGCCCGGCGCTGCTGCCCTGGGCGATCGGGGTCGGGATCGCCTCGACCATCCTCGCCTTCACCGTCGCGCTCGGACAGACGACCGGTCGCAAGGCGATTTCGGAGACGCGCATGCGCGACGGCCTGCGCGGCGAGCTGAGGATGCTCGGACCGGTGATGCTTTACACCGCCCTGTCGGCGGTATATCTGTTGCAGGCACAGGCGCCATACATCCTCGGCCGTTTCGACATCGCCGTCGCCGTCGTGCCCCTGCTCCTGGGCATGGGCGTGGTCGAGTGGCGCGCCCGACGCTTCGGCGAGCAGGCCCGCGTGTTGCTGCGGCGTGTGCAGTATCCCGCCCAGTTCGTTCCGCGGATCTGGTTGCTGCTGATCGGCGGCCTGCTGGTGTGCGTCACCTCGGTCGCACTGCTCGCGGTGGCGGTGTTCTACGTCCTGCGCTCGTCGCAGAAGCTCGGCCCGGCGAGCGTGGTCATGGCGTCGGCCTGCGCGGTGCTCGCCGGCGCCTACTTTCTCGGGTTTCTCCTGGCCAACATGGGCCGGTATGGATGGTTGTGCTGGTCGCTGGCGCTGTGCGTAGCGGTCCACGTCGCCGTCGGCGTCGGCGCGCGCTGGACGCCGTGGCAGCTCAGCCCGCTGGTGGACACCTCGGTATTCCTGGGCAGCACGCTGCTGCTGGTCGTTCTGTTCCTGTTTGCGCTGGGCGAGCGCCTCGGAGAAGTGAGGTGCCACCGGTGAGCGGCAATATCGCGAATGGAGGGCGCGCCTGATGCACGCGGTGATCATGGCGGGTGGCAAGGGCGTACGGCTACGGCCCTACACCACCGCACTGCCGAAGCCGCTGGTCCCGATCGGCGACAGCCACGCGATCCTGGAGATAGTCCTGCTCCAGCTCGCCGCCCGCGGGTTCACCTCCGCGACCCTCGCGATCAACCACCTCGGTCGGCTGATTCGCGCGTTCGTCGGTGACGGGTCCCGCTGGGGCCTGGAGATCGACTACGTCGAGGAGACCGTTCCGCTGTCGACCGTCGGGCCACTGTTCGGTCTGAAGAGTCGGCTGCCGGAGTACTTCCTGGTGATGAACGGCGACGTGCTCACCGCTCTGGACTACGGGGACCTGCTGCAATCGCACGTTCTTTCCGGCGCGCCGCTCACCGTGGCTACCGCCAAGCGGACCACGAAGATCGATTTTGGTGTCCTCGACGTGAGCGACGAGAAGATCGTGGGCTTCACCGAGAAGCCCTCGTTCACCTACCGGGTGAGCATGGGTGTGTACGGCCTGTCGCGGGAGACGCTCGAGCCGTACCCCGAGGGCCTGGCGTTCGGCTTCGACCAGCTCGTTCTCGACCTGCTAGACCAGCAGCGGCCGCCGGCCACGTACGACTTCGGCGGGTACTGGCTGGACATCGGCCGGCCTGACGACTACGACGAGGCCAACCGCTCGTTCGCGAGCCTGCGACCGCTGCTGCTTCCCGACCGGGACGCCGTCAAGAGTCGTGGAGTCGCGGCATGAGTAGGCACGCACTGTTGTTCGGCGCCTCCGGTTTCATCGGCGCGCATGTCCGGGCCGCGCTGGAGGAGGAGAGCAGCGTCGAATGGGTCACGTCCGTCGGGCGTGACCGGTGCGACCTCACGGCCGCCACCGTCGACGACCTGACCTCCCTGCTGCGTGAGCTGACCCCGAACGTGGTCGTCAACTGCACCGGCAGACTCGACGGCACCGGGTATGAGCTGATGCAGGCCAACACGATGGTGGCCGCAAAGTTGATCGACGCGGTGGAGCGTGCCGTCGACGGGGTCACGCTGCGTGTGTTCAACCCGATCGGGTCCGGGCTGCGCGGGGAGACCCTGCTGGGCCGTGCCGTGGGGCGCCTGCGGGACGCCCTGGCCGACGGCGCCGACGCCATCACGATGGGGCCGCTTTCGGCGTACCGGGACTTCGTCGACGCGCGTGACGTGGCGACGGCGGTGGTCGCCGCCACGCGTGTCCCCAGCCTGCCCGTGCGGGTGGTCAACGTGGGCAGTGGGCGGGCGGTGACCGCGCGCGAGGCGGTCGACCTTCTCGCCCACGCCGCCGGGTTCACCGGCGAGGTGCGTGAAGAGGGTGCGCCGTCGGCTCGTTCCGCCGCGGTGGACTGGATCCGCGCGGACATCACCCGGGCCGCCGAGGTACTCGGCTGGCGCCCGACCCACGACCTCACCGACTCGGTGCAGGCGATGTGGACCGCCCGTGCCACCGCCGGTGTGGGGGGACATCGTTGATGGGCGGGCGTACCGGGGTCCGCGTCCTGTCGTTCGCGGTGGCGCTCGCGGCGGTGGGATGCAGCCCGGCGCGGGAAAGCGGGGCGGCACAGGGCGCCTCCTCGCGGGCACCGTCGGCCGCTTCGCCCGGGACCACCAGGTCGCTGGCCACCGCCTCGCCGACCGCCGCCCCGCCGTCCGACGCCACGGGGCGTGGACCGCTGCCGCAGCCACCGCGGTCGGCCGCGGCGATCAAAACCTGGGTGTACCAACTCCAGGGGTACCCGAACGGGCGCCTCGACGCCTTGGCCCGCGCACCTGCGCACCTCGCCGTCATCGACCTTGCCCGCGACGCGAAAGCCGACTTCTTCCGCCCCGACGAGATCGACGCTCTCCGCGGGACCGGCAAGACAGTCCTGGCGTACTTCGAGATCGGCAGCATCGAGACTTTCCGGCCGGAGTACGGACCGCTACGCGAGCAGACGCCCGACCTGATCCTCAACCGCTGGTCGGACTGGCCCGACGAGTACTTCGTGCGGTACTGGGATCCGCGCTGGTGGGACCGGGTCGTCCGGCCGCGGGTCGACCAGGCGATCCGGGCCGGTTTCGACGGGGTCTACCTGGACACGCCGCTGGCCTACGAGGAGCTTGACCTGTCCATGGTCCGCGGCGAGAGCCGCGACAGTCTGGCCCGAAAGATGGTGGGCCTGATCTCGCGGATCAGCTCGTACGCCAAAAGCCGGCGCGCCACCGTCTGGATCGTCCCGCAGAACTCACCAGAGTTGCGCGACCATCCCGGGTACATCGAGGCGATCGACGGCATCGGCATGGAGGAGTTGTTCTTCCAGGCCACCGACGAGCCGTGCGAGCAGGACTTCTGCACCGAGAACCTGGACAACGCGCGGGCCCTGCGCGACGCCGGCAAATTGGTGCTCGCCGTCGACTACGCCACCCGCCCGGAGAACGTGAGAACCGCCTGCAACCGGTACCGGGACGAGCGCTTCGCCGGCTACGTCGGGGTCCGCGACCTGGACCGCATCAGCACCCCCTGCCCTTGAACGAAAGGAGTCTGACCATGCCGAAGACGGTGGGGATCGTCGGGATGGGCTATGTCGGTTTGACGCTCACCGCGGCTCTCGCCCGCGCCGGCCATACCGTGTACGGCGTGGACGCGCAGCCGAGCGTTCTGCAGTCGTTGTCGCGTGGACGGCCGCACATCTTCGAGCCCGGGGTGGAGGAGGTGTTCGCCGAGTTGATCGGCTCCCGGATCTTCGTCGGGCCGGAACTGCCTCGTGAACGACTCGACGCGGCGGTGATCTGCGTATCGACGCCGATCGACCCGGTAACTCACAAACCGAACCTGACCTATCTCGCGGCGGCGGCGCGCGACATCGCCCGCTGGTGCGGCCCCGAGACGCTCGTCGTGGTTCGCAGCACCGTACCGGTCGGCGGCAGCCGCGCCGTCGTGTTGCCTGCGCTACAGGACGCCTGGGGCCGCGCTCGTCTCGTCATGGCGCCTGAGCGCACGATCCAGGGCAGGGCGCTGCAGGAGTTGGTCGACCTGCCGCAGGTCATCGGTGGGCTCGACGACGACAGCCTGGCGGCCGCGGTCGCCGTCTTCAGCGAACTGGCCAAGCAGGTGGTGCCGGTGTCGAGCCTTGAGACGGCGGAGATGGTGAAGCTGTCCAACAACTGCCACACCGACGTCATCTACTCGTTTGGCAACGAGATCGCGCTGATAGCTGAGGAGCACGGCCTGGACCCGCTCGAGGTGATCCGCGCCGCCAACCTGGACTACCCGCGTCCCGACCTGTCCAAGCCGGGTTACGTCGGCGGTGGCTGCATGTCCAAGGACCCGTATATCATGATCAGCAGTGCCCGCAGACACGAGCCGTTCCTGGTCGGCCGGGCCCGCGAGCTGAATGAGTACCTGCCGGTGCATGTCGCCGCTACCGTCGTGGAGCTACTGCGCCAGGCGCGCGGCTCGACCGAGGGAGCGCGGCTTTCCGTCCTCGGCTGGGCGTACAAGGGCTGGCCCCCGACCGACGACATGCGGGGCACCCCGATCGCGGCGATGATGCCGGTGTTCACCGACGCGGGCATGACCGTGCTCGGCCATGACCCGATCGTGACCGACGACGTGATCCGCTGGTACGGCGGGGAGCCGGTCAGTCAGGACAAGGCGTTCACCGACGTCGATGGCGTCCTGCTCATCACCGACCACCCGGACTACCGTGCGATCCGGGTGGATGCTCTTCTCAGCGGGGACAAGCCATTGTTCGTATACGACTCATGGCGCATCCTCGACGAGGCCGCGGTCACGGCGGCCGGGGTGCGCTACGCCAGCCTCGGCTACCTGCCTTCGTTCGGCGAACAATCCGTGGGAGGCCGGCCATGAATGTCCTGCTGCTGGGCGGTGCCGGCTTCATCGGCGTGCATCTGGCGCGCCGGCTCATCACCGACGGGCATAAGGTGACCATCGTCGACGACTTCTCCCGTGGCCGACGTGACCGCGAGTTCACCCAGCTCCGCCGCCTTCCCCAGGTCAAGGTCATCTCGGGAGACCTCACCGATCCGGCGACGTGGGCGCCGCTGCCTCACGGCTGGGACCAAATCTATCTACTCGCCGCCGTCGTGGGCGTCCGCAACGTGGAGCAGGATCCGGCCCGGGTCATACGAGTCAATGCCCTCGCCGCGCTGCACCTGCTCGACTGGGTATCTCCGCGCGAGAAGGTCTTCTTCGCCTCAACCAGCGAGGTGTACGCCGCTGGCGTGGACGCCGGGATCGTGCCGGTGCCCACCGCGGAGGACGTCCCGCTCATGATCTCCGATGTGACCGCGCCCCGGTTTGCCTACGCCGTCAGCAAGCTGCTCGGAGAAGCCGCGTTCGTGCACGCCGCCCGCGAGAAGGGGATCACCTTTGTCATCGGCCGGTTCCACAACGTGTACGGGCCGCGGATGGGCGCCGACCACGTGATCCCGGAGATGTCGCTGCGGGCCATCCGCGGCGACGACCCGTTCATGGTCTGGGGCGCTGACCAGTACCGCGCGTTCTGCTATGTCGACGACGCGGTCGAGGCCATGCTGCGCCTGATGAGCACGCCGGCGGCGGCCGGCGAGATCGTGCACATCGGCGACGACACCGCGGAGACCCGGATCGATGACCTCGCCAAGCTCGTACTCCGGGTGGCCGGCGTCGCGCCGGCGATCCAGACCGCCCCGGCACCGGCTGGTTCGGTCGCTCGCCGCTGCCCGGACCTGGGAAAGCTGCGGCGCCTGACCGGGTACGAGCCGGTAATGCCGCTCGAAGAGGGTGTGCGGCGCACGTTCGACTGGTACCGGGCGGTCGTGGCGGCACCCGACGACGCCGAGGGCAAGCAGCAGCCCATAGCGTTCTACTACGGAGCGGGCGAGCTGGACCGGCTGGCCGAGTACCGCCGTGTGGTGCTGCAGCCGGAGTTCTACCCGCCGGACGAGCTCACCAGCCTTCGCCAGCGCGGCGTCGAGCCGCTGATGTACCTGTCCTTGTCGGAAGATCACGGGCCGCCCGCGCCATGGCAGCGACCTGACCGCAACCCGGACTGGGGCGGCGCGTTCGTCTACGTCAGCCATCCAGACTGGGTCGCGCACGTGATCCGGCAGGCCCGGGCCGCGCTCGACGCCGGGTTCGCCGGGCTGTTCCTGGACACGCTCAACGTGGAGCTGACCTACCCCGAGGACGTTCCGCACCTAATCACCCTCGTCGCGGCGATCCGGGAACAGGCCGGGACCGGGTACATTCTGGCCAACCGCGGCTTCGGCATGCTGCCACAGCTGGCCGAGCTGGTCGACGGCGTGCTGTTCGAGTCGTTCACCGTACGCTGGACTGACAGCGGCTACGCTCCCTGGCCTCCGGACGTCCTGGAGCAGCACGCGCAGATCGCCGAACGCCTCCTTGAGTTCGATCTCGACCTGTACGCGCTGGACTACGCCGACAGCGAGGGGTTGGCCGCCTTCGCGACCCGCCGCGCCCGCCAGTTCGGTCTGCACAGCTTCATCAGCGATCGGGCACTTTCGCGCCTTTAGGCTGATTTGAATAGGCTGGTATAGAACCACAGGAAACACCACCTACCAGACGACGCCGATACGTCCGACGGGTGAAGGGTACAAGCTGGCGGCTCGTATTCCGTGAGTCATGCTGCGGCGCCAGGTTGGGCCGGTGAGGTCGTATCCGGCT
>WNFX01007108.1_pt1 | contig 11847 bp, 23 predicted proteins | sample 5400111 | NCBI WGS metagenome assembly WNFX01 (sample SAMN13153363, study PRJNA577476) | soil metagenome | isolation source: 40 cm soil or saprolite under grassland replicate 1 | place: USA:California | collected 2016-06-15
CCCAAATGCAAGAGGCGCAGTTGGCGCCATCCAAAACTCTGCTCGGAATGGGAGAATACGAGCGCAATCTTGCTCAAGAGTCGCGAGACGCGGAAGTCAAGGCGTGGAACACACAGCAGTCCTATCCATGGGAGCAGCTCGCCCGCGAGAGCGCGATCGTCGGCAATGCCGGCGCGCTCGGTGGCACGACAACTACAGGCGTTTCCAAATACCAGGCGCCATTTGCACAGCGTCTCGCCGGCGGCGCAATTGCGGGTGCTGGCGTCGGTTCAGCGTTCGGTCCATGGGGCGCTCCAATCGGTGCAGCCGGCGGCAGCCTGCTAAGCCTACTCTGAGGTTAAACAATGCCCGGATATCTTTCTGATCTCTACGGCGACGAGCCACGCAGCTTCACGGACGCACTCGCATCGCAACGCAACTCGCTCGTCGGTCTTGGGCTGGGCCTGATGTCCGAGCCTGGATTTGGCGGGGCAATGCAGGGCTATGAGAAGGGCGCGACAACTGACGCGGCCAATGCCCGCACAGCGCGCGCCTCGCGGGACGCCGCGGAGCAGCGCGCGTTGATGCGCGAAGAGCACGCCCGTGCTCAGTCAAACGCCGACAGAGCGTTCGCGTATCAGAAATGGGTTACTGAAAATCCCGCTGCGATTTATCATCCCGGTGAGAAGACAGATTTCGGCACAACGCCGCCCTCCGCTTACCAATCGGGCGGCCCCGGCGGGACGCCGAGAATTATCCCGCTTACCCCTCCGCCGAATGCCCCAGATGAGACCACGGGGGGCGCGGTTTCTCCTGGTCCGCCCCCCGCCGCCCCGCCGAATTTCGGTCCGGTGCCGTATGGGCAGGGCGGCATGGGCGGCGGAGGCCTTGGTACGGGCACCACAGAGACACCCCCGCCCCCAGCCACGATGCCGCAATTTGCTGAACCCCAGGCAGGGCAGCCGCCTCCTCAGCAGGGGGGGTGGCCAGCCTCCCCCTACGGACAAGCGGCGCCGCCAACTGGTGAGGCTCCGGCGCGGCCCCCGGCCGCCCCCTCGACCCGTGGCCCGATTTCAATCTCTCCGGGCTCAAGCCTTGTGGGCATTACGGGTGAAATGAAGCGTCGGCTCGATCTCGGCGAAACCCCGGAGCAGGTCCGCGATGCCCTTCCGCCCCAATACGCCGAATACATCAAGGCGCTGCAGGAGGGAACGGCTATCCCGACCAATCTTGGCCGCGCCTCTATCGGCTTCCGCAATAACGTTATGCAGATGGCACATATTCTCGGGCTTGATGAAACCAACATCAACGCTCGGCGTTCTATGAGGCAGGCCGAGGTCTCCAACGCCCCAATGAGTCCAAAGGTGCAGATCAGGCGCACCGGCACGATCATGGAGCACATTAATTCCGGGCTGAATAATCTCGATGTTGTCGAGCCGGGACCAAAGGATACCTATTTGGGAAAGCCCCTCGGCGATCCAGGCTATGGCGAAATCCCGGAAGCAAACAGGGTGCAGGATATTATCAACCGGCGCTCCGGTGACAAAAATTTCAATAAGGCGCAGGGCGGCTACGAAACGGACTCAAATGCGGTGGCCGACGAGCTTGGGCAGCTCCTTGGCGGCAGCACGCAGCACGAAGCCGAGCGCGCGCGGTGGCTCAATCGCTTCGATCTCGCCAAAAATTCCATAAGCAGCGTGCGCGGAGCCTGGGCTGAGGCTTACCGTATCATGCACGGCCGCTTGACCAATATTGCGCGCGAGAAGGATCAGGTTTACGGAACCCAGACCGAGCCAATAAGCCTCCTGGGCCCAGAACACCGCGCCATTGCCGAGCGCGTGCTCGGACAAGGCGCCGCTAGAGGGACAGGGGGACTTAGCGGCCAGCGCGGGGGCGGCGGGACATCAAGTGGCTGGAAAATAGAACGGGTCGACTAGAATGCCGATTTTCCAACTGACAAGCCCGGAAGGCCAGACGTATCGCATTACGGCACCCGAGGGCGCGACACAGGAAGACGCGTTTAATCAACTGCAACAGCACCTGGGCGCGGCCTCCCCCACGGCCGCCCCGGAGGAACCAAGCGCTCTCAAATCTGTGGTGAGAAAGGCAGTAGAGTATCTCGCCCCCAATGTTGCCGCCAAATATCCTGTGGGCGAAAAGCGGCCCTTCGAGTTGCCGCCATCCATTGCAGGCGTCCGCGATATCGTAAGAGGCGCCCAGCCGCTAGCGATGGACTTCACCAAGGGCGAGGCGTCGACAGAGCAGGTTCCGCAGTTAATGGAAACGGCCGCGCTTGGTCTTTCCGCACCCGCCGGATCGGTACTTGGGCGAACTGCGGGGGCGGCACGGGGCGCGAGGCCACCGCTCGCACCGGAAGCCCCTACCGCGATTGGGGCGAGGGACGCTGCCAGGGATATCTATCGGCCGATCGATCGTATGGCCCCTGACACTCCACTCCCCGAAGGAGCAGGAGGGGGGTTGCGGGAACATATTGCAGCTCGCTTGCGAGCCGAAAACAAGACCGCAGCAGAAGCGCCGCGCACTTACGAAGTGCTCAACAACATTGGCAGCGCCACAAACGTCGGCGAGCTAGTGAATGCGCGCAGGGCGCTTGGCAAGGTTGGGCCCACAGAAATCGGTGATTTATCGGCAATTCCCGAAAAGATCATCAATGAGGCGATTGACCGACATCTTCCCATTGACCGGCCCTCGGAGCGCCTTGCGACGGCTGATCAAAATTGGAATGCCTTTCGTGTCGCTCAGGGGCTGGATAAAAATATCAACAAGGCGGAGTTGCAGACCGCAGGGGCCGCATCGGGGACAAATCTTGGCAACAAGCTTCGCCAGATGGCAACCCAGATCGCGACAAATGACCGGCGCACGCGGTATATGCAGCCGGATGAAATAAAGAGCTTGGTCGATCTGGGTAGAGGAAGTGCGGGGCAAGATTTTGCACGTTCTGCGGGCAATCTGATGGGCGCAGGACACGGCATCCAAGGTGGCATGTGGGGTATGGGGGCGCTCATGACTGGCCATCCCGAGCTTTTGACGCCGATCCTCGCCGGCAAGCTTTTAAGGTCGGGGTACAATCGCTCGGTTGCCAATCAGGCCGGCCAGCTCAGCCAACGAGTATTGATGCGCTCGCCAGAATACAGAGCAAGGCTCGCGGCTCACGAGCAAGAGATGGCCCGATGGCGAGCCGCTAATCCACCCCGCTCGCTTGCGGGTATGGATATCCCCGCCGGCCCGCCCGCCGCTTACGGATCACAGGCCGGAAACCGCTGATGACGGATAAAACCGTGCGGATGATCATAGCTGGACTGCTCGCGTTGGCTCTGGGCTTCGCGCTCAATACCACGCGTCTTATCATCGTCGCTGCCGGCGCCGATGGTCATACGCACGAAGGCGAGGTCGGAAAATTCTACCAATCATGGAAGCAGCCGGATATTGAGGGCTATGGGGGGCGGGTGGCCTCCTGTTGTGGCAATCAAGATTGTCGACCGATCCTTGCCTTTAGGAGGTCACCAGGAGGGTGGCAAGTGCAAGTTGAGGGGCCAGATGGGCATGGCGGCCGGGCCGTTTCTGGCTGGTACATGGTTCCTGACAAGATTTGGGAAGACGCTCAGCCGGACCCACGCGAGAGCCCGGACGAACGAGGGCATGTATGTATCAATGGCGGCCGGATTATCTGCGCGGTGCGCTCAGGGGGAATATGAGGATAACCTGTGAGTGATCCCGCCTGGCTTACTATTGCTGAGAAACATCTCGGCTTTCACGAGACCGGCAACAATCAAGGCATCGAAGAATTTATCGCGAGTGCGCATATTGGCTCGCTCGGCGATCCGTGGTGCGCAATCTTTGTGAATGCCTGTCTCGAGGATGCCGGCTTCAGGGGATCGCGCTCGGCAGCGGCACGCAGCTTCGAAAAGAACTCGAATTTCACCCGTCTGCCAGCGCCGACGCGCGGCTGTATCGTGACGCGCTGGCGGGTTTCGCCGTCGGACGGCCGCGGCCACGTCTACTTCTTCCTCGAGAAAAATGAGAACGGCTATCGCGCAATCGCCGGCAACGAGGATGACGCAGTTCGCGAGTATGACGAAGACCCCAGCAAAGTGACTGGCTATTGGTGGCCGAAGACGGGCGCGTTGCCGCCCGATGCGCCGGCGCCTGATGTCTTATTCACCGTCACGGGAAAGATGTCGATCTTTGGCGGCCCAAAGGACCTCGGGTCTGGCAATCCGGCGGAGGGACTTGCGCTTTTCTCTAGTGAAGCGCAGATGCGCCAGCACGGGCTGGGCGAATATATTTTGCCAGGAAGTGGAGGGTTATTTCGCAGGCTAAACCCAGAAAATTTTTATGTTGCCTGTCGCTGGGACTATAACGAGACGCCACTGGCGTTTTTGCGAGATGCAATCGTGCTCGTCAGCGCCGGGGGCCTGGAAGCAGAGGCCCGCGCCGTCGACTGGGGGCCAAATGTTCGCACCGGGAGGGTAGCCGATCTGTCGCCCGCCCTTGCTCGACATCTGGGGCTCAATACTGACGACATTTGCACCGTCACTGTGAAATCGGGGCAGGCAGCGCCACCAGTGGATCCATTGCCGTTGCCAACGCCGCGCCCGTCGCCACAGCCTGCCCCCGCGCCGGCCCAAGTCCGCCCCGACGTTGACCAGGTTGCGGAAACACTCAAGATTGCGGTAGCCTTGTTGCAAAGAGTACATGAGGATCGTAAGGTCCATCCTGAGAGATACAAGCAAATGGGCGCCGCGCTTACTCTATTCGTCCCTTGGTTCGTCAGCGTGCTACCGCAGGTCAGCGCGATCGGGGCCGCAGCCTATGGAGCCCTGTATGGCAGCGGCGTCGTTGGTGCGGCACTTGGCAGTGGCGCGACCCCAACTGGATCAGCCGTTGCGTCCGGTGTTGCCGGCACGTTTGCCGTCGGCATCTTGAACTGGGCCAAGGATGCGATCTTGCAGCAACGGCAGGCCCGGCTCGATCGGCAAGAGGCTGAGGAAAAGAGGCGCGCATGAAGTGGGTCTGGATCGCGTGGCTACTCATAGCCGTCGTCGGGGGCTTTGCTGTTCTCGAGGGCTTCGCGCTTACTCACGACGCAGTGACGCTTTCGGAGTTTGTATGGGACATCAGCGCGGCGTGGCCGCCGTTCCCGTTCGCGATTGGCCTCATTGTGGGCTTCCTTACCTGCCACTTCTGGTGGGGTGGGGTTTCTAGCTTTAAAAGGAAAGCAAAATGAAATATCTTCTGACCAATTGGAAAACTAGCCTAGCTGGCGCCGGCATCCTCCTGACAACTGTTCTTACGACAATACTGCCTGTGCTGTCCCCGGAATATGCCGTAGTTGCCACAGGCGTGATCGCCGCACTCGGCCTCTTTGCCGCAAAGGACAAGAACGTAACCGGAGGGGACACGCCACAATGACGAAGATCATTTTCTACATCCTGATGGTTATCAACGGCAACCCAGAAACCGTTGGCCAAGCCGAGATGCAGTCCATGAAGGCGTGCCTCGATCAGGTTGCGGTATTCGCCGAGCGGATCGAAAAGACAGCGGCCCCGGACCCACACATTCAGGTGGTGCAATTCGGCTGCGGCGTCGTCTTCGGTGCCCCTGACACAAAGTCATGAGAAATGATCGAATGGACGATAAGCCTCGGCAATATGCTCACGCTGGTTGCCGTATTCATTGGCTTTGCTGCGCACGGCGTGGTACAAGCGATGGTGTTGTCTAACAAGCTTGCAACCCTGGATATGCGCATGCAGAACCTGGAAAAAGTCGCCGAGCTGATGACCGGCGTCCTGGTCAGGGTGGCGGAGAGCCGCACTGAGATCAAGCTCCTATCAGACCGCATGAATGATATTTCGGAGCACGGGAGTCGCCGGCTCGCTGAAATCTTAGCCGATCGCGATGGCCGGCGCCGGGACTAGCGCTCCGTTTTGGCGAGTGCCGCCGCCACAATCTTGTGAATTTTAGCGGACGGCAAATTTTTCTCCTGGCACCCCAGGACTATCCCACAAATCCTATCCAGGGCCATCACCAAGCGCTCGTTATCGGCGCGCAAGCGGTCGATCATTTTGCAATCTAGCGGGCCCTGGCATTCGCCGGTTTCCACTTCACATCTACAGGTCATGGCCTCTCCTAGAGTTACCCGCGACCTCGAGAGCAGGCATAGCACCGAGATCGCGGGGTCACTGCCTGCCTCAGCCCATTGCGATATGAATGCGCATGAAGATCGAAAAGACCACCACGCAGATGGCCACCATCAAAGTCAGCATCGCGAAGAGATAAATCCTATTCTCCACTTTTCAATTCCTCTATCTTTTTGCTTACGCGCCCCATCAACTCGGTCAGCGTCCCCGGTGGCCAGTATGGCATTTCGCGGCGCATCTTTTTGTGCCCCTCACTATTCCAGGCGAGCGCCAATCTCTCCGGACCCGCTTTATCATACATCCCGCTCTGAAGGTTTTCATCCCACCGTTTGACGTATTCTTTCCATGTAACCTCGCCCGCCCCGTTCTCTTCGTCACCAGCGGGTGAGGTGCTCGGAGTTGACGGGGCGGACTCGGTCTTGGGCTGAAGCGGGGTTGCGGTCCCACATGCCCAATCGGCTAAGCGCTTTCCAGTCTCGATTGTGACCGGCTCGTTGTCGCGGATGATCTCCTTGAGGTCTGGCCGCGTGTACTTTGTTACGTGCAGCCTGTGATCTCGGTCGATCCAGCCATGGACAAACATCTCAAACAGGATGTCATTTGCCTGATCGGGCTCAAGGTGATTGGAACGGACCCACTCCCTTTCCCCCCTTGCATTCTTCCCCTCGATCATTGGATATTTAGCACGCAGACACAGGATCACCAATGGGATGGGCGTCTGCATCAACCGCAGCATGAAATGCCGCTGATGTAGCATCTTCGGCTTTTGCCAAACTAGCACGCCCTTCACACCGTTTGCCTGATTGTCGGACGCCATTGAGAGCACGCCTCCGGCGCCGCTCCATTCGTGCGAGCCGCTATCGATGATCAGCGCGCCAAGCCCCCCCGCCTCCGCCGCAGTCAGCGCCTTCCCGTAGTTCTCGGGCGAGAAGTTATCGCGGATTGCCAGCACATCATATCCCCCAGGAATAATATCAGCGTAGGCCTCGCCGCGTCCGCTTTCCGTTTCAATCATGCCGATGCGACCTTGCGGGCCGACAAAGCCGCGAGCGAGTAGTAGCGCTGAATATGTCTTGCCGGCACCGCTTTCGCTATACAGGCCTATCAGCGGCTTGGCCTCAGAGCGCGATGCGGGGCGAAAAGAAAAGCTCACGGCTTCTCCCCACAGCGCGGACAGGGGGCGGCCATCGCCCGCTCTAGGTCCCCAATCCTTTCCTGCAGCTCCTCACATTCCTTCTCGGCCGCGAACCACAGTTGCGCGAAGATCCGCGCCTCCCGAACCATTGCCTCGCTCACTCTATTTTCGACGCTCATACTCCCTCCTTCAAGTCGTTGATTATCTCAGACACGCGGCCGATGGTGGTGCCAGTGTAGTCCGCGATTTTGTTCACGCTCCATCCGCGCGCGCGGAGCTTCTTGATCTCGACGGCCTGTGCTTTGGTCGGCGGCTTGTATTCGGGATCGGCCCTGAACTTTGGCGGCTCGCGGCTTAGTAGCTTATACGCTACATTGAGCTGGTCGTAAACGACTCGCTTCAGCCCACTGGTGGCAAGCAGCTCCTCGATGATCTTGCGCGCCTTGGGAATGTCGCTCATTTCAGCCCGCCATCACCAACTCAGCTGCTTCTGTTTCCTCGCGATTGAGCCATTGCGCTTCGGCGTAGCCCGGATAATCCGGCCAGATGATTTGGGCGGGGTAGCCGGGAAAGCGATTAGTTTCCATGCAATTTTTCCAAATCCGAATTGCCATGTCCAATTTCTTGCGCCCTATTGTCATCACGCTTTCCGAAAGCTCCACCACCGTCGTTGCAAAAGGTTTTTTATCCTCCTGGGCCACGAAACGAAAATGCCAGCTTGGGCTGGTTAAACGAAGATTGAGCAGGCCGCGCTCTTGCATCGCCGCCTGAATATCCCAGCCCGCATCTGCCATCAGCCGGCCGACGGCGTGAGGGGCGACGGATAAGCCGGTTGTCTTGTAGTCGTAGCAAAGAGTGTAAATGGGAATTAAACAATCAATCATTGAGCGAAACCAAATTCCATCCTCCTGCCAGGCAATGACAGCCTCGCCATATCCTCGATCGTCAAATGCATCTGGACACCCCGCTGCTTCCAGCGCGTCGCGCGCCGCATCGACCATCTTTGCCGCGAGTGTGAACTTGCGGCTCAATACCGCTAGCTTGCCCTCGGCCGCCGCCTCCTCGCGCAGCTTGCGCGCCTCTTTTGTGCGCCAGTCCTCAAACCGATCATCGAGGACGATTATTTCCTTGCCACGCCCAATCATCAGACCGTGGGCAATGTTGCCAACATCGTATGACGTGTCATCGTCTGGGCGAAAGTCGGGGTTAAGGCGCGGGTGCGCATGCCATGCATGCAGCGGCGACTTTTCAAGCAAAAGCTTGGCAAGCGATTGCGTGAACGACGGCATGGGACATGGGTCGGCGAAGTAATCATCCACCGGCATGTCAGGATAAAGGCCAGGTTTCCCGATTTTCATGAAAATATTCCGTAAAGGATTACCGCCCACATCGCCCACACTGACGTCAAGATCGCGATAACAAGAACGGCAAACAATACTTCGTTGATTTCATATGGCTTCATCTCAAGGCTCCATAAAAGATTAACAGCGCGATTGCCGCCAAGATTGTGATGCCGATGAGCATCGCGTCATTGACTTCTTTTCTAGTCATATGGATTTCCTGTTTCTCCTGGATGTTGCTGTCTTAAGGGCGCGTCTGGCGCGGTGTTGCGCCACTTAGCCAATTCACCGGGAACCTCAATCGAGCGAACGTAGAGAAAGAAAAGTTCGTCAAACAGCCATTGCGGCATTCGCTTGGTGTTTGCCACGCGAAGGAGCGCTTTTACCAATCCATGCCGCAAACCAACCGATTTGGCGTGGATCAGATTGCGGCGTAGATATTCCTCATGTCGCCCTGACATGTATTGACTTATTTCTTTTCGCGTGCAAAAAGTCAAGCGTAAAGAAACGGCATGCACACCCCGGAACTTTATAATGACCCACCTTGGTATTGATCCCGGGATCACCGGCGGTATTGCGTTCGTGTTCCCAGATGGGAACCTATTTGTCTATGATATCCCGGTCGCCGGCTGGGAAGTCGATGTCGATACCTTAGCAGGAATTTTCCGCACCCATGGCCCCATCGAAATGGCCACGATCGAGCGGGCACAGGCAATGCCTAAGCAGGGGGTTAGCTCTACATTCAAATATGGCGTGGCTTACGGCTCGCTACGCGCGGCTGTGACAATGAGTCGCATCCCCTATCAGCTGGTCTCGCCCCGCATATGGAAACACTATTACGGGCTTGACAGCGACAAGGAAAGGGCGCGCGCATTGGCAATCAGGCTCTGGCCAGGACGCGACCTCTTCTCGCGCAAGAAGGATCATGGTCGGGCAGAGGCGGCCCTGATCGCTCTCTACGGTGCTAAGCTTGTTCACAACCACGTCAAACAAGGAATGGTACAATGTCAGACGACTTCGGACTGAAAGTTCCGGCACGGACAAAAGTCAAAGATGTGCTCAAGGCCCATTACCCCAAGGGGCTCCCCAGCGCGACCATCGCCGAACTCAGCGGATTGAAGAAGTCAACCGCTTCTAGCGTGCTATCGAAGATGTCAAGCTATGGCACCAATGTCGAGAGGGTGCCTGGCACGGGCGGTGGACCACTTTGGAGGTGGATAGCAGTATTTGTGTTCCTGATTGCAGGCACGCCCCCGGCCTGCGAAATGGCAAGTGCAAGCTCGCAAGATGGGTATCGCGGCTCTATGCGGCACTATCGGCCAGCACCCAACCCGCCTCCAGAGCCAACTCGCGCGCCCGACATGCAGCCGCGCAGTAATCACGAACACACAAACGGGCACACGCCTGTCCGGCAACAGTAATCCAGGCGTCTCACCCGGCGGCTCAGCCTGGATGAAAACGGGCCGTCATGTAAACCAGACGGAGACTGAGACGCAGTTCCCACGCTTCTTCGCACGAAGCGTTTGACAGGAGAGAGCGGGGGTGGGTCGGTGGCCCCGGCCTGCCCCCGAAAACACAATGGAAATCGTGCAGTACCTAACCCAATGGATCGACTCCAACATAAGTTGGGGATTTCTAGGTTTTTGTCTTTTTCTCTTTGTTGTGAGCAGGTTCCGATGAAGGGCGACCCATCAGTATTTTGGGGGCAGATTAGATAGCGAGCTCCACGCCCGTTCCAACCACTCCCGACGGGCCGCAGTCGGCTTGATCCCGGCAGCAATCACCCATTTGCGGACAAGTTGACGCGAGACACCGGCGAGCCCGGCCACTTCAGATTGTGTGGCTAACCCGCTTCTTAGCAGTTCAATTGCGTCAGATTTCATGCTATTGTCCTTTGTCATCGTGGTGGTCTCCGGCGGCCTCGAGCGCGCGCATATATGGGCAGCGCAATTCCTCTCCGGGATGACGGCGCCTCACATCCTCGAGAAGCGCTTGGCCGGCTGCCAGCAGCTGGGCATATTCTTGCTGCTGTGCCAAAAGCCTTTGTTGCAGGATATATACCTGTCGATCGCCGGTGACGGTTCTCATTCGCATTCCTTCTCAATCCTCTCGAGGCACTTCTTGAGCACGCGCTCGTGCTCGGCTTGCTCCCGCTGCATAAGGCTTTCCCGCTGTTCCTCTAATGTCTGCACCTTAACCCTAAAGTTATCCATAAAGGGGCGGCCAAAGGGCCTACATAGCTCCCCATTATAGTAGAGCGCGTTGCCCCGGAGCGTATAATTATTATCGAACCAAGCACCTGCGATGAAAAAGTTAACCGCGCCGAGCCCATCATTAGAATGCGTGACGCTTACGCGCCCATCTTTGCAGACCCAGCCGCCGGTATATTGCCAGCCTGGGGCAGCCTTGGCGCAGGACGTCATTGCCGCGAGCAGACAAAAGCCCGTCGCGACCCCATATAGGTATGTTCTCATTTTGGTTCCTGTTTTTTGTCGATCGCGTGCGGCATAAAACGATGGGAGCGGGCAAGAGCGTGCCACTCCCTAATAGGCATGACGATAACGTGGCCGCCCACATTCACGCCAATGCCACCGCCCTCAGTTACGAATAAGCTTGGAGCATAGTAATCATCCTCGCGTTCGCGCCACAGCTCACGATCGGTATTCTTTGTTGCTGTCATGCCCTTACCTTTACGAAGCTTTCCAGGTGATAGAGGGCCTTTCCCAGGCCTTCCGCAATATCCCCGAGGTCAGTAGTGTCAGGGCCCGGCTCACGCCAGCGGGCTTCCTCGTCTACAAGATCGCGGGCATGTTGCAAGAATACGATTGCGCGTTCTACGTTGGTCATGTTCTCACCACGAAGCCGGAGGCATCCCGCTTGGCCTTGCGCCCTTTGGGCGATAGCCCAATAACAAAGCCTTCTCCGCCGCGCGGGTCCAGGTGACGCAAGTCATGGGCGTCGCCATCGATGACATGATAGCCATGCCAATGCAATGGCTTTGCGCCAGCAAACACCACGGCTACGTTGACGCCATTGCTTAGGGCCGAAATACATTCAGCCTCGTTAACTTCAGAGTGGGACAGGGTGAGATGATAGTTAGTAGGAAGCTGGCGCTTGAAGCGCGATGCAATCTTTGTATAATCAACGAATTGCGCACCTGGAAAGGCCGTGAAGAGATTGCGATAGCGAGCCTCGTTGCGCTCACACCCGACGCCCTCCCAGGCGATATCAG
>WNFX01005813.1_pt1 | contig 11846 bp, 16 predicted proteins | sample 5400111 | NCBI WGS metagenome assembly WNFX01 (sample SAMN13153363, study PRJNA577476) | soil metagenome | isolation source: 40 cm soil or saprolite under grassland replicate 1 | place: USA:California | collected 2016-06-15
TCGCCATTCACAGGGGGCGAGGATGAATTGCGGTCAAGCGTTGACGAGGAGTGCACACGCAACGTAGGGTTCTTCTTCTAACTGCTTGCCGACGCAAAAGATTTCTCCGGCCATATGGCTGACGAATCGGCTATGTAATCCGCCGAGCCAAGGGGTCGGTCGAGAATGACGGAAGCGAGCGCCATCGAGGCCGCCAGCAAACGTCTTGCCCTTGCGCTCGATGCGCTCGCGGCCGCCGTCGAGCGGCGGCACGACGCGGACCGCGGCGAGCAGACGCTCGACGCTCAGCTGCACGCGCTCGGCGCCGACCGCTCTCGCCTTGCCGCGGAGCTCGATGCCGCGGCCGCACGCAACCGGACGCTGGAGGCGGCCAATCGCGAGGTTGCCGAGCGGCTCGATGTTGCCATCGACACGATCCGCTCCGTGCTCGCGGCGAACGAGCACTGAGGGTGCCATGGCGCAGATCAACGTCACCATCAACGGCCGCCAGTTCCGGATGGCCTGCGAGAATGGCGAAGAGGCGCGTCTCACCCGTCTCGCCGAGGAGCTCGACGGGCGCATCCGCCAGCTGCGGGCGAGCTTCGGCGAGATCGGCGACACGCGGCTCACGGTGATGGCAGCGCTGGCGCTCGCCGATGAGCTCTCGGAGGTGAAGGAAAGATTGCGGCGGCTCGAGCCGGAGCTCGCCACCCTGCAGGAGGCAAGCGTCGTGTCCGCCGATCACGCCCAGGCGACGCAGGCAGCGGTGGTCGCGGCGCTCAATGCGGCGGCCGAGCGCATCGAGAGCCTCACCAGGCAGCTCAATCAGACAGTCGTCGATGCCGTCGTTCCAATGGGCTAAGGCGTGCATTCATCCAGACGCACAGTGAGGTCCACTTTGGCCACGATCAAACTTGACCGCCGTCATTTTCTGCATTTGGCAGCAGGCGCTGCCGCGCTGCCGGCCTCCTCGCGCATCGCCGCGGCAGAAGGCTATCCGGCCCGTCCGGTGCATTGGATCGTGTCGTTCACCGCCGGCGGACCGAACGACACCGTGGCGCGCGTCATTGGACAATATCTCTCGGAGCGCTTGGGCCAGCAATTCATCATCGAGAACAAAGTCGGCGCTGGCGGAAACATCGGGATGGGTGCGGTGCTGGGCTCGCCGCCTGACGGTTATACGATCGGATTCGCCGCTCCCAACAATGCCATCAATGCGACGCTCTACGAGAAGCTCCCCTTCGATTTCATTCGCGACAGCGTGCCGGTCGCCGGGACGATGCTGCTCACCAACGTCATGGTGGTGCACCCGGACGTACCGGCCAAGACCGTGGCCGAGTTCATCGCCTACGCGAAGGCCAATCCGGGCAAGATCAACATGGCCTCCTCGGGCAGCGGCACGTCGGTACACATGTCGGGCGAATTGTTCAAGATCATGACCGGCATCAACATGCAGCATGTGCCGTACCGCGGCTCGGCGCCGGCGCTGCAAGACCTGCTCACCAACCGCGTCCAGGTTATCTTCGACAACCTGCCTGGCTCCATCTCGCACATCAAGGCTGGCACGCTGCGTGCGCTGGGCGTGACGGCGGGCAAGCGCTCGCCGGCGCTTCCGGATGTACCGACCATCGGCGAGACCGTGCCGGGCTATGAGGCGGTGGTCTGGTACGGAATCGTGGCGCCCAAGGGTACGCCGCCCGAGATCGTCGCTACGCTCAACAAGGCAGTGAACGAGGTCCTCGCCGATCCGAAGCTCAACGCGCGGCTTGCGGAGCTCGGCGGCGAGCCGATGCCGATGACGCCCGCCCAATTCGGAAAACTCATCGCGGACGAAACCGAAAAGTGGGCCAAGGTGGTGAAATTCTCCGGCGCCAAGGCGGACTGAGCCCGGCGGGACGTCAGCCTGCGATTGCCCAACAATCGCAATTTGTGAGTACACGCTGTTTCACGGGTAGCATCGCAACCGCACAGGCACTAAATTGCCCGGGCGGGGCTGCGAGGTGCGTCAGGAGCCATATCCCCGGGGCCTTATCGATCCTCAAGGGAGCTGTCCCTGACCGGGCTCGTGGGCTCGGACATATGGCGCCCACCTACTTTCGTAGGGAACCCGGGATCGACGCTCCAACGGCCATTGCGGCTCCGCACTCACGCCCCGGCTCGATGGCTCAATCCACCTCGATCGAAGACGCCAAAGCCGAACTGCGCCGCCAAGCGCGCGCGCGCCGCGATGCATTGCCCACTGGCATGCGTGCCGCGGCGGCGCAGGCCATTGCGGAGCGGCGGTTCCCCGTCGCGATAACGCCGCAGACGATCGTCTCGGGATTCATGCCGATCGGGAGCGAAATCAATCCCATCCCGCTGATGCGCAAGCTCGCTGGCTGCGGCGCGCAGCTCGCGCTGCCGGCGGTGGCCGGACGCGGCAAGCCGCTGACCATGCGCGCCTTTGCCTTTGGCCAAAGGCTGGTTGCCGGCACTTGGGGCATCCGCGAGCCCGCGCCCGACGCAGCCGAAGTCTTTCCCGATATCCTGCTCGTGCCGCTCTTGGCGTTCGACCGCAGCGGCCAGCGCATCGGCTATGGCGCCGGCTACTACGATCTGACGATTGCGCACTTGCGCGCGCGCAAAACCGTCATCGCCTGCGGCCTCGGCTTTGCCGTGCAGGAAATCCCAAGCGTGCCGACGACGGCGCGCGACGCGCGCCTCGATCTCGTGCTAACCGAGCGCGAGGTCATCGACTGCCGAGCCGCCTGAGGCATGCGCATCCTCTTCATCGGCGACGTCGTAGGGCGCAGCGGGCGCGCGATCCTGCTCGAGCGCCTGGGTGCCCTCGTGCGCGACTGGAAGCTCGATTTCGTGGCGGTCAACGGCGAGAACGCCGCCGGCGGCTTCGGCATTACCGAAGCCATCTACCAAGAATTCGTCGATGCCGGCGCCGACGTGGTCACCGGCGGCAACCACTCCTGGGACCAGAAGGAGGCGCTGGTTTTCATCGAACGCGCGCCGAGGCTGCTGCGCCCAATCAATTATCCCGCCGGCACGCCCGGCCGCGGCGTGGCAATGATCGACGCGAAGAACGGCGCGCGCGTGCTCGTCGTCAACGCCATGGGCCGCATCTTCATGGACCCCTTGGATGACCCGTTCGCCGCCGTCGAGCGCGAGCTTGCTGCCTGTCCGCTCAAGCAGGCGGCCGACGCCATCATCATCGACATCCACGGCGAGGCGACGAGCGAGAAGCAGGCGATGGGCCATTTCTGCGACGGACGCGCGAGCCTCGTCGTCGGCACGCACACGCACGCGCCGACCGCGGACCACCAGATCCTGCCGCGCGGCACCGCCTTCATCTCCGACGTGGGCATGACCGGCGACTACGATTCGGTGATCGGGATGAACAAGGAGGAGCCGCTGTCGCGGTTTCTGACCAAGATCTCGGGCGCGCGCTTTGAGCCGGCGATGGGCGAAGCAACCTTGTGTGCGCTCGCGGTCGAGACCGATGACACCGGCGGACTCGCGCGGCATATCGCGGCGGTGCGCCTGGGCGGCCGGCTGGAAGAGGCGCGACCCAAATTTTGGGAATAACGCCTGCTGCTCACTTCATCGTGACGATGCCCGACACGAATTTGCCGGGTCCGCGCCTAGCCTGCCGGTGAGAGACGATGATCGGTCAAGCGGGAGTTTGAACATGACAACCAGGCTCGATGTTTTTCTTTCGCGCCGGCGCTTGCTCGCGGGAGTTTCTGCGGCGGTCGCTGGATTGGTCGGCAGTGCACCCATCGCGTGCGCGAAGGCGCCGTTGCAAAACACACAGGCGCCCGCCTTCTATCGCTTCAAGATCGGCAGTATCGAGGCGACCGCCATTTCTGATGGTCCCTTGTCGCTGGGCGAGCCGAAGCCGGACGTGTTCATCGGTTTGTCGAAAGAGGAATTCGGCAAGACGCTGACCGAGAACTTTCTGCCCACCGACAATGTCGTGCTGCAGCAGAATGCGCTGGTCATCAACACGGGCGATCTCGTGGCGCTGTTCGACACCGGCATGGGCACGAACAAGATGCTGGGCCCGGACACTGGACGGCTACCCAGCAATCTCAAGGCGGCCGGGATCGAGCCGAAGGACATCGACGCCGTCGTGCTCACCCATGCCCATCCCGATCATTGCTTCGGACTCATGGCCGATAATGGCGCGCCCACCTTCCCGAACGCCCAGATCTACATGACACAGGCCGATTTCGACTTCTGGACCGATGAGGCAAAACTTTCAAACGATATGCTCAAGGCGTTCGTTGCCGGCGCGCGCAAGCAATTGCTGCCAAATCGCGACCGCATGGTGTTCATCAAGGACAGGCAGGAATTCTTGCCCGGGGTGCAGGCGGTATCGGCGCCGGGCCACACGGTCGGGCACACCGTCTACATGATCACCTCGCAGGGAGAGATGATCTGCAACGTCGGCGACATTGCCCACCATCACGTCCTGGTGGTGCAACGCCCACGCCTGGAGTTTTCCTATGATACCGATGGCAAGCAGGCCGTCAGCAGCCGTCTGCGCGTGTTCGAGATGCTCGCGAGGGAGCGCATTCCATTCATCGCGTATCACTTCCCTTGGCCCGGCATCGGCTATCTCGGCCCGCAAGGCGACGGGTATCGGTACTTCCCAGCGTTGATGCAAACGGCGCTCTGACATCGACTAAAGGGCGCGGCCGCGATCGGCCGATTCGCAATACCGGCGCCGTTCGGTGACGGGCGCGCGGCGACGGGGCATGCTCGCGGGCCGCAGCCGGTTCTGGATTTCGGCGCAGCCGCGTCCTATTTTCGATGCGAGGCGTCCCAATAACGCGCCGACATCATCGATATCCGCGGTTTCGCCGATCGCGCTTTTTCCACTTGCGCGGCGCGGGGCCGTCGAGGAGCAAGCCATGGCCGGCCATTCCCAATTCAAAAACATCATGCATCGCAAGGGGCGGCAGGATGCGGCGAAATCCAAGCTGTTCGGAAAGCTCGCACGCGAAATCACGGTCTCGGCCCGGATGGGATTGCCCGATCCCGCCATGAACCCGCGCCTGCGGGCAGCGATCATCGCTGCCCGCGCAGAGAACATGCCCAAGGACAATATCGAACGCGCGATCAAGAAAGCGACCGGCAGCGACGCGGAGAGCTACGACGAGATCCGCTACGAAGGCTATGGACCGGGCGGCGTCGCCGTCATCGTCGAGGTGCTGACCGACAACCGCAACCGCACTGCAGGCGAAGTGCGCGCGACCTTCACCAAATCCGGCGGCCATTTGGCCGAGACCGGCGCGGTCTCCTTCATGTTCGATCGTGTCGGCGTGGTCGAGTACGACGCCAGGGTCGCAAGCGGCGATGCCATGCTGGAGGCCGCGATCGAGGCCGGCGCCGAGGACGTGGTGTCGAACGAGGGCGGACATGAAATCTATACGACGCAGGAATCGCTGCGCGAGGTGGGGAAGGCGCTGGAGGCAAAATTCGGCGAGCCGCGCAAGGCGGCGCTGGTGTGGAAGCCACAGAACATCGTTGCCGTCAACGACGAACAGGGCGAGAAACTCTTCAAGCTGATCGAGACGCTCAACGAGCACGATGACGTGCAGAACGTCTATGCCAATTTCGAAGTCTCGGACGCGCTCATGCAGAAGCTGAGCGCGGAGGCTTCAGCGAGCCGGCCGGCGACGACGCGCTGATCGGGGCCGGCATCAACGCTGTTCGGGTTCATTCCGAGTGTAGCTCACCAATTCGTACACGGTCGGCCCCGCGAAAGCGGGGACCCATGACCACCGCCTCTGGAATATGGGTCCCCAGCATAAGCGCGGTTACGCGCGTCTTCGACCCGCTATACGCGGGGACGATGGCAATGCCAGTAGGATGCGTGGCATTGAGCGAAAGCGACCGGAATATTGTGAACGGCCTAGGCTGTTGCCGCGGGCGGGGCTATCAACGGGACGATCATGCGCGGCCTGATTCGCATTCTCGGCATCGATCCCGGTCTCCGCCGCACCGGCTGGGGCGTGGTGGCCCTCGACGGCAATCGCCTGAGCTTTCTCGCCTGCGGGTCGCTTGCGACCGACGAGAAAGCCGAACTCGCTGCGCGGCTCCTCGCCATCTACGACGGCTTGCGCCGCGTGGTCGAAGAGCATGCGCCGCACGAAGCCGCGGTCGAGGCGACCTTCGTCAACAAGGATGCCTCCGCGACGCTCAAGCTCGGCCAGGCGCGCGGCATCGCCATGCTCGTGCCGGCGATGTCCGGACTTCCGGTTGCGGAATACGCCCCGAATCTCGTGAAAAAAACCATCGTCGGCGCCGGTCATTGCGAGAAGGCGCAGATCCGCATGATGATCGGAGTGCTGCTGCCGAAAGCCGACCCGCAATCGGAGGATGCCGCCGACGCGCTCGCGATCGCGGTGTGCCATGCGCACCATCGCCGCAGCGCCGTGCTCAAGGTGGTGGCGGGCTGAGGCACGCGCATGATCGGCAAACTCAAAGGTATCATCGACAGTTACGGCGAGGATTTCATCGTTCTCGACGTCAATGGCGTGGGTTACCTCGTGCAATGCTCCGCCCGCACGCTGCAGGAATTGCCGGGCGTGGGGCAGCCCGCCGCGCTTTCGATCGAAACCTACGTGCGCGAGGATCAGATCAGATTGTTCGGCTTTCTCACCGACGTCGAGCGCGAGTGGTTCCGCTTGTTGCAGACCGTGCAGGGTGTCGGCGCCAAGGTCGCGCTCTCCGTGCTCGGCACGCTCAAGCCTGTCGATCTCGCCTCCGCCATCGCCATGCGCGACAAGGCGATGGTCGCGCGCGCTCCCGGCGTTGGCTCGAAGGTTGCCGAGCGCATCGTCACGGAATTGAAGGACAAGGCGCCCGCCTATGCCGATATCGACCCGGCGGTGATCCGGCTGTCCGGTGCCGTCGAGGATAAGCGTGCGCCGCAGCCGATCGTGGATGCGGTCTCCGCGCTGATCAACCTCGGATATGGTCAGCCGCAGGCGGCGGCCGCCATCGCCGCCGCCGCGCGCAGCGCGGGCGAGGGAGCGGACACCGCGCGGCTGATCCGGCTCGGATTGAAGGAACTCGCGAAATGACGCATTCGAGCGCTATTCGATGCTGAGCGAGCGCGATCAGGAGCTGATCGTCGCCGCCGCTGACGCGATCAGACGGCGTTACCGTAACGACTGGCAAGAGGTCGGCGCAGCGCTGCGCACGCGCGATGGTCGCATTTATACCGGGGTCAATCTCGATGCCTATTTGGGCCGCATGGCGGTGTGCGCCGAGGCCGTGGCGCTCGGCCGGGCGGTCACCGACGTTGGCGAGACCGGCATCGACACGATCGTGGCGGTGCGCCATCCGGACCCCCACGAAGCGGATCAGGCGATCGTCGTCGTGTCACCGTGCGGGAGTTGCCGCGAGTTGATCTGGGATTACGATCGCAACGCCCGCGTCATCGTGCCCGGCGCCAACGGTCCCGCAGTCGCCGCGATTAGCGAGTTGCTGCCGAACAAATACAGCCGGGAGCGCACGCTGTGAGGATGCTTCGGTGAGCTCAACTCCCCGCCGCCTGGTGACGGCCGAACGCCGCGATGACGACAGCGCGGACGGCTCGCTGCGCCCGCAGCGGCTCGCCGAATTCATCGGCCAGCAGCAGGCGCGCTCGAACCTCTCCGTGTTCATCGAGGCGGCGCGTACTCGGCGCGAGCCGCTCGACCATGTGCTGTTCGTCGGTCCGCCGGGGCTGGGCAAGACCACGCTCGCGCAAATCGTGGCGCGCGAGCTTGGCGTGAATTTCCGCGCGACGTCGGGTCCGGTGATCGCCAAGGCGGGGGATCTCGCGGCGCTGCTGACCAACCTCGAAGATCGCGACGTGCTTTTCATCGACGAGATCCACCGGCTCAACCCGGCGGTGGAGGAGATTCTCTATCCGGCGATGGAGGATTTCCAGCTCGACCTGATTATCGGCGAAGGGCCCGCCGCGCGTTCGGTCAAGATCGATCTCGCGCGATTTACCCTGATCGGCGCGACCACGCGCGCCGGTCTCATCACAAATCCGCTGCGCGACCGCTTCGGGATTCCGGTGCGGCTCAACTTTTATTCCGAGAGCGAGCTCGAAGAGATCGTCAACCGCGGCGCGCGCGTCCTCGGCATCGGCATGACCGCCGACGGGGCGAACGAGATCGCGCGCCGCGCGCGCGGCACGCCGCGCATCGCCGGGCGGCTCTTGCGCCGCGTGCGCGACTTTGCGCTGGTCGCGGGCGCAACGGCGATCGACCGCGCCGCGGCCGACCGCGCGCTGATCGAGCTCGAGGTCGATGCCGCGGGGCTCGATGCCATGGACCGGCGCTACCTCACGACGATCGCGGAGAACTACGGCGGCGGCCCGGTCGGAATCGAGACCATCGCGGCAGCGCTATCGGAGCCGCGCGACGCGATTGAGGAAATCATCGAGCCGTTTTTGATTCAGCGAGGCTTTCTGCAGCGCACCCCGCGCGGTCGACTGTTGACGTCGCACGCGTTCCGTCATCTTGGGCTCGCAGAACCCGCGCGCGATCCGGGGCAGTTTGGCTTGTTTGGCGAGGGAACGGAGAGCTAGATCTCGGGCGCCGGGCAGGATGATCTCGGAGGCAACGAGGATGCTCAGGACCATGGAAGGCGGCTGCCACTGCGGCCGCGTGCGGTTCCGCGTCACGGCCGATCTTGCATCCGTGAGCGATTGCAACTGCTCGATATGCACCAAGAAAGGAATTCTGCATCTGATCGTGCCGCCGGAACGCTTCGAGCTGCTGCGCGGCAAGGACGAGTTGACCACGTACGAGTTCAATACCGGGACGGCAAAGCACACGTTCTGTAAGCACTGCGGCATGCATCCGTTCTATGTGCCGCGCTCCGATCCGGACAAAATCGACGTAAATGTGCGTTGCATCGACGACATAGACCTTGCCGCGATCTCGCCGAAACCGTTCGACGGCAGGAACTGGGAGGCGTCGATGCGCACGCGTGTGCCGCCGCGATGAACGCGCTTGACGGCGAATTGCGGGACGGCCGTCATGTCATGTCAATTCGTGTCTATTACGAGGACACCGATTTTTCCGGCATCGTCTATCACGCCAACTACTTGCGCTTCATGGAGCGCGGCCGCAGCAATCATCTGCGGCTGCTCGGCACGCACCACCGCGCGCTGTTCGAAGAGGCGAGCGCGGAAGCCCCGGGGTTTGCGTTCGTGGTGCGCTCGATGCAGATCGAGTTCCTCAAGCCTGCGCGCATGGACGACGTGCTGGCGGTGGTCACCGCCCCGGAGGAAGTCAAGGGCGCTTCGATCACGCTCAATCAGCGCATTCTGCGAGGCGAGGAGCTTCTCGTGGAGGCGCATGTGCGGGTCGCCTTCGTTTGTGACGGGCGCGCGCGGCCCATCCCCAAGGCGCTGCGCACCGCCATGCGGGCCGATCAGGACCGCATCCGCCGCTGACGGGCGGGTCGCGCTATCGTCACCGCGACAAAGGCCTTAACGAGCCTCCGTGTCGCACCGGCTGCCGTCTGCTGCGGTAACCGGGCGTTAAGGCACTCGGCGCCAGCTAACTTTTCGCAATGGCGCGCCTTGCGCCCTAGTTTGGTCACCTTTCACGGGACAGCCCAAGGACCAGCAGGGAAGGAGATGCCATGCCGTCCGCCGCGCCGCTTTCCATCTGGGATCTGTTCCAGAACGCGGATCTGGTGGTCAAACTGGTGATGGTCGGGCTCCTCGTCGCGTCGGTCATGGTCTGGGCGATCGCGATCGAGAAGCTCCTCCTTTATTCGCGCACCCAGCGGGCCATGGACGCTTTCGAGCAGGCGTTCTGGTCGGGCCAATCCTTGGAGGAACTCTACCGGACGCTTGCCTCGCGCCCGACCCATTCCATGGCGGCGCTGTTCGTAGCGGCCATGCGGGAGTGGAAGCGCAGCATCGAGGGCCAGCCGCGCTCCTTTGCCGGTCTGCAGATGCGCATCGAAAAGGTGATGGAGGTGACCATCCAGCGCGAGGTCGCCCGCCTGGAGCGTCATCTTCTGGTGCTGGCGACGGTGGGTTCCGCCGGCCCCTTTGTCGGCCTGTTCGGGACCGTCTGGGGCATCATGACGAGCTTTCGGGCAATTGCCGGCCAGCAGTCGACCTCGCTGGCGGTGGTTGCCCCCGGCATCGCCGAGGCCCTGTTCGCGACTGCAATCGGCCTCATCGCTGCCATACCGGCGACGATTTTCTATAACAAGTTCGTGTCCGACGTGAACAAACAGGCCCAGCGCCTGCAGGGGTTCGCCGACGAGTTCGCCGCGATTCTCTCGCGGCAGATCGACGAACGGGGATAGGGGGACGCAAATGGCAATGAACGGTGGCACTGCCGGGCTCGCCGGCAGGCGGCATCGCCGTCGCCCGGTCATGGCCGAGATCAACGTGACGCCGATGGTCGACGTCATGCTGGTCCTGCTCATCATTTTCATGGTTTCGGCGCCCCTCCTGACGGTGGGGGTGCCGCTCGATCTGCCGCAAACCCAAGCCAAGACCCTCGACCAGGACAAGGAGCCGCTGACCGTCTCGCTCAACGCGAGCGGGCAGATCTACCTCCAAAATACCGAAATTGCGGTGGAGGAACTGGTCGCCAAGCTCAAGGCTATCACTGAGGCTCGCCAGGGGGCGGAGGAGCGCATCTTCGTGCGCGGCGACCGGCAGCTCGACTACGGCACCGTGATGAAGGTGATGGGGCGAATATCGGCCGCCGGTTTCCGGCGCGTGGCTTTGGTGACCGAGACCGAGCAGCAGGCCTCTGCGCGTTGATGGCGTGACTGGGGGGAATGAGGACGGCCTACACCATATCGGCGATCGGGCACGCAGCCATATTGCTGTGGAGCGTGTGGTCGCTTGCCGCCAGGCCGCTTCCGGTATCGTCGAACGAAGGTCTGCCGATCGACCTGGTGACCGCGTCCGAGTTCTCCAAGATCACCGCCGGTACCAAGAGCGCGCCGAAAGCTGAGACCGCAAAGCCGCTGGTCGAAAAGGTCGCAGAGGCAAAGCCGGTCGAGGACCCGACCGCAAAAGTGGTGGAAAAGAAGGAAGTTACAGCCGCGCGCGAGCCGCCGCCCGCCCCGGAAACGAAGCCCGCCGAATCCGAGCCGGACAAGAAGCAAGCCGACAAGCCGCCTGATCCGATCGCGGACGCGCTGGCGAAAGAAGAAGCCAAGAAGCCGGAGCCGAAGAAGGCCGACGCCAAGCCTCCGACCCCGCCGAAGAAGCCCGCCCCGCCAGCGCCCAAATTCGATCCCAAACAGGTCGCGGCGCTGCTCGACAAGCGCGACTCGACGCGGCTCGCTGCCGCCGGCGAGACGCTCAACAATACGCCCTCGCTCGGCGTGTCGAACGGCGCGGCGGCGCAGTTGTCGCTCAGCGAGCTGGACGCGTTGCGCGCGCGGCTGGCGCAGCTGTGGACGGTGCCCGCCGGTGCAAAGGACCCGCAGGAGCTGGTGGTGCTGATCAGGATCAAGCTCAAGCCCGACGGCAGGCTGGCCTCTCCGCCAATCGTGCTCAGCAGCGGAAAAAGCCCGCTGTTCATCGCCGCCCGCGACAGCGCCGTTCGCGCGCTCTTCCGTGGCCAACCCTATGACATGCTCAAGCCCGAGCATTACGAGCAATGGAAAGACGTCGAGATCACCTTCGACCCGCGCGACATGATCCGCGGCTAGGTGTCGCGGCCGTCGCGCAAGGCAACGGCGCGACGGGCAATGCCGATTCAACGGCAAGCCTCCTAAGCCGCCGTCGCCTGATCATGCTGGGAGGAGCGGCGGGCGCGCTCATGAGCCTTTCGCCGCACCCGGCGGCAGCAGTGCTCAAGCTCGACGTGACTCAAGGC
>WNFX01009439.1_pt1 | contig 11836 bp, 12 predicted proteins | sample 5400111 | NCBI WGS metagenome assembly WNFX01 (sample SAMN13153363, study PRJNA577476) | soil metagenome | isolation source: 40 cm soil or saprolite under grassland replicate 1 | place: USA:California | collected 2016-06-15
CTCCGCTATTTCGGCCAACGTCGTCGCAAACGTGGGCATCAGGAGACCGAGATCCGCGCACACCTCCTTGCCCTCACTTCTCCTTTGTGGAAAAGCGGAAAGGAGTTGGCGGTGGCCTAAAGTCCGCGCCTATGGGGGAAATCCCTTTTCCTGAACTTTGCGAGCGAGCAGAAAAGGATTTGACCAATCTTTGACATCCACTGCGATGGTTTTTCGGGGTAATGTAACCCGCAAATCGTAGCAGTCAAACTCTGGCCACATTTCGACTTCGACCCCCAGACCGAGCAAGTGTTTCTCCAGGCGCAACTCAGCCAGACCGGGGTGGGCGATGAAACGGCGCTGCCCACGCTTCAGCCAGAATACCTGTTCTTGTGCCGCGAGAACTCTACCCTGGCCCCCCTTCGCCGCAAGGCGGCGGCAGCGTCCATTCTCACAGGAAAACTGTGTTTGCTCGTAGTTTGGTTGCTGGAGATTTCCACAGGTAGGACAGCAGATGAAATTTCCTTTGACCATGTAATCGAGCGGTGCGCTCTCATACGCCCCAGGTAGGAGATCTCTCAAAATTTCGAGGGAAGGCTTCAACTGGCAGCATTGCAGCAGTTCAAGGGCAGTCATCACCGGCTTTTCGATCAACAAGCGGCGAAAATCCGTATAGGCCTGCGGCGCTTCCGCTCCCTGGCAAATGGTAAAGACCTGCTCGATAAAATGCCGCTCACTCAGCTCCGCTTCAACGTCGCTGGCTACGCATGCGAGATCCTGGCAGAGTTCCGTCGGAAAGGGCCCACTCAGAAGGTAGTCATCAGGATCGAGCATTGCCGGACTTCCTGGCAACCACTCACTCAGCGGTTTTTGGCACCAGGCCAGCAGGTCGGGAACACTTTTGATGAGCGGCAGATCCTGCTTGTAGTGCAGGATATTGAGGCGATCTAACCCCAGTTGCAAGGGGACTTCATAGTCCCCGCTTGCCTCCTCTCCCAACTCGATCCTGGTCGCCCGCTTGATGATGCCTGTTGAGATGAGGTGCAGAACGATCATCTCCTCGGGAAGCGCTGAAATATCACCTGACTCGCTCCCGAGAAAAGGGGGAACACGTTGTACCATAAGCCAAAAACCTCCCTTTCTATGTAACGTGCAAATAGGACAGAGATAAAAGACTGCCCACTCCGATAGCATTCTTTGTGGCCCTTCAAAGGGCGGAAATTGTTCAGATTTTTTTAAACAGTGATAAACCACCTTTAGTGATACAATTACACTAAATGGTTGTCATGCTCGAGCAAAACACCCAAATTAAGCTCAATTTACTAAGTCTCCACCGCTTGATGAGGCTGTCCCTAAAATTTCTTTTTTCTAAATGATCTGATATCAATTGCTCCTCATTCCACCTGACCCAGTAACCCTTGCCTGGCCCTCTCCGCGAACATTTTCAAGATGGGGGCAGATGGATAGGTCGAGAGTGAGGCTACACTATGAGCCAGTTCGATAGGGAGCAATGCGCCTTCGTAGCGATTACTGAGAATAGTGGGCAGTGTGGCAAAGATCGTGTCTGCGCCAATTAAATCCGCGTAGGTTGGGTTGGCTACGTACTTACCCGTAGGGATACTGAGCACCATGCGATGATACTCGCTCAGCTTGACGAACACCTTTGCTCCGTAATTAGTGTCTTCCCCGTAGGTCTTTCCCCGCGCGAATCGGTGTTGAATCTGTTCGGAGATATAGATGCTATCCGGAATGAAGATCGATCCAGTAGGCGCGTGCTGTCCTATCAGTTGCAGGTGATCGGCAAAGCGGCCTGTCTTTTCCTGGCCAATCATATAAATCGGATATCCTTCTCCTTTTGCAAAGGCAAGAAACCGACGGATTGGATCAACCAACTTGGCATACTGGGAGTAGATCGAAAGGGGCCCATCCTTGACAAACAGACAGGTTGATAACACCTGCCGCTGATGTTGCCAGAAGTAGCGAACAGCGGTAAATAGCAGGAGTGTTTCATGCATCATCATATAGGACGTCGCAATGGAGTCAGGGGCTGAATCGGGAGCCATTTCCTGGTGGAAACCAAGGAAGTCCGTCACAAACAAATTTCCCCTACAGGCAGGATTTGAACAGGTACCCTCATCGGCATCGTACGATAGAATAGCAGCTTCCTGCTCGCAATGCGGGCATTGAAACGGGGCGAGAGCTCTTCCTCGCTCGCTCCATTTCTCATAGATCAGCCACTTCAAGGTCTCAAAGGGTTCACCTTCTAACGAAGAATCCTTGAGGGATTCAAACACAATCTGGCGAACAGCATCGTAGTTTCGCATGCCAGGCACGCTGACGTGCCTTAGCGGAAATACGGTCGAGTGGTACTGCGCTGACCGAGTGAGGATATCGCGGAGCGCAAACGGGTGTGGCGTATCTTTATCTAAGCGCGCGAGAGCATACTGGTCAACGGCAAGAAGCGCGGTCTTCACAAAGGCCATCGCCATATGTGGCAGTACTTCCGATGTTACCACTTGTATAGAACCGTCCACTCCAAACACAATGGGGAGCTGTTTACCACCCTGTGGAAGAGGTTCCCACACTGGAATAGAGGTCGGTTCATCGAGTGTGTTATCCTCAAACCGCGCGCAGAGTTGTTTCACCAACTCGCTTTTGAGTACCTCCAGATGTCCCAAGCGACTGGCACGCTCGCCAGGCAGACGTAATCCCTCTCGATATGGCATAGGAACTTACTCTCTTTCCAGTGGTACAAACTTCTTCGCCTGAACCGAGATCACAAAGCGATGCGAGCGCGTGAGCATCCTCATATACCCTGGGGTCTTTGCCAGTAATATGTCGCTCGCCAGGCTCTCGTAGGCGATATTGACTTTGGACAACACGTCCACATCATCCCGCGAGGCGAGGTGTGCCACAAAAAAATTCTCGGTCTGGGCCAGCAGGTCCTTGCTAATCGTCGTCGGCGACTGCGTGGAGTAGACCATGCCGATGTGATACTTCGCGCCCTCCTTGGCAAAACGCGTGTAGATGGTGTTCTCGTCATTGTTCCGCGGGAACAAGTTGTGGGCCTCTTCAAAGTAGAGTTGGATGAAGTGATTCCCCAGCGCATTATTCGTGAACTTGTGGACCTGGTGGTTGAAGACTGCCCTGGAGAGCTCGTCCGAGAAGTAGGTCATAACCTCGGGATTGGCATTTCCCAGGTCAAGGATTACCGTTTTCCCAGCATCCAATGCTGCAAGAATTTCCCGGATGAAATCGCCTGCGTGGGGGTGATGATATTTCCGGTAGCTCTGAAGAAGACTGGGGCCACTGCGCCCAGGAGGAGGATCGAAAAACTCGAGCAGCGCTTTGTCATCTGAATCAAACAAGGGCTTTCCCGAACTGCGGCTATTCAACTGTTCGCTATCAGGGTTGTCACGCCGAAATTTATTCACCACTTCGAGTTCGCGCACCAGCGCATCAAGGCTATCAGGAGGAGCGGGTGGGTCTACCAGCCTTCTATCGCTCGCCTGATAGGCGGCTGTCCGTAAGTCCCTTGAGAAACCAGGATTGAATCTGCTGGCTGGGCTCCCAGTCGGAGCCAGCGCCAGAAGCTTTGCCTCATCCGCCTGATACCCCGCCTTTTTCAGAATGGCCCAGAAGATTTGCACCCTCCTGAGTGGCCGTGCCAGGTCGCCTCCATTTGGTGGCAGGGAGGCAAGCTCGGCCAGTGAAGGCAACTCGACGCTAGCGAACGCTTGGATATAGGTCGAAACTTTGTTATCTTCCTTGAGCAAGCTACCCAGGATGGGGAGCGCATTCTCAGGATGCTCGTAAAAGTTGAGTTTGAGCGGCTTCGACGGAGTAGCTGGTCGTTGTGTGAAGGCATAGACGTCGCAGCGATTCGTATACCCACTCCGTAATGAGCGGCTCTCGTCCTGGGGATTGTCATTGGCGTACTCGCCATTAATGTCGAAGATGAGCTGACCAACATTGTTGGCCTGCTTCGTCGTTTCGAGCAGGCTCTGTGCAATCAATTTCACGACGTTGCTCTTGCCCAGGCGGGTTTTGCCAAACATGGCAGTTCGTGTCCCCATAAAATCGGTGGTGGAGACCGAGACCCTGACCTGCGGCTGCGGTCTATTGGGAAGGGGGAGGCGACACTCGGTAAGGCGTAGCTCGCCAAGTTGGAAGCGGTTCTCATCAGGAACCATGGAGTTGACGATCAGATCTAGGAGTGCATCATCAGGTGCATAGAGACGGTATTTGTGGGCACTGACAAAATTATTGAGATCGCCGGAAAATTCTACCGCATTGATCCGCTCAGGATGGGCATAGAACATGCCGAGTACCCCTGTTTTGAGTGCCCCCCATTGCAATTCGCTTTGAGTAAAGACATCCAGCTCTGGCATAGATTTCTTCTGGAGTTCAAAGTAGGTTTGCTGAACTTCTCGGGTGAGCGGCGTTGGCGCTGATTCAAGGACTCTCAACAAGGTGAAATGAAGTGGCAACCCCTGAAAACTGGCAGGTACCATGATGAGTAAAGAATTACGTGGAATGCCTCCAACAGCGATTTTGAAAGGATCAGAGGTAATAATAGTGATGGTCTCGTATCCGATATCGAGGACGTAGCCAACAAAGCGCATTTCTGCATACTTCTGCGCCTGCTCGTTGGCCTGTTCCTGATCGAGGAAGGTTTCCAGCGCCCGCAAGGGGTGGTGCTGCATGGCTGTCCGGTCAAAGAAGGTTTTCATACCAGTAACTCCTCATCATTGCGAATTGAGCGGCGCTCCTTAAGCGTGCCGAGTACAGTCTCCAGGTCGCGAGGCAGGCAGATATAACAGGGAGGCAAGCCAGACCGATCAAGCAACTGTGCCATCTCTTCGATGAGCTGTTTACGGTTAGCAGGGTGGATGAATTTGCGTTGTTGATATCCCAGAGCCTGAACCACGTCTCGAATGCCGCTGGTCTTACCCAGCCCTGTGCCACCCGGGACCTGCTTCAGGCCGATGCGATGCTGTTCGATCGTGCGGTGATAGTAATCAGGGTAACCCGGTAAAGTCATGTTGCCTGTTCCTCCATCAATATAATGAATTGCTCGTCGAATACACTGACGGTATAGGTAATCTCGTCCTGATGCGGCAAGTCCAGAGCCATGCGGATCATATACCGCATAGCCGCAGTCAACGGCTCTTTTAGAATTTCCATAATGCGCTCTCCCCTAGAAGCGGTAGAGAGGTAGTCCCTCCCACTAAAAGGGAGATTTAGAACAAATTATCTAAATACTGCTACTACAATTGATGCATTATTCTTTTTTTCTTTTACTCATCTGTATAACCGGAAATAGAAAGCCTGGGCTGGACTCGATCTTGTGGAGTCAGGAAACGAGGCAATGCTTACTTCGTCTCGGTGGCTGAATAGAGAAAGTTAGACAGTCTCTGATCCAGCGATAGCAAAGCCCACGTGCGATTTTCCTTACCTAAGATCGCTCGCGACTTAAGAGTTGAAACCCTCACCGCTGAAAGCGTGTACACCAATTCTTCCACAACTGGATCAGAACAGGGTTGGAGCAGCCGCTCATAAGGCCTTGTGCGAGACCTGACCAGCCCCTCCTGCGGGCAGCCTCAGCAGCCACGACGAGCAGGAGGTTTTGAAAAGCGCGGGGAATGCTACGTTCGGCGGGAAGCGCCTGCAGGTCTTCTTGCGAAAGACTTGGCGCGGCCATGGTCTCAATAACGTGATCTACTTTCGCCAAAACAGCATCCGACTCCTCCTTTGGAAGGCCCAGCGAATCGCTGTTTCTCTCCACATCACCTGAAACCCCTATATGTACTAGGTTGGCATCCCCATCGTACAGGTGCAGGCTATCGCTAAGCTGGTTATAGGAACCAAGTTCGATACCCAGCCACCCCGCCAGCACCTCCTGTATTGACGTGAACTGGATAAAGTTGTAGGGAACGCCACGGAACAGATCATTACTCCGTATGACCTGCATCCATTCAAGCTTACCATCTCTAATTTTCAGCACTGAACTGATGTTGCAAGGAATATCGGGATTCACAGGCTGCCCATGCATGTCGGGAAAGTCTGCTCGGGGGTCCCAAATCTGCAGGACCACCTGCCGTCCATTGGGGTTATGACGCAGCGCCTGATAGGCTTGCTCTAGCTGATCGATCCCGAACTGACGGCGCAGGCGGAATCCATACGCCCCATGGTATTCTTCGCAACTCCCGGCGAATTTGGGGAGCTGGGAGTTCCAGTAGTTCAGGAAGGCCGAATCCCTGCGGCCGCGGAGTATCCAGACGACTTCTGCGATGGCAAAGGCTGGATTGAGTGAGGGCTGCCTCGCCACTACCCAGCGCTGACGAGGGTCCCGAATTGTGAAGGCGGCATGGAGCAGTTCCTGTGTGCTCCCACCTCGCCCATCCTGGTGCCTTGTGCCATTTCCCTGGAGAAGTTCTATAGCCGCCATCCGCCACACCTCGTCGGCGGTAGTTCCTTCAAACACCTTGATCATCGCCTATTCCCCTCTGAATTCGAGCATTGATCCTCCATTTCGGCGGATACCAGTACACTATCGGCTTCTGGTCGCATCGATACGTCTGTTTAATTCGCTTGCGATCGCTTCTCCCTTTGATATCTGGATGCGCTAGGCGGGCATACTTATCGACTTCACAGAATAGATTTTGACAATCGATGAGCTGTAGGGGTCTGCCCCATAGAGAGCGGAACGTCAGCCCAAGGCGGGTGAATTCTTCCTCCTGGCGATCCGCCATCAGTCGAATGATGTCGACCTCATTTAGCCCTCCCAAGGTGTGGAAGCACTTTCTGATGCCGTCCTTCGCTCCAGGCCCTGGTACGACGAATTCCATCTCAGAAAAGTCCGTAAGTTGACTGTAGTTCACATCGATGGCATATTGAAAGGCGAGGAAGTCCCCCATCAAAGGGTACGAACGGAGGAGTTCAAAAGCACGCTGCATGGAAGGCACTTCGCACATGCGCAATGGCACTTCATCTTGCAACATACTTTCTAGAAGTCGCAGATAATTGCGATGCTTTTTTGAGTAACCGAAGCTGGTTTCCCCGGAGGGCATAATGTAGGCTGCGGAAAATATGGTCCCACCCTCGCTCATTGCTCTAGTCAGGACGGCATCGTAGCGATCGAAGGAGTATTCGGAGTAGCGTAGCTCTCCCAGACTTCTCTCGAGTAGCTCCCACGTTTCGATACGATTGAATATTTTAAAGAGGATGATGCGGAAAAAAACCTCTTCTGGCGATTGATCCCCGTGGTAGATGACATATTTGATGAGATATTGGCTGACTCGGTCAGATGCCCGGTAAGCATTCGTGAACTTGTACTGCCTGAGTATTGGGTCCTCCGTCCATGGGAAAAGAGCTCCTTCTAACCGTCGAAAAAAGATCATCTGCCTTTCTGCGGCAAATCGCCAGTACGTATCGAACACCTCTGTAGGCTCGGCAGGTGATAGGCGAGCAAAGATAGTCGGGGGAGATTCGGTGGCGTCAATATCCGTCTCGCTAGTAAAATCCAGATTGAGTTGAGCAGCTGCATGCACTGGACGAGAAATGTGGGATTCGTTTTCTGCATCTATCGTTGTACCAGATATGTGCTTGCTTTCAAGCCGAGCTATGGACTTGAGCATTTGGTCCAGCGTTTCCGCGATGTCACGATCATTGTATACTATTTGCACTGTGTAGCGGCGCTTCTGCTCATCAGCGAGCTCGTAATAAGCGGCGCAAAGCTTGTTCCAGGTGTCGATCGCACCTCCTTGAAGAAAGGAGGCGGTTCTGCTGAGAAGAAAAACGATCGTGGGAAGGACCTCATTCCAATGTGCAAATTCTACGTTGAGCATAGCATCCAGGGAGCGGCGGTTGACTCCAGAGACCTTCCCATAGACCCATGTCGACCACCAGAATCGATCAAGAACGATGCTCCGCCCTCTTTCTAACGTTGGTAGGATGTCGCGCTCGATCGTGTCGAGGTGAGCTGCGATGTGAAGAACTTGTAAACTTGTTGGGTTAACCAACTCTACGCCAAATTGGACTGGATTGTGATGGAAATCGTAGATGTGACGTCCCAATGTGCCCTCTGCACGGCCCGGGAACGCGAAGTAATCGCAGGGAATCCCTCTTGCATTTAGGTGTTCAGTCAGAGTATGTGCGAGAGTTGACTTTCCTACGCCGTCCGGGCCCTCCAACACGAATAACTTTCCCCGTTTTGACATGTCACTCTCCCTTTAGGTCCGCAGACCAGCTGTTTGCTATGTGGGCTGCATGATATCTTCGAGTTTTCGCCACAGATCCCGAAGATCTCCCTTGTTTACGTTTCCGATTTTAGCGACCCCCGCGACACACGTCATCTGTGTAAGATGAAGGTCTAGTTCGTGAGCGACGAAGCGCCCGAGGTTGCACAATCCCAGGTAGTTGCCATAGGCACGTTCGAAAAGATGCTGGGTAGCATAAAAACCAGTTATAGCCAACTCGTGATCGCCATAAGGAGCGAAGATAACATGCTGCATGCATGGAAAGCCCCTCTGCCTTTGATTTGTGTGATCGACGGAAGGGTCGAAGATCGATGCTTGTAGCGCACTACGCCGGTGATTACCACCCCGATACGTCTGGATAATGTGATCGAGCTGGTTGATCTTTTGCGGGCCGAAAGCAATGAGCCGCTCGAAGTACAGGCCGTACCGGTTACGCGTCTCCATCTTTCTAAGACGGGGAAGTATATGCCCATAGCGTTCAAACAGCCGATCTCGACTTTCCCCAGGATTCCAGAACGATTGGGGAAAAATCGTGCTGGCAACGGTCTCGCAGGAGAACTTGCCCATCTTCACGAGCGCGTCGTCGAGGGCGCATCTGATGGCAGGAGTCTCCGCAGGTCGGCCATCTGCAAAGCCGGTGACGGTGACTACCAGCGGCAGAATTTCCCCCCTCCCGGGCTTCATCGCTTCACCCTCACATAGGCTGACCACCCTGTAGACGGCTGGTGGAAGCGCCCGACCCCCGGAACTGCGCCTCGGAAGACAAACACCTCTTCTCCCTGTTCGCAAAGATGAATGCAATGCCCCTCGCTGATAACGTCAGCAGGTAATTGTATGAGGTCGCCTACTTGAATATCAATAGGACGCCCAGTCCAGTGAGCATCTACGAGCGTGAGATCCTCCTTGATCTCGCGGCCCAAGTAGACCGAGCGAATCTGCCTGGGAGGGACCTTGGCGAGTTCGTTCGCGCGCGACCGGGGCAGGAGGTTCAACGTACTGGCCAGGTGATTGATAAGTGTGGTATAGCCGACGCCAAAAAGCCCTGCTACAGTATAGAGCTGGAGTGGCGTGCAAGAACAGATATCCCACCCGCGTATCGCGAAAGCGCGGCTCACGGCAGATTTCGGCATGAGAAGAAAGCCGGCGAAACATTCCGCGAGAAATTCTTCCGGATCAAAGCGGCTCTTCGCAGCTGGTCGGCCTATAATCTCGTCAATACGGGTGCCGTGCTTGTAGACGTGGTGGCCGAGTTCATGCCCACAAGTAAAGGCCTGGCGCCCTGGGGGCCGGAGCGAAGACACAAGGATAAGCGGAGCAGCATTCTTGCAATACATGCCCTCCATACTGGAAATGTCTACAAAACGCACCTCTATTCCGAGCTTCTCTGCTACATCGTAAACACATATGGGAGTCCACATCCCGAGGCCCGCCGATTGACGCACGCGTAACGCAGCATCCGCCGCATCCATCACCAGACTTCTTCGCCGCTCCATGGATTGTCGCCTCCCTGTATTCTCGGGGCGAAGAGTACTAACCCCTGCCCCCAGTACTAGCTTTCTACGGTATTCTATCATTCGTGAGTGTCTCCTTGCGTCCTGAGAGCCGAGAGCAGTTCCAGCAGACGATCCAGATCTTCCGGCTTCAGCTTTGCTAATTCCCGCGCTGCAAGCTCGATGCGGATCTGCGCAGCGTTTTCGCCTTCTGCTTCGGCACCCGCGAGCCAGGAGACACTGACGCCGTAGATGCGCGCGAATTCGACGAGTTCCTCGGCTGAAACCTTTCGGCGTCCGGCTTCCGCCTCGGAGATGGAAGGGCGGTGGAGATTGAGCATCTTAGCGACCTGTCCCTGTGAAAGGCCTGCTTGTTCCCGGGCCAGACGAAGCCTTGCGCCGAGGGCAACGCCTTTCGAATCAGTATTACTCATGTTAACTGTCCTCCTTGAGCCTCCACGGCTTGTTGAAGACGGCCCACGATTTCATTGATGGTGAGCGGTTTCCAAGGATAGGTTGGTACCATAAGGTTTGGCTTGATATCACAATCCAGGCGTTGAGACAGTTCGCAGGACGCCTCCAACCCGTTCAAGCTATCGAACCCCTCGAAATCGCCTATCGGGCATAGCTCGCCGTTGATCTCAGGAACTGGTCGTCCGCTGCCTGCCTGGATTTCAGTGATTACTTCTATAAGCACTTCCCGAAGCTGTTCAAATGTCATTGCCATCGGCTTGTCCTTTCTTACCGCTAGTAAGAAAATCTTACCACACTGGCGGAGATTTGTCAACAAGTGGATTCAGTACTGTCATTGGATATAGTGGATACTTCGACCAGCCTCTGCGAACTAGTTTCAGGCTGGTTTTACCTTCATTGGACAATACAGACAGGCCGCTTCATCCTGTAGCTTCCTACTTCTCCCCGACTTTCATCTCCACGGTCGACCACTACCAATTCGCGGGGCGTCTTCTCGCTTTATTCGCTCTCAAAGTTTTCATCACGGTAACGGCGGTAGAGGACGGCCCAGCACTTCCCGCACCGTCCACCGTTGGTTGGTTCTACTGTCTGCCATAGCTGAGGTACGCCGTCGGTAGAGTTGCGCCGAGAGCTGCCCCTCGCTCTCTCAGCTGAACGAGCGCTATCCATAGCGATGCGTGGGGACGCACAAAATGATAGTAGGTTCGCCACCATTGCAGGTGGGTCAGGAGTTGTGGGGTATGCTGGACTATGGCCCAAGTGCGGCGTGCCAGTGCTGCCACCCCATGATAGGCAGCCAGATTCACCCGCTCGCTACAAGCAGTGTTCAGCCGACCAGAGAATGAAGGGCCAGAAGGATTCCTCGCATCGTTCTGGGCCAAAAACAGAAAAAGACCAGTCATACTGACCACATCTTTCGTCTACCACCAATCCCTCTGCACCCCGTCGATGGATATGCTCTCAATATGTGACGTTTTAGGGCTAAAGTGGTCATCAAGAGGAGAGGTCAGAAAGCTCTGCCTTTGAAGAAGGATCTTTCTGACCTCCGTGTAGCTCGCGACAACCCTCGGAGACCGGGTGTTTCTAACGTGCTGAATGAGCCCCTGGTGTTCTTTTGCTAGCCATTACCACCTCAACCGTTCTTTCAGGCTCACGAATTGCTGGTGGCCGATGATCAGATGGTCCACGAGCTCTATATCTAAGACCTTTCCAGCGGCGACAAGCTGGTTCGTCACCTCCACATCCTCATGGCTAGGTTCCGGCAGGCCAGTGGGATGGTTATGGCAAACGATGATCCCAGGGCAATTCCGTGTGATGGCCGGGCGAAAAATCTCGGCGGCACGCAGGACCGAACTGTTGACGGTCCCACGATAAAGCGGCATGTTGCTGACCACACGGTTTTTCGTATCAAGCACAATAACCCGTAATTGCTCATGGTCAAGATGCGCCATATCTGGCATCACCAGCCTGGCAACATCAGCCGGCGCAGTGATCTGGTATTTGTCGCCTGCTGGAAGCGTATTCAGCCGCTTCCCCATCTCCAATGCTGGCCTCACCCAGACCCTGTTCCTGGCTGAGTTCTCGACAATCAGCATGCAGTAACCCGCCTAATCCCCCGTATTTCACGAGTAA
>WNFX01006479.1_pt1 | contig 11834 bp, 10 predicted proteins | sample 5400111 | NCBI WGS metagenome assembly WNFX01 (sample SAMN13153363, study PRJNA577476) | soil metagenome | isolation source: 40 cm soil or saprolite under grassland replicate 1 | place: USA:California | collected 2016-06-15
CGGCCGCCTGCTCTCCCGCGTCCCCTGCGTCCCCGGTCTGGCACGCCCGGGTGCTCGGCAGCAGCCGCTTCAACCGCGCGGTGCCGCTCTACGTCACCCTCGGGCTCGGCGCTTATGGTCCGGTTGGGCCTGCGGACCAGCCCCACTCCCGGGTCCTCGGCCTGGACGCGGGACTCGGACTCCGGCTGTCGTCGCACGCAGCTCTGGAAGCCCGCTACCTCAACCTTCGAACCACTCGCTTCGTGGGTTGGGCGGTTCCGATCTCGGTCGTGGTCGGGCTCTGACCCGACCTGGTCTCTGCGCATGCCGTTTGATATCAACCTTGAAGTGCAACACTGGCACTCGCGGCCCCTACGACGCCGTGCGCCCTCTTGCGCTTGGACCACCGTGCAGTCTCCGCTTCGCATCCTGGAAGGCGTGAGCGCACCGGCTCCCCGGACGCGCACTCTCTGGCACGCGTGCGCCAAGTGCTGCACAGCCGGCGACTTGACGGGGTCTTGACTCCGTCGGGCTAACGTCTACCCAATGTCAACGCCGAGGCTTTCATGTCACGCTTCCCCTTGTGGATGTGGCTCTTGGTCACTTTCGGGACGAACGTCGCCCAGGCACAGACGCCAGGGACGCCCGTGGAGGGGCAACGCGTTCGCGTCGCGCATGGGTGCGAGATCGCACGCGATCAGCCAATTGAGTGTCGCGAGCGCCGTTCCCTGAGAGTCGAGACAGGACAGTTTCGCGCACTCGACGGCGACACCCTCCGGATGCATGGCAGCAGGACACACTTCTGGGCAGGCGCCGGGATAGGGTCGCTCGCAGGTGCGCTCATTGGAGGCGTAATCGGCTGGGGGCAACATTCCGCCGATGGGGGTTGGGGTTGGTCTTTGACGTGCAATACTGCATGCGGCGTTGCACTCGGCGCCGCGGATGGGTTCCTCCTCGGCGGCGTCGTCGGTGCGCTGATCAAGTCCGACCGGTGGCGTCCAGTGCCGGTCAGTCATCTCCGCCTGAGCCTGGAACCGCAACTGGATGCCCTAGGACTAAAGGTCTCGGTCGCCTTCTAGGTCCCAACAGCGCTTCGATCTGGTCAGCGTCGAACACACTTGCGCCGGCAGGCGGGCCGCCCGCAAGTTAAGCGCGGTCGGTTAGGCCGGGACAGGATCTCCGTCATGACGACGTACACCTCGGGGAAACGGATTTTCTTCGGCATCCTGGCGCCGATGCTCTTCCTTTCCGCGGCCATCCTCATCGGAGATCTCAGTAAGAATCAAGCATTAGAGGACTCACTCGACTCGGTGATCTACGCTGTAGGTGCCTGCGTCCTAGCAATCGTTGCCTTCAAGATCGCGATTACTGGCACCTCTTGAGGCTGGTGCGAGGAGTAGGAGGACTTGCACGGGCTAAGCGACTCGCCTTCGGGATTCCACTAGTGTTGGCGAGCTTTGCGCTCGCGTGGTACGCGAGCCGGCACCGGTGCCAAGCGTTTGATATCAACCTTGAAGTGCAACACTGGCACTCGCATGCATGATGGTACGTGATGACCAGCCGCGTGACCGAGGCTGTGAAGCTGTACACGCCCCGGCAAGTGGGAATGGCTGCCTTCCTAGGTACGCCCCTCGGGGGCGCGGTCCTGATCGCCCTAAACTACGTGCGCCTCGGCAATCGGAAGGGTGCCCGCATGGCGATCGTCCTCGGGTTTGCTGCGACCGCTGCGCTCATCGGTCTAGCGCTCTGGCTCCCCATCCCAAAATCGTTCCCGCATGCCGTAATACCGATGCTCGCAGCGTGGGCCATATGGGGGATCACCGAGTGGTTGCAGGGTGCTGCCCTTGCGGCCCGACGGGCGGAGGGGGCGACCACGCCGTCGACCTGGGCCGCCGCCGCGACTGGGCTCCTCTGTGGCGTCCTCATCGCTGGGATCGTGGTTGTCTCCGCTTTGTCAGGGTGGCTCGCAGGGCCTGCGGAGCGTTATTACGATCGCGCCGTCGAGCTTCAGAGCCGCGGCGACGTTGACCGCGCGATCAGTTATTACGACTCAGCAATCGCACGAAAGGGAACGTTCGTCGAGGCGTACTACAACCGGGCCTTGGCCTACGAGGCGAAGGGGCTCGTAGACCGCGAGATTGCGGACGACGACTCGGCACTGGCGCACGACCCCACGCTCGTCCTCGCGTACATCAACCGCGGAATTGCGTACCGGAAGAAAGGGCTTATCGATCGGGCCATTGCGGACTACGACTCTGCCATTGCCCGTCAGCCCGACCTGGCTATGGCTTACTACAATCGCGCAATCGCCTTGGGAGCGAAGGGCCTAATCGAGCGAGAGATCGCCGACTACGGCTTGGCGATAGCTCACCGGCCGGGATACCCGGACGCCTACTACAACAGGGGCCATGTTTACGCGGAAGAGGGGCAATGGGATCGAGCCATCGCGGATTATGACACCCTCATCGCCCACAACTCCAAGGACGCCGGGGCTTATTACAATAGAGGACTTGCCCACGAGCAACAGGGTGACACCGCCCGTGCGATCGCTGACTTCAAAACGGTACTAAGTATCGCGAGGCTCGCGCCGGGGAGCCTGTCGGACCTAGCGCAACGCGCGGAGCAGCAACTGCGTGCGCTCAACGCCGTCAGCCCGTTCCCATAGCTACTTGGCACGGAGCTGTCGAAACATGGTTAGGCCGCTGCTGCCGTTAGATTATTCGACATCCTCGTTCCCTCTTAGCGTTGTCGTCCACCTCGGAGCCGCTCATGCCCAACGCGGTCCACTTCGCGCTATACCTCTCGGCAGCAACGCTTCTTGCGGTTTCCCCTGGTCCGGGCATGCTCTATGTGCTGGCACGCACGCTCCGAGGCGGCCGCAAGGAAGGACTCGACTCCGCACTCGGCACAGCGGTCGGCGGTCTCGTTCATGTCGTGGCAGCGGGGCTTGGTCTCTCCGTCGTCCTCATGCATTCAGCCAACGCGTTCCTCGTCGTCAAGTACCTCGGCGCGGCATATCTAATCGTCCTTGGGCTCCGGACCCTGCGGACTGCTTACGAGACTGAGGTCGACCTTCCCCGCGCCCGGCGAGCTGCTCACCCTTACTGGCAGGGTGTCTTCACGGAGGTCTTGAATCCGAAGACCGCTCTATTCTTTCTCGCGTTCATCCCACAGTTCGTGGATCCGGCAGCGCCGCTCATCCCCCAGTTTCTTCTCCTCGGCGCGATCTCTGTGGGGCTAAACACGACGGCTGATGTAGCTGTCGTGTTCGCCGCGACGCCTCTGCAGCGGAAGCTCCGCGCCAATCCGCGCTGGCGCCAGCGCCAGCAACAGGCGTCTGGCGCAGTCTTGATCGGCTTAGGGGCTTACGTTGCGGTGAGCCGATCGTCCTGAGAATGTGGCAGCGGCGCTAACAAGCGCGTTAGGCGCCACACATCGATGCGTTACGTCTCTGGTCTCCTAGACACCAGAACGTGAGGGTCGCTATAAAGACCCGGACACTGGGCAAAAGCAATCTCGCGGTTTCTGCCATCGGCTACGGTTGCATGGGCCTTGAAGGTGTGTACGGACCTGCGACTGGCCCGATGACCACGTTCTCGTGATCCGCCGGATTCACGTGCGGCTGCGCCTCATAGCGCCGGCCGCGCAGCGTGACACCGCGGAGCGCGTGCACGGAATGTTCGCGAGCCGCTGCCCCGTGTACCGGTCGCTACACCCGGCCATCGCGATCACGACGGAGCTGGTCTTCACCGCATCCTGACTCGTTCGGTTGCCATCCCCTTACCGGTGCGCCATGCTATTGGCCATTGGCATCAGTCCCCGCCTTCGACGGAGGCATCATGGCCGCCCCTGTTGCCCCACGAGACAGCGATCTGGAAAGCCGTTCTGAAATCTTCAAAGTCGCCGCCGCGAGCCTCATCGGCACATCGATCGAGTGGTACGACTTCTTTCTCTACGGCACGGCCGCCGCGCTCGTCTTCAACAAGCTCTTCTTTCCGACCTTCGCGCCGCTCGCCGGCACCATGGCCGCGTTTGCGACCTACGCGGTGGGTTTCGCGGCGCGGCCCATCGGCGGCATCGTGTTCGGCCATTACGGCGACAAGCTCGGCCGCAAGACGATGCTGTACCTGACGCTCCTGATCATGGGGCTGGCGACGACGGCGATCGGGCTGTTGCCCACCTACGCGAAAATCGGGATCTGGGCGCCGATCGCGCTCGTGGCCCTGCGGCTCTTCCAGGGGCTCGGGATCGGCGGGGAATGGGGCGGGGCGGTGCTGCTGACGGTCGAGCACGCGCCGGCCCACGCTCGCGGCTTCTACGGCAGCTGGCCCCAGATGGGTGTGGCGATCGGCTTGTTGCTCTCGACGCTGGCGTTTCGCCACTTCTCGGGCGCCCCGGAGGCGACGTTCCTGGCGTGGGGGTGGCGGGTGCCGTTCCTCTTGAGCTTCATCCTCCTGGCCGTCGGGCTGTGGATCCGCCTCCGCGTGGCCGAGTCGCCGGTGTTCGAGCGGCTGAAGCGCCGCAAGGCCGAGGCGGGCATGCCCGTGATCGAAGTGCTCCGCCGGCACGCGAGGCCCATGCTGCTCGCCACGGGCGCGCGCCTCGCCGAGAACGGACTGTTCTACATCTTCACGACGTTCTCGTTGACCTATGTCGCGACCCAGCTGAAGCTGGACAGAAACATCGCCCTGAACGGCCTGCTCGTCGCCTCGGCATGCAGTCTGTTCACCGTACCGGCGTGGGGCGCCGTCTCGGATCGCCTCGGCCGGCGGCCCGTTTATCTCCTGGGTGCGGTGGCAGGTGGCCTCCTCGCGTTTCCGTTCTTCTGGCTGCTCGAAACCGGACGGCCGGCGCTGATGTGGGTCGCGCTCGTCCTCGCGGTCACGCTCGGGCACGACGCGATGTACGCGACGCAGTCGAGCTTCTTCGCGGAGCTGTTCCCCACACGGGTGCGCTATAGCGGGGCCTCGCTCGCCTCGCAGCTCGGATCGGTCTTCTCGGGGGGGCTGTCGCCGCTCATCGCGACCGCGCTGCTGGCCCGCACCGGCGGCAAGTCCTGGCCCGTGTCGCTGTACATGGTGGCACTCGTCCTCATCACAGTCGTGTCGGTCTGGCTGACGCGCGAGACGCACCAGCAGGCCATCGACGACTGACCAGCGGAGTCCGTGTTCGTCGCCCGCGCGTACAGCCACGCCGAACGCACCGCGCTCACGGCGGCGGAGGGCAGCTTCACCTATCGGGATCTGCTCGATGCGTCCGCCCGCGTCGCGGCATGTCTGCTCGGTCCGCGTGACGATCTGCGTGAGGCGCGGGTCGCGTTCCTCGTGTCGCCGGGCTGGCACTATGTGGCGACGCAGTGGGGGATCTGGCGCGCGGGCGGGGTGGCCGTTCCCCTCGCCACATCACACCCGCCACCAGAGCTCGAGTACGTGATCCAGGATGCCGACGTCGAGATCCTCGTCGCCGACGCCGAGCTCGCGCCGCGCCTCGAGACCGTACGGGCGCCCGCCGCTGTCCGCCGCCTGACCACCACGGAGGCGCTCGCCGCCCACGGCCGCTCGGCGCTCCCAGAGGTTGGTGCGGCACGCCGGGCCATGATCCTGTACACGAGCGGGACCACGGGCAAGCCAAAAGGTGTCGTGACCACCCACGCCAACCTGTGTGCCCAGGTGACGTCGCTCGTGGCCGCGTGGGAGTGGCGGGCGGACGACCGCATTCTCCTTGTCCTGCCGCTCCATCACGTGCACGGCATCGTGAACGTGCTCAGCTGCGCGCTGTGGAGCGGAGCCCGTTGCGACATGCTCCCGAAGTTCGACGCGGGTGAGACGTGGCAGCGCATCGCGCGCGGCGACCTGACGCTGTTCATGGCGGTCCCGACCATCTACCACAAGTTGATAGCCGCGTGGGACGCGGCCCCGCCCGAGCGGCGACGCGAGTGGTCGGCGGGGTGCGGCCCGATGCGCCTCATGGTCTCGGGGTCGGCCGCCCTGCCCGTACGGACGCTCGAGCGGTGGCGGGAGATCAGCGGCCACACGCTGCTCGAGCGCTACGGTATGACCGAATTCGCCATGGCGCTTTCGAACCCGCTCATCGGCGAGCGTCGGCCAGGGTTCGTGGGCACGTCGCTGCCGGGTGTCGAGGTGCGGTTGGTGGATACGGACGGGACGCCCGTCGGTCCGGGCACTCCGGGGGAGCTCGAAGTCCGCGGGTCCGGCGTGTTCCTCGAGTATTGGCGGCGCCCTGACGCGACGGCCACCGCGTTCCGGAGCGGCTGGTTCCGCACCGGGGACGTGGCGGTGCTCGAGAACGGCTCGTACCGCATCCTGGGCCGCTCGAGCGTGGACATCATCAAGACGGGCGGCTACAAGATCTCGGCGCTCGAGATCGAAGAAGTGCTGCGCACGCACGCCGCCGTGGCCGATTGCGCCGTCGTGGGGGTCGAGGACGTGGAGTGGGGCGAGCGCGTGTGCGTCGCGGTGGAGCTCGTGCCCGCGTCGCAGCTCACCCTGCCCGAGCTCCAGGCGTGGGCGAAGCAGCGCCTCGCGCCGTACAAGGTGCCGCGCGCTCTTTCAGTCGTGGACGCCCTCCCCCGGAACGCGCTCGGCAAGGTCGTGAAGCCGGAGGTGGGGAAGCTGTTTCGGGGCGTGTCTGGAGTCAGCCCCTAACCCGCCGCTCCCTCCCGCTTTGCCACGATGGCGTCGAGATGCGACCGCAGAGCGCCTCGATTGAGCCGGATCCGACCCTTGCGGTGATAGCTCACGAGGCCTAGGCTGCTGCGGAAGACGACGAACGTCAGTCATGCGGCTAACGTCTAGCTTCCGCTCCGGAGGCGGCAGCGCCTAGCCTGAGGTGCCGCCGACATTCCCGGCCGCGATGGCCTCCAAACGCTTCTTCAGTCGGCCCAGGTAAATGGCTGGAGGCTCCAAGAGCGGAATTGCCGGCTGAACACGGGGCTTGACCTGAGCGAGCAGGTCCAGCGCCACTCGCACCGATAGGGCGTGCGGCAGGTCGAAGTCTTTAAGACGGTACGAAACCGGAAGGCTGTTCTGCCAATTGCTGTGGTTTTCAATGAAGCGGAGGACTCGCCCCAGCGCGCCCCTCGTCTTCTCGTCGGCAACGAAACCAGCGTATTGGTCGATCAAGCGCTCCGGCGTCAGCTCAGCCGAGCGACACATCTGTCCGAATGCGTAGATGTTGAGGGACTCAGCCTCCCGAAAGATCGCATTGGCGACCAGACCGTCCAGGCCGAGCCTGAGACCGCAATCGACGAGAGCCCGGATGTAGCGCGTCTCGCAGGAGGATTGCCCACCGGATTCCTGGTTGTTGGGCTTCACGAAGCCGTCGTCGGCTTCGTCCACCAGGAAATACGGCCAGCCAAGCAGTGGGCCGACTCCTCGCTTTCGCAGCGTCTCAATATCTTGTGCAGCGGGATAGAGCTCTGGCTTCAGCCCCGCTCGCGCGTAACGGCTCAGGGCAAGCGACCGGTAGTAGTTATGGAGAGGGAAAGACACGCCACTCCTGGGCCCAAGCAGCCCGGGTGCCGCCACGGCAGCGCGCGACAGTTTGACCTCCTGCTCCCAAAAGCGCAGGCTTGATGGCGATGGAAAGCCTTCCCACTGGGCTATGCTCCAGAGATTCACGATGAACGTTGCTGCAGACGCTTCCTGCTTTACGATTTCCTGCACCTGGCGACAGAACGACACGCAGTCTTCCAGCGTGCTGTTGCCTTCGGGGTCTCCACCCGGATCTCCGGGAAGGAAGACAAATACGTCGGCGCCGCGCAGTTGGGACACGGCGTGCCGCAGATGCGCGAAACGCTCGGTCAGTTTGGTCTTGTCGCGCGGGCTGAAAACCCCGGGAAAGTTAGCGCCCAACGTACTGTCAGGCCCCGTCCACTGCTCCATACCGGCGAGCAGGACGATCCCCACGCGGAACCCCTTGTCATGCGCCAACGTGATCGCGCTTGACATGTCTTTGTAGTATTCTGGCAGCAGGTCAGGGCGAGAGCGAAATCCGCCTTCGCAGAATTCCAGGTAGTTATAGCCGCAGGCTTTGAAGAAGTCATAGACTCTGGGGTCCTTCGGCGGCGGATCGGTCGGAAGGGAGGCGTACAGCCCAACAGTCTCGAAACCGCCTGCGTGCTCCGCCGAGCGACTTGCTTCCCGCTCGACCATCGAGGAATTCTGAAACAGAAAAGGTCCGGCGGACGTTGCAAGGACGGCCCGGACAAACCCTCTGCGATCCATGCTCTCCCGCATACGCTACTCCAGCTCACGCTCACAAGTTGGGCAATGCTGTGAGGCTCCTCATCGTCCAATCTTATCTCCGCGACCATCGAAAGAGCGGCCTGGCACGGTGTCAGGGCGCGAACACGTTCACGCGCACCGGGAGGGTGACGGGACTCGCGTCCGCGTGTCCCGTGCCCAACTCCCCGAACGTGTTGCCACCCCAACAATAGGCCTCGCCCGTGGGCGTCGCGCCGCAGCTGTGCGCGCCCCCCGCCGAGATCATTTGGAAGTGGAGGCCCGGCGCCGCTGCCGTTGGGTCGGCGCGCGCCGTCGTGGTGCCGTCCCCGAGCTGCCCCTCGGTATTGTCCCCCCAGCAGAACGCGGCCCCGTCGGGGGCCAGAGCGCAGGCATGGTACTGGAATCCGAAGCCACCGATCCGCGGGGTACTAAACGCGATCCCCGCGGGTGGCACCACTGCGACCGGCTGAGGAGGCCCGAGCATGAAGGTCCCCCAGCAAGAGAGCGCGCCGGCCCCGTTCAGTCCACAAGTGTGATCCCGCCCACCCGACGGCCCTCCCGTTTCCAAGGTAGCAAACCCCTGTCCCGAGAGGACGAGGACCGGCGCCGCACCGGGGCCGCTCGTGTCGCTGCCACCCCAGCAGTAGACGTCGCCATTCGGGGCGAGCCCGCACGTCCACTCGGCTCCGAGACTCAAGGCACTGAACGAGGGATTGCCCGCGGCGGGCGTCGGGGTCTGCCGCCTCCCCCAGAGAATGCCCCCGAACACACCAATACCGAGTTGGCCGCGAAAGTTGTCGCCCCAACAGTAGGCAAAGCCGCCGGCGTCGAGCCCGCACACGTGCCGGCCGCCGACGCGCAGCGCTCGGAATCGCGGGTCGTCCGGGACGCTGGCCGGGAGGGGATCGCCCACCCGGCCGTCGGGGACCTGGGTCGAAGCCGAGAGTGCCCAGCACCGCGCCTCGTCTTCGTAGGTCAGCCCACAGGCGAACCCATCGCCCACGCCGATCGAGCGCCAGCGAAAGTCTCCGCGCACCGGCGTGGGCTCAGCCGTCGCCAAGGAGTCGGCTTGCAGCGACGACGTCGGGATCCCGCCCCAGCAGTAGGCGCGAGCGGAGTCGGTGAGCGCGCACGTATGTCTGGGACCAGCCTCGACGGCAACGACCAGTTTGGGGATGCGCGGCGCGCTCGGGTGGCTGCAGGCGGCCAAGAGGATCGGCGCAGCGGACACGGGCACCGAGCGCCACGCGCTCCAGCGCGACAGAGAGGCTGCCGAACTCACCGCACCACCAGCACGGGGACGTCGCTCGTGACTTTGGTCCCGTTGCCGAGCTGCGCGTACTGGTTCGAGCCCCAGCAGTAGACCGTGCCGGCGGCCGAGAGTCCGCACGAGTGCCGGTCCCCGGCGCTCACCGTCCCGAACACGAGGCGACCGGCCACCGCGGCGGGGGTCATGCTGCAGGGAGCAGGCCCACAGCTCTCCGGACCCGTCATGCTCCCGTCCCCGAGCTGCCCGTCGCCATTCTGGCCCCAACAGTACGCCGTACCGGCGCTCGTAACGCCGCAGCTGTGCTGCCCTCCGGCGCTGAAGGCCGCGAACGCGAGTCCCCGCGCCGCCACCACCGGGGTCGGCAGATACCCATCGGCAATCGTTCCGATACCGAGCTCACCCACGGCGTTGACGCCCCAGCAGTACGCTACCCCTGCGCTCGTAACAGCGCAGGCATGGTCGTAACCGGTACTCAGCGAGGCAAAGGACAGCCCGCCCGACACCGCGACCGGCGCCCATCGGTTCGTGGTCGTCCCGTCGCCGACCTCACCGTACAAATTGAAGCCCCAGCAGTACGCCGCACCGGCAGTCGTGAGGGCGCAGGTGTACAACCCCCCGGCGGACAGCGTCGTGAAGATGAGTCCGCCCGTTACCGCGACCGGGGCCGACCGGTCGGCCGACGTCCCGTCACCGAGGGCGCCGTAGACGTTCTGCCCCCAGCAGTAGGCCGCGCCGGTGGCGGCGAGACCACACGTGTGCGTCAGTCCGGCGCTCAGCGCGACGAACGTCAACCCGCCCGACACGGGAGCCGGCGTCGTCCGGTCGGTCGCCGTCCCATCACCCAGTGCTTGGAAGTTGTTATGGCCCCAGCAGTAGGCCGCCCCCGACCGCGTCAGACCGCAGGTGTGCTCGGCTCCAACGCTCAGAGCGGTGAAGGTGGGCGCGCCGGCCACGGGGACCGGCGTTCCGCTGCTCGTCGTCGTACCATCGCCCAGACCGCCGTAGGCGTCGGATCCCCAACAGTATGCCGTGCCACTCGCAGTCAGCCCGCACGTGTGGTCGCTGCCTGCGCTCACGCTCGCGAACGTGATCGGGGTCGTCCCGGCCACCTTCTCCCCCCCGCACGCGACGAGCGCCCCGCTTGCCGTCACGAAAACAAGCGAAGCCGCGAACGCGACGTCGGACTCAGCGAGAAGCCAACGGGTCATCGGTCATCGCACGAAATTCGAGGAAGCTACGGGCTGCAGACTGGATGCCACAGGGTTCACGAACAAGGCCATCGCCTGGTCCGCAGGCTGATGATGTGAGGGATAGTTTTTTTCATGGAACTCCTGGTAGGCTGCGCGATCACCCCGATCGAAAAGCTCCAGACACGCCGCAAACTTCCGTTCGGCAGGGTATCCGGTACCGTCACTTGGGCGAGGCACTGCACAGAAACGGCCAAGAGCAACAGAACAAGGACGAGATTGACCGGCATGACCACCAGACCCATAGGGCATTCCTTTCTAACGGTGAATTTACCTCGCCGCAACGCCACTGGATATGCGATTGCGAGGCCAGCGTTCGGTGACTAATTCAGTGGTTTGTTGCACAGAGCGGCTCCTACAAGGCGGCGCCGCTCCCGTTGTCGATCCAGGCAGGTCTTGTTCGTCGCCATGTTGGAGCGGCATGGGGCGCTCGACAGCCCACTTCCTTGGCAACTTCAACAGAGACGAGGAGCAATGACCGACAGTACGACTGCAAGCGTTGTTTCCAAGGACGGCACCCAGATCACCTACGACCGCCTCGGGTTCGGGCCGCCCCTGGTTGTGGTCGCCGGCGCGCTGGGGCTGCGAAAGTCGTCGTTCGTCCGGCCGTGGGTGAAGGCCCTGGCCGAGCACTTCACCGTGTACAACTACGACCGGCGTGGTCGCGGGGATAGTGGCGACGCGACGCCGTACACGGTGCAGCGCGAAATCGATGATCTGGCGGCCCTGGCTAAGGAAGCGGGCGGAACGCCGTTCGTCTGGGGCATCTCATCGGGTGCCGCCCTGGTCCTCGAGGCGGCCGCGGCGGGCGTTCCCATGGCGAAGTTGGCCGCGTACGAGCCGCCTTACATGGTCGGCGATGTCGCGGACCGTCCCGATCCGGACTACGAGGAGCGCATGCGGACCTTGATCGCCCAAGGGCGGCGGGACGACGCGGTGAAGTACTTCATGCGGACCGTGGGCGTGCCCAAGTTCTTCATCGTGCTCATGCGCCTCTTCCCATTCTGGAAGGACATGCGCGCAGTGGCCCACACCCTGCCCTACGATGCGGCCGTCATGGGAGGATTCACGTTGCCGGCCGAGCGGCTCGCG
>WNFX01007990.1_pt1 | contig 11834 bp, 11 predicted proteins | sample 5400111 | NCBI WGS metagenome assembly WNFX01 (sample SAMN13153363, study PRJNA577476) | soil metagenome | isolation source: 40 cm soil or saprolite under grassland replicate 1 | place: USA:California | collected 2016-06-15
GGAGCTGAATCCGCTCTGAGCAGTGAACGCTACAGTGGCCGTCCCCGATGACCCTGTTTCAAACGTCATCGGTTCTATTGAGCCGATCGAGAAATCCGGAAGCGAAGATGAGAGCCAGACGCTGTTATCAACCATTCCAAAAGCGGCAGAACTCTGCATAGAAGTCTGCGTACTACCAAACTGACTGGTCGAGGAAATCGAATAGGAGAACTCGACGAACAAGCCTGAGGCTTGGTCGAACGAGAATTGAAAGGAAGATGACGATGTGTAGTAAGGAGGGTATGCAGAAGTTATCGTATAGTTTAGGACGTTGACCTGTCGAGAAACGCCGGCTACTTGTTCGGCAGTCGTTTGATTGAGCGTGGGGGAAGTGCTAGGATACCAGATGTGGTCGCCCGCTGATAGACCCGCGGCGAGGATGAAATAATCCGTCGGTGTGTTGGCGAAGCTCGTGATATTGGAATATCCCGAGTAAACATCAGCCTGTGCTCCGAGTGTGGAGACGGTCCCGTTCTTGTACTGGGTGAAGAGTCGGAATGTGACAGTTGTGCCAGAAACACCCAGTACTTGGATCAATCCGAAGTCAGTGTCGTTTAAGCCTCCATTGTCTTGGCTTTGACACTGCATGGGGTCGCTGGATTGGCATCTGTCATAGAGTGGCTGATACTTGGCCCATTGGCCCGCGCTGACACCCGGCGTGTAGGTTGCCGCGTGTACGATGAATATTGGAGATGAGAGTCCGACAGCAACTAGGAGGACCGGAAGTAGTCTATTGAGTCTCATTCTAATGGATACCTAAGATGCTGAAAGAGGTCCTCTATTTAGGCAATATGGAAGGCAGTGTGAAGCGAAACCTCTCGGAGAGAGTGTCCCGCAATACGCAGATATCCCTATCTAACCTCGCGCCAATGTGATTGTTTGATGGCTCTATGCCCGGAATAGGAAAGATGCTATGCCACATGTCGTCCTTCTTGGAACACTGCGGCGATTAGTCTCAACGCGCTAACGTTCTCAAGCGGGTTCGCGTCGAGCAAGACCATATCCGCAACTTTTCCTTCTTGGATTGTGCCGCGTTCCGTTTCGCCGATAAGCTCTGCTGCGCTTGATGTTCCTGCGAGTAGCGCGTCTTTGGGCTCCATTCCACACTCAACCATCAGCTCAGCCTCTCTAGCTATTCGACCATGACGAGCTGCTCCGCCACCGGCGTCTGTTCCGAGCGCGATTTTCACACCCGCCTTGATTGCCGTTGAGACTGCTTTACGCGAGCCTTCCCGCAGTTCCTCCGCCCGTTTTCTTCGGTTCTCCGGCCAGTCTACGGCTCGCGAATAGTACAGCATCGCGTCCCAGACAGACATTGTTGGCACGAGAAACATGTTGTTGCTTGCCATCGCTTGGAGATCAGACGGTTGGAGATACATGCCATGTTCCAGTGAGTCTACGCCAGCATGGGCCGCTATGTGGCAGCTCGCCGAATCGTTGGCGTGGCACGCGATTTTGAATTTGGCCTTGTGGGCTTCTTCCACGGCCACTTTGAGAAGCTTCTCGTCGAACGGAATATCTGGCGAGTTCTGGGGCCGGGCCCCTTCGTTCCACGGCGCTAGAGCAACTTTGACAAGATCTGATCCTGATTCGATCTCTGCCTTGATAGCATTGCGTAGTTCATTGGCCTCTCCAAAGTGTCTAGCGAACGCGACATATGTTCCACGGTGAGCGATCCATGTGCCGGCCGCATGAATATTCGGAGCGCGTATTTCTCCAGACCGCTGGGCCTGGGCTAGGCGAATGCTGACACCTTGAGGCGCGCCGACATCACGGGCCGTTGTTACCCCACTTCGTAGACTTGTCTCTGCTAGTTCGACTGCGCGCATCGAGATTTCCGGAAGCGGATCAGCGAATCTAGCTATCCAGTCAGGTCCGCCCGGGCTGCTATAATGAACATGACAGTCCATCAGGCCAGGGATTAGTGTTCGTGCTCTTCCATCGATAATTCGAATGTTTGTGCGATTTCCATTCCATTCAGACTGGGGTCCGATCCAGTGGATGCAGCCATCACGGACTTCGACAGACATACGAGGCCGGATGGGGGTCCCGGTTCCGTCCCAGAGCGCGACCTCATCAACTAAGAAACTCAATCTGAGCCCTTGACCATTGACAGTACGAGGATGACGATTCCGACTGTCCAAGCCCATCCCTTTCCTTGAAGCACGCCAAAGCCCTCTGCCAACCAGAAGATTCCTACTAGGACGGAGAAGATTCCGAGCGTCGCCAAGACAATAGCGACGTTCGCAGTCGTCACATAGTTGACAAGCTGAGGATAACCTTGCGAGGCCAAGAAATCTTTGAGAGAAGAGGTGATTGTTCCAACAACAAGGGATGCGCCTAGCAGTACTCCACCTGCAACCATCCCAGCCAGTCCCGAGAGAATCGCTAGAGTTCCAAGTATCGTCACTCCTCTAGGTCTGTGACGTACAGGGGTTACTTCCATGGTTATCAGCAGCGACGAATCGTCTGAAGCAGAGTAGTTAAGCCATTTTCCACAAAACTTACGCCAAATAGTAAAACCGATGGCTAGCATGGTCTTTTCCTCACAGCATCCTCTGGATAGCGTTAAATTCCCGAAACAGGTAGCGGACGCCCCTTGTGAAACTCAGTTATGGCTAACCTTCCCCGAGATGTGGTCCGGATTCTAGGTCCGAGTGAACAAGTCGAACTGTTCATCGAAACCAAGATCTATCATCCTAGGATCAACGTAGACTCCGTGGTTCTTACTAACGAGCGAATTATTCTGAGACATCCGCATGATCTTCGCTTCAAAAGAGAGTTCACAGATTACGCCTACACCGATGTTGCTAACGCCATCCTTGACAAGGGTCTGACGAGATCAACGATCAAGTGCGAGCTCAGAAATGCGGAAGAAGATCTGAACTTGGACAACTTGCCCAATCATGACGCGGAGAAAGCCTACGGAGTCATCAGGTCGAATATAGCACGATACCAGACACCATTATCAACGGGCTATCCCACCTTTGCTCAATCAGCGCCTACTGTTGCAACAGCGACTGGCCCACGGTGTCCTAAATGTGGGCAGATTGGTCGCCAAGGGTCCAATTTCTGCGACGCCTGCGGCGCGAAACTCAAGTAATCTGACGCCCCTAATCAGAACGTGTCCGTCTAAAGCCCTGTGAGTATCATGCAACTGTCCTTGTTCACAAGTACTGTGTGTTCCGACTGAGCAACAGGGTTTCCTGTCTGTTCTACTAGCACCGGGTAGGCGCTGACGCACTTGTGTTTTATCAGGTCATAGAGAGCTTTCTTCGATGTTTCTCGATCAAATGCTACTCCCAGCCATCTGGATGCGAATGGTAGGGTCGAAAAATTAGACTGAATATACGCGAGGACTTTTTTGGAGTCTTCAGTTGTTGCTCCCTTTGGTTTGACGTATCTGTAGATGTAGGCGCTGGATCCGTTCACTACGGCGCCGGCCGCCTTCGACAATGTCGTAAACGGTTCTATGGCGTAGACTTCTCCCTCCTCTATTCGGGCCCCGTTCATACCTCCCACATTCGGCACACTCTTTCCCGCATGAATCGTATAGCGCTCGATCTTGTGACCCGTTAGATTGCTTATCGGCCTTAGGCCATACTTCTGTATCGTCGACTGAACTACCCGTCCGATCTCTGACAAACGGACCCCGGGCCGGAACGCACGGATAGCGTTGGCCAACGCCTCATCGGATGCCTGGACCAACGGCTCAAACTTGGGCTCAAAACAGACCGTGACAGAGGTATCCGTAACATAGCCATCAACCTGGACCCCAAAGTCGATCTTAGCCAAACAACCGGGCGGAACAGTCAACGCGTCACCAGGCGGCGAAGTGTAGTGCGCCGCAACCTCATTGATACCAACATTAACCGGGAAGGCTGGCTTGCCGCCTTGCTCCCGCATCTTCTGCTCCAGCTCTTGACAGATTTGGATGGCGGCCACGCCGGGCTTCGCTATGGCAGGAACTTCTTTTCTAAGCCGAGCTACAATCTCGCCCGATTTCTTGAAAGAGCTCAGAGCTTGAGAGTCAAACAACCAAAGTCAGCCGACTGAGGGTTCAGTGCCCCAAATGATGATTCTATCGGTTAGTTAAACTATAATTTTGTGTGTGGGTTTCTACGGTTTCCATTTTCTTCGCCTAGGTGTTGGTACGAGTCCTCCCATCCGGGCCAATACCTGGTATTGAGGGATCGTACCCGGCACAGCGTAATTCGGTTCCTTCTGTCGAACCCGCTTCCTTCTGACTTCCCGTTTGAGAACCTGCACCAGCCCAGGGTGATCCATGACAACTCTGTAATTCTCTAATCCTTCATGGCGGAGGAATTTGTGAAGCGACAGTCTTGCAGTTCTCGGCCTTGTAGAACCCAGCTGGACTTGGCTCCCTCTAATTCTGATCTTGTCGTCGAGTCTGGTGGTCAGATACTGGGTTGCCGGTCGAACCTTTGTGCCCAGGCTTTTCAGATCTATTATCAGCATGAACCTACGCTGTCGGCTCGTCGGGTGTCTTTCATCGTGGTCAACCTTGTCTGGGTTTCGGGCGCGTATCGGTATGCGGAGGTATCACACTTGTCGCTTCGATCTTAACGAGGACTCGTTTCGTTCCCGGAATCCTACCGGGATATTTCTCTATGCCCAGATACTTCTTCGCCATCCGGTCAACATGCTCTTCTGCACCGTTGAAAGTGACCTCCTTGACACGGCCACGGATTACTGCAACGTTGAAAGGGTCAGAAGGGTCAGTAACGGTCAGAGCGACGTTCCGGTTCCTGCGCGCGTTCCTGCTCTTCTGGCTTCCCTCGAACGTATTAACTAAGACAATATCCCCCTCATGATCAACCCAGGTCTGTGTGACCTGGGGAGAACCATCCGGCATTATTGTAGCTATATTCGCGAACGTTTTCCCCTCAATCAGCTTCTTGACAGAGTCCGGCAAAGGTTTCAAAGGCTAATCAGATGTCCTTCAGCATAGGATTGACTTTTGTAGCTTTCACTAGCCAAGCCTACTTTGTTGGAAGCGTATAAGCAATTCTGACGGAGATCTCCAGAGTCTGTTTTTCAGCTAAGAGAGTCTAATGGTTACAGCACGTCTTTATCGCAACAGACGCTGAAGACCAATCTCTCCGAGGTTGAAACTTGTTTTTCGAACGCCTAGCCGGGGCGACGATTAAGCATAGGCGAATGATCTTCGCGGCATGGGTAATCGCCCTCGTCGTGAGCGTTCCAGCCATTCTCCAAGTCCAGCACGTGATTGTCTATTCCGAGACTGCGTTCAATCCGAAAGACTCCGAGTCGAGCATGGCCCAGCAGATCGTCAATAACGAGTTCAATATCCAAGAAGGGTCAAGCAGCCTGGTAGTAATCACCAACAACGACGTCCGGGGCAACGCTACCAGAGACTTTACTCTCGCTTTGAACTGGACCCTGAGAAACGACCCCTCACTTATCAATATCGGAAATATAACAACCATCTACGACATCTACTACCAGCTGCTCCTCGGATTTTCGAACGTAGCCCACTATCAGCTCTACCAGATACAGAACGCTACCAACGAGGCCAACCTGTTGGAGTTTGGAATTCCAAACACCTATGCCTCGACCTGGACGACGCTCGTAAACAACGGCGGTTTCCAACTCACCGGGACGCAGGTTATCGCCTATAATCGAATGGCCAACGCGACGAGCTGGGCCTTCGTCTCTCCGCTTGTCCCGCCCGCCTACGCTCAACTAGCCTTGGGCTATCAGAACCTCTTCTACAAGTCGTGGAACTCCACTTTCAGCCCGCAAGCCCGCTATAACACGTATCAGCTCCTCTCGAACTACTCGCCCTCTCAACGCGCCCAGAACGTTACCAAAGGCTACTCGAGCCTATCCGTCCAACCCTCATTCTACAATATCACCTATGGTTACTTCCAGTCAAAACTACCCACTTCTCAGACTAAGAGCCTCTTTCTGAACGCGATCCGAGCGTTCAACCTGTATCCGTCGTGTTCGAGTTGCAACGCCTGGAACGACCCATCTTCGGTCCGAAACTTTTCGATCTCGACCTTCGAGAAAGAAGCTAACCTTACAGCTACACAGGAAAACCTTGTTGGGCCAATCTACGATCTTGGACCCGCCCCGTCTCAGTCCAGGCTTTCAGACATCGCAGGCCAGCTCTTGCACACCGGCAACATATTCTCATATCCGCTACAGCCCACCCGTCCAATCTACGACCAGTTCGTATCCAGCAGTAACAACACGATGCTGGTGATCATCGACTTCAAACCCCAGGGCGGAGATCCGAGCAGCTCTACCCAGCAGATAAGAAACGATGTCAAGGTAGCCTCGCAGATCAGCGGCCAAGACCCTCCAGCCTACGTCACAGGTGCTCCTGCGTTCAACTATGATGTAGAGACACAGTCTGCAATGGACGTCGAAAGAATAGATCCTGTGACAATAGCACTAATACTCATCATCGCGGGGCTCTTCTTCGGCTCAATCCTGGCACCGATACTCCCGGTCTCAGCCATAGGGCTCTCAGTAGGCATCTCCTTCGGACTCGTCTACGTGATCGGCACAAGTGTCACAAGCGTCCACTTCCTAGTACTCACACTTCTGCCAGTAACAATGTTCGGAGCGGGCTCCGACTATTGCATCTTCCTCGTAGGCCGGTACGCCGAGGAGAGGAAGAACTGCATGGAGAAGGATGAGGCGATCAAACGAGCTGTCATCCGAGCTGGAGAGAGCATCTCGACAAGTGGAGCGACAGTCATCATAGCTTTCGCGGTTCTCGCCATAGCAGGCTTCGGACTCCTGCGCTCAATAGGATTCGCGGTCACGATCGGCATCTCTGTCGCCCTCCTTGTCTGTCTAACCCTGGTTCCAGCTGCACTCTCAGTCTTCGGAGACAGGCTCTTCTGGCCTAAAGGACTGGGAACGAAGCGTCCAGATGCATCTACAAATGGCTACTACAGGAGGGCCGCCCGGTTCACAGCCAGGCATTCGAAGTTGATCATACTCATTGCGCTCGCCGTCTCGCTGCCGGCAACTGGTGCAATATTCTCCTCGAAGACAAGCCATGATCTAATCGGACAGATCCCTAACAATGTGGAGAGCAGACAAGGGTACGATGCTATGACCAATGGCTTCGGCGCGGGGGCAGTCACACCCACCTACACGGTAATCGAGACCCCAGTTAGCCTCGTGACAGGCGCCTCGATCAACATTACCGCGCTCCGGAACATGTCCTCTCTCGAAAATTCGACATTGAAAGTGCCAGGGGTTTCCAGGGTCTACGGTCCAACCCACCCCTTCGGAGACGCAATACCATACTTCTCATTCAATACTCTAGACAGTGCCGAGCAACAGCAAATGGTGGACAGTATGAGACAGTTCATTGGAACAAATGGAAAGTCCGCGATCATCTTCGCAGTTCTCTCCTACGAACCATACTCGGACAATGCCATACGAACACTTGGACAAATCAGAGAAGTCGTAGCTAGTCTACGAGGCCAGAACGCGTTTCTCTCCAGTTCCACAGTGCTGGTCGGCGGAGAAACAGCCTCGGTCGCCGACCTTGCGACATCGAGCACTCCAAGCTATGTCGAAATGGCCGCGCTCGTCTTGGTGGGTGCCTTTCTCGTTCTTCTGTTCGCGCTCAGGTCTGTGCTCACTCCTCTGCGCCTCATCTTTACGATACTTCTCAGTATCTCTTGGGCTCTGGCCGCAGTTCTGTACATCTTCCAGATATTCCTCGGTTCTCCCATCATCTGGATGCTTCCCATCCTCCTCCTCGTAGTCATGGTCGGGATCGGACTCGACTATGACATCTTCCTAATCACGCGGATGAAAGAGTATGTGGTGGAAGGGTCCTCCGATGACAAGGCCATCGACAACGCTGTTGAACACACAGGCGGAATAATAACGGCAAGCGGGCTGGTGACCGCTGGAGCATTCGGGACGCTGATGTTGTCTCGTATACCCCTGCTACAAGAACTCGGCCTCGCCATTTTCACAGTGGTCCTCCTCGACTCAAGTCTTGTCCGGATATACTTGGTCCCCTCGATCATGCGTCACATGAAGAGATTCAACTGGTGGGCTCCCAAGATCATTCAACGATCTTCAAGTCGGACCCCACTCGCGATGAAGCCTGCTGTCGCCTCCGACCGGAAACCTGGAGACGAATAGTCCCGCGAAGGTCTTAGGCTTCTTTCAGGCCTTGAACTCTGGCCCTGTGATGCCTCTGGCTCTTCGACTCCTCGATACTCGTCTATACCAAATGATCCCCCAGCTAGCGGTAGCGACGATTGCGATTCCAACGATGACCCACAGTACGACCGAAGTGATGATCGAGTATTCAACCGCTTCTAACGGTAGTTGGACCTGAACGCTCGTATTGGATAATAGCGATATCTCTGCCCTGCCGTAGTCGGATTGTCCAGAGCGTTTTGCAATAACCACGAGTTGGCCTATCGGGAGATCGTGGACTAGAATTGTGCCGTTGTAGTCTGTTGTGCCTTGAGCGATTACGACCCCATTGAGGAAGAGGATGACCTGTGCGCCTTCAACTGGATGGTTGCTCTGATCGACGACCCGTGCACTGAGTTCATAGATCCGGAGGTCGAAAACCGGAGTACCATAGGTCGGGTCGAAGCTCGTTGTTGATGGAGTAACATCAACTTCGTCCCAGATAATATTCGACACGGTGTAGGTCCCAGCAGGCAGAGAGTCCACCGCCGTAGAGTTTGGTTCCGCGTAGGAGCCGTCAGGGTAGATCAGATGGAAGCTTGAAGGCGGAGTCTGAATAATTTCTCCGCTCGCATCGAAGAACGACTTGCTAAAGTCCACTTGGTACAATGGTATGATTATTGACAAGCTTATCGAGGCAGGGCGAAACAGTCTTGTCTGGTTGACCAGTATTCCGTTCCAGTAAGAGTCTACAGTGTACGTGAAATTGTCGGGGAGTATAGCCTGTGGTGCGACGTAGCCTGTAGAGTCGGATATTCCGAAGTAGATCGCTGTCCCGGATGTGAAGACTGTGACTTGGACCCCGGGAACAGGTGTCTGCGCCTGGTCCGGTTGGATGGCGTGGATCGTCAGAATCCAGGTCGCAAAGAGGCTGTACGAGAGTGGGCTAGAGACAACCACGCCACTATTATCTACGGCCCCGATATTGATACGGTAAGTTCCGCTCGGGTCACTGCCTGAATATGTGATGTTGAATTCCCATGTGGTAATGTATGAGCTGCTAGATCCAACGATCAAGGCAAGAGGAGCGTTGCTCAGGTAGAAGCCTCCTGAGGGATTCGTGATGTTGATTGCTACTGATTTGAAATCGTAGAGTCCAAGGGCGTCGAAGAGCGTCGCTTGAACAAGTATTTTTCGAGATGAAGAGGTTGCGTTCTTGTTGAACCCTTGACTTGGGACTCCGGTGGAGTCGAAAGTCGCGCTCATCGAGAAGCCTAGAACGGCCTGGAAATCAACGATCGCATTGCTCGGGGTGGATGGGTTGTCGTAGTAGAGCGTAAGTTGAGCGTTGGTAGAGGGGGCATTGACTGTTATTGTGAAATCTAGGATGTCATTGGTCTGCAGCTGCCAAGAGCTCGTGAATAGGGACAAGGCGTAAGGCTGTATTGCCGTGTGCACCTGCCCGGGCAGGCTTGAACTTGAGACAAACGTAGAGGCGCCCGTAGAGTTGACTTCTCTAAGCGTTGCTGTGATTACCGTGCCTCCCCCAGTGTTGCTTGAGGCTCCGAAATAGATTGTGAAATTGATGAAGCCTTGAATCGTTACGTTTCCCTTGAGGCTTGGCTGGCTATAGAAATCGAAGGTTGCTATACCTACACCGAGGTTTCGCTGTTCAGTCTGTGTAGAGGACGGCCAGAGCGTTGTAGTGTTGGCCCATAGGGTCGTGGCAATGGCGTTTATCGTCTTTGAGGTTTGTTTGTGAAAGTAGAAGGTTGAGGGCTGAGACACTCCCGAAGCGTGGACTCTCCCGGGCAGACTCGGAAGCGCCAATAGACAGGCGATAAACAGTAGGCAGAGTACTCGCGCATCCATTCTCGTGACTGTTTCCTTCTTTGACAGAGCAGGGCTAGGTGGAAGGGAGTTGTCAGTACCAAAGTATACTGTCACCCCGGAATCATCGCAAACGGTTACAAGACATGAAGTGATCCCAGATTTGGCCCAATCTGGTCAAATCACCTGTAGGCACGTTATGACCCGATTAGTAGGACGAGTGGATGAATGGGTTGATGAGAAGGGGATGAAAGTTTAACCGTCAGCATGCCTTAGATCTCAACGAGAGCATTGTCAGAATCCGCTTCCCAAACTAGCCTTGCCATAAAGTGTCAAAGCTGCAACACTGCCATGGTCGACATGGGCGACATACCATTCCGGACCGGGGGAACGAGCGGTGCCGCGCATCTTTTCTTCGGAAACTGGGCGGAGCTCGGAGAAGGAATCCTCCACTTGGACGCGTTCCTCTGCTAGAGCTGTGGCAGGGTCCAGCTCTTTGCAGACTCAGAAACTAGAGACTCGCTCCGCTAGGTCCAGTCTACCAATAAAAAACGAACATCGTGGTCAGTGCTGTTAGTCATTAAACCGTCTGACTTGGTGACGGTCGGAATTGGCGGCTTCTTCTCGCCCAGTAGACTATGACCGGTATGATCCAGATGTAGAGTCTGACCGGTTCGGCGAACAAGGTTAGGCTCCAGAAGATGGGGGCGAGAGACAAGACGGTGATTAGGGCGAGGATTGCTTGGACGTTTCTGTTTCGTCGAAAGGTCCTTGCTAATTCTGGCGCGACAAGCTGCTTCTCCTCTGTCGAGATTACATGGGAAAAGGTCGCTAGTATCGTGAGGATAGCGGTCAGGTCTATTGCGAATAGGCTAGACGCATAGTCGCGAATCATCGATGATTCTTCTACGCTAAGCGACGAGTTTGCGAACTCTACGTTGTACAAGAGGTACGGGATTATAGCGATAAGTATGAGCATGACAACGTTCAGATAAATTACAAAGTTGGTCTCAACCGGCAAGACCGACATCTGATACGTGTAGACCATCCAGGCCGTAATTACAAACGAAGCAGTGAAAACAAAGGCGAGTATTCGCCCATCGATGTCGGACGTGCTTAAAGGCGGGGACGCAGTTATCAAAGCCACAGCGCTTATCGACAATGAGAGACCGAAGATCAGGTCGACTAACGTCTCAATTCTCGCCCGGGGACGAGCATAACATCGTTCTTGACTCATCGTGGGATGAGCATTTCCTCGATTCGGGCAAAATATAAGCGACCCCTCGCAAATCGTAGAGTTTATTAAGTAGACGCTTAATTAAGTAGCGGCTTTAGCATGTTGTCTCTTGGGAGAGAAGACGGAAGCGGACTGAGCCAGGAACTGTTCGATGCCATTGCAGATCCTACTCGGCGTACAATAATCGAGCTCTTAGCAGCCAACGGTCAGATGGCCGCCACTGAAATCTACCACAATTTCACGATGAGCAATCCAGCCGTCTCCCAACACCTCAAGGTCCTTCGCGAAGCGGCGCTGGTTCGTATTGAGAAGAGTGCTCAGAAGCACCTCTACAGTCTCAACCCTGACACCATACACAGCCTCGAAGGTTGGGTCAAGCACACCACAGCCCTCTGGGACCAACGCTTCGACAAGCTAGATAGCGTACTGGAAGCAGAGAAACGAAAAATGCACAAGAAGCGGAGGTGATCATTTGGCAAAGAACAAGACCACGGTAAGAGCAGAACCCGGAAAACAGGAAGCGTTCATCACCCGAGAGTTCGACGCGCCCCGACAACTA
>WNFX01017555.1_pt1 | contig 11834 bp, 13 predicted proteins | sample 5400111 | NCBI WGS metagenome assembly WNFX01 (sample SAMN13153363, study PRJNA577476) | soil metagenome | isolation source: 40 cm soil or saprolite under grassland replicate 1 | place: USA:California | collected 2016-06-15
CGCGTCCTTCAAGGGTTATTCAAGACCCCAGCGTCAATTATCGGTTTCACGTTGATCGTGTTTTATGTCCTGGTTGCTGTAGGTGCTCCTCTTATTATCGCACCACCTCGTGCTACTGGTGATCCCTATCAAATCCCGCGCGACGGTTTTAGTTCCGATCCCAAGCCTCCGGGAACCGAGTGGAAACGGAATGCACCACCTTTGCCATTCTGGTGGAAACCTCTAACGGGCCAGGACCACTGGTTTCACATCTTTGGGACCGCGGCAGGTCAGTATGATATTTTCTACGCAATGGTCTGGGGTACGCGAACCGCCTTCAAAACCGGACTGGTTGTTACCTTCGTCACGCTACTGATCGGCGTAGTGATTGGTTCTGTCTCTGCGTATTATGGCGGTGCGGTAGATAACATCCTGATGCGTATTGTGGATATCTTTCTCATTTTGCCATATATCCTGGCTGCGCTTATCCTGGCGGCTATACTGACGCCTAGGATAGGAAAAAGCCTGATACCTACCATGAGTGCGCTTATTGCATTTGGCTGGATGGGATATTCGCGTATCATCCGCGGCGATATTTTATCCGTGAAGGAACGTGATTATATTATGGCGGCGCGCGTGATCGGTGTGCAGAATTACCGTATCCTCTTCCGCCACATCATCCCTAATGCGATCTTCCCGACTCTCGTTCTTGCTTCTCTCGCCATTGGCGACGTAGTGCTTTCGTTTGCTGCCCTATCCTTCCTGGGCATTGGTACAGAAGTGGGCTACGCCGATTGGGGACAAATCCTCTCGTTTGCTCGTAACTACATCACCAGTCTCGATAAATATTGGTATATTATTATCTGGCCGGGTGTTGTATTAGTATTGTTTGTACTCGGTTGGAACCTGCTTGGAGATGCCCTGCGTGACGTGCTTGACCCGCGTATGCGAGGGAAGATCTAGTTCTTGTGTATAAGCGAAAACTACTACAACTTATTCTGCTGTCTTTTGGAATAGCCCTGCTCCTTGCGGGGCTATTCTTCCAACTGGGATCGGCTGATGCGATTCAACCTCAAGCCACACCTATAGCCACACAAGACCGTCTTGCTGAGCCGACGCTTCCGGCAGCACCGTCTCAGGCTGATTATGGTGCACAAGTCTATTGGCTGAATTGTTCTGCTTGTCATGGCGATAAGGCGCAGGGACTCACGGACGAATTTCGACAACAATATCCGCCCGAAGATCAGAATTGTTGGAAATCTCACTGTCATGGAAAGGTGACCTATGAAAATGGATTTACCATTCCAACGCTTATCCCTCAACTGGTTGGTCCGGGCTCGCTGGCGAAATTTCCCAAGGCGGCAAACCTTTATGGATTTATCCATGCGGCAATGCCGTTCCAGAAACCAAATTCCCTAACCGACGAACAGTATTATCAACTTGTTGCCTTCCTGCTGCGTCAAAATTCATTGATTGATGGGCGAACGGAGGTCAATGCTTCAAATGCGCCTGCAATTATCGTCAGCCGTGCGACACCTGTTTTAACGCCTCAGCCGACTGAGGTCCAGAAAGGAAGCGCAGCAGGTGGTTGGATCATGATCCTGATCGGTGTGTTGGCGTTTTTACTCCTGCTATTTGTCCTCAAAAAATCCAAAAATACGACTACAATCTAGAGGGAGGTTGCATGAAAAAACACTTCATCAAGGCTCTTGCTATCCTTTTTCTTTTTGCGTTGACCCTTCCCGCCTGCGCGCCACAGGTAACTGAGATTCCTGTCGTTATTGAGACAGCGACCACCGCGCCTCCCGTGGGAGCTACGCCAACACCTGCCAAGCGTTCCCTGACAGTTTGTCTGGGCGAGGAGCCAAATACGTTGTATCCCTATGGAAGCTTGAACCCTGCCGCGCGCAGTGTTTTATCGGCGATCTATGATGGACCCATGGATGTGAGGGATTATGGGTACGAGCCGATCATCCTGGAGAAAATTCCAAACCTGGATGATGGCGACGCGCAGGTGAGTCCCGTCACGGTCAATGCAGGAGATCAGGTGGTGGATTCGAGCGGTAATGTCGTCTTACTTTCAACGGGTGCAAAAGTGCGTCCAAGCGGTTGTCGCAGTGACGAATGTGCGATCAAGTATGATGGCTCGAGCAGCCTCCAAATGGATCAAATGGTGGCGACGTTTACCCTGGTGAAGGGATTGTTATGGTCAGATGGTGAACCTCTCACATCGGCTGATTCGATCTACTCGTTCCAACTTGCATCCAGCAAGGATACTCCTGTTTCTAAATTCCTCGTGGATCGCACGGCGACCTACGAAGCCGCGGACGATCAAACGCTTCAGTGGTGGGGCAAGCCCGGCTTCATCGATCCCGATTACTACACCAATTTCTGGATGCCTCTTCCTCAACATGCATGGAGCGAATCCTCGCCCGCTGACCTTTTGAAACTGGAAGCTTCCTCACGCCTGCCTGTGGGTTGGGGACCTTACATCCTTGATGAATGGAAACCAGGCAAGCAAATTCATCTCGTCAAGAATTTGAATTACTTCCGCGCCGACAGTGGACTACCCAAGTTCGATGAACTAACTTTCCTCTTTATGCCCGATACCAATTCGGCAATGGCTGCCCTCGTAGATGGGAAATGTGATGTGCTTGATCCCTCGGTGCGTTTGGACGGGCAGGTGGGACTACTTCAACAAATGGATCGCGATGGACAGGTGCAATTGTTGACTGCGCAAACCATGACGATGGAGTGGCTTGCCTTTGGTATTGTCCCTGCCTCCTACGATTCCGGGTATACCACAGCTGTCGAAAAGGCTCGTCCGGATTTCTTCGGCGATAAGCGCACACGTCAGGCAATTGCTTTGTGCATGGATCGTCAAAAAATCGTAGATACGGTTCTCTTTGGATTGTCACAGGTTCCAGACACATACCTTCCGTCTGATCATCCACTTCATAATGGGAATGTACAAACGTATGAGTTTAATCCTACGGCGGGGAATCAAATTTTGGATCAAGTAGGGTGGCGCGATGACGATAATAATCCAGCCACGCCACGTAAGTCTGTCAATGTGACGCGTGTGCCGCCCGGCACGCCGCTGGTACTTAATTATTTTACGAGTGCTGCAACCCAGCGTCACCAGGTTGCTGATATTCTTACACAGTCCCTGGCGCAATGCGGCATTGGTTTGAATCCTATCTTCCAGTCCGCGAGTGACTTTTACTTGCAGGGACCCGAAGGTCCGTTATTTGGTCGCCACTTTGATCTTGCTGAATATGCCATCGGAGTAAATAGCCTGGAACCGCAATGCGGTTGGTTTACCACATCGCAGATTCCCTCGGATGCAAATCATTGGGTGGGAACAAATATCAGTGGATACACCAATCTACAGTTCGATAGCGCCTGTGCCAAAGCCAGCCAGTCAGTTTCCACCGACCCTGAATACAACTCTCATCAGGAGGCACAGGCAATCTTCGCCACTGACCTTCCCTCAATTCCACTCTATTTGCGACTGAAAGTTGCTGCGACGCGTCCTGATTTCTGCGGCTTCCATCTCGACCCATCTGCTTCCTCCGCGCTGGCAGATATTGAAACCTTTGACTATGGAGAAGCCTGCAAGCCATAATCTAAAATGTGAATGCATTGTTTCATTACTAGGCAGGGCTTAATGCGCCTAAATCTGCATTATTTCAGCGACAGTTCTGTATTACCGTGTAAAATGGAGAATCTTTGCTATAATGCGTTCATTCCTATGTATGGGAGTACCTAATGAATAACAACAAACCGTTATTAGAAGTAAAAAACCTCAAAACATATTTCTATACCGAAGACGGTGTAGTTCGTGCAGTAGACGGTGTGAGCTTTGAAGTGTATCCGGGTGAAGTGCTTGGTATCGTAGGCGAATCTGGCTGCGGCAAGAGCGTGACTTCACTTTCGATTATGCGTCTAATCTCAAAACCGGGCAGAGTGAATGAAGGCGAAATTTTATTGGATGGTGAGGACCTTCTACACATGCCGGAAGAAGAGATGATCAAGGTGCGCGGCAATCGCATCTCCATGATCTTTCAGCAACCTCAGACTGCATTGAATCCTGTCTTTAAAGTAGGCGATCAACTCGCCGAAGTATTGAATGTCCACCAAGATCTGGGAAAGGATGCAGGCTGGAAGCGTGCCGTTCAACTGCTCAAAATGGTCGGAGTGCCCGATCCGGAGCGTCGCGCCGAAGCATATCCCCATGAGCTCTCGGGCGGTATGGCGCAGCGTGTGATGATCGCGATGGCGCTTGCTTGTGTCCCTGAATTGCTTATCGCAGACGAACCCACTACCGCGCTGGACGTCACAATCCAAGCACAAATCCTCGACTTGATGCGTGACCTCCGCCGTGAAATGGGAACGTCGGTCATCTTAATCACGCACGATCTCGGTGTGGTGGCAGAAATGGCTGAGCGTGTGGCAGTTATGTATGCAGGTGAAATTGTTGAACAGACCGATGTCAACACACTTTTCGATGAGCCTTTGCATCCATACACACAGGGATTGATCGGCTCTATTCCTGTACTTGGAGAGATCAAAGACCGATTAGATGTTATCCCTGGCTCGGTGCCAAATCTAGTTAACCTGCCAATCGGATGTCGTTTTGCGCCGCGCTGTCCGGCGCGTTTCAAATATGGCTTGAGTATTTGTACAGAAGTTAAACCCGATCTAGATGAAGTCAAGCCTAACCATCTGGTGCGGTGTTGGCTCTATCAAAGTGCGCCGGGACATGTTCCGCCACTCAAGGTTAGATAGGAGATTCCCTTCATGGACACTATGACAACGCAGAATTCAACTGCTTCCACAGACCATAAAGGGGAAACCCTGGTCGATGTCCAGCATTTGGTGAAGTATTTCCCTGTGCGCTCTGGTTTATTGCAGCGCGTAGTCAATCAAGTAAAAGCGGTGGATGATGTCAGCTTTTTCGTGAGAAAAGGCGAGACGCTTGGTATGGTAGGCGAATCCGGTTGTGGGAAGACCACCATTGGGCGCACCATGCTCCGCCTCATCGAGCCAACATCTGGTTCTGTTCAGTTCGATGGTAAGGATGTTTTCTCTCTCAAGACCAACGACCTGAAGGTTGTGCGCCGCGATATGCAGATCATCTTTCAAGATCCATATGCTTCGCTCGACCCGCGCGTCCCAATCGGCGAATCTGTGATGGAAGGTTTGCATATTCATAACATTGGCACCAAAAAAGAACGTGTGGCGATCATGATGGATACGCTGAAGAAAGTTGGCTTGGAAGATTATCATGCCCGGCGTTATCCACATGAATTCTCCGGCGGACAGCGTCAACGCATTGGGATAGCACGCGCACTGGCTCTTCGCCCGCGTTTCATTGTCTGCGATGAGCCTGTCTCTGCATTGGATGTTTCCATCCAATCGCAAGTGTTGAATATTTTGAAGGATCTGCAGACAGAGTTTGGCCTCACCTATTTGTTCATTGCTCATAACCTCTCCGTTGTTGAGCATGTCTCTGATCGTGTTGCCGTGATGTACTTGGGCAAGATGGCGGAACTCGCCACGCGCGAAGAATTATTCCGCAAACCGTTACACCCTTATACGATGGCACTCATGTCTGCCATCCCGGTGCCAAACCCACGCTTGAAAAGACAGCGCACTATTCTGAAGGGTGATGTTCCCAGCCCCTTAAACCCACCGAAGGGTTGTCGTTTCCATCCACGTTGTCCCGTAGCAATGGAAATTTGCTCGCAGGAAGAACCACAATTTAAAGAACTCCTACCTGACCATTGGGTTGCCTGTTGGGTGGCTGAGCAAAATGTATAACTATAGAGTACAGCATAAGTATTCAAAGTCAAAATTTGAATTTCAAAAAATTTGATTACGCATGTAGAACACGCGTGAGATAAGCGCTAAAAGGTAAGCTGCATCCATTATGTCCACACCATGCATTCTCCTCGTTGACGATCAGCGCGACATTGTCCGTTTGCTTCATTCGACATTAAAAACGCTTGGACATCAATTGGATATTGTAGATGCTCCCTCGGGCGAGGAGGCGTTGCTCGAGGCTTCTCGTCGCAAAGTGGATCTGCTCGTATCGGACTATCTCCTGCCGGGTATCTCCGGTGTAGAGTTGATGCGCAAGATCAAGGTCCGCAATCCTGAACTAAAAATAATTTTTATATCCGGGTGGTCAGACTCTTTCCGAATTGCTGGGAGGATTTCGCCAGAAGATCAAAGCGGATGCAGTGTTCCTCATCAGTGATCGTGCCCGTGTTCTTGCGCGTGCAGGCGATCTTCATGACAGCAGCATGGAAGTTTCCATGCTCTCGGCGTTAATGGCGATTTATAGCGCGAGTCTAAAAGTATCGCGCTTTATTCGTCAGGAGCAACTCGATAATTATCATGTCTTCCACGGCGGAGATTATGATCTGCTCTTGATCCCGGTCAACGCTTCACATGCGTTGTTGCTGGCTGGCAAGGGACTTGCCAAGTCTGATCGCATGCTGCGGACAGTGGAAGCCATGTTCTTTGTGCGCGGCGATGTGGAGAATGTATTGCAGTCTCTGGGGGTGTCGCCTGCGCCTACCATAACGGAAACAGTTACCCCTGAGCCTGAAGCGCTGCCGTTGCCTGAAATATCGGAGTCCGAGCCAGAACCGGAAGTCGATCTTGATACATTGTTTGCGAATGCCAGCAAGAAATCCAAAGTAAAAGATGTGGACGCGTTTTGGGATGATGCGGTGGAGAAGGCTGGCAATATCCCAACCAATCCAGACGTCATCACATTTGACCAGGCACGCAAACTGGGGTTGAATCCGGGTAAGGGTGAAACCATCCCAGCTCGTAACACGGGTATGCTCAAAAAGAAGTAACAGCATAGCGTGCCCTTACTTAAAGCTGTGATACAATTCGTCCGTTCTGGGGCGTGGTGCAAGGGCAGCACACCAGCCTTTGGAGCTGTGGATCTTGGTTCGAATCCAGGCGCCCCAGCCAATTCCCGCTAACGCGGGGCTTCTTTTCTACCGCTGTTGCATAAATTAATTCTGGCTCACTTGTTTATGCGGCGCACTTTGTAAATAGGATTTTTGCGACAGCAACCTCGCCGCATCAATCCTATTTTTATTTGCCCATCCTTTGGAAACCGCATGGAGTTTTTATCATGCGGATGGCACTAAGAGGTTAACTTCATGAAAGTAACAGCTGTTCTTCTCGCCGCGGGTCAAGGCACACGCATGAAATCTGATTTACCCAAGGTCTTGCATCCTTTATGTGGCAAACCGATGTTGTGGCATGTAATGGAAGCGTTGAAATCGGCTACGACTGAAAAGCCGGTCGTTGTCGTTGGACATGGTGCGGACGCTGTTCAAAAGTATCTTGGCGATTCGGCCGATTGTGTTTTGCAGTAGCCGCAGCTTGGGACCGGACATGCCGCACTGCAAGCCGAATCTTTGCTCAAAGGTAAAACGGATCTTGTGATCGTCACCTATGCAGACATGCCTTTGCTACGCGGCGAAACCTTCCAACGGTTGGTGGAAACGCAGCGCCTCAATCGCGGACCCTTTAGCCTGTTGACTTCCAGGCAGATTGGCTGTGGGATGCCCTGCATCGCATTGAGAAAAATCCAAAGAAGGGCGAATATTATTTAACCGATATTGTTGAGATTGCCGTAAAAGGCGGAGTGCCCGTGCAGGCAGTTGTCCATGATGACTTCATCGAGACAATTGGAATCAATACGCGCGTCCATTTGAGTGAAGCGGAAAATGCGATGCGGATGCGAATCAATTACGAACACATGCTGAACGGCGTCAGCATGACGAATCCCGCCGTGACGTATATCGAAGCGGGCGTAAAGATCGGCAAGGACACCCTTATTATGCCGAACACTTATATCCAAGGCAAGACAGAGATCGGCGAGAGGAATGTGATCGGTCCCAATACGATGATTCGAGCCGTTTGCGCGGTTGCGAAAAGGCGCGCATCTTAAGAGCCATGTCCATATGGGCAACTTCGGCGAAATAAAGGATTCCACATTGGGAGAAGGCGTCAAGATGGGACACTTCTCTTATATTGGCAATGCAACGATTGGCGCAAATACCAACATCGGCGCAGGGACGATCACCGCCAACTATGATGGCGAGAAAAAGAATCCCACAGAAATTGGGGAAGATGTATTCATCGGTTCCGATACGATGCTTGTCGCTCCGATTAAGCTCGGTGATGGAGCACGCACAGGCGCGGGTGCAGTTGTTACAAAGGATGTTCCCGAAGACACACTTGTCGTTGGAATGCCCGCGCGAGCAATTCGCAAAGTGGAAAGAAAGAACAAGAAAGGTAGCCACTGAGTCATGAAAGCACAGAGAAAAGAATCTCTGTGTCTCTGAGTCTCTGTGGTAGATTAAGGCTTATATGACTCTCACCCAACAGGAAAAACAATCGCTTGTCGATCTGGCAAACGCTCAACGCAAGCGTGCGTATGCACCGTATTCGAATTATCCGGTAGGTTCATCACTCCGCACAAAGACCGGACAAATATTTACCGGTGTCAATGTGGAGAATGCTGCTTATCCCCAAACGATGTGTGCCGAGCGGGTTGCCATTTTCAAAGCTGTCTCGGAGGGGGAGAGGGAATTCGAGGTGATCACCGTTGTCACTGACAATGGTGGCTCGCCGTGCGGTGGATGCCGTCAGGTGATGGCGGAATTTGGACTCGATACGATTGTTCTCATGGCAGATGGGACGGGTCGTATCGTCAAAGAAATGACTGTTAGAGAGCTTTTGCCCGAAGCTTTCACGCCAGAACATTTGGAGAACGGTAGAGATGTAAATAGGTAAACAAGTAGACACGGAAACGCCTATATACCTGTTTACTTGTATACGTGTATACTCAGGTCCCATGCCCGAAACAAAATTTCATTCCTTTCGAGTTGAAGCTGTGGTCCTTCGCCACATTGATTATGGCGAAGCCGATCGTATGTTGACGCTGTATACGCGTCAGCTTGGGAAGACGCGCGCCCTCGCAAAAGGAGCACGTAAAATTGCCTCGCGCAAAGCGGGACATCTCGAGCCATTCACCTACGTCAGATTACAACTTGCTAAGGGACGTGATATGCCGCTCATTACACAAGCCGATACAGTGGATGCCTATCAGCCTCTGCGTGAAGACCTGGTCTTGACAAGCCAAGCCTCGTATGTGCTGGAACTGTTGGATCGATTCACCTATGCAGACGAGATGGAAAACTCCGCTCTCTTCCGCTTGCTGACCGATACACTTTCGCGCCTCGCATCAAAAACGGACCCGTGGCTCGTCCTCCGTTATTATGAGATTCGCCTGCTCGATCATTTGGGATTCCGTCCACAACTTTTCGAGTGCGCAAATTGCGGACGTGAGATTAAACCCGAAGATCAGTTCTTTTCGTTCAGTGCAGGTGGGGTCATTTGTCCACGTTGTGGGCAGGGACTACCGAATGTGCACAAAATCTCTATTGAAGCATTGAACTATCTCCGTCACTTCCAGCGCAGCAGTTATGCGGATGCAACCCGAGCGCGCCCGGACCTGGACGTTGAAAAAGAGACCGAGGCTCTAATGCAGGGATATTTCACATATTTACTGGAACGAGAATTGAATACGCCAGGATTTTTGAAAAAGATCAGAGCGTAACGATCCTCTCTCCTTATGGGAGAGGGTTAGGGTGAGGGGATTTCAACCTTTTTCCCCAATTCAACACGAGTAGCCACCCGGCAAAAACCACAATTGGTTTCATGATCCTCCATAAAAGGATTTGGAACCATTTCCATTTCAGTGCATAGATCACACGTGCAATAAACCAGCGCACGATCAATGTTTGACCTAGTGCGCTTTTCATCACACGACTTTTGTATCCACGAAATGAAAATTCATTCCTCTGAAATGACTCGCCAATTTCGCGCGCGGCTACAACGCCATATCCCAATGCGATACTGATGCCCTCTCCAAATAGCGGATCTGCTCCCGCTGCATCTCCCACCATCAGCACCCGCGGCACTGACATTTGATTCTGGGGTGAAAACCAGCGAATGGGATGTCCCTTGATTTCATAATCTTCCAAATTGAACCCGATGCGCGACATCTCTTTTGCCAGTGGATCTTTTAGTTGTGGGCGCTTTTCATCTGCGAGCATATTGGTGTCATAGATTCCCCAGCATCTCATTGCAGCGCCTTTGACCTGTGTAGGGAAGTCCCATACATAACCCGCGATATTATTGGGAACGGGAAAGAAATCAAAATACGCGACCCCCTCCCTGCCTCCCCCATTTTCCGGAGTTCGTTGGAAAATGGGGGAGGTGCTCATAGAGCGGTGGGAGTAGGTGGGGGTCAGTATCTCCAGCACTCTCGCCGTATGCACTGGCGCGTTCGGTAAGATACATCGACGCGTGATTCCATTCGATCCATCTGCGCCAACAACTATTTTTGCGCGGAAGATTGCTTGATCTGTTTCAACAATCACGGTATCTTGATCTGGAATAATATTCTTTACTGTTATCCCCTCTCTAATCTCTATTCCTTTACTTTGTGCCTTCTTGGCCAGCCAATTGTCGAATTCATCACGACGGATGACTCTTAGCGCGTGGCTATTTGGTATGCGGACATTCAATCCTTTGGCGCGAAAATCAAAATGGATATTATCCACATCCACATGTGGGACTTCGCTTACGTCGAGCCCAAGTCTCTGAAGAATCACCTCGGCGTCGAGGACGAGTCCGCCCGCGCAAAGTTTGGGGCGTGGGTAACGCGCTTTTTCCAGAATCAGGATGCGGGGCGCCTCCTGCGGAGATGATACGAGATCCGGAAAGTCTCGGGCAAGATGGAGCGCGGTCGAGAGTCCAGCTGGTCCTCCACCGATAATAAGGATGTCATAATCCATAAAAGGAATCAGGCGTAGGCGCCGGACCAAGTCTCGAAATGACGCTCGTCGTGTTCATCATCCTTATAGAATGTAATGTACGTAAGAGCTTTATAAGGGACGAACTTTTTTTCCTTGGGATCTTTTCTCGCCAGATCGAAATAAGTGTGCCAGGTACCGGAATTGAAGTAGATCTGATTGCCGCCAATATCGTCGTAATCGAGAGGAATGGTCTCGTGATGATGTGTATGTCCATAGACAATATAGCGCGCAGTGTTATCTAGAAAGAAACTACCTTGGATATTTTGATTGCGAGACTCATTTTATCCACCATATCGAATTCAAAGGCTTTATCTGCTTCACGAACAAAATCCAAATGCAGGAAATTATCGGCAAGGTCATCCCAGATGCCTTTTAATTTTCCTTCCAGCGCTTGTTTAAGTTTGTTTTCCATCGTGAGTTTTCGGAGTTGTCCGGTAACCCATAATGGTGTAGCTAAAGCCGGGCGAATATTGGTGATATGGCGCATGTTATTAATAACTTCTGAATCAAATTCCGATCTGCGTTTTAATTCTTCAGGGTATCGATTACAAACTTCCATTGTGAAGGCATCGCCCAGGGTCGGATAATTGCGTCCTTTTTCACTGTCAAAATTAAAGGTGTCGTAGCAATCCCCATGACGTGCAAAGACCTTGTATTCCCGAAAGAGTCTTTCGATATCGGGATACTCGTCTACTCTCCAGGTGGATCGGGCGTCTAATTTGCGGAGATCAAATGGGAATGGGGATGGCGGATTGCACAAACTCATCGTGGCGATGATTTCCTGACGGACGCGATCAAATGCTTCGCCCTCCAGGTGATAATACCAATCATGATTTCCCACCATATAATGGAAACGGACTCTCAAGCGGGTCTTTTGCGCGCTTTGGTATGCCCGCTCACCACTTGCATCAATGGGATCGAAATCAATAT
>WNFX01005821.1_pt1 | contig 11831 bp, 10 predicted proteins | sample 5400111 | NCBI WGS metagenome assembly WNFX01 (sample SAMN13153363, study PRJNA577476) | soil metagenome | isolation source: 40 cm soil or saprolite under grassland replicate 1 | place: USA:California | collected 2016-06-15
TGCCTGTAAAAGCATTGGTATAAGTAGCAGGATTGGAGCGCGGTGTGCGCCCGATAGGTGATTGATCGATATCAATGACCTTGTCCAGGAACTCTATGCCCTCGATAGCATCATGCGCACCTGGTTTGTCATGAGCACGGTACATGGCATGAGCCAGCTTCCGGTAGAGGATATCGCTGATAAGTGTACTTTTACCAGAGCCGGAGACACCAGTAATCACCACAAACTTCCCCAAAGGTATATCCACTGAAACATTCTTCAAATTATTTTCTCGTGCGCCTATAATGCGGAGGGATCGCCCACTGCCCTCTCGCCGCTGCTTTGGCAGAGGAATACGCTTGCGCCTGGCCAGATAATCTCCGGTGATCGAATTGGTATTGGCAATGATATCTTTGTATGTGCCTTCCGCGACAACATGTCCACCATGCTCGCCTGCTCCAGGGCCGATATCAATAATGTGGTCGGCAGCACGCATAGTATCCTCGTCGTGCTCGACTACCAGCAGGGTATTACCAAGATCACGCAAATGCGTGAGCGTTTTGATCAGGCGCGCGTTATCACGCTGGTGCAGTCCAATGCTTGGTTCATCGAGAATGTAGAGCACACCCATAAGACCGGAGCCGATTTGTGTTGCCAGGCGAATGCGCTGCGCCTCACCACCAGCAAGAGTGGCCGCCGCCCTATCCAAAGTCAGGTAATCAAGGCCGACATCCACCAGAAATTGCAGGCGTGCTCGAATCTCCTTGAGCACCTGGCGAGCAATAAAACGTTCGCGCTCTGTAAGTGTCACGTCAACCAGTGGTCCACGAGGATCAATCGGTATCAGAGGGTCAGGCGCAACGGGGTTACCATTGACAATCTTCTTGCCATTACCATTGCCGTTAAGAGATCGAATACCTCCCTGCGGGGATAGCGTTGGAGTTTCGGCCTCTAACTCCTGGAAAAACCGTTGGGCCAACACTATTGAGAGTCGCGTGACCTGTACAATATTGTGTCCGCCGACTGTAACGCCCAGCGCCTCAGGTTTGAGTCGAGCGCCATGGCAGTCAGGGCAGACACGTGCAGACATGTAGCTTTCAATTTCTTCGCGAATACCCTGGCTATCCGTCTGCTTGTAACGTCGATCAAGATTGGGAATAACGCCTTCGAAGTTAACGGTATAAGTGCGTGTACGACCATGCTGCGGTGTATAGCGAATCGCAAGCGGTTCCGGTGAACCGTAGAGCACTTTCTGTCGTTGCTCTTCCGTCAAGCTGCGCCAGGGAGTAGACAGGCTGAAGCTATACTTATTTGCCAATGCCTCCAGGATCGAGGCATGCCACTGGCTACCATTGACAACCCTGCTCCACGGTGCAATCGCTCCCTCCGCTAAGCTTAGTTCAGGATGCGTCACAACCAGTTCAGGATCGATCACTTGCAGTGTTCCAAGACCAGTACAGGTTGGGCACGCACCATGGGGGCTGTTAAAGCTAAAGGTGCGCGGAGCAATTTCCGGCAGGCTGATGCCATCATAGACACAAGCAAAGTTCTCAGAGAACAGAATCTCTTCGCCACCGACAATCGAAACCAGCACGACACCACCGCCCAGTTTTAGCGTCGTTTCCAGGGAATCAGATACACGCTGCCGCAGTGATGGGTCAATCTCGTCCTGATGCGTCGGAACTTGCTCCGCTTCAGCACCATCTTCACTATGCTGTACATCTCTGTCAGCATTCACATCATATAGGGCAGGGCGTTCGGCAACCTGTTTGTAGGGTTGTAATTCACTTCGCCCTTCTTGTTGGGACGATTCGGGCGCAATGAATTGGGCCCCTATGGATGGAGATGACTTTTGTCCCCTGCGTATTACGAGCCGGTCAACGACTACTTCTATGGTGTGCTTTTTCTGTTTATCCAGCTCGATTTCGTCGCTCAGATCATAAATATTGCCATCTACGCGCACACGCACATAGCCTGAACGGCGCATCTCCTCAAAGATGCTCTTGTATTCACCTTTACGTCCAGTTATGAGTGGTGCAAGCAACATAATACGCGAACCGTCAGGCAAATTGAGAACGGCATCGACGATTTGCTGAACAGTTTGCCGGCTTACTTCCCGTCCGCACTTAGGACAATGCGGATGACCAATGCGAGCATACAGCAAGCGCATATAGTCGTAAATTTCTGTAACGGTTCCTACTGTCGACCGCGGGTTATGTGTAGTGCCTTTCTGGTCGATTGAGATAGCGGGCGAGAGTCCATCGATATGATCGACATCTGGCTTCTCCATCTTATCAAGAAACTGCCGTGCATAGGCCGATAAGGACTCAATATAGCGACGCTGCCCCTCGGCAAAAATGGTATCAAAAGCCAGGCTACTCTTGCCTGAGCCAGAAAGGCCTGTGATTACCACCAATTTATCACGGGGAATAGTAACATCTATATTTTTCAGATTGTGTTCGCGAGCGCCACGAATAACAATTTTGTCCTGGGGCATACAACTAAACCACCCATCACCACAAGTCTATAGAAGAAATCTTCTGGCATGCACTTGTGGGTTACTACTGAGATTTTGATACAAACGTTCGATATGCGCTACTATACTATACAATAATCGTCAAGAAGTTGCGAGGCATTAGATAGGGTAATTGCCAATAGTCAGCATAAGATGCGTAGCCATTCTTCTCTATACTAGAACAACGAAACTCATAGCCTTTATTTCCCATGGTCAATATGGTGCAAGTAGCGCGCATTTTGCGCGGTATTTTTTAAGCCGGTGCGGGTTTGCATGGGAGACGTCTGTGAGAATGTAAGTCATATTAGTCAAGAACCCCATAGCTGAAGCTAGGAGCTTGTCCCTAGACCCGAAGGACTGAGACGAGAGGCTGCTTGACAGACAGCCCACTACTCACACTCTTGGCACGAGTAGCTAGATTATACGCCGCATTTACATCGGCATTAGCTTTATAGCCGCAGTGTTTACAGGAGAACTCACTTTGACTGACACGATTACGCTTAGCAATGTGACCACAACGGGAGCAGGCTTGCGAACTGTAGCGAGCATTCACAAACTCTACGTGGCTACCTCGGTAGGCTGCTTTGTACGCAATCGAACTTTGCAATTCGGCAAAGCTCCAATTGCTCATGGCTCGGCGTTGTGTGCGGCGTCCCTTGGTACGCTCATGAATATCGGTCAGGTTTTCCATCACCAGGATGTCTCCTGGCTGGCACGAGGAGACCAGTTGCTTGCTGAGAGCATGGTTCGCGTCACGCTGAAATCGTTTCAATCGGCCCGCCAACTTTTTCAAGTGGCGTTTCGCTGACTTTGTACCTTTGCCTTGAAGCGAACGACGGAGGCGAAAATAGCGGTTATTGGTTTCTTTGATGCGTTTGCCGCCAAAGAAACGGGGCTGCGAGGTGACGGCAAGTCGGTTGATCCCCAGATCAACTCCAATAGCCGCGCCACTAGGCTCAGTCTGAGAGAGCGCACACGAAACAATCAGGTGCAACCAAAACATACCGTTACGATAAATTAAATCAGCACTTTCCTGCTGCCACTGGGCAGTCAAATACTGCTCATAGTAGGGAGGAACTTTCACGGCAATCGTCGCACGGTTGCGTGTCTGTCCAGGTTGTTGCACATGCACAAGGGAGACCAAACGACTGTTCCTCTCAAAACGGAACGAGCGAGCATCATACCGAATAGCACACAAGGGACTCTGCGGCGTTTTAGCAAGTCGCAAGGGCTTCTGAGCCTTGCCCTGCTTCTGCAACTGCTGATATTTCTTCAGTTGCTTCTTACGACGTGCTATCACGCTCTTGATCGCCTCAGTTGCCTTGACTCGTGCAGCACAAATCAATTGGCTAGGCAGATGGGCTGTCGCACGCATCGATGCATAGGTCAGTCGGTGCAATTCCAGCCCGTTGCTGATCTTCTCAGTATCAGCAAGATGGCAGACGTCATTGAAGCAATCCGTATATTCCTGCATCGTTTGCTGCAAGAGAGTAGCTTGCTCAGGAGTTGGCTTCAACTGTATGCGTATGGTACGTGTTGCTCTCATGTTCATATCGTAGCACACTAGAAGTTTATTGTCATACAGGTAGGAGTATCCCCGATGCCCCTGCTCCAAACAAGGAACGCCTGCTTCCTCCCCGTAGCTAAAGCTCTGTCTTTTATACACAAATTACAAACGGAGATGAAAAGCTAAATGAGCGCCCTCAAGCAGCGTTTGGACACGAAGCCAGCCTTTCCACAGGGTTTTCCAGCCGGGAGGACCATCGCCCTGGCGGGCCAAATAGCCCCCCAGTTGTGCGACGGCCTTCCAGAAGGCGCCAGTGGTCATCAGCACGGGAGTTTGACCGGTCTGTGCTGCCACAATGGCGAGCAGATCCGTCTCGAGGACCTCGTGAGCAGGACGCTCAGGTTCTCGACGGGCAAGGTCCCGCAGGTGCAGCAACCGGACGGCCAGCGGCGACAACAAGCCCAGCAATAGGAAATCTAGGAAAAAGGTCATAGCACATGCACAGAGCTTGTGATTGAATGTCAACCAAGGGCATTATAGATAATGCAAGCAGGAACTTCAATATGTGAGGACAGGTGTGCCAGGATTGTTGCAAGATCGGGAAGAAGCAGGGTTCCAAGGGGCGGCTAGGCCCTTAGTGGAGTGTATGGTTTACCAACTTCGTGATACCGGTTGTTTACCAACATCGTTTAACCCTTTGAATCGGCCGATCTTTTTTGAGATCGTTCTCCCTTTTCTGGAAAGGTACATGATGTTAGTAAGTGGATCCTCTCACGAGGTTGGTAAATCACACACGGAGCGCGAGGTACCTTGCTCCCTCCCATCTGCCTACCCCTGGTGGCGGCTAGTTGTGCTGCTGCTCTTTTTGTTATTTTCGGTGCTCTTGTATAAGCTACTGAGCAGTGTAGCACCAGAACCTGATGGGCCGCTTATACCGTTTCTACCAATATGGTTGATCTGCTTCTTTCCCTATTTCGCGGCGAGCATATTTATCCTGGTCACGAGACCATTAACAGGACGTTGGCTCTGGCTAGAATTGGGCATTATTTTTGTGGGAGCACTCGTCTTCCGCCTGATGCTGCTTCCACTTCCAACAGGGATGTCGCGTGACGCATGGCGCTATCTCTGGGATGGGCGAGTCATCGTGCACGGCTACAATCCGTATGTCTACGCACCAGGAGACAAGGTGTTAGAACCATTGCGCGATATACTCTATATGAACAGTCGCTTCCGTAATGAGCCGACGAAATACCCGCCAGGTGCGCAACTGTTCTATGTGCTGAGTTACATGCTTGCGCCAGGGAACATTTATGTCCTGAAAGGATTGTTCGTGGCATGCGATATGGTGACTTGCGGAGCGCTTACCTGGCTTCTCGCGTACAGGAGACTTGATCCCTGCTGCGTAATCATCTATGCCTGGTGCCCGCTGCCTATTGTTGAATTTGCAGCTGAAGGGCATGTCGATGCGCTTGCCGTGATGTTCACAGTGCTGGCAGTGGCTACTTACCAATGGGCGACCAGTAAGACAATGCAAAAGCACGGTGAAGGTGGTAGATTTGCACTGGCCGGTTTTTTCCTAGGTATGGCAACATTGGCCAAACTTTATCCGCTCTTCCTACTCATTGTGTTCATACGACGATGGAACTGGGTGTTGCCGTTCAGCTGTTTTGTCACAATATTGCTGGGCTACCTGCCCTTTCTACTCCTGGGGCATGGAGAGCACAACCAGGCGCTTGACGTTCTCCTCTCATTTTCGGGTCAACAACAGTCGCACCGTGGTGTTATACAGTTTATAGGTGATCGGATAGCTATTACGCGGGGTTTGAATTTAACAATTACCAGGCAACTTGAACAAGTTGTTGCACTGGCTATGGTAGGCATGACGGCCCTCGGTGTTTTAATACAGCGCTGGCGCGACCGTATAAGTGTAGAAGCGGCGACTTTGCTGCTGATTGGTGTGGTGCTTGTTGCCTATGCCCATGTCTTTCCCTGGTACGCGCCCGCACTATTGCCGTGGATAGCGCTACTTGCCAGTTCGTTACAAAATGAGGGCAAGCGGTTCAGTTGGAAGGATCAGAGGTGGAATAAATGGTTAGCGATTGCTATGGGCTGGTATTTTACCTGCGTTGTCTTGCTGAGCTATATACCCGGTCATCCAGTATTCGCGACTACAGCAAACTGGTACCGCTATTATGAAATCTCTTTTGGGGTCGTTGGGATTGGATTAGCAATAGCTTTAGCTCTCTCACACCATTTGTCTAGAAGTGGTAAATGTGAGGAGACATGATAGGGCCCGTGTTGCAAAAAATCCTCTAATTGAGGTATCATTGTCAGCTTTGGATGTGATATGATCGAAAAGGCCATTTATACAACCAGGCTCGTCCGTCGTACGGACGAGCCAGCAAATCAAAAGAATAGTGAGCGAATAGCCTATGCAAAGACTAGCGAGGATACGAGTTTGGCGCATTAGTGAGGCGCAGGGGGAACCTATCACGGCATTCGGTAGGCAGATTATACCTGTTGGGCGAGTATTTCAACTCAATTGGCCTGGTGGGGCTTTCGTCCGGCATCGACCAGTAGCAATCGAGGTGCGCCAGGGAGACGTAGTGCATCGATTGCCAATCCATCATGTTACCTTGCGCGCCATCACTGCCATCGTCTTGACTGGACTGGCGATAGCTGTTGTAGCCTCGTTGTTGATGCGATGGGTACATTCGCGAAGGAGGAGAACACCTTGATAGAAGAGCAAAAGGCAGGACAGCTTACAACGAATACAGTAGAGCAGGTCTTGGGTCGTATGATGAACTCAGCCAAGGTAGATGCAGTATTCGGGCAACCAGTGGAACGGGGTAATACTACCGTCATTCCTTGTTCTGAGGTGATCGTTGGCCTGGGTATGGGATCTGGCAGCGGCCCGATCGATGAGAGAGGAAATGCAGTCGGAGGCGGGTCAGGTGCAGGAGGTAGTGCCAGGGCGCGTCCTATCGCTGCCATCGTCATATCACAGGATGGCGTCCGTGTGGAGCCGATTATGGACATTACGAAAGTTGCACTGGCTGGCATCACTACAGGAGCATTCATTCTTTTCTGGTTGGGGCGGCTTAGCCGTATTACCCGTTCTGGTAAGGGTCCGTCCTTCACAAAGGTTAAAAGGGCTATCGAGGGGTAGTGGATGGATGCATAAATAAAGAGCAGATACAAGGGGACCTTTGGGTCCCCTCTTATGGGATCTGATTAATCTGCACAGGTATCCAGTTATCGGGCACTATGAATTTCCACCGATGACGAACCTACTGCTGTGACTACCCGAGTGTCATCAGGAGACCACGCCAAGGCAAAAACTTGCTGATCCAGGTAGAAAGAGATATTGTGTCCCGATGTGGCATCCCAGAACACCATGGTCCCACACTCATCCCCACAATATTCATCACCCACCGCAGCAATGCGCTTGCCATTGTGCGACCATGCCACGATATAGATCGTACTCGGTAGGACCCCTCTGTCGGGACTCACTCTCGCGAGCTCAACGTTGTAGCCACGGTAGGTGTAAAACACTTCACCCGTAGCAGCATCCCACACCTGAGCAGTTTTATCTTGTGAACCAGAAGCGATACGTTTGCCATCAGGCGACCAGCCAACGGTCATCACACCAGCGGAATGCCCACGATAGGTGTAAAACACTTTACCGGTGGCAGCATCCCATACTTGCACAGTTTTATCCAGTGAACCAGAAGCGATACGTTTGCCGTCAGGCGACCAGGCGACGCTCGTCACATGTGCAGTATGTCCATGATAAGGGAAGAGCAAGTTTGCAGTAGCGACCTCCCATACCTGCACCGTGGTGTCATTTCCACCCGAGGAGACCCGTGTGCCATCTGGGGACCATGCGACAGTATGCACTTCGTCTGTATGACCGTGAAAGGTAACCACATGATCTCCAGTCATATCGTTCCATATACGCACGGTATGATCGTGGGGTCCAGCCCCTGCTGAGGCGACCCGCTTATTATCGGGGGACCAGGCAACAGCCCCTACAGCATCAGCATGCCCATGATAGGTGAAGACATTTCGCCCAGTGCTAGCATCCCAGGTCTGTACTGTGCGATCAGCTCCTCCTGAGACAATACGCTGACCATTTGGGGACCATGCGACAGCAAACACTTTGGAAGAATGCCCACTATACGTCAGGAGGGTTTTTCCTAAAGGAGGAGTTGGTGTAGGAGATTGAGCAGGAGGTGAGGGGGCAGCACAGCTTAGACCACTCATGCTGAGGATCAGCCCGACCAGTCCCTTGGTCATGGTTCGTCGAGAGATGGCCACCAGAAAAGGTGCATTTTGCATGGTCAGCGTGACGCGCCTCCAGAGTTACTCCATAATCAACTATTCATGCCGGACATGTTTCCATTGTTTTGAGATAGTCTATCACTTGGGGCGGAGGAATACAACAAGAGCGCAATTTTCTTTATCTGACCGGTGTGAACCTTGATCATCTTGCTCTCACCCCTGCTGGGACCCTGTTCGTTCAGAACGGGTCAAAGCCTGGTCGCAGTGATGTGCTGATAGCTCTCCGGATGCTGGTGGACGTAGTCTGCGATTGTCTGTGGTGTATGACCAGTGAGCGCCTTAACGGTGTGGCTGACGATGGACATCTCACCGGTGGCGATGGCGACATACGTGCTCACCCAGGCCTCCAGCTCCCAATCTGAAGGATTGAACTTCGCACGCGACGCTCTGGCCTCCTCGAGGGTTTCGGGCTGATAAGAGGCAGGCAGACCCGTGGCACGCGAGAACTGTTGGGCGGCCTCAGCGAGCGTGAATGCCTGAGCACCGGTGACGTCATAGCTGGCCCCATCGTGCCCGCTGGTGGTCAGGATGACGGCGGCCACATCCGCCAGGTCATCGCGCGAGACCCAGGAGATGGTGCCGTTGCCTGCAGGTCCGCGGATGACGCCCTCCTGGGAGAACCACCGAGGGAACCTATCCAGGTAGAAGGTCGGGCGCAGGAAGGTATAACGCCTGCCGCTTGCACGGATATGTTGCTCGGTGAGGGAGTGCTCACGGGCATGCGTGAAAGTCGCCAGTGGGGCGGCGGACAGGAAGGAGGTGTAGACGATACGCTCGACTCCGGAAGCGAGAGCCGCATCGATGGCACTTGCGTGGTGCTCCAGGCGGGTTGGCCCCCAGCCTGACACCAGGAACAGCGTCTGGACGCCACCGAGGGCTGTCCTCATGGACAGCCCATCTTCATAGGACGCCTGGACGACCTGGGCGTCTGGAAGCTGTGGAGCACGCGCGAGGTTCCTCACGAGCAGGCGCAGGGGCTGGCCGAGGGTGGCAAGTCGGGTCGCTACTCTGCCTCCGAGTTGCCCGGTGGAGCCGGTCACCCCTATGAGAGGGATAGAAGTTGTCATGAGATGTTCCTTTCTGGAAAACAGTTCCTTTGTGAGCAATGGAAAGGAAGATCAGCAGCTTCTTTATTGGTGATGGCCGCGTGGATGAACGAATGAGATCCGAGCGATCTCCCGGCTTGGTAGCAAATGCGACAATGAGACGAGCAGAAGCAAGTGGGACGAATGGACCAAAAGTGGCTTAGCTCATCGCTTGTAGACGACTTGAAAGCGTTCACAGACCAGAGGCATCTCTTCTGAGGAGTGGACCGAAACCTTGTTCCCATTTAGCCATCACCGCGACGGGCATCCAAAAACAGTTGCCACTGCTTGAGACTACTCAGCACAAAAATACGATGCACGACAAAAGGGTCGTTGGCAAACAAGGTCCTGACCTCGTTCTCCTCCTCTGCTTCCACCAAGACCAGGGACCCTGTCCCATCGGTAAAGGGTCCACCCATGATCACTGTCCCGTTGGCAAAGAGCCGATCCATAAAGGCAGCATGTTCCGTCCAATAGGGTTGTTCGCGTACCGTCTTGCCCAGGACCCAGGCTGGGCCTGGAGCCCAAAGGATCATGAAGGTGTTCTTCATTCTCTTCCTCTTTCAGTTCAACTGCTGGGGTCACAGATTCAATACATATCCGTGTCGGTGAAACGGCCACCGGGGCTTCAGCCGACTTTTTCTGTCTCCAGAAGCAGTATACGCTCGAATGCGGACAGATACGACCCTGATTTGGCAAAGAGAAATTCCCGCTCAGCAAACACCGGGAGGGAAACCCTGGCCAGGATCAACAGGACAGAGCCAGAATGGGACTGCTGTTGTGCTGCCTTTCCCTAGGAGATGAGAATGCCAGTCTCGTTCTAACTCTGCATAGTGGGCAGTGGCCCGAAACCCTGAGTAAACCTTTCTGTTTGTCTCACTTACTCGTCAAAAATCGGAAGTGGTGAGACGTTGTTTTCTAGACGACTTTTGAGATAGCTCAACCATTTGTGCCAACCTCGCACTTCTGGTGCGCGCCGCCTCTCTCAACTGAGCAGTCTGTCGCAAGAAACCGGCCGGTTGTGAGATACTCTCAGTTCATCTTTTCCCCAGTTATGGGTGGCCGGGAGACAAGTGATGCGCGATCCAATGAGGACCCGACTGGTTGGATGGGACATGAGAACACATCGCTTTCGGCAATTTTTGTCACGTTTCAGAAATGAGGGTCGATTCTGTCCTTCTTTCAAGATATCCTTGAAGCGTAGGCAAACGCAACTCGCTTGAGGATTGTTGAGCGACGATTGTTCTTGGCTCTCCAAATGTGCCTTATCAGTCAAGCAAACGTCACGCACGTCAAGTAAAAAGCTGAACTATGCAAAGCGTGACGGAGAGCGTTTTGGCAGGGGTGCGCTTTCCTCTTGTTTCTGGTATCATTCAGAGAGCCTTTTGATTGTTCATAGTGGAAGCATGAGAACAGGTGCAACCACCCTTTGCCCTTCATCACAATACGCAAACATAAAGGAGCAATACGACTTGAGTATCCAATCGTTCAAAATAGCCATTCCCCAGACCGATCTGGACGACTTGCACGACCGTCTGGCCCGCACTCGCTGGCCCAATCAGTTGCCTGGCGTCGGCTGGAGCAGGGGCGTTCCGCTCGACTATCTCAAGGACCTGGCCGAATACTGGCGTACCGGCTACGACTGGCGCAAGCACGAGGCCAGACTGAATGTGTTCCCGCAGTACACGACCCAGATCGACGGTCAGACCATCCACTTCCTGCATGTGCGCTCGCCTGAGGCGGACGCCCTCCCGCTGATCCTTACCCACGGCTGGCCGAGCTCGCCGGTGGAGTTCCTGAAGGTGATCGGTCCGCTTTCCGACCCCCGTGCTCACAGTGGCAACCCGAGCGACGCGTTCCATGTGGTGATCCCCTCGCTACCCGGCTACGGCTTCTCCACACCGGTGCAGGAGGTGGGCTGGGGCAACCTGTTCCGCGTCGCTCAGGCATGGATGGAACTGATGAGCCGCCTGGGGTATGAGCGTTACGCTGTCCAGGGCACCGACGCTGGCTCGGGCGTGGCGCTCATCCTCGGCATGATTGATGCCTCCCGGGTGGTCGGCGTGCATCTCACCGGGACGTCGGCAGCCTTCCCCTTCGGGCCTCCGATCTCTTTGGAAGGGTTGTCCGAGGCCGACTGGGCGCGCGGTGAGCGCTTCAATAAGATGAGGGAGGACGGAATCGGCTACCTGTGGATCCAGTCCACCCGCCCGCAGACCCTCGCCTACTTGCTCAACGACACGCCTGTCGGGCAGCTTGCCTGGATCGTCGAGAAGTTCCAGGCGTGGACCGACCCTGCCGCAGAACTGCCCGAGGAGGCCGTGGATCGGGATCAGTTGCTCACCAATGTCAGCATCTTCTGGTTCACCGGCGCGGGCGCGTCCTCGGCCAACGCCATGTA
>WNFX01005822.1_pt1 | contig 11831 bp, 6 predicted proteins | sample 5400111 | NCBI WGS metagenome assembly WNFX01 (sample SAMN13153363, study PRJNA577476) | soil metagenome | isolation source: 40 cm soil or saprolite under grassland replicate 1 | place: USA:California | collected 2016-06-15
GCTGTTCGTCGGCCCGCGTGTCAGCGCTCAGATGCCGGGCGAAGCGGCGTTCGCGACGCCGGTGACTCGCACCTATGCCCGGCAGATGAAGTTCGTTGCGGAGGCGCTCGCCGGATCGACGACGCTCGCGGAGAGTCCGCCGATGAGCTCCGACCTCTCCCGCGTGAAGGGGGCGGACGTCTTCGTCGTGTTCGTCGAATCGTACGGAGCGGTGAGCTTCGACCGCCCGAGGCTCGCGCAGCCGCTCGCCGCGGGCCGCGCGCGGTTTGAGGATGCGATCCGCGAAACCGGCCGCCACGTCATCTCCGCCTTCGTCGAATCGCCCACGTTCGGAGGATCGTCGTGGCTGGCGCACATCAGCCTCCTGTCGGGAATCGAAGTTCGCGATCCGGAGACCAACGCGAAGTTGATGACCGCCCGGCGCGACACGCTGGCGCGGGCGTTCGGCCGCCGCGGATTCAGGACGGTGGGATTGATGCCCGGTCTTCGTCAAAGCTGGCCCGAAGGCGTGTTTTACGGATTCAACGAAATCTACGGCGCCGCGCGGCTCGACTACCGGGGGCCGGAATTCGGCTGGTTCGCCATTCCCGATCAGTATTCGCTCGCTCGCTTCGATGCCCTCGAAACGGCACAAGGCGCGACCGGCCAACGTTTCATCTTCTTTCCAACGATCAGCACGCACTTCCCGTTCAGCCCCACACCGCCGTACCAGCCGGACTGGCAACGAATGTTGAGCAAGCGGCCTTACGACGGACCCGCGATCGTCCGCGCGTACGCGCGTCAGCCGGACTGGACCGACTTTGCACCCGGGTACGTCGATGCGATGACGTATGACTACGACGTGCTGGCCGGCTACCTTCGGGAGCACGCCGATCGCGATCTCGTGATGGTCGTGCTTGGCGATCACCAGCCGCCTGCGGCCGTCAGCGGTGAACGAGCAAGTTGGGACGTGCCTGTGCACGTGATTTCGACCCGCGCCGCCCTGCTCGATCGACTCCGTGCCAGCGGATTCGGCCCGGGTGTGACACCAGTCCGTCCGTCGATTGGACGCATGCACATGCTGGTGCCGATGTTGCTCGACGCCTTTGGCAACGCGGTTGGAGCCCGCTAGGCGAGCCTCAGGCAGACCCTTTGGTCAGCCGCTTCTTCGCCTCCTCGATCCGTGTCACGTTCCCTTCGTAAGTCATGTCGGCAATCGGACGCGGATACTGGGGGTGCGCATAGACCGGATAGGCCTCGGTCCGCAGGTGCGCGAGCATGTGATGGCCGCGACGCGACTCGCGTTCGTGGCGCACGGCCGAAATGTCAATCGGCGCCACGACAATCCGTTCACCAGGGCCTGGCGAGGCCTCGGCCAGCAGCCGGCCATCGAAGTCCACAATCTGCGATCCGCCGGGCCACGAGTACGGCGGGTAGTGCCTCAGGCTCGCCCCCTGGTTCGCACCCACCACGTACGCCATGTTCTCGATCGCGCGCGCCCGATTGATCGTCGTCCACCAATTCATCGGCTCCGTCGCGCCCCACGGATCCATGTACGCCGACACGCGAACCAGCACTTCGGCGCCATTCATCGCCAGCTGTCGGATGGCTTCCGGAAACAGCCAGTCGTAGCAGATCGCGCAGCCGATTCTGCCGATTGGCGTGTCGGCCACCGGAAACAGCGGTTCGTCGTAACCAGGCAGATCGTGTGGACTGCTGTGGACTTCGTAGGGGATCCAGGGATTCACTTTGCGGTAGCGGTAGAGGATGCCGTCCGGTCCGATCAGGCACGTGGCGTTGAAGACGACCCCGGGCCATTTCGGATCCTCTTCGAGCATCGTGCCGCTCTGGATGTAAAGACCATGCTCGCGCGCCTTGGCGGACAGCCGATCCGTGTGTTCGTTCGGAATCGGCACCGTCAGCTTCGCCAGCAGTTCGTCCACGGTCTGGAACACCGGGGCCGCGTGTGCGAACTCAGGAAAGACCACGAGGCGGACCGGCACAAACGGCGCACTGCCCTCGACCGCCGCATCCACCATCTGCAGCATGCGGTCGGTGTTCGAACGCATCTGTCGCCGCTCGATCGGATTCGGCAAGTCGGTCTGACACGCGGCCGCCGAGTACCGGATGTGCATGGCGACAGTATGACGTAGCGGCCTTGTTCTTCGTCTGCTGAACCAACGATTCGTTGCGGGTCAGTCCTGCTTTCGCGGCGCATTGTCTGCCGTCGCGAGCGCGCGGATCTGCTCCTCGGTGCGGTCCTGCTGCTCGTATTCGTAGCGGACAAGCGGTCCGAAGTTTGACAGCTTCATCGAAAAGGCCAGCTTGAAGCTGGACACGTGTGGCGCCGTCAGCTCGATGGCGACGTGGTCGGATGGCACGAGAACGGGTCCATGACGGTCCCCGTTGCCGACGAAAATGCCGAACTGGCCATCCTTCGTGCCCTTGACGGAGAAGCCTGAAACGTCCCCCACGTAGACTGCCTTGTTGATGAAGTAGTCCTTCTTCGCCCCGGCCGCAGTGCCGCTAATGGCGATCGAGAACACCTGACCGGCCCGCAGCACGGTCGGCGGCCGGCTCCACGAAGCCTGGAAGGTCCAGTCCCACTCCAGATTCGCGCCGTACGCGGCCATCACGTGCGCGGACATCTGCGTGTCGGACGGCGTCACCGCGTCGATCTGCCAGTTCCCATGCCCTCTCGTCCCCGATTCCATGTTGCCCGCCTTGGCGGTGACAGCGCTCTTCAGCACCCAGACAGCCTGCGTGTCGGACGCCGGCGGTGGAACGGGCGACCGACGCCCGGGCGTAACCGCGGGCGCTCCGTTCGGCGCGACAGGCCGGGACACCGTGTCCTCGGTCCTGACCACGCAGTCGTGCGCACGGGCGTAGGCCTGCAGCGCGGTGTTGACCGCATCGCCAACGTGGGATGCCTGCGCGACGAGGTCATCGACCCCGGGAGATCGAGACGGCGCCGGACAGACGCCCGCCCACGACTTCGTCGTCTGACGCCGATCGTCCGGAATGAATTCGTCCAGCTCGCGCTCGGCGCGCGCCGCGAGTCCCTGCACGCGCCTGGTGAGGTCCTCGACGCCGGCTGCTGTGACCTTGTCCAGAATGCGATCGGCCTCCGCCATGAACCCAAACGCCTGGTCCTCCTCCGCCTTCGCGTCGACGAGCATGTTCGCTTGACGCTTGAGCGCCGCGGCGTGACCGCGCAACTCCGCCGTGAGTGCCTGGAGCTGCGACACGGGTTCGGCGGCGGCCTCGATCGTTCGCAGGAGCGCCTCGACCGAGTCAGGCATCGCCGAGAGGTTGCGCTGATCCCCGGATTGCCGCTTGCCCTCGAGGATTCGCGATGCATCCTTGTCGAACTCATCCTCGAGAGCAGCCGCGCGGTGATGGGCGGACGTCGCGTGGTCCATCAGCCGATTCATCCGCTCGTGCGCGTTCTGCGTGCCCGGCCACGAGGCGGGGGGCGTCGCGCTCGACGAGTGGGCCAGGCCGTCGCAGACGCCTCCCGACGATCGAAGGACTTCCCGGGCCCGCGCGTCGGCCTCCGCGAACGTGGACGAGGCCTCGCCTTTCAGCTTGGTGATCTCGGCCAGCTTGTTCTGGTTGCTTCGGCACAAATCGGCGACGTCGGGCGCGTGCCGTTGAATCGCCCACTGCTCTTCGTGCAGCCGATCGAGCCCGCTCACCTGGCCGGCGGCTGCCGCAATTGCCGCACGCGCCTGCAGCGACAGTTCGTCGATCCGTGGCAGCCACACGCGCACGCGTTCCAGATCGTCGTGCAGCGCGGCGACAAACGCCGGCGCGCGATCGCGGACGAGCGCGTTCACGTCGCCAGGCGGGCCTTCGAGGGAACCAACCTCGGCCCGGAGCATTTTGACGAACTCGCTGCCGCCTTCCCAGAAGCTCGACACGCCGGAGAGGCCGAGCGCCACGCGGCACAGGGTCTTTCCGAGCGTCCAGATCTTGTTCGCGATCACGCTGGGTTTTTCGCCCCTGCGCGCCATCTCGTCGAAGTACTCGATTTCCTCCCGGATCGAGAGCTCGGACGCCCCTTTCCCCAGCGCGTAGCCGCCGGGCGCGCCGGTCATTTCCGCCCAGCCCTTGAGCACGGCCTTGAGGTTCGACGGCGGCCGTCCCTCCCGCTGCGCGTCCTCGAGCTCCTTCTGCGCGCCGGTCCAGCCGGACAGCACCGCTCCAAGTCCCAGCATGCCGCGTTCGAAGTTCGAGAGGCCGCCGGCGGCGGCCCCGGCTTCGGAGACCGGTGGTTCGCCCGACGTGAGCTTCCGCCGCGCGTCGGCCAGCACGGATTCACTCGCGCCCCTCACTTCCGCGTCCGTCAGGAATTCACCGACCGAGTTCACGTACCCCCGTCTGCCGTTGCGAACGGCCGGCACCAGACGTTCGCCGCGGGCGATTTCCGAGAGGAGCTGGCCGCCATCGTGGGCCGCCACCTGCTGGACCGCCTGCGCCGCGCCGTCGATGATCCCGCCGCGCTCCGCCATCAGCTTCGACGCCTCGCCTGCCTTACCGGCTTTGATCAAACGGCTGATCTCGGCATCCATCTCGACAATCAACTGCTGGTTTTTCACCAGGCCGACCTTGTACGACTCGGTGAACTGCTGCATGCATCGCTGCTGAAAATCGCGGAGCGCTTGCTGCGCCTGGACCGCGCTCGCATCCACTGGAACGAGACCCAGAGCCATCGGGTCCATGTTCGTCTTCAAGCCCTTCAACTGCGTGAGGAACTCCAGGTCGGCAGACACCTGCGCCGCTCTGGCAGTGTCGCCGATCGCCGTCGCCTCCTGCAGCGCGGCCTTGAGCGCCGCCTCGCCCTTGCCGGCTTTCTCCATCGCCCGCTGGGTGCCCTTCGCGAGGTTCTGCGTCCAGTCTTCGACGGCGCGTCCCTTCAGCGCGGACGGATCGGCCCGGAGGTGGCCAGCGGTTTTGTCGATGTTGTCGGCGACGGCGCCCAGCGAATCACGCCCCGACCACTCGGCCGTGCCGACTCTCTCACCGGCCGCATTCCTGTCGAGGTCGTAGTCCCATCTGGCGCCGCGCGACGCGAAACTCTCGTGGCCCTGCGCCTGCCCGTGGACCTGCAGCCGCGCGCCGGCTCCGAGCGGGTCCGCGGGCACCTGCGTCGGACCGTGCGCGACGATGTCGAGCTCCTTGATCCTGACGTAGCCGTCGCCGAGGTGGCCTTCGACGGTATAGCCCGCATCTCTGGCCGACTGAACGAACGCCGCACGGTCGGCTTCCGAGGCGAACGTCAGATCCTGATCGCCGTGAATGCCTCGACTCGCGTTCGACGAGAGTGGCGTGCCGGTGTTCTTGACCGTGTCGACTCGAAGCGGGTGCTTGTCGCCGACCGGGCGGCCGGTCTTCTCGGTATACGCAGCGATCTGTTTATTGCGAGCTTTGCGAGCGCTGTCGAGCAGTGCGTTCGTTTCCTGTTCGACGATCGTTCCGGCTTGCCGCGCTGCCGCAAATCGCGCGTCGTTGGCTTCGACGATGAGCCGCCTGGCTTCTCCCGCAGTGATGCGACCGTCCTTGAGGGACGCGATGATCTCCTGCTTGCGCTGATCGAACCGGGCCCACGACGCATCGCGCGCCGCATCGATGTCGTAGATCGTCGGTTTGGCGTCTTGCGCGACGGCGCGCCCGCCGCCGAGGAGCAACAGGATTGAGAGAAAGGCCGTCGCACGCGACTGGCTACTGCGCATGAGACCGACACTGGAGCGTGCCCCGCATCTGCTCGCCCCTCGGACACGTCACATTGCTCGTGCCCGTCATCGCGTCACCGCGCTGCGGCTGCAGACGGATGTCGACTGCGCACGAGCCGCCGGCGCTCTGGGGAACTGCCGTCGAGAACACGACCTGTCCGGCCGCAGCCTGGCCCGTCAGCGCGCCGTACTGAGTGGGCATCGTGTAGTTGCCGCTGCCGCCTGAGATATACAGCTTCGTTTGATCCGAGCGGCTCGTCTGCCTGCCGCCGGCCTCAGTTTCGTTCGAGGCGATCGTGCAATCCCATCCGCCGACGAACGGGTCGGTCTTGGTGGCAATCATCGCTCCTGGCGCGACCGGCGCACCGGTCACCGGACTGCCGGCCACGCGCGCCATAGCGACGGCCTGCGCGACGCCCGCCGGCATCGGCAACGCCGCCGACATGTTCAGCATGCCCGCGCCGCCGCCCGCCACGGCGCTGACAGCGCCAACAGCGGGGAGAATCGCGGCGAGCGCCGGCGCGGCCAGACCGCCTGTGGCGGCGATGACGCCAACGGCGGCGGTGACACGTCCGAGCAGGCCGAGAAACGATGTGCGTCGCTGGGCGCGCTGCTGCTGCACCTGGACGACCTGCTGCTGCGCCTGCGCGAGCGCCCGTTCGTGTTGCGCCTGCACGGCTTGGGCGGCCTGCGTGTCCTGCGCCCGTTGCGCGTCGGCAGCCCGCTGCGCGCGGGTGTCGGTCGTTCGATTCGCCTGCTCCTCGATCCGCTGCGCCTCTTCCGCGATCAGCTTGTCGCGGTTCTCGCCGACTGCATCCGCCGATCGCGTCGTTGCCGTCTGTGTCGCGGGCGTGTCCTTGTCCGGCACCCACGACGGCAGCGCCGCCGGCGCTTTCCGGACCGTCGCCGCGCCCGCCGGAGGCGGCAGCCACGACGGACCCGATGGCGTCTTCGCGACGGCGGCTGATGCATTCTGGACGCAGGACGCCGCGCCGTCTTTCGACTGCTTGATGACCGCCGCCAGATCGCGGGCCTCCGCCTGAATCGGCTTCACGATCGAGACGATGCGTCCGACCACCGACAGCGGCTGCGGCGCCACGACACACGTGAGCGCCTGCCGCAGCGCTTCGTCGGCGCGACGGGACAGCTCGACGAGCCGGTTCGCGCGCGCGGCCGTAGTCTGAAACGATCCGGCGTCGACTGCTCCGGCCGCGGCGGCGGCTTCCAGGCGCCGGGCGAGGTCGGCGAGATCGGGCGCGTCGGCTTTGAGCGCCGCGATCCACTTCGCCTGTTCGAGGATGCGATCGAGCGCCGGAGACGGCGGCGCGTCGGCGACCCCGAGGCCGGCGAACACCTGCACCATGTCGGCGACCTGCGCGTTCTGTTGCGTCAGGCTGTCAAGCGCATCATCCGCAATGCTCAGACGGCACGCCTCAAGCGCGGCTGTGCCGCGGGCGAAATCCGCAGCGCTCTGGCGCTGCGCGTCCATCGACCAGAGCAAGGCGTCGCCAAGGGACTGGCTCGCGGGATCGGCCGTGCACGCGGCGCCGTTCTGCGCGCGTACCGCTTCGATTGTCGGCATTCGGGCCTGGTAGTCTTCCAGGGCGTCGAGCACGGGCCTGAGACGTTCGATCGAGGTCCGGAGCCCGGACGCCTCAGGACCGTCGGGCGGCTGTTGCGCCGACGGACTCGCGATCGCCACGGCGATGGCCACCGGCACGAATCGCATCCGCCGAGTCGCCATGGCCTTCGTCGTCATCTGATCGTTCAATGCATCTGCGCGAGCAGCTTCTTGAAATCGCCGTCATCCCTCAGCTGCGTCAGCGCGGGGTCGCTGGTGAGCGCCTTCCGATCGGTGCAACCGGCCGCGACGGCGCGGCGGACGTAGTCGAACGATTCCTTCTTCTTCTTCAACAGGCCGTAGCCGCGCGCCATGTCGAGCAGCCGTTGCGGGTCCTGCGGCGCCAGCCTCAGCGACATTTCAGCCTGACGCAGCGCGTCCTGAGCGAGACCGGCGGCGATCAACGAGTTGGTCAAGCCGACGTTGAGCGCGGCGTCAGACGCCGCGTGTTTCAGGCCTTCGCGGAACTCGGCGATCGCGCGGACGTGATCGCCTTTGCGCGCGTACAGGGCGCCGGCCTGGTAACGTCCCTCGGCCACGGGGCCGTTCGCGGCCAGTGCCTGGTGATGTGCCTCGAGCGCCTCGTCCACGCGACCGGCCTCGCCCAGACAGAACGCGTACCGGTAGAGCGCGACGCCGCGAGTGGCCTCCGGCGCGGCACCAGGCTTCAGCGGATCCCTGACGATCGCCTCGTAGTCGCCGAGCGCCTCCTTGAACTCTCTCGCATCCCAACGCGCCGCACCAAGCGCTGCGTGTGCATCGAGCGAGGAGGGGCTGATTTCGATCGCGCGCAGGAACTCGCCGCGCGCGTCCTCTGACTTTTTCTGCCGCGCGAGGAACTCGCCGTACAGCAGATGCGCCTCGGCCGCGTCGGCGCGGAGGGCCAGCGACAACGCGCGCTTGTGTTCGACCTCGGCGCGATCGTTGGCCTTGCGATACCGTTCGTACAACGCCGCCAGACCCAGCGCGGCACGGTACTTCTCACGCTGGCCCGTCTTCGCGGCGCCAGACGTCGTATAGTGCGCGAGCGCTTCATCGACATTCCCGGTCGCCTCGAAGTAGCGCGCCTGCGCCAGATATCCCTGCGCACCGTCGGGATCGACCACAGCCGCCTTCTCCGCTTCGACCAGCGCGGCGTCGAAATTCTTGCCGGCGAGGAGCGCATCGAACCGCTCGACGTAGACCGAGGCGAGGTAACGCTGACTCAGATAGCAGAAGGCAAACGCCTGCGCATCGGGCCCCGCGCCGCTGACCACAAGGCCGTGAAGGCGCGGATAGAACAGTTCTTCGATGCCGGGCGGATGCGGCCGGCTGACGACACGCGCGCCGCCGATGCGTTCCCGAAGGGCCTCCGCGGGGACGGGCGTCTTGAAGTAGGCGTCGATGCGGGAGACCGTGCGGCTGTCGACAAAGAATGAGACCAGCACGCGGTCGGCCTCATCCGCGCCTCGCGGCGCGTTGTACTCGTAGATTTCGTCGTTCGGCGACACACGGCGTTTGGGATCGCCGAACGCCAGGTCGACTTCAGCTTTGGTGGTCGTGCCCGGCAGGATATTAAGGAACGCGGTCACTTGAGACTGCGCCGCGGCGGATCTGCCTGAAGCGAGTACAGCGGCGCTCGTCCAGATCAGACATCCGAGCGCGCGATGAAGTCGTCGGGCAAAAGCCATTGCGGCGAACTGTGCGAACGTCGTGCCAGCGCCGCTCCCCTGGCCCGTCGCGGTGTTCACCGGCGGATTTCCAGGTTCTTCGCCCCGCGCTCGCCGCTCACACCGTAACCGCACATCTGAATCCGCACACCGAGCGCCCGCGAATGACTCGACGACGCAAATGCGGCCGTCACCTTCATCTAGGCATGCCGATCGATCACCGCTTCGTAGATGGACCATCCTGGTCTCGCGCAGCTGGGCCTTGCCACCTACATCACGCGTTTCACGTTCACGTCCGTCATCCGCCCATGAGCATCGCGGCCGCGACGACTGGAGGAAGTCCCTAGGCGTCTCGTCTGCCTTGGACTAACGTTGTGAGACCTCGGTAGTTATTGCGATGTAGTTATTGCGAGTGACAAGGCGGAGACGCGTCGTTACACTGCAGCCCGATGCCCAAGCGTCTGAACCGCCCTGAACGGCGAATCACTGCGTCAGATCCGAGTTCACCCCGAATTGATCCGCAACTTCTGGTCTACTGTCCCCTCTGACAGTCGCCTCGTATCAGGCGCGTGGCTCGCCTGACCAACGCACTGGTGTGCTGCTGCGAAGCCTGCAACGCCGAGTTCACCATCGACACGACGCGTCAACCCCTACGCTGAACCGCCGCTGTTCGAGTTTGGGCGTCGTCGCGGTCCGTGTGCCTGACTCCCGGTGAACTCAAAGGGTGTGCAAGTCTGCTCGCCGCCGCAGTTATAGTCGAGCTGGACTCATGGCTCGGTCGACGAGGCGCCCCTCCCCTCCCCTGGCCAAGGTGAACGAGGCCCTCACGCGAGAACGGCGAAAGAATCGCCGGCTTCGCGCGGTGATTGACGGGCTCCAGGAACAAATCGCCACGCACCGCCGGGAGCTCGACCTGCAATTCACGCGGCTCGCGCAGCTCCAAGCGGAAGTTGACGCCTTAAAAACGCGCGTGCCTTAGTCAGGAGACGCTTGCGCATCCCCCGGCGAGGGCGAAGTCCCGCCTGAAATCATGGTCTGATAGTCGCGGTTACATCCATCCAGGCGACGGGCTTCTCGATCCCCTGCCCGTGAGACTCCGGGGCACCTAGTGGTAACCCGCAGGCCTCACACCGCTCACGACGGGCGTGGCGACAGTCCTCGCGCGAGCTCGGCGGCATCGAGTTACTGCGCATGTGTAGCATAATTGACTATGTTATATATATTTCTTTATCATTGAAACAGATGGCCGCGGAGACCTGGCTCCTGCTGATCTATCAGCTGCCGGCGCGCCGCTCCCCCGCCCGCGTCAAGGTGTGGCGGCGGTTGCAGCGCATCGGCGCCGTGCTCGTGAAGAACTCCGCCTGGGTGATGCCGGAGTCGGCGGAGGCGCGCGAAGACTTCGAGTGGCTGAAGACGGAGATCGCGGCGAGCGGCGGCGAGGCGATGGTGCTGTCGGCGCAGGCGCCTCACGCGGCGGCGCAGGACGAGATCATCGGAGCGTTTCGCGCGGCCAGAACCCAGGATTTCGACACGCTCCGCCGGGAAGCCTCGCGGCTGCTCGAGCGCTGGACGAAGCGCCGCGCCGCCAGGTCCGCCGGCCGGGCGCTGCCCCAGGTGCTTCGCCGGCTTCGCGAGCGCGTGCGCGAGCTGGAAGCGATCGACTATTTCGAGTCGCCGGCGCGCGACGAGGTGAAGCAACTGGTGGCGCGGCTCGAGCGCCACGCACGGCGAGGTCAGCAGATGAAGACAGGCACGGAGACGGTGCAGAGCGCGCTGCCAGTCACACGCTACAAGAACAAGGTGTGGGTGACCAGACCGCGGCCGGGCGTCGACCGCATGGCATCCGCGTGGCTGATTCGCCGCTCAATCGATTCGAAGGCGGCATTCACCTTTCGCGCCAAGCCGCGAGACACCGAGATTCCGTTCGACATGTACACGGGCGACTTCGGCCACCACGGGGACCTGTGCACCTTCGAGACGCTCGCGGCGCGCTTCGGCGTGCGGGATCCGGTGGTGGCGCAGATCGGCCAGATCGTCCACGACCTCGACATGAAGGAAGCGCGCTACAACCGTCCTGAAGCGGCAGCGGTCGGCCGCCTGGTCGAGGGGCTCCGCCGGATGCACAAGAACGACGCGGTGTTGCTCGAGCACGGCATCGAGATGTTCGAAGCGCTCGCACGATCGTTCATATGATGCTGGGACCCGCGCTCCTGATGTGGCTCGGATGGTGGCTGCTGCCGGCCGCGCCGCCGCCTCAGCCCGCCCAACCGTCGTACATCGGCTCGCCACCGTGCGCCCGCTGCCACGCGCCGATTTACGACCGGTGGCAGCGGACGCGCATGGCGAATGTCGTGCGCGATCCCCGCGAACATCCCGACGCCATCATCTCGGACTTCGCGCGGCCGAGTCCGCTCGTCACCTTTACGAAGGATCAGATTGCGTTCGTGTATGGCAGCAAATGGAAGCAGCGCTACTTTCGAAAAGAGGGCGACGACTTCTTCCCTCTGCCGGCGCAGTGGGACGTCACTCATCGTCAATGGCGCGCCTACGGCGTGTCGGGTGCGACCAGCGGGCTGTGCGACGGGTGCCATTCAGTGAACTACGACATCGCCAGAAAGACGGTCACCGAGTGGAATGTCGGATGCGAGCGGTGTCATGGACCCGGGAGCGACCATGCTGGCCGGCCGGCGCGCACGAACATCGTCAATCCGGCCAGGCTCGATCCGATGGCGGCCGTGGACGTGTGCGTGCAGTGCCACTCGGAAGGACATCCGCCGGCACCGGTCGATAGCGCCGGTTCGCCACTGCGCGGAACGCGCGAAGGCGGCGAGTTTCACTGGCCGGTGG
>WNFX01005823.1_pt1 | contig 11831 bp, 13 predicted proteins | sample 5400111 | NCBI WGS metagenome assembly WNFX01 (sample SAMN13153363, study PRJNA577476) | soil metagenome | isolation source: 40 cm soil or saprolite under grassland replicate 1 | place: USA:California | collected 2016-06-15
TGCCCGCTGTGAACCAGGCCAACTTGTTGGGCCACAGCTTTTTCCCCAACCTGATCTCGCCGCCTTTCTTGCAGGGGCTGCACGCGGCATTCTATATCTCAGCGGCCATGTGTGTCATCGCTGCCACAGCCTCGCTGCTGCGTGGGAAGCGCTACATCTACGCGCAGACTCCTTCGGCGAATGAGGTGGCGCCCGTCAATCACATGCCTATCTATCGCCCAGGCCGAGGCGTCCATCGTGGAGTCCGAACCGGAGTCGCGCCGCTCTACTCACTCACGTCGTCGAGCGTTTTAAGTTCCCGGTCGTCAAGCTTCAGCTCAGTTGCGGTAAGCAGTTCGTGTAGCTGCTCTACCGAAGTAGGGGTCATAACATTTATTCGTGTGCGCCGTTGAAGCGGCAGATACTGAGCGCAACGCAAGTTGCTGGAACGGATGGAAGGTTCCATGCACACCCTGCTTACCCCAACCCTCGAAAGAGGAGGGCGACCAGAGCATGCAGGGACGGCTACGTAGGAGGAAGCTCCCGATCCTTTGAGTGGTCAGTGCAAGATGTGTATGGCGAAGCCAAAACTGGTTGAAGCCCAGTCCTTCTGATCTCGAATGTGATCCCAACGGAAGGGAGTTACACACGTTGGGACCAGCGTCTAGAGGCATTTGTACGAAAGATACCTCTATCCATCGACACTGGCAGGCCTCTGATACGAGGGGTAAAAAGGACGAACGGGACGCCTGGAGCACGTCGCGGCTCAATTTGCTGAAACGACGGGATCATCTAAACAGGGTGACACCTGCATGATGACGGAGGCCTGATATTACTCAACGTACGGCTGTAATGGCTTGAGAAGGGCAATCAGCACTCACTTTGCGCTTGAGAGCAGCTTCCGTGATACTGGGTCGAATATAACGGTTGCGAGACCGTCTTCGAGTACATAGCGAAAATGGGGCATAGTCTCCGGGTCTCACGCCATCAACCATTCCTGCGCATCTAGACGAGGAGCCGACCGACGCCTTACAATGGAAGACAGAGAGTCTCTTTCATCTCAGATGAGGTGCAGGTGGTTCATGCTTTGCTCCATCTGTGAGCACCAGATGCATCTGCGCAAGACAGGCGAGAGGGAGCTGATGGAGAAGTACTCACTCCACGTGAGCATCATTGGTGGCGGCATTGGTGGACTGGCCACGGCCTCCGCCTTGCAACGCCAGGGCATCCGGGTCACACTCTTCGAGCGCAACCCCGAGCTGCGCGAGATCGGAGCGGGCTTGACCCTGTGGGCCAATGGGGTGCAGATGCTGCGGCAATTGGGTCTGGCCGATGCCCTGGCCGCGGTCAGTGCTCCCCTCACCCACTTTGAGTGCTGGTCCTGGCGGGGGAAACGGCTGGGCAGCATGCGACTGGACACCATCGAACGGCTGGTGGGAGCCCCCAGCATTGGCATCCACCGTGCTGATCTGTTGCGGCTGCTGGCAGGCGAGGTTTCCCAGGGGAGCGTCCACTTGAATGCGGACTGCGTCGGCTTCAAGCCAGAGCAAGGGAACGTCATCAGTCACTTCGCCGATGGGCAACAGCATCAGACGGACCTGCTGATAGGCGCGGATGGGCTGCATTCCGTGATCCGCGAGCAGCTGCTGGGCCAGGAGCCCCCACGCTATAGCGGCTACACCTGTTGGCGTGGGGTCGCTGTCTTCGAGGAGCGGCACGTGTCCCCAGGCATTTCCAGCGAGACGTGGGGGCGAGGTCGGCGCTTTGGCATGCTGCCGATCGGGAACGGGCGGGTGTTCTGGTATGCCACGGACAACTGCCCGGCAGGCGGACAGGACCGAGCAGGGGAACGAAAGTCGAGGCTCTCCCAACTCTTTGGGGGCTGGCGGGAGCCCATCTAACAGCTGATCGAAGCCACCGACGAGGGGGCGATCCTGCGCAACGATATCCTCGATCGCCGGCCCGTGCGCCACTGGGGAAGTGGCCGGGTGACCCTGCTGGGCGATGCCGCTCATCCACCCACCCCCAACCTCGGTCAAGGGGCTTGTCAGGCCCTGGAAGACGCCCTCGTCCTCGCTGGTTGCCTGGCAGACCAGCGCGAGCCAGTGGCCGCCTTGCGTGCCTACGAGGCGCGCCGCATGAAGCGGAGCGCCGCCATCATCGAGCAGTCCTATCTGTTCGGCAAGATCGGTCAGTGGGAGCACCCGCTGCTCTGCGCGTTGCGTGATGGGCTCACCCCGCTCGCCTTTGCGACGTTTCTCCCCAGACTGTTCGTCGCGAACTTGAGCATCCCATCGAAGTGAGGCGGAGAGGGATCAGTGCCGTGCTCTCGCATTGAGAAGTGCCTCGCCCTCGATATGGTTTGGTCAAACAGGCTCAGGCTGAAGGTTCGGACGAAAAAGCTGGATTGAAAACCTCTTGTCCGAACCTTCAGCCTATTTACCAGCTGGCGGTGCTCCCGGTGGTCACGCTCAGCTCTCCAGGAAGAGCGTGGCATGCTTGCCGAACAGCGTGTAGTATTGGAACAGGAACCCGTGTCCGGAGTCTGGATAGAGGATGAGCTGGGCGTTGGGCAAGCGCTGCGCCAGGACAAACGCGTTCACGGTCGGGATGATCAAGTCATGGCTGCCGCCCGCGACCAGGACCGGGTGCGCAATTTCGCGCAAATGCGGGTAGGCCGCGTCCTCGCTGCGATCCCAGCGGGTCAAGGCTGTTCGTTGCGCTTGTACCCCAGGGCCCACGAGAGAAGGATCACGTTCGCCTTCTCGCCTTTGGAGCCGATCCCAGAAGGCCGCCCCTGCCGCCCGGCTCGTTTCGCTCGGTTCAAAGAAGAGCTGGAGCAGTCCGTTCCTGGATGGGGGCAACGACGCCGCGTCAAGGATCGTCGGATTGAGATCCTGGGTGCCCTCGCCTTTGCCAGGGCCCGTCCCCGCCAGGATGAGGCGACGAACAAGCTGGGGGTGGTGGAAGACCAGGTGCTGAGCGATATATCCACCCAACGAGAAGCCGAGCAGATCGACCTGCGAGAGCCCGAGGGCGTCGAGGAAGTCAAGAACGTACTGCGCCATAGCAGCCACGTTGTCGGGCACTTCCCCACTGGAGAAGCCCACCCCCGCGTTATCGAAAGTAATCACCGTGCGATCTTTGGCAAAGCCATTGAGCAGAGCCGGATCCCAATTGTCCATCGACCCACGAAAGTGCTGCAGAAAGACCAGCGGGGTTGCCGATGGGTTTCCGAAACGCCGATAGGCAAAGCGCACCTCACCTCCACTCACAACTCGTGTGGCCGTGGTCTCGGCGCTCTCTGGCTGTGTGCTCTCATCTGGTTGTGTCATCATCTTGTCCTTTCTTTACTATTTGCTCGCGTTGTGGGTCGTCAAGGTCGAACCATCACTTTAATTGCCTGTCGTTGATCCATGGCAGCATAGCCGGAAGCCACCTCTGACAGGCTGACCGTCAGATCCAAAATGGGCGAGGGATCGAGCCGACCGGCAAGCACCTCTGCAAGCAGTTCGGGAAGATAGGCGCGCGCCGGAGCCAGCCCTCCACGCAAGCCGATATTGGAGGAAAACATGCGCCCCAACGGGATCTGTCCGCTGCCATGTGGGGCCCCCCACAAACCCAACTGTTCCACCTGGACGGGTCATATTCACCGCCTGGTTGATCGCCTCCTCGGTTCCCACGCACTCCAGGACGGCACCTGCACCCCCTCCTGTCATCTCGATGACCTGGAGGACCGCCTGCTCTCCTCTGCTCGTGACCACATCGGTTGCCCCAAACTGGCGCGCCAGCGTGAGGCGCTGCGCTTGATGTCCCAGGACGATGATCCGTGCGGCTCCCAGTCGACGCGCTGCCAGCGTGGCACATAAGCCCACCGCGCCATCCCCGATCACCGCCACCGTTCCTCCTGGGCGGACCCCGCGGAGACGGCGGCGTGGTGGCCCGCTGCCATGTTATCGGTCAGCGGAAGGAGGGCTTTGAGGAGGGCTTCATCTCCTTCCACGGCGGTTGGAAGCGCCACCAGCGTTGCGTCCGCGAAGCGAGCGCTAATCGCCTCGGCCTGTCCACCTTCGTGCCCATAGCCCCAGACACCTCCTTGTTGGCAAGCGCTATCCAGTCCTTTGCGACAGAATTCACAGGTGCCATCACAGAAGTCATAGGGCGCGATCACCCGGTCTCCTCGCTTGAGGGTGCGGACCTCCGAGCCAGTCTCCTCAACTATGCCCATCCATTCATGGCCGATTTGCCAGCCCGATTGGTAGGGGGTCTGGCCCCGATACGGCCACAGGTCGGTTCCACAAATACAGGCATGGGCAATCTGCACCTCGGCGTCAGTTGGTGCGAGAGCGGAATTGGTCCTTGCGGTCCAACTTCTGCTTCAACTCCTCGTGACCGATGGTTCTCATATTGCCTTCCTTTCGAGTGCCTCGCGATCCCACTGCGCAAGCCGGGCTCCGGCTTCGTAGGTGCTCTGAAAAAACTCCAGCAGCGCCTGCTCAGGCGAGGAAGCTGTTCGCACGTCGTCATAGCGCAGGAGAAATTCTCCCAGCTCTTGACTGTAGAAGGCTTCCTCCGGACGAATCGAGGCTGTCGGCAGTCCAGGCGGCCCCGGATAGGTATACGAGTAGAACGCCGGGGCTGGGAAACGGTCATCGCCGGGCCAGAACCCAGAACTGATCTGTTCATGTGAGCCACCTTCCCGGGTGATTCGATCCGCACCTGGCCGCTCGGGGGCGCGTCGACCGGAGAACAGGGTCAATGCTAGATCGAAGCTGCCCCAGAAGAAGTGGACGGGACTACTCTTGCCGAGAAAGGCCGAACGGGAGCGCTGCAAGATGGTGTCGGTCTGCGCCAGAAACGCTGAGCGTAGACCAGGTCGTAGGAGGCATGGATCTCATCGACATCACAGCGAATGGGATTGCTCACTTCGCTGGGCAAGGGGTTGATCGTGACTTCGATGCCCAGGGCTTGCAAGCAGGCCATGAATTCCCGGTAAAACGCGGCGACGGAGCGGGGGATCAGTGGCAGCGCTTTGGTGGTTCCCTCACTCGTCCGAATGGAGAGATTGTGATCGATGAAGTCAAACGCGACTTCAAAGGTTCCCCCTTGATAGGGAATGGAAGAGGTGGTCAGCCCTCGCGGGGTGACATACAACGTAACGTGCCACCAATGGTTAAGAAAGGGACTCAGCTCCATTCTGACCTTGCCCACGATCTGCGTCCATAGATGCAGGGTCTGGCAGGTGTCCCTCCATGCCTCAAAGGGGAGCACTGGCCAGCTCTCTGCTTGTTCTCCGTGCTGCATATTAAAAGCCAGTGATGCCATGCTGTTCATCTCCTTTCCGATTTTCTCTGAGACCAAGAGCAGAGTGGAAGCATTTAGAAGAGAGCCTTGCCCGTCTGCGCGTCAAAGAGATGCATCTGCTCCTGCTCGATATGTAAGCGCACCGTGCTACCAACGCTGACGTGCGAGCGGGGACTCAGCATCGCGACCATGCGGGTTCCCCCGGCCGTCAGGTAGACTTGCAACTGATCGCCCTGGTATTCGACCACATTGACCTGACCATCGATGACCGACCCAGTCTGGTCTTCCGGCGGGATCAGGTTCACATCTTCCAGATGAGCTGGACGGATGCCAAAGGTCAGCCTCAGGCTTGCTGCCTGCCTGGCTCGTTCGATGTATTGCTGCGGCACCACCACCTGCCCGATGCCTTCCAGCAGCACTGTAGCTCCCCCATCCTCGCTCACCACTGTGGCTCCTGGCACGAAGTTCATGGCGGGCGACCCGAGGAAGCCAGCGACAAAAAGGTTGGTCGGATGGTCGTAGAGCTCCTGCGGCGTGCCAAACTGCTGGATGAGTCCGCCACTCAACACCGCCACGCGATTGCCCATCGTCATGGCCTCGACCTGGTCGTGCGTCACATAGATGGTCGTCGTGGGAATGCGCTGGTGCAGATCAATAATCTCCGCCCGGGTGGCCACGCGTAACTGCGCATCCAGGTTGGAGAGCGGCTCGTCCATCAGAAAGACCTCCGGCTCACGCACAATCGCTCGTCCCAGGGCAACGCGTTGGCGTTGTCCCCCCGATAACTCCTTCGGCTTGCGCTGGAGATACTCTTGCAGGCCCAGCATCCTGGCAGCCTGCTGCACCTTCTCCTCTCGTGCTTTTTTGGGTACATGATGCATCTGGAGGCTGAAAGCCATGTTCTCGGAGACGTTCATGTGGGGATAGAGGGCATAGTTTTGAAACACCATGGCGATATCGCGGTCTTTGGGCTCCACGCCATTGACCAGTCGGTCCCCGATGTAGAGCTGGCCTCCACTGGGTGCATCCAACCCGGCCACCAGGCGCAAGATCGTGCTTTTGCCGGAACCGGAGGGTCCGACCAGCACCACAAATTCGTGGTCCTTGACGCTCAGGCTGAGATCATGCACCACCTCCACGTTGCCGAAGGACTTGTTGATGTGCTCGAAGCGAACACTGGCCATAGTTCTTTACTCCTTTTCTCGTTCTCGTCGGTCCAGGCACCGACATGGATATGCTTGTCTGTCGTCTTCATCCTCTTCACTCCCCCGCGCAGTTGTACTACATGAGTAAGTCTAGCTTTGGCGGGTTGGAGCCGTGATGCCTCAAAAGAGGTAGGTGTGTTTGTCTTTGCAACCCGACACTTGACTCGTCGCTTGTTCCTCCGAGGCCAATTTACAACGAGAGTCGATGAATGTCTGGGCTTTCGAGCCTGCTACTCGTCTGGCAGGAGGGCCTGCGCTGAGATCCACAGTATCGATGGGTTAAGACGCTCGGGATACAGCTTCATCATCTGGGAGAAGAACTGCAATTGCGTCGGATTGGCCGCCAGGAGGCCTTTGGCATCGTTGAGGTAGGTCCGAGTCGCAGCAATGTTCGACGGGTCATCGTCGCGAGTTTTGTCTTTGTGACCCGAAACGACCCTGATCGGATTCAATGCTTCGACGATGTCGAGCGCGTGAAGCCAGGCGTCGAGGCCTCCGCCGTAGGAATAGGCGAGGAATTGGTGGACGTTGGTGTAGACCACGTCACCGGCGACGACCAGACCGATCGACGGCACGTGCAGCACGGTGCTGTTGTCCCCGTCACTATGGCCAGCTTCCACGACGACCATCTTGGCACCGTCGACGGAGAAGCCGTCTGCGGGCACCGTCTTCGCCAGGATTGACGCGTCGGGAATCTGGTCAGGGAACCGCGTTGTCCAGAACTCGTTAGGCACCCCATCCGACGCATTCTGCCGCATCACTTCGAGCGTCCCCTCGGTCGCGTAGACGCTCACGCCTGGGAAGCGCTCTGTCAGCGGCTTGGTGCCGAACCAGTGATCGCCATGCCCATGTGTGATGTAGATGTACGAGAGTTTTTTGCCGAAGCTCTCGACCCAGTCGGCAAGCGCTTCCGTCTGCTTGATGGTGATCGGCGGATCGATCAGCACGGCTTCGGTTGGACCGGAGATGAGCGTACTGGAGATCGGCGACCACATCTGGTGATCGCCATTTGGAAGGAGCGTCGCGATCGCTTGTGGAATCGGATCAGAGATGAACACGTGGTAGGTGATTTCGCTTTGAGATTTCATTTTGCCTCCTTGTTAGGTCAATATGCTATGGCGCTGGGGTCACGCCAGCCACGGCGGTGTATACACGCCCAGGTTGTGGATGAACGCGAGCAGGTCGTCGCCGGCCCATTCCTCGACGATCTTCCCGTCGGCTACTCGATACACGTCAAAGGCGTCCCAACGAACTCGCCGACCAGTCGCCGGGATACCCATGAGATCACCCTTATGAGTTGCCTCAACGACGTAACGAACCGCAACAGTGTCGCCTTCGGCGACGAGGTCTTGCTCGGTCGCCGTCAAGTCAGGCAGGGCACCGACGAAGCCGCGCAGCATCGCCGCGACGTTGGCCAGGCCATCCACCGTGCCGGGTGTGCCGCCATGCCACTTCACCTCTGGTGCCAGGAACTCGGAGGCGCGGTCCGTTTGGTGCTCGTTGAAGACAGTTCGGGTGTAGGCGCGCACGAGTTCCTTGTTCGCTTCGAGCTTGGTTGCCTCGAAGCGACTCTCGCTCAAATCGATGGAGACGAGCAACAGGTCAAGGAGGGGCGTGTTGTCCTGCTGACGAGGGGAGATGCGGTGCTTCGTCGCCACCATCATGCCAGACACGTCCTTGTAGTCGGAAAGGCAATGGGCTGCTGGGGCATTCCCCGAGATCTCCACATCATCGTCGTGTCGGCGAAACAAGCCATCGGTGCCGAGAGAGTACGTCTGCTCAGGGCTGTGCGTGGCGATGGAGGGTGGGAACTTCACCTTGAGACGCCGCCAGGTCTCACCCTGCTCTTGCCACGGCTCCATCTCGGTGACCTCGACCCCATCCAGAGTCAAGGTGAAAGGGCAGGTCAGATAGGTCCACATCGCATCGCTTGCGAAGGAGATCAGATGCAGATGATCCCACGGGGTTTGCAGGCTATGTCCAGCGAAAGCGGCACGGGGATGAGTGCGGTCCTCAACGACCTCTCCCTGGTTGGTCTCGACCGCAACGCGTTGCGGAGGGAAATCCGTGCGCTGGTTCGCACGCTTGAACGGCCCATCTGACACGTGCTCTCGGTGCAGATCGACGGTCAAGCCTGTCTTGTCCAGTGCTCCTTCCTGGCCCTTGAGCGCCCACCGTCGGCCGCCCAGGCGCTGATGCACAGAGAGCGTCTTGAGTTGGTTGCAGCGATCGAGGCCGCCATGGGCCGCAACCGTGAGCTCGAGCAGATGAGTCATGAGCGTCTCCTTCCTTTGTGTTCGCGTCTGTTTCGCTCCAAATACGATGGTCACCCCATCGAGTCTCATTGGCCAGGGCTTCGTGCGTGACCCATTCGTCGCCGATCAGTGAGCGAACGCGAGGTACTCGTGCACGGAACGCAGCGAGGCCGACCCTTCGCCGACAGCTGCCGCGACTCGCTTGGTCGAGCCCGCCCGCACGTCGCCGACGGCGAACAAGCCAGGAGAGCTGGTCTCAAAGGGCAGCGGTCGCCGGCCCAGTGCTTCCCATCGCCGGTCGAGGTGTTCTTCGCCTAGGGACCGGTCGGTGAGCACGAACCCGCCTGCATCCAGGGCCGCGCACCCCGACAGCCAACCCGCGGCAGGATCTGCGCCGATGAAAGAGAACAAAGCGACACACGGGAACACGGCATCGAAGCCCTCGGTGGTGACACGTACCGCCGTGAGGGTCCGGTCACCGTCCAGACCGGTGATCCTGGTGGTGGTTCGTACCTCGATGCGAGCATCAGCCTCGATGCGGTCGACGAGGTAGCGCGACATGCTGGCGTCCAGGTCGTGGCCGCGGATGACGACGGTGACGGGGCTGCCGGCCGCTGCGAGGAACCGTGCGGCCTGCCCGGCCGCGTTGCCCCCGCCTGCGACCACGACCGGTGATCCGGCACAGAGGCGGGCTTCCATCTCGGTGGCCGCGTCGTACACGCCGTTGCCCGCGAAGTCTGCGAGACGGGGAGCATCGAGTCGCCGGTAGCGGGCCCCGCTGGCGACGATGACGGCGCGCCCGGCGACATCGGTCCCGTCCGAAAGGCGCACCACGAGATGCCCGGCCTCCTCACGCAGCGACGAGGCCGCGCACGGGCTCGTGAGGTGGGCGCCGAACTTCTCCGCCTGCACAACGGCTCGCCGGGTGAGGTCGCCGCCGGAGATCCCCGTCGGAAACCCGAGGGAGTTCTCGATGCGCGAGCTGGTCCCGGCCTGGCCCCCGACGGCGGCCATCTCGACGACCAGGGTTCGCAGTCCCTCGGAGGCGCCGTAGACCGCCGCCGCGAGACCGGCGGGCCCCGCACCGACCACGACGAGGTCGAAACAGCGCTCGGGAAGGCGGTTGAGGGTCAAGCCCAGGTACTCCGCCAGCCCTCCAGGGGTCGGGCGGCGCAAGACCGAGCCGGAGGCGATCACGACCGGCAGCTCGCCCGGGGTGAGGGCGAACTCGCGCAGGAGGCGTTCGACGGCCGCGTCGCGGTCGGGGTCGAGCCACTCATGAGGGATGCGGTTGCGGGCCAGGAACTCCCGGACCCGGAGCGAGGAGGGCGAGAACCGGGAGCCTACGACGCGGATGGCAGCGGATGCGCCGCTCAGCAGCGCGGACCGGCGGGCAAGAAAGGCGACGAGGATCGTGTCGCCCAGGGTTGGCGCTGTCGCGATCAGATGGTGCAGCGCCGCCCTCGGCACCACGATGACCTCACCAGGCTCAACGACGCGGGCCGACAGATACACCCGCTGACCGCTCAGCAGGTTCAGCTCGCCCAGGAATTGCCCAGGGCCGTGGCGAGTGATGATCCGCTCCTCGCCGTCGAAACGGACCACGATCTCGGCTGCTCCCGAGAGGATCACATAGAAGTCGTAGGTGCTGTCCCCCTCCCGAGAGAGATACTCGCCCACGGCCACCGACCGTCGGCTCCCGAGCGCCTGGAGAACGGCAAGCTCGGAGTCATCAAGGGTGGGAAACGCGACGACGTCGTCAGCCATGGGGAGGGCTGGCCAGCCCTGCGCTCGTTCCCCGTGCTGGGTGTTGCGTGTGTTTTCCATGGGTTGCTCCACCGGATGGTCTCTCTGCTCTCTTGACTTCGCACCTCGAGGGCGTCACGCTGTTCGGCTCGCTGCCTGGAGGGCCGACAGCAAGGCCTCGTGCTCCCAGGAACCGCGATACAAGACTCCATTGATGAAGAACGTGGGGGTGCCTTGCACGCCACTACGTTCGCCACCTGCCACATCCTCCTCGATGCGGGCGAGCGCGCGTTGGTCGGTAGACGCGCGTGCGTACTGCTGCAGATCGAGACCAACCGCTACGGCAAAATGGGCCAGGTCGGAATCCTCAAGGGTATGCTGGTGGTGGAAGATGTAATCATGCATCTGCCAGAACTTGCCCTGAGTGGCGGCGGCCTCGGCAGCCAGAGCCGCGTGCAGCGCGTGGGGATGGATTTCGGCGAGCGGGAAGTTGCGAAAGACAAAGCGCAGCTGGTCCCCGAGTTGTTGCTGGATCGCTCGCACGATGGTCGTCGATTGGCGGGTGTAGGGGCATTCGTAGTCGCCGTACTGCACCAGGATGATAGCGGCGGTTGCAGGCCCTTGACGGTGGTCTCTTTCACTGACAGGAACCGCAAGATGTTTTCCTTGTGTCATCGTCATCTTTCCTTTTGGTTCTACCAGGAATCGGATGGGAAGGCAGAGCGCTTCTCCAGCCAGGGCGCGGCATTCGTCTCCTCCCTTACGCGATCCAGGCCGCTCCATTAGCCCCCGATATGTGGCAGAACTGTTCCTTTTCGAGGTATCTTCTCACTACAAGCCGTGGTGTCTCTGCAAGGTCAAGCATCGCTCAAGCAGGCTCGAGGAGCAGCTCGTCGATGTAACACCAGACCCAGTCCTCTCCAGGCTGGAAGGACTGAATGATCGGATGGTTGGTCGCGTGGAAATGCCTGGTGGCATGCTTGTTCTTTGAAGAGTCGCAGCAGCCCACATGTCCACACGTGAGACAGAGGCGCAGGTGGACCCAGGTATCTCCAATTTTCAAACAGTCCTCACATCCATTGGCGCCCGGTGTGACTTCTTGTATCTGATCAAGATGCGTGCATCGCTGTGCCATGTTCTCTTCCTTCCTGATGCGTGCGTCCGACTCGGGCCAGCTCTCATCCTTCCTCATAGAGATGCCGACGACACCTTTTTCTGGTCCCAACCCTTGCACATAGCTACGGATGACTCCTCCGACAGACGTCTATGCATGTATACGTGTCAAGTATCACTTACCTGGGGACGCTGCTCCATTACCAGACAGGTCTTGACGTCCCTCTCA
>WNFX01025916.1_pt1 | contig 11830 bp, 10 predicted proteins | sample 5400111 | NCBI WGS metagenome assembly WNFX01 (sample SAMN13153363, study PRJNA577476) | soil metagenome | isolation source: 40 cm soil or saprolite under grassland replicate 1 | place: USA:California | collected 2016-06-15
GACGAGTGGGGCGCGGGCGTTTGTAGCCACCGGGCTTGTGGCCGGTCAGATGAGTCCGGGGCGGGGCGTGAAAAGTTGTACGGCGCACCCGCCTTCGCCAAGCTTCCGTCTTCGCTCGACTACGACGTGACGAGTCGGCGTGGCAGGCAGCGCCGTGGCTACCACAAAAACGAAATGAAGCTTTTTTCGAATTACTCCGGATGCAGACGTATTCTATTGACGATAGATTTCGCGTCGATGTGCAATCGAGAGAACTAGCACAGTCAGCTTGGGATCATTCACTTGCTAGGTGATCCGGTAATCCCCGACTCGAATTCGATACAGATCAGGTTCGCCAGCAAGTTTCGTGCAACCAGAAGGGCGCGCATTTTGCTCAAGATCATCAATCACCGCGCGCAATCGGCCGTACAGCTTTGCGTCCCGTAGCCCGGCGAGAAATTTCTCAGCTCGTCGGCTGAGAAAGACCGAATTGCGCATCCAGCTTGGCTTTCACCTGTTTCCATGGCAGAGGTTTTTCTGATTCAGCTAGGGCATCGCGCGCCGCTTTCAGATCAGCCGTGTTCTCCAGTGCTTCAAGCTCAGTTAAATCTTCTATCAGAGACACCACACGATTAGCACGGGAATCGGAGAGGGTTTCCAGTTTCGCAATTGCCTCAGCCAGATCAGCATTACTCACGCTCGAAGCATGCCAGAGCAGAAGCCAATTTCAAGCTCGTGATCGCGAGGGCACGATCACCCACACGCTAGCAACTGGATGCAGCTGTAGTGGCAGAACGAGCCTGCCCTGAGCGGAGTCGAATGGGTGCCGGCTGCGCGATCATGGTCTTTCGCGCGCGACACGCGTGCCACCACAGCAAAGCAAGAACGCCCTGGTAGAGGCGCGTCGGAAGTTAGGCACCTGCCTGACCCGGGCGGCAGGCTTCCAGCCTGTCCGTCTTTTCCTTCGCTCGCGGCTTGCCAAGGAACCGACAAGCAAGATGCTTGTCGGCCGAGACAGCCTGGAAGGCTATCCTCCAGTATAACAAAAACGCCCTGTCCGATTTTCTCAGACAGGGCGTTTTGAGAGAAACAACCTGAAGGTTTTTAGGGGTAGGGGACGCCGCCTGTGTCCGGATTCCGCTTTAGATTAACCAACTCATCGAGCCAAACCACCCCGACATCGGTGGACGCGTTAAAAATAGTGTTACCAGCCGAGGTCGATCCGGGTCGAAAGATCGATGTCTCGGCGGTGTCATCGCATGTCATGACTCTGCCGCTCCCGTCAACCATGATCACGATCGCTCGTTTGCCAGCCCAGACGCCGCCCGCTACGTTTTTGCTAGTGTTGTACGCATAAGGAGCTGCGACCGGATTGTTGCCTGCATCAGCAATTACAGGGAAGCTGGGATTTGAAGTATCGTTCAGGCCGAGAATGTACATGTAGGCACATTCGCCTGGTGCCAGTGTAAAGGCTCGCGCAGCGGCCCCTGCCGCGTCCGTTCGGTTATCGCCGGCGGACCTACTCCAATGGGATCCCCCGACGCAAAAAATGTTTTCGTCCGTCAGATAAGTCGGGAAGAGCCACCACAATGCGTCGTTAGAAACAGCGGCGAGGGTGCCGGCCGTCCGGGCAGCCGCGTACGACGTATTAGGCATGTACTGTGGGAATTCCCCGTTGTTGTCGAGAGCAAACTGTTTCAAGGCCAGGACGATTTGTTTGCCGTTGGACATGTCTTTGGTTTGCTTTCCGCGTTCCTGCACAGAACTGAATACTGGGAGGGCGATGCTCGCTAGAATGGCGATGATCGCGATGACGACCAGCAATTCAATGAGCGTAAATGCGTTGGAGGTTTTATTTATTTTCATAGTTTATAGGTAACTGAGGGCGCGATAAATCGCAGGTTTCACAGATAAAGGAGCGTTTTCATCTCTCACCTCCTTCTCCGGAAATGGCGGAGGGAAGTTCTCGAAAAAAAAGCTGAAGGCGATTGAGAGCCCGGGCCCTAGCGTGCTCCCGTGCCGCAGTTGCGGGACTACGGCACCAATTGGTAGGGGGAGCAGGCGGCCACGGATACCACGGATAGCACGGATAAGCACAAATTCATAAAATGACGAAACCCGAAATGACGAAGAGAGAGGCGCCCGCGAATCACGCCAATAGACGCGGAAGAAGAGTCTTTCTTGGCTTTGGTGTCCCGCGGCCGCCGTTCAACGCAGCCGCGTTAGATTGCGACCTCGCAATAGGACGCTTCAGACCGAGGTTTTGGAACTTGCTCACCGGCCGCGCGAAGCCCTTCAATGTGAAACTCGATTGCATCGTGCATTTCACGTTCGACTTCGGAGCGGGTCGCCGCCGCGGCAACACAACCGGGAACATCCGGAGAGTATGCTGAATACCCGGACGGAGTTTCTTCAACAATGATAAGATACCGGTTCACTTTCATAAAATGACAAAATCCGAACGTCGAATGACGAACGGTGCAAGCGTTACATCGGTAAATCGCTGAATCTAAACTAACGTCATTCCAGGGGAGGAATTGGTAGCAGGTGCTGTTGCTGGCGAGCCCGTTCCCAGTCGGCGCGAAGCTCCTGCAGATGAATCAGCCGCCATGTATTGACCAGATCGTAAGCAGTTCGTGGCAGCCAGCCTTGATATACATCGCCGGTTTCGATTTCAATGAGCGCTTCATGCTCGCCATAGATCGCGTGAAAATGCGTTGGAGGATGCTCGCGATAATAGAAGCGAATGATGATGCCGTAAAAACGACAGACTTCAGGCATTTTTCGGGCCTGCCGGAATTTTGCCGGTAATTTCCAGATATGCTGAGTCGGGGCAAATTTCGAGATCGCCTGACCAGGCAATCTGACCGCGGTCACCAATTTGCACTTTGCGGAAGAAAGCTTCATCACGAAGCGGGGCGAAAACGCCGCGGCCCACCTGATCGGAAAGATCAATGATTCCTTCCACACCGTCCGCGTAGCGCACGCGCAATCGATAGCCGCTGAGCGGTTCAACTTTTATTGGTCGCACCATTATAAAATAATGTTCCGGATCCGGTCGTATCGCAACTGTGATGCACCACACCAGGGAACGCTGGACCCTCACCACGAATGAACACTAATTAGTAGGGCAGCAGACAACCACGGATGACCCGCCTTTGCGCGAGGCTACGGCGGGCAGGCGAGGATGGCACGGATAAGCAGAGATCGTAGAATGCCGAGTTGAGATCGTGCAAGCCGTTAGATCGGACGGCTCACAGAGCCGTGGCTACACGGGCCCCGCGGTTCTCCCTCTCGGGTTCGTGTCTATTCGTGTTAATTCGTGGTTACTGTCATTTCTTGTACGCCGGCACTTCCGGCAAAACCGGCGGCTGAAGCAGCCCTTCCTCTTCTTCCTCGGTTGGATTAACCGGCAATCCTCCGGGCGTAACAAGTCGTGCGGTCACGAAGATAACCAAATTACGCTTGATGTGCTGATCGATATTGGTGCGGAACAGGCGGCCGACCAGAGGAATGTCGCCGATGATAGGGGTCTTATCTTCGGTCTTCTGCACGTCTTCCCGCATTAAACCGCCAAGCACAACCGTTTGGCCGTCCCACACGCTCACGTTCGTTGTCACTTTGCGCGTGCTGAATACCGGCTGGTTAATCACATTCGAAGTGAGAAGGACCGGGGCGGAGACTGATATCCCGGCGACAGTGTTGACGCCGACTGCGAAGATAGGACTGCCATAATTGATGAACCCTTCGAATTCAACGACCTGCGGCACCAGATTCAGGTCGATGGTCACGCCGTCCGGCCCTACCACCGGTTCAACCTCCAAGGTCACGCCCGTATTTCGAGTTTCAAATGTTTGCGGCGTAGTCGGCGTCACGACAACCGGTACGGTTGCATTGATAGTCGTGGTGGTGCTGCCAATATTAGGAACCTGCGGCGCCGTAAACGTCGTCGGATAACGAAATTCCCTCACAATCTCGATGACGGCGCGCTGCCCGCTTTTGGTCGTGACCTTCGGCGCGGAAAGAAGATCGACACCTTTCTTCTGGTTCAGCGCGTGAATCACAACTTGAAACTGCGGATCGGTAAACACACCGGCCAATCCAAAAATTCCCGGCGCCATGCCGCTTGCGCCAGGAAATAGGAGCGCGTCGAGCGCATTCGCGCTGATTCCAAAAGTGCCGCTGCGGTTGCCAGCGGTCACAGGATTTTGTCCGATCGGAACTCCGTTATCAACGAACGGGAAATTAGCCGGACTTACCGGAGTCCCGGTTCCTGCGGTGCCGCCGGAACCAAAAACTTTATGGTTCCCGATATTGAACGGGCCAAGCAACCAGTCGAACCCAAGTTCTTTCAGATTGTTTTGGGTAATCTCGATAAATTTCGACTCGATCTCGACCTGTTTGGGAATTGCCAGATTTAACTGCTCAACAATGGCATCGACAAGATCCAAATTGTCCTGCGTGTTACGAACGATCAGCCGGCTGCTCTGTGGGAGAAAGTTTGCGCCGGCGCCGGGCGGGAACGCTACTCCCTGACTTTCCAAAAAATCTTTTGCTCCTTCGCGGGTCACGAGCTGCCTCCCACCGGTCGATTCCTGAGTGTCCTTTCCCGTGCCGGCTGGGGCGGCTGGAGCTGTTCCCTCCGCTTTCGTGTAAGCCCCCTTTTGCAGCAACGAGGTGCCAGTGAGCGTCGTGCTGATGAAATCCGGCGGCACCCGATATTCTTTCGTAATCAGATCGTTGCTCTGTTCGCTGATCGGAATGATGGAAACGGCATACGGTTCCACTTTCACTTTCAAGCCGGCTTGCGCGGCGATGTAACGCAACGCTTCGCCGAGCGGGATTTGATTGAGCGTAATGGTGATGCGCGCTTCAGCTGGAGAAGTCGCTCCCGCAGCAACCACTGGGCGAGCGACAACCGGCGCCGCGGTAACGGGCGTGGTTCCTCCTGCGGGGGCGCCAGCGGGCGCGGCAGCGGCAGCCGGAGAAGCAGCGGCGGCAGGGGGCGCGACCGCGGGTTGAACAGGAACCGGTGGAGGAGCAACTTGCCCAAGCGGCGTCATGCGCAACACAATATCGACGCCTTTTTTTCCTTCGGGGGAAGGATCGTTCTCGGCTGCCTGTTCCCGGAGAAAATCGATCGCCTCGCGAATGCTCGCGTCGCGAAATTCAACACGCGGAATAATGATGGTGTTCAGTTTGTTGGTAATTCGCGCCGTGCCGCTGGCGTCTCTCGCAAAAGCATTTACCACCGCGCCGACCGTTTCCCCGTATTTGCGGACTGGTTCTTCCCAGCCTTTTTCCACCTGCCAAAGCTGGCGCGATCGCGTCTCGTTGTACGCTTCTTCGCCGTACTTGTACTTAGTGTTATTGATTTTCTCCTGGCCGCGCCGCGCCGCCACGTTGTACGGATCGAGATTAAGCACCTGGTCATATCGCTTAAACGCAAGATCGTACCGGCCGGATTGGTATAAGCCGTCGGCTTCGGTAAGGAGCGCTTTTACCTCTTCGACTTTGGCGATGAACTTCGGGCCCATCGTCTTGTTGAAATAGCCGGGCTGGCGCAAGTGCGTCAGCAGCTCCCGCGCCGGGCGACAGTTCGGATCGTAGCGATCGCTCAAAATCTCGTTCAGGATGGCTTCCGCCCCGGCATAATCGGCTTGCGCGATGCGCGCTTCCGCTAATATGACTCCACTCTTGCAAAAGCCTTCGACCGCGTCGTCGTGCGCTTTTCCTGAGACTACCGCGTCCGGCAAATAGACAAGTGCGGTCCGGAATTCCTCGTGCGCGACGGTGAAATTTTTCGCTTTCATAGCGGCTTTGGCGCGGATGAGGGCTGCTTCGCCTTGTGGGATGGCGCTCTGACGCCGCTGAACTTCGCGCTGGGCGACGGTATCTGCAGTCTGTGCAAAGCTCGTCGCGCAAAAGAGGGAGAAACCAATCGCGATGAGAGTGAGCAGGTGGATCGGTCGCTCCGCGGGCGATGCCGAATTAATGCGGCTTCGCCGCCAAGTTTTAGCATCGAGCAAGGGACTGCTCGATCCACCTTCAATGCGTTTGCAGGCGTGCGGATTAGCGGCGTGCGGATTTTTTTTCATAAATCTTCGCGGTGGATCGAGCTCTCCAGAGCCCGATGTTAAAATTATGCGCCGCCTTGCGGCGGAAGAATGGCATCGTCTTCGGAGAAGCCGATCCACCTTCTCGCGATCCGCTTCGTTACGATTTTTTTTCATAAATCTTCGCGGTGGATCGAGCTCTCCAGAGCCCGATGTTAAAATTATGCGCCGCCTTGCGGCGGAAGAATAGCATCGTCTTCGGAGAAGCCGATCCACCTCGTTGCGATTTTTTTTCATAGGCAATTCATGGCGCGGCAAAACCGATCTCGATCCGTGCATTTGGTTTTTGCATATTCACGATTACGGTCTTGTCCGGCTGCACATCCACGAGCTTGTACTTGATCTCTTCCACGGGTTTCAAGGAAAATTCTTACGATTTTTTGGGTTTAACCGACCCGCCTCCGCGCGAGCCTACGGCGTGGCAGGCAAATGAACACGCAGGTGGAAGAGTCTGAGGACCACGGATAACACGGATTGCACCGCTGTTTGAGAAATGCCGAATGCCGATCAGCTCATCAAACTGGGCGGCCTGCTGGTGCAGCTGCGTAGTGATGCCGCATACAAGCCAATCTCCAAATGGCGGCATTCGGCAGAGAACAACAGCCGGCCGGTTCTTTATGATTCCGTCAGCCTGCGGCAGGAGCGTCAGGACGAAGTCTCCTTTGTTCATCGATCCATTCGGGCGCACGCAATGAGGTGGATCGGCTTCTCCGAAGACGATGGCTGGCTTATCGCCGAAGGCGCAAGATACCAGGCGCCCAAGCCGCATTTGTTTTCCAACGCGTTGAGGACAACGCGTTCCACCTTTGGTGCAAAAATCGGGCTTAATGTCAGCTAGGCGTGTATTCGGGTTCAGACTCAGAGTAGGCAGGGGCGAGTCCTTCCGACGAGAAACACCTCACGCCGCGTGTTCGGCCTCCTCGACAGAACTAGCAGCAAATTCCCAAACCATTTGCTGAAAATGGCGAGCTCTGAGGGCGACAAAGGTTTCACTTCCGCTTCGAGTTCTTGAATGCTCATACTCAGAATTTAGTCTAATGGAGGTCGTACACTTCCACGAGCGCAACTCCAGTGGTGTTGTTTACCCCACGCACGATGGCGGTGTAGTTACCCGGTGGAAGGTTTGCGATGATCGCAGATTCACTCGTGTTCCCCGGAGCGTGGCCGCTGTTCTGAATGTCCTGCACCTGGTTGCTGGTGATGATTCCGCCAATGATCGCATGCTGCCAGTTGTCATTAGAGGCAATCAAAGCCCCGTTGCTATTGTGCAGTTCCAATGTCGGATCGGCCAAAGGATTCGGAACGCCATACTGGCTGAGCTCAGGGCCAATCGCACGTACGATCACATTCTTTGGTTGAGCCCCTTGTACGATGAACCCGCCAATCATCACGTTGTCGCCGGTCTGAACAAGACTACGAGTACTAAGATTGCCTAGGATTGACTGAAGGCTGGGGCTGAGATCATACACTTCCACAAGAGCAACTCCCGTGGTGTTGCTTACCCCACGCACAATCGCGGTGTAATTACCCGGTGGCAGGTCTGCCATAATCGCAGATTCGTTCGGGTCACCCGGAGCGTGGCCGCTGTTCTGAATATCCTGGACCTGATCGCTAGTGATGATCCCGCCGATGATCGTGGTCTGCCAGTTGTTATTCGAGGCAATCGGAGCCCCGTTGGCATCGTGCAGTTCCAATATTGGATCGGCCATTGCATTTGGAACTCCGTATTGGCTGAGCTCAGGGCCAATTGCACGCAGAATCACCCTCTTTGGTTGACTCCCTTGTACAATGAATCCGCCAATCATCACGTTGTCGCTCGTCTGCACAAAGGCGCGAGTGCTGAGATTGGCTAAATAGGGCGTTGTTACCAAGTCGTAACCAATGACATTCGAGAAATAACGTGAGCCGTTAGAAGTGAGATTCCTGTTCCCAGGAGACCTCCAACTAAACAAGTCTTGCGGGCGGAGATTGGCGGATGGTGGAACACCGCAGTTCACCACAATCCGATCGAAATCTGGAGCCCAGTTACCAACGATCGGATTATCGAACTTAAGCGTGTTGTCGCTGCCGGCGTTCAAAGTGATGGTGGTTTGTATTGACCCGACGGTCTGAAACGAGCCAGTGGACGGAAAACTCAAAGGGGTGCCCACACTGCCGTTCACGCTCAGAAGGGCGTAGCGCGTCGTCGCGTCTCCGTTGGTGTACCAGATCGTTACGACGTAACTGTGTGTTGTGTTAGCCGTAACACCATTGAACTGGAGCGTGCCCGAGTTGTTACCCACGTAGCCTACATCCGCTCCACCGGAGCAGGTCGGGCAGCTTTGAATCCCCGCGCCTCCCGTTATAATGTTGGGGGGCACGGACTCCGCTTCATACGATGGACACGTCCGTACGCTGTTTAGGTACGATCCCAGACCCATAACCTCATCGATTTCATGCTCGACCGCACGCTGCGCGTCGAAGCTGCCACTGATGAGAGGCCGGGTAAACGAGAACGGTACCGCGGAATTAAGCGTGACGATTCCATCATACGGTCCGCCCGGCCCAATGTGGCCGTCTGGGAACATGGCCGGCGGTGTGTTCAATCCCACCGCTCGCCCGTTCGCACTAGATGGCGCGATATTTGTTGATAACGCGCTCCCTGGCAGACTGGCATTCGCTGTATTGTCGTTACTGGTTGTTGCGTCTGCTCTCAACGCGCTGATGAAACCGTTCCACGGTATGTCGTAAGGGACGAAAAAGCTTTGTGAGAGAACGCCTGGCGGAAAAGGATCACCGTTCGGAGCAGTACTCGAATAGCGGAAAAGAATCTCGATCGTGATCGGATCGCTAAACAGCGACTCGTAAATCCCGATGGCTCGCATAATCATCGCCTGAATGGCAGGGGAGATCGAGCTGTCGAATGTTGGATGAATGATTAGCCCAGTGGGAGCCTCTGTCGTAGCCGTCGTGACATTCGAGTACCCGCTCGAACCGGCGGCAGTGTAAGGACGCACCCGATAATAGTAGGTCGTCCCTGGATTTAATCCGGTTACAGCTTGGCCATTGACATTGCCAACCTCCAAGTCGTGATAGCCGGCCACGTAACTGCTGAACGAGTTGCTCGTGGACACATCCAGAAAGTAGCCTTTTGCGCCGCTTACGCTGCCCCAAGTCGCCATGAAGCTGCTGCGCGTCGGCGGCGCCGACGAATCAGTTTCAATGCGCGGAGTAATCTCATTCGGGTTCGGAAACTCGATCACTCCTTGCGACGCTGCCCGCGTCTCGTGCGTCGCGGCAGTGGGTTGTAATGAAACGGGAGAACTGGTGCTTTGCTCCGGCAAATTGCTAGCCGAGGCTAGCGCAGCAAGCCCCGGTGCCACGCCGCCAAAAACAATTAGACCAATTAAGGGGAAGCCTAGCCGCTGCATGATTTTGTCACGAAAAGCCGCCAATCTTAGCTGCGAATTTTTGCTGCACAAGTCGAGAAACAAAGCGCCAACAAATCGGATCGTGGGCGCGCTCCAGGGAAGGTGCGGCTTAATGGAAGGATTAATTTGTTTTTTCATTGTGGTGCCCTCGTGATTTTTGGGAATTTCCGGAAACAATCCGCGCGCTTAGTGCTCGCGGGTTCACGATCACGGCGTCGTCCGGCTGCACATTGCACGAGCTTGTATTTGATTTGCTCCACCGGCTTCAAGGAAAATTCTTACGATTTTTTCGGAGCAGCTTGGAGACAACCACGGATTACGCGGATAACACGGATTGAGAAGAGCCCAGCACATTCAAGCGACTCCGAAATTCGGCGGAGACCTCCGCATCTTCTGAATTTGCCAGGCTCGCAAAAGCTGTCCTGCTCGCGATGCCGGCGCGAAGAGAGAAAAAAATCTACAGCCTATCTGTGATATCCGTGCGATCCGTGGTTCTTTGTTGCTCAAATAAGTCACGGAGCGGCAAAACCGATCTCGATCGGCTCATTTGTTTTTTGCGTATTCACAATCACGGCTTTGGCCGGCTGCACATCCACCAGCTTGTACTTGATCTCTTCCACGGGTTTCAAGGAAAATTCTTGATCTTTTCTCACTTCAAATTCGCGACGCCCGCCCCAGGTATAAACGAAGGTGGCCACCGATTGAGGCGAAGTGGCGACCGTTTCCTTCACCAGCGTGACCGGCGCCTTGGTGTCCTTGTGTTCGAGAAGCAATTCTGAAACATCGACCTTGGTGCCGTACTGATTGCGCGCGTGTTTTTCGGTAAACTTGACGATCTTAAAATCTGTCCCGTGGATGACGTCGCCTATCTTCAAGAATTGCGTCGGTTCGCTCTGATCGATTGCATTGATCGCAAATGTGCCGCCGACCCACGAGGAAAACATGTAGCGGAAAGGTTCCTCGGTGGCGGAGACCAAATGCAGTTTCGTCAGATAGTCCGGGTGCGAATCCTTGTTCGTTGGGTCGGTACGTCCCTGCCACTCGTCCAGATTGGTGAAGCCGTCGCTATCGGGATCCTGATCGAGAACATCCGCGTCCTGGATCGGCAGATTATATTTTTCGAACCAGTCGTTAGGCACCGGCGGATGCACCTGCGTGGTTTGCAGCGTCGCCGGACGGCCGTCGGCGCCAATGAAATGTTTTTCCGGAACGAAAAGCCCGGAGTGCGTGCTGGATTTCCATTGTGACGGATGCTGGAGCTGCTGTGCGGCGCGATCGAGTTCGACCGCGACGGGAGGCGGTGAGGCAGCTTTTGGCGGAGGCGCCTGCTGGGCGACCAGGCGGTTGCCGAACTGGATGGCGTTCCACCAAATGAAGATCGCGGAAATAAAAAGGAAGGCCGCTCCCGCGATGAGCGCGACCCGATCGTAATGCGCCTTAATCCAGTCCATGGTTACCTCATTATCGCGCGTCGCCGTCCGAAGATTGGGTAGCCCGTGCGTCTCGCACGCTGGTTTCGGCGTTGCGCCGAAACAATGTTTTCTTGCTGTCCGGAATCTGGGCAATGTCGACGAGGATTCGGACCATTGTCTGGTAAGTGCGTGTGCAGAAAAGTTCGCGACGGTGAGACACCGCCGCCAGCACCCGTGACGGGTGCGCTACCCGGACAATACGCCTCATTGTGTTCACGATCATCGCGAGTTGCGCTCCGTGGATTGGGTAGCGCGCGCGTCCCGCGCGTTGGTCGCGCTGTCTCGGCGCGACGAACTTTCTTTGCGCAATTCATCCTCCTGCGTCCAGATCCATGGATAATGCTCGTTTTGGCCAGTCACACCTGAGTCCCAGGGATTTCGCAAGATGTATCGAAATTTTTCCCTTAGATCGCGATCGGACCGCACATACCGATCAAATCGTTCCCTTTCCCAAACTGCACCCGCTTTCTTCTCGATCTTGTTGATCTGATGCGCTGAAAAAGATTTGATCGAGTGCAATAGATCGCTCACGGGCCAGAATACGACGTTCCCCTTTCCGTCGTTCTCCTTTGGCCACGGTTGCATGAGCAGGTGAACGTGGTCAGGCATCACGCAAGCGGCGAACAGCTCGTAACGTGTGTTGTGGAAATGCCGCAATGCATTCAAGACAATCGTGCGTGCCTCCGGTGATAAGCAGCGCCTCAATTTCGTTCCGATCGTCACTGCGTAAATTGCCCACGCTCTTTCAAAATGCGGGAGGCGGCGGCGAAAATAGAGAGCGTCTTCGACTGGCTTCGCGTCTGGAAAAGTTCGTGGCGGCGCGACGCCGTCACCAGCACGCGGGACGCGTGCG
>WNFX01006662.1_pt1 | contig 11827 bp, 9 predicted proteins | sample 5400111 | NCBI WGS metagenome assembly WNFX01 (sample SAMN13153363, study PRJNA577476) | soil metagenome | isolation source: 40 cm soil or saprolite under grassland replicate 1 | place: USA:California | collected 2016-06-15
CGAGCGCGACCGCGAGGTCGGCCGCCGGGGTGAAGCCGTGGCCGACGCACACCGCGTCCACGTCGACGGTTCGCGCGCCGCCCGGCCGCATCGCCCACTGGTCGTCGAGCCGTTCCACGGTCGCCCGCAGGCCGCCGCGGTGCTCGGCGACCGCGGTCACCGCGCACCGGCGCCAGACCGAGACCCGGTGCCGGGCCAGCGTGCCGAGGTACCCGGCCGCCTCGGCCAGCTTGGTCGGCGAGCCCGCCGCCGCCGGCAGCCGGCGCCACCAGCGCACCGGGTCGTTCGCCTCGACCACCGCCGCCACCTCCGCGCCGGCGGCGGCCAGGCCGGCGGCCACGGCGAGCAGGAACGGCCCGGTGCCGGCGACCAGCACCCGCCGGCCGACCAGCACGCCCTGCCCGGTGAGCATCGCCTGCGCCCCGCCGGCGGTGACCACGCCCGGCCGGTCCCACCCCGGGAACGGCACCACCCGGTCATGCGCCCCCGGGGCGAGCACCAGTGCCGCGGGCTCCACTTCGGACATTCGGTCGCCGTGGACCACCCGCAGCACTGGCCGGGTGGCGTCCAGCCCGCCGGCCAGAACGGGATGGTCCGGTCGGAACGTGATCCGCGGCTCGGTGCGGGCCCGAAGCAGCAGGCGTTCGGCTCGCCGGCTGTGGCGGTGGCCGACTGCCGGAACGGCCTCGGGTTGGCGGAGGTACTGACCGCCCGGGGTCCGACCGGCGTCCAGCACCAGCACCCGGGCACCGCGGTCCGCAGCCGCGACAGCCGCGGCTAGGCCGGCGGGCCCGGCGCCGACGACGACCACCTGCTGGGCCTCCGCACGCGGTGCCGGCGGCTGCGGTCGTCTCGGCCGTGCCGCGGGCGGTGGCGGGGCGCCGGTCTGGACGGCGTCGCCGTCGATGGCCGGCTGCAGGCAGGCCCGCACGCCGGGCCGGCCGTTCACGGCGAGCAGGCAGTCGTGGCATGCGCCGATCCCGCAGAACAGGCCCCTGGGCCGCGGACGGCGGCGCTTCGGCGGTCCGTGTTGCGTCCTGCGGTCGGGGCGGCGCGGCGGCGGCCTCCGGCACGGCGCGCCGCGGCGGCGGTGGTACCGCGGCCGGACGCGGCTCCCGGTCTGGCGCCGTGTCGTCGGTGAACCGCTGGGGACGGAACGGGCGCAGGTCGACCGCTGGCTCGTCGCCGGCCAGGATCTGCGACACCAGCGACCCGGTGGCCGGCGCGAGGCCGATGCCGGCGCCCTCGTGGCCGTGCGCGTGCACGAACCAGGGCAGCCGCGGGTCGGGTCCGATGATCGGCAGGTGGTCCGGCGAGAACGGGCGGAACCCGGGATAGACGCGGATGGCCCGTACCTCGGCCAGCACCGGGAACAGCTCGATGGCGCCGGCAGCCAGCGCCTGCACGGCGCGGCCGTCGATCCGCCGGTCGAACCCGACCAGCTCCCGGGTCGCCCCGATCAGCACGGTGCCGCTGGGGGTGCCCTCGACCACCGGCGAGTACCGCAGCCCGGCGCCGCCACTGGCGACGTCGTCGAGGTACCCGAAGGCGTACACCTTGTGCCGGATCATCGGCGGCAGCGGCTCGGTCACCAGCACGAAGCCCCGCCTCGGCTGCACCGGCACCGGCACCGGCGTGCCTGCCGGGGTCGAGGCCAGCGCGGCGACCTCTCCCGCCCAGGCGCCGGCCGCGTCCACCAGGGCCGCCGCCGGGATCGGGCCGGCCGGCGTCCGGACCGCCGCGAGCGAGCCGTCCGGCCTGGTTTGGACGCCGACCAGCGGGGTGCGGGTGAGCACCCGCGCCCCCGCGTCGCGCGCCGCGGCCAGCAGCACCGCGGCCGCCCGGGCCGGCTGCAGCTGCATGTCCTGCCGGTAGGCCATTCCGCCGGCCAGCCCGGGCCGCAGCTGCGGCTCCCACTCGGCCAGCCGGTCCGGCCCGACGTGCTCGACCTCGACCCCCGCGCCGGCCTGCCCGGCTGCGGTCGCCTGCAGCGCGGCGAGCTCGGCGGCGGTGCCGGCGAGCACCAGGCCGCCCTTGTGTTCCAGCTCGAAACCGCCGTACCGGTCGGCCAGTTCCGCGGCCAGCGCGGCCCACCGCCGGTTGCTGAGCAGCGCCAGGTCGAGCAGCGGCCCCGGCGGCCGGTCGGAGACCAGCAGGTTGCCCTCGCCGGCCCCGGTGGTGCCGCCGGCCACCGCTCCGCGCTCCAGCACGACCACGGACAGCCCGCGCTGGGCGCAGGCCAGCGCGCAGGCGGCCCCGATCACCCCGGCGCCCACCACAGCGACGTCGTAGCCGCCGGCCGGCCAGCGCTCCACGGGCACCCCCAGGGGTCGGGTACCGGCGCGACGATAGGGCTCGACCGCCGATCGGGTCATCGTGCAGCTGCTGCACTTGCGCCCGGCGGCAGTCCGACAAACAGTTAGGGCCCAGATCGAGAGTACTGTCCTGTCGGAACGCGGGCGGGGTCGTGATGCTGGGCCGCCACCCGGCAGTGGGTCGGGCCGCGGCGCGCGGTCCACCTGGTCCGCTACGACCACGGCGTGCTGGTCCTGCTCGGCAAGCGCGGCAACGGCCATCCCGGCACCGTCGCGGTCGGCCAGCATCTCCTGACCGCGCTGCGGGCCGGGGTGCGCGGCCTGCCGTCCGTGCACAGCGTCGCGGTCGGGGTCGGCCAGCCCCGCGGCAAGCTGGTCGACCTGCGACTGTCCTATGACGAGGCGACCGTGGCCGCCCGGGTCGCCGCCGCCCAGCTACCCTCGATCGGGCCGGTGGCCAGCTGGTCGGACCTGGGCATCTACCGGGTGCTCTCGCAGCTGTCCGGGACCGCGCTGCGCCGGGCGAGTGTCCGCCCCGGACTGGAGCGGCTGCTGGACGACAAGGCGCACCTGCCGCTGCTGGAGACCCTGGAGACCTACCTGGACCTGGCCGGGAACGCGCACGCGACCGCGGAACGGATGAGCCTGCACCGCACCTCGCTGTACTACCGGCTGCAGCGCATCGAGCAGCTTGCCGGCACCGACCTGCGCAACGGCAGCGAGCGGCTGTGCCTGCACCTGGCGCTGAAGCTGGCCCGGCTGGCCGGCCGGTACCGTCCGACCGGCGCCCTCGCCCCCCGGCTGACCGAGCCGCCGGCGCCCAAGGCGTCCCGAGCCAGCGCTTGACCAAACGTCGGAGACGGACGGCCGGAATCCCGACAATTGTTGGTTTCGTCCGGGATCGCCACCGGCCAGGGTAGGTCCGGGTGTCAGTCGGGGCCCCAGTTCGTCATGTGCGGCTGCTGCCGCCGCTCTCGGAGGTGGGGATGTCTGCGCGGATCCGGACCTGGTCGGCTGCCCTCGCCGTGTTCCCGGTGGTGCTGGCGCTCGCGGTGCCCGCTGCCCCGGCCGCGGCCAGCACCGACCCACCGGCCGGCGCCGCGCCGGCCGCCTTCCCGCCCGACTGCGCCGAGGAGGAGGCCGGCGGCGACCAGCCGGCCGAGGAGCCGCCGGCGGCCGAGGACGAGCTCTGCGGCCCGTCCGCACCGGGGGAATGGAAGGCACTGCAGGACACCTCGGGCGGGTCGGGCTGCCCGAGCGGGCGCTGCTGCGGGCCGCCGCGCAGGCCCAGACCCTGCCCACCGTGGGCGGGAGCTGGACCTCCGAGGGCCCGACCAACATCGGCGGCCGGGTCACCGGGGTCGCGGTCGACCCGACCCTGCCGGACACCGTGTACGTGGCCGCGGCCTCCGGCGGGGTGTGGAAGAGCACCGACGCGGGTGCCACCTACCAGCCGACCTGGCCCGCCTCGTTCCCGCAGGCCACCGGCGCGATCGCGGCCGCCAGCGACGGGACGGTCTACGTCGGCACCGGGGAGGCGAACCCGGGCGGCGGCAGCATGACGTACGAGGGCGACGGCATCTACAAGTCCACCGACCACGGGGCCAGCTGGCAGCACGTCGGGCTGGTCTCCTCCGCCACCATCGGCGCGATCGCGGTCGACCCGACCAACCCGCAGCGGGTGTACGTGGCCGCCGCCGGCTCGCTGTTCCGGGACGGCGGCGACCGGGGTGTCTACCGGTCCACCGACGGCGGCGCGCACTGGACCCAGGTGCTGGCCGGCACGACACCCGCCACCGGGGCGCTCGACATCCAGGTCGACCCGACCGACCCGAACCGGATCTACGCGTCCATGTGGGACCGCCGGCGCACCCCCGAGCTGCGCATCTACGCGGGCGTCGGCTCCGGGCTGTACCGGTCCACCGACGGCGGCACGAGCTGGCAGCGACTGTCCAACGTGACCTCGCTGGCCCCCGGCGACACGGTCGGGCTGACCTCCGCGCCGACGCTGGGCCGGATCGGGATCGGCGTGGCGACCACGATCCCGGGCCGGGTGTACGTGATCACCTCGTCGTACGGCCCGTTCGGCAGCGAGCTCGGCTTCTACCGCTCGGACGACGTCGGCGACAGCTTCGCCGCGGCGACGAAGGCCAACGCCGGCGGGGACATCTGGTGGACCGGCAGGGTCTGGGTGGACCCGGCCGACGGCAACCACGTGTTCGTCCCCGGGGTGAGCCTGCGGGTGTCCACCGACGGCGGCACCACCTGGGCCAATACCGCCGGCATGCACGTCGACCACCACGCGATGGCCTGGGACCCGAACGTCCCGGGCCGGGTGTACGAGGGCAACGACGGCGGGGCGTACCGCTCGGACGCCAGCGGCGCCACGACCACCTGGGTGAAGGGCACCGTCGAGCCGTGGACCCAGTTCTACAGCGTCGCGGTCAGCGAGCAGGACCCGACCCGGATCGCCGGCGGCACCCAGGACAACGGGTCGCTGCGCACCTGGGGCGCCACCCGGTGGAACTCCTGGGGCGGCGGCGACGGCGAGCAGAACCTGATCAATCCGGTGAACCAGGACATCGGCTTCAACTGCTCGCAGTTCGGCTCCTGCCGGCGGACGATCAACGGCGGCAGCACGTTCCAGTCGCTGCGGGGCCGGGTCGCCGACCGGTACAACTGGTTCGCTCCGCTGGAGTTGGCCGCGGACGACCCGAACGTCGTGTACTCCGGGGGCGACATCCTCAACCGGTCCACCGACGGCGGGCTCAACTACGCGCCGATCAGCCCCGACCTGACCGGCGGCCCGGGCCACAACCCGGTCTACCCGTTCGGCACGCTGACCACGGTCGGGTCCAGCCGGACCGACCCGAACGAGATCGTGGTCGGCACCGACGACGGCCGGGTGCAGGTCACCGCGGACCTCGGTGCAACCTGGACGGTCGAGCGGGCCGGCCGGCAGTGGGTGACCAGGGCGAAGGTCGATCCCACCGATCGGGACCGGATCTGGGTGACGCTGTCGGGCTACCGGGCGGGCACCGGCGACGGGCACGTCCTGGTGACCGAGAACCGCGGCCTCACCTGGAAGGACGTGACCGGCCTGCTGCCGAACGCGCCGGTGAACGACGTGGTCATCGGTCCGGATGGGTTCGTGTTCGTGGCCACCGACGTCGGCGTGTTCCGGGGCACCCCGACCGGCCAGGCCTGGTTCCGGGTGGGCACCGGGCTGCCGCTCGCCGCGGTCACCGACATCCAGTACAACGCGGCCTCCGGCCGGCTGTTCGCGGCCACCTTCGGCCGCGGCGTCTACAGCATCCCGGTCAGCTCCCTGATTGGCATCGGCGGCTAGGAGGTGTCCGCTAGCATGACCCGCTCGTTCCGGCCGGCACTCGCGATCGGCTGGGCGCTGTCCGCCGTCCTTCTGCTCACCCCGGCGGCCGCGGCGGCCAGCCCGGTGGTGCCGCCTCCGGTGGTCGGCTCCGACGTCGACCCGGCGTGGTACGGCGCGCTGCAGTGGCGCAACATCGGACCCCAGCTCGGTGGGCGCTCGCTCGCCGTCGCCGGCAGCCTCGCCCGCCCGGCCGAGTACTACGCCGGCGCCACCGGCGGCGGCCTGTGGAAGACCACCAACGGCGGGACGGACTGGGCGCCGGTCACCGACGGCAAGATCTCCAGCTCGTCGGTGGGCGCGGTCGCGGTCTGCCCGGCCAACCCGGGCGTCGTCTACATCGGAATGGGCGAGACCGCGCTGCTCGGCGGGGTGATCCCCGGCGACGGCGTCTACAAGACCACCGACGGCGGCGCCACCTGGCGGCACGTCGGGCTGGCGGACACCCAGATGATCGGCCGGATCCGGATCGACCCGGGCAACTGCGACCGGGTCTACGTGGCGGCGCTGGGCCACACCTACGGCCCGAGCGCCGAGCGCGGCGTGTTCCGGTCCACCGACGGCGGGGCGAGCTGGCAGAAGGTGCTCTTCCGGGACGAGCGGACCGGCGCCGTCGACCTCTCGATGGACCCGTCCAACCCGCAGGTCCTGTACGCGAGCCTGTGGTACGTCTTCCGCACGCCGTGGAGCCTGAACAGCGGCGGCGACACCAGCGGCCTGTTCAAGTCGACCGACGGCGGGACGAGCTGGACCGAGCTGACCGGGAACCCGGGCCTGCCGGCCAAGCCGATCGGCAAGATCGGGGTCAGCGTCTCCGGCGGCAACCCGAACCGGGTGTACGCGCTGGTCGAGGCCGCCGCCGGCGGGCTGTACCGGTCCGACGACGCGGGCGGGTCGTGGCAGCTGGTCAGCGACGACGCGGACATCCGGCAGCGAGCCTTCTACCCCACGTGACCGACGCGGACATCCACGCCGAGTACCTGCTCGACCTCGCGGTCCGCAACCGGACCACCGACGCCAACACCGGTGTGGTGAACATCCGGGCCTGCGCCGCGCAGGTCGACGACCGGGTCGCCACCGCGAACGAGCCCGCGGTGACCCAGGCCGGCACCGCCCTGGACAGCGAACTGTCCACAGTAGAGAACGAGCTGTACCAGACGAGGCTGCGGGCGGGGGAGGACCCGCTCAACTTCCCGATCAAGCTCAACGACAAGATCGCCGGCGGCGGCCGGCAGCCGCGGCCGGTCGGCGGATCCCACCGCTGCTCCGGGTCCAGCCGCGCCGGCTGGTAAGCCCCGGGCCGGGTCGAGGATCTCCGTCGGCACGCCCGGTCTTTTGTGCCGCGCGGGACGACCGTGGTCGTCTGGGGTCCGGCCTGTGGCTAAGATCCCCGGAACGTCCAGCTGGTGGTCCCTGCGACGATCCGGGTGCTCCGTGCCGGCTCGCTTCGGCTCGTGTCGATCGAGGAGTTGGTCTGAGTGTTCGAACGGTTCGCCGAGCAGAGCCGCCGCGCGGTCGGCTACGCGACGCGGCAGGCCCGCGACCGGGGACACCCCCATGTGGACAGTGACCACCTGCTGCTCGGCCTGCTGGCCGAGAGCGAGCCGGTACGGTCGGTGCTGTCCGAGCTGGGCGCGCCGCCGGCCGAGCTCGCGGCCGGGGTCGAGGCCGAGCTCGGCACCGGCACCGGCTCGCCGGACCCCATCCCCTTCTCCGCCGCGGCGCTGGCCGTCTTCCGGTCGGCCGAGTCGGACCCCGGCTCCCGGCCGGGGCATCCGGTGACCACCCTGCACCTGCTGGACGCGTTGCTCCGGGACGGGCGCGGCGCCGGAGCCCGCCTGCTCGGCGAGCGCGCTGTGACCGCGGCCCGCGTGCACCAGGCGGCGGCCAGCCCGCTGCAGGCGGCGGTATCCCTGCCCGATCTCGGACCGCCGCCGCCGCTGCCGGGCCGCCAGGCGCTGCGGCGCTGGTGCGGCTACGCCGTGGCCGGGTACGCGGCGGCCGCCGCGCTGCTCGCCGTGACCGCGCAGCGGCCGGGCACCGTTGCGCTGGTCATCGCGCTGAGCTGCACCGCCGGCGCGGCGATTCCGCTCGGCTGGCTGCTCGCCGGCCCACGCCGGGTACGCAGGACCGCCCGGCGGGACAGGGTGGTCCCGCTGCCGGCCGGCGATCGATCCGGCCTGCTGGCCCCCTCGGGGATCCCGGCCGTAGTGTTCTTCGCCACTCCGGAGCCGCGGCGGATGGGTCACGCGGTGGCGTTCGGCCGGCACAACCTGGTCGCCCTGCACGTCGCGTTCCTGCGCCGCGCGGACTGGGCGCCCTTCGTCACGGCCCACGAGCTCGGTCACGTCGCCCGCCGGGACTCCGGCCGCAGCCTGGTGGCCGGCGTGCTGCTCGTCGCGGTGGGGTACGAGGCGCTGTACGCCTGGGACGGGGTCGCCCGGCGGGCGGTCATGGTGCTGCTGGCGGCGGCGGTGTTCGTCGCCCAGTGGTGGAGCGCCGAGCTGGCTTGCGACCTGATCGCGGCCCGCTGGGTCGGCTTCGCCGCCGGGACCGCATTCCTGACCGAGGCGCGGCGGCTGATTCGGGACCGTCCGCATCGGCCACGTCGGCTGCTCCGGATCGGCTTGGGCCTGCTCCGGCACCCACCGATCCGGCTGCGGTTGTTCCTGCTCAGCCAAACGGCCGCGGTAACCGCAGACGGGCCCGGCCGGTAGGCCCGGCGCGGGTTCGGCATCACCCCGGCCGGGGCAGATTCCCGGCCGCCGGGGGATCGGCGCCTCACGACGCGGTGACGACGCGCGGGTGACGCTCGGGCACCGACGCAGGAACGGCCGGCGTCGCACCGCGGGCCAGGACCTGCGCCCTGAGTGCACGAGAGCCGAGGAGTCGCTCATGTACCGGTCCCTGATCATCGCCAGGATCACTCCGGGCACCGAGGACGAGATCGCCCAGATATTCAGCGAGTCCGACCGCACCGAGCTTCCCGGGGTGGCCGGGGTCGCCCGGCGCGAGCTCTACTCGCTCGGCGACTGCTACGTGCACCTGCTGGAGACCGACCGGCCCGGTCGGCTGGCCCTGGACGACGCCCGGCAGCAGGCCGAGTTCGACCGGGTGAGCAGGCGGCTGTCCGAGTACGTCTCGCCGTACCTGCCGACCTGGCGATCGCCCAAGGACGCGGTGGCCACCCGGTTCTACGACTGGACCCCGGCGCGGGCGGGTGGGCGGCCGTGAGCGCCCCGGCCCGGGTGGCGGTCGCCACCGCCGCGGACTGGACCCGCTGCACCGGCTGCGGCGTCCTGCTGTACGCCCGGCGCTTCGCCCGCAACCTGCGGGTCTGCCCGGGGTGTGGGCACCACGGCCGGCTGGACGCGCAGTCCCGGATCCGGCAGCTGGTCGACGCCGGCACGTTCGTCCCGCTGCCGGCCACCGCTGCCCCCACCGACCCGCTCAGCTTCACCGACTCGCAGCCCTACCCGCGGCGGCTGGCGCACAGCCGGCGCAGCACCGGGCTGGACGACGCGGTGGTCTGCGGGCTCGGCAGCATCGGGGGCCACCAGGTGGCGCTGGCGGTCATGGACTTCCGGTTCATGGGCGGCAGCCTCGGCTCCGCGGTGGGTGAGCTGGTCACCCGGACCGCCGAGGAGGCCCTCGACCGCGGGCTCCCGCTGCTCATCGTCACCGCGTCCGGAGGCGCCCGGATGCAGGAGGGCTGCCTGTCGCTGATGCAGATGGCGAAGACCAGCCAGGCCATCGCCCGGGTGCAGGAGGCCGGGCTGCTGACCGTCACGCTGATCACCGACCCCACGTACGGCGGCGTCGCCGCGTCCTTCGCCACCAACACCGACGTGCTGATCGCCGAGCCGCTGGCGCGGATGGGCTTCGCCGGCCCGCGGGTGATCCAGCAGACCATCCAGCAGGAGCTGCCGGACGGCTTCCAGACCGCCGAGTTCCTCCGCGACCACGGTCAGGTGGACATGGTGGTCGAGCGCCGGGAGCTGCGTGGCCGGCTGCGCCAGCTGTTCGCGGCGGCCGGCTCGCCCCGCGACCCGGTGCCGCCGGGCGCGCCGCCCGTGCTGGTGCGCGACCCGGCCCGGCTGGTCGCCCGGGACGCCTGGGATGTCCTCCGGCTGGCCAGGGACACCGGCCGCCCGACCACATTGGACTACCTCGGGCTCGCCTTCGACGAGTTCGTCGAGCTGCACGGCGACCGGCTGCACGGCGACTGCGCGGCGGTGGTGGCCGGTTTCGCCCGGCTCGGCGAGCGGTGGCTCGGGTTGGTGGGCCACCAGAAGGGGCACAGCACGGCCGAGCTGGTCACCCGCAACTTCGGGCTGGCCCGGCCGGAGGGCTACCGCAAGGGCCTGCGGGTGATGCAGCTCGCGGCCAGGCTCGGCCTGCCGATCGTGACGCTCGTGGACACTCAGGGCGCCTATCCCGGGGTGGACGCGGAGGAACGTGGGCAGGCGCTGGCGGTCGCGCAGAACATCCTGCAGATGTCGGGCTTGCCGACGCCGGTGGTGGCGGTGGTGACCGGCGAGGGCGGCAGCGGCGGCGCCCTGGCCTTCGCGGTCGCCGACCGGGTGCTGATGCTGGAGAACGCGGTCTACTCGGTGATCAGTCCGGAGGGTTGCTCGTCCATCCTCTGGCACACCGCGGAGGCCGCGCCCGAGGCCGCCCGGGCACTGCGGATCACCGCTGCGGAGCTGCTCCGGCAGGGGGTCGCCGACGGCGTCGTCCCGGAGCCGGCCGGAGGTGCGCAGAGCGACCCGATGGCCGCGGCGGACGCGCTGCGGCGCGCGGTCGAGGAGGTACTGCCGGAGCTGCGCCGGCTGCCCACCGACGAGCTGGTGGACGCGCGCCGCCGCCGGTTCCGGCGGTACGGCAGCTCGGCCGTCGACGACGTGAGCCCGGCCGAGCTGGCCGAGGCCGGCAAGGCGGCCTAGATGGCGAGGGATCGGAACTGCCTGGTGGTCGGCGTCTGCGAGCACCCGCACAGCGCGGCAGCGCTGCGCTACGCCGCGGACCGGGCCCTGACCAGCCTGGAGGAGGTCGTTGCGGTGCACGTGCAGCGCAACCACGTCCCGTGCATCCCGTTCTTCGACGTCAGTGGCGTGCTGCGGAAGTGGGACGCGGAGTACGAGGAGGCCGCCTTCTTCGACACCGTGGCCGTCCTCGGCGGCCAGGCCCCGACCTGGCGCTACCTGGCTCGGCGTGGCGACCCGGCTCGCTGCCTGGCCGCCACCGCCGCCGAGATCGGCGCGACTGCGATCGTGCTGGGCCACGACACCAAGCGCCGGTTCGGCGGGCTGCGCCGCACGGTCGCCCGGGCGCTGCGCCGGGCCCCGGTCCCGGTCGTGCTGGTGGGCTCGGACGCCCGGCCGGTGCAGGCCCGCGGCCGGGCCCGGCCGGCCACCGCCGGCGCGGCGGTGCCGGTGCGCCCGCAACGGCGGCCGAGCGGCGGTGACCCGCGATGACCATCGACATCCACGGGCACGTCACCTCGCCCGAGCTGTTCCGCCGGCTGCCGATGCCGCCCAGCCTCGCCGACATCGACGGGATGATCGAGCAGAAGGCGGCGCTCGGCATCAGCACCACGATCGTCGGCAGCCCGGTCGGCGCCGGGACCATGGTGCCGGTGCCGGGGCTGGACAACTACGACCAGCCGGTGGACAAGCTGGAAGCCTTCCACGACTGGGTCGGCGAGACCGTCCGGGCCCATCCCGGCAGCCTGAAGGCGTACGTCTACACCAACCCGTACGGCGGCGACGACCTGCTCGACCGGGCCGCCGCCCGGCTGGAGCAGGACGAGTTCGTCGGCCTGATCGTGAACACCAGCGTGCGCGGCAGGTTCCTGGACGACCGGGCCGCGGACGGGTTCTTCGCGATCGCCGCGGAGCGGCGGGCGCCCGTCCTGCTGCACCCACCCGCCGAGCCGATCGGCAGCTCGGCGGTGCGGCACCTGGGGTTGGTCGAGCACGTGGCACGGCCGGCCGACGTCACCCTCGGGGTGGCCGCCATCCTGCTCGCCGGCTGGCTGGAGCGGTACCCGGACCTGCGGCTGGTGGTGTCCAACGCGGGCGGCGCGCTGCCGTTGCTGGCCGAGAAGCTCGACCTGGCTCGG
>WNFX01005826.1_pt1 | contig 11826 bp, 5 predicted proteins | sample 5400111 | NCBI WGS metagenome assembly WNFX01 (sample SAMN13153363, study PRJNA577476) | soil metagenome | isolation source: 40 cm soil or saprolite under grassland replicate 1 | place: USA:California | collected 2016-06-15
CTGGAAGGTTTTATAACATAATCGTCGGCCCCCGCTTCCATGCATTTTTTTCTATACATATCAGAGGGAGAAGTGCTCCATATTATTTTGGGTATACCGGCGTATTTCGGTTGGTTTTTTATCTCTTGTAAGATTTCTGCTCCGTTCACCGCAGGCATATTGTAGTCCAATATAATCAGGCACGGCAACCGGTCATCGCTAAGTTCCCCGAGGTAATCAATTACCTGCTTACCATTATGTATGAACGTTAAAGAAAAATTACTGTCAACTGAAGAAAACATCTCTTTTAAGAATTCCTCATCATCAATATCATCTTCGCCAAGTAGTATAGATTTTGAAGCTGAATGGGGATCCATTAATTTTTTTTCGTTTTGGTGGTGTGGCACAATGTTTACTTATAATAATTAGTAATATATCTAAGATAGGCTTTTGTCAGAATTACAAGCCCGGAAAATTACTTGAACATTTCCCAAAAGATCATTTGGTTTTTTTTAAGTTTCGGATTAAGCATAAACTTTTTTCGTAGATTTAAAAACCCCTTTTAACCTGAATAAAATGAAGAAAAAATCCAGGACTTCTACCAAGTCTAAAACCCCTGTAACTATTGCTGCTGATTTAATTCCTACCTCTGTAGTCACTGTAAAAAAAACCAACGGCAAAAATGGAAAGCTCAAAGAAAAGATTACTTCAAACGGCGTAGATCATGAGGAGCTGGACAATCGGGAACTTCTAAAAGCCTTAACCGAAGTATTGAATGGAAATTTTAGTGTGCGTATGCCTGTTGACAAAATTGGAATTACGGGAAAAATCTGTGATGCATTGAATGAAATTATTTCCCTCAATGAAACATTGGTTGAAGAACTAACTATTGCAAGAAATACAATCGGCAAGCAAGGCCGCCTAAATCATAGAGTAGTATTGCCAAGATATGCAAAGGGATCATGGAGCGCAGCCGCTGATTCTATCAATAGTTTGATCTCTGACCTCGTTTATCCCACTATTGAAATTGCTCACGTTATCAGCTCGGTGGCAAAAGGAAATTTATCGCAGGAAATGCCTTTGAAAATTGGTGATCACATTTTGCAGGGAGAGTTTGCAAAAATTGCAAAGGAAGTAAATGACATGGTGAAACAGTTGAATCTTTTTTCCATGGAGGTAACGAGGGTTGCACGTGAAGTGGGTTCGGAAGGTAAACTGGGTGGACAAGCAAGAGTAAAAGGTGTGGCTGGTGTATGGAAAGACTTAACCGACTCAGTAAATCAAATGGCCGGTAATCTCACGGCGCAGGTGAGAAACATTGCGGAAGTAACAACGGCGGTGGCAAAAGGTGATCTATCGAAAAAAATTACTGTGGATGTTCAGGGAGAAATTCTTGAATTGAAGAATACGATAAATACAATGGTGGATCAGTTGAATTCTTTTTCATCTGAAGTTACACGTGTGGCGAGAGAGGTAGGTACAGAAGGAAAACTTGGTGGGCAAGCCGAGGTGCAAGGTGTAGCAGGCACATGGAAAGACCTAACTGATTCAGTAAATCAAATGGCCTCGAACCTCACGGGACAGGTGAGAAATATTGCCGAGGTGACAACGGCGGTGGCTCGTGGCGACTTGTCAAGAAAAATTACAGTGGACGTAAAAGGTGAAATTCTTGAACTGAAAAACACCATCAACACGATGGTGGATCAATTGAATTCTTTTTCTGCTGAGGTAACGCGTGTTGCAAGAGAAGTAGGTAGTGAAGGAAAATTGGGAGGACAGGCAACAGTAAAAGGAGTAGGTGGTGTATGGAAAGATTTAACTGACTCAGTAAATCAGATGGCATCAAATCTTACAGGGCAGGTAAGAAATATCGCCGAGGTAACAACCGCGGTGCAAAAAGGTGATTTGTCAAGAAAAATTACCGTGGATGTAAAAGGGGAAATTCTTGAACTAAAGAATACGATCAATACGATGGTGGATCAATTGAACTCATTTGCATCGGAAGTAACCCGTGTGGCTCTTGAGGTGGGTACCGAAGGAAAATTAGGAGGTCAGGCAAAGGTGCAGGATGTCGGTGGTACATGGAAAGATCTTACAGAGTCCGTAAACCAAATGGCATCCAATCTTACGGCGCAGGTAAGAAATATTGCCGAAGTGACAACCGCGGTCGCTAATGGAGATCTTTCGAAAAAAATTACGGTGAATGTAGAGGGTGAAATTCTTGAATTAAAAAATACCATCAATACGATGGTGGACCAGTTGAATTCATTTGCATCAGAAGTAACCCGTGTGGCTCTTGAAGTAGGTACTGAAGGTAAACTGGGTGGACAAGCAAAAGTACAGGGTGTTGGTGGTACATGGAAAGACTTAACTGATTCAGTGAACCAAATGGCATCCAATCTTACAGGACAGGTGAGAAATATCGCAGAGGTAACAACGGCGGTCGCCAAAGGTGATCTTTCAAGAAAAATTACTGTGGATGTAAAAGGTGAAATTCTTGAATTAAAGAACACGATCAATACAATGGTGGACCAATTAAATTCATTCGGTTCAGAGGTATTCCGTGTTGCACGCGAAGTTGGTTCAGAGGGAAAACTCGGTGGACAAGCTGACGTGCCTGGGGTAGAGGGTCTTTGGAAAGACCTTACTGACTCAGTAAATAAAATGGCTTCAAACCTTACGTCGCAAGTGAGAAACATTGCAGAGGTAACAACGGCTGTGGCCAACGGTGACCTTTCAAGAAAAATTGAAGTGGATGTAAAGGGTGAAATTCTAGAATTGAAAAACACCATCAATACGATGGTGGAGCAATTGCGTGCATTTGCATCGGAGGTAACCCGTGTGGCTCGTGAAGTAGGTACTGAAGGAAAACTTGGCGGACAGGCACACGTTCCTGGGGTTGGTGGCACATGGAAAGATTTAACTGACTCCGTGAATCAAATGGCTGGTAACCTGACAGCACAGGTGCGCAACATTGCTGAGGTGGCAATCGCCGTGGCTAACGGTGATATGAGTAAAAAAATTACCGTGGATGTTCGCGGTGAAATTTTGCAATTGAAAGAAACGCTGAACACGATGGTGGATCAGCTGCGTGCGTTTGCCTCTGAAGTTACAAGGGTGGCACGTGAAGTAGGTACCGATGGCAAATTAGGGGGCCAGGCCTTTGTGCCGGGTGTTGCAGGTACATGGAAAGATTTAACTGACTCAGTGAATCATATGACCGGTAACCTTACATCGCAGGTGAGAAATATTGCAGAAGTAACCAAAGCTGTGCAATCCGGAGACTTAACAAAAAAAGTAACGATAGATGTAAAAGGGGAAATTCTCGATCTGAAAAATACCATCAACACGATGGTGGACCAGTTGAACTCTTTTGCATTTGAAGTAACAAGGGTAGCACGTGAAGTAGGTACGGAAGGAAAATTAGGTGGGCAGGCAGAAGTACAAGGTGTGGCGGGTACATGGAAAGATTTGACAGACTCTGTGAACATGATGGGTTCAAACTTAACCAACCAGGTGCGTGGAATTGCAAAAGTGGTAACAGCTGTCGCAATTGGTAATCTGAAACAGAAACTTTCAATCGTATCACGCGGTGAGGTTGCGCAGTTGACGGAAACAATCAATGAAATGATCGATACACTGGCTGTGTTTGCCGACCAGGTAACGACGGTTGCCCGCGAGGTAGGCGTAGAAGGAAGATTAGGAGGACAGGCAAGTGTGCCTGGTGCATCAGGTATTTGGAAAAATCTTACAGAGAACGTGAACCAGCTTGCCGAAAATCTCACAACCCAGGTACGTGCCATTTCTGACGTAGCATCCGCTGTGACGAAAGGTGACCTTACACAAATGATTCGCGTAGAAGCAAAAGGTGAAGTGGAAGAATTGAAAGATACAATTAACCAGATGATTGCGAACCTCAAACAAACAACGCTTCGTAACCAGGAACAGGACTGGTTGAAATCAAACCTTGCCAAATTTACGCAGATGCTGCAGGGACAAAAAGATTTGAATACAGTTACTCACCGTATCCTTTCTGAGCTTGCACAGGTGGTAAATGCACAAAAGGGTATGTTCTATATTCTTGAGCAAGGAGAAAATTCTACAGAGCAAAAATTAAAGTTATTCGCTGCCTATGCATATGGCGGAGAAGTAAAGACTTCAAAAGAATTTTCTTTGGGTGAGGGTCTTGTTGGTCAGTGTGCGTTGGAGAAGAAACGTATTCTTTTATCAAATGTTCCGAAAAATTATATCAAGATCGGTTCGGGACTGGGAAAGGCATCACCCGCTAACCTGATCGTATTGCCCGTTCTTTTTGAAAAAGAAATCAAGGCGGTTATTGAGCTTGCATCGTTTGATAATTTCAGCGAGACACACCTTGACTTCCTTAGCCAGCTAACGGAGAGTATCGGTATCGTATTGAATACAATCGAAGCAAATTCAAGAACAGAAGGTTTGCTTGAACAATCACAATCACTTACCGAGGAACTTAGAAGAGCGAATGAAGAATTGCAGGATAAAGCACATCTTCTCGTAAAACAAAAAGAAGAAGTAGAAGGTAAAAACAAAGAAGTGGAAGAAGCAAGAAGGTCACTCGAAGAAAAAGCAGAGCAGTTGCAGCTTACGTCCAAGTATAAATCAGAATTCCTGGCGAACATGTCGCATGAATTGCGGACACCGCTTAACTCGCTGCTAATTCTTGCACAGCAGCTTTATGAGAACTCAGAAGGCAACCTCTCAGAAAAACAAGTAAGCTATGCAAAAACAATTCATAGTTGTGGTGATGACCTGATACAATTGATCAATGATATTCTTGATCTCTCTAAGATCGAGTCTGGTTATATTTCCACTGATTTCGTCAATCTGCGCTTTCATGAAGTTACAGCCTTCGTGCAAACAACATTCAAGCATGTGTCTGAAAGCAAGAATTTACGGTTCAGCATTGATTTGGAGGAGAGGTTACCGGATAGCCTTGAAACGGATGCTCAGCGACTTAACCAGATTCTCAAAAATCTTCTTTCAAATGCCTTCAAGTTTACAGAGAAGGGTGAAGTTAAATTGCGTATTTATGAAGCTGATCATAACTGGCGGCTTGGAAATAAAAATTTAGACACGGCAAAACGAGTGGTTGCATTTGAAATAAAAGATACTGGCATTGGCATTCCAAGAGACAAGCAGAATATAATCTTTGAGGCCTTCCAGCAGGCTGAGGGATCAACAAGCCGTAAATACGGAGGCACAGGTCTTGGTCTATCTATTAGCCGTGGTCTGGCTGATCTCTTAGGCGGATCAATTGAACTCGCAAGTGAGGTAGGTGCCGGAAGCACATTTACCCTGTTCCTGCCCATTGAATACAATCCGGCTATTACGAGGAGAGAAAAACCAAGCAGCCGGAAAGTGAGCGAATATAAACTGTTGGAACGTACTGATAGCGACGATGATATCGCTATACAGTCAGTACCTACCATTAAAGTCAGTGATGATCTGGATGTATTGAACGAAATTATTAATGAGGTGGGCGATGATAGAAATAATATTTTAAGTACGGATAAAGTGATACTGGTAATTGAGGATGATATCAATTTCGGAAAAATAATGCTGGATAAGGCGCATGAAATGGATTTGAAAGCAGTCGTGGCAACTAATTTCGGTGAAGTATTTGATCTGACGAATAAATACAATCCGATTGCAATCACTCTCGATGTAAAATTACCAGATGCAAGCGGGTGGCGCATACTTGATCTGTTTAAAAATGATATCAATTTCAGACATATCCCGGTTCACCTCATTTCAGGAGAAGAGAATTATTTATTGGCAATGCAAAGAGGGGCAAGAAGTTTTCAGTTGAAACCTTTGAGTACCGAGGCGTTAAATACATTGTTTACAGATATCGTGCACTACAATAACCGGAAAACAAAAAAACTGCTGGTAGTGGAAGACAATGAAATAGAATCATCACAGGTAGCAAAAATTCTTGATAATGGTGAGCTGGTAAATATTGAAATTACTAATTCTGGTTTGAAAGCACTTGACTTAATCAAAGAGAACGAATACGATGGTATTATTGTTGATTTTATGTTACCGGATATTGACGGTCTTAAATTCGTAACGGAGATAAGTGCGATTAAAAAAATGCTGATGACACCGGTAATCATCTATTCGGCCAAAGATTTTGCTCCGAGAGAAAGAATGAAGCTGAGACAACATGCCAACCGCATATTACTTAAAGATGTAAACTCGCTTGATCTTTTGTTGGAAGAGACAGTGATGCTGCTTCACCTTAATCATAAAGAACTGCTACCGGAAAAAAGAAAGCTGATAGAGAATCTCCGCTCAAAGAATGACGTTCTCGCGAATAAAAAAGTGCTGGTGGTAGATGATGATGTCCGCAATCTTTTTGCACTTACTACTGCGTTTGAAAAATATAATATTCAAACAATAACTGCAGAAAGCGGTCAGGAGGCCATGAATATCCTAAGTGATAAAAATGATGTTGACATGGTGCTGATGGATATCATGATGCCTGAAATGGATGGCTATGAAACAACGCAAAAAATACGCAGGGAACATAAGAATACCGGCTTACCCATTATTGCCGTTACTGCGAAAGCCATGAAAGGTGATAGAGAAAAATGTATTGAAGCTGGCGCTTCAGATTACATTACAAAACCACTAAAAATTGATCAACTGCTGTCATTGATGAGAGTTTGGTTATATAAATAAACGATTGAAGTATGGAGAAGGTTGGAAATATGAAGACGGCAATTGCTCAAGGTCCGAAACAGAAATCCGATATTAAAATTCTTGTTGTTGATGACAGGGAGGATAACCTTTATTCTATTGAGGCCCTTTTTGAAAGGGACAACTTTACCATTGTAAAAGCCCGTTCGGGTCGCGAGGCTTTAAAAGTATTATTAAAGGAGCAGGATTTCTCACTCATATTGATGGATGTGCAGATGCCGGAACTTAACGGCTTTGAAACAGCAACGATAATTTATGATCGGGATAAATTGAAGAATATTCCCATCATTTTTATAACCGCATTTAGTTTTGATGAGGACCATGTTTTCAAAGGATATCAGACGGGAGGTGTTGATTATATTTATAAACCTATTAATCCTGAACTTCTGAGAATGAAGGTTTCGGTATTTGTTGAGCTTTACCGAAAAAATCAGCAATTGCTTCTCCACGAAAAAAAATTGCTTTCCGCTAATAAATCTTTGCAAAAAGAAATAGAAGAAAGAAAAGCTTCAGAACAAAAAATAAAACTTCTAAATGAAAAACTGGTAGGGAACAATGCTCATTTAAAATCGATCAATGAAGAGTTAGACCGTTTCGCCTATGTGGCATCGCACGACCTGCAGGAACCTCTGCGAAAGATTATGGTGTTTAGTGATAAAATCCTGATGAAAGAAAATCTGGATGAGGAAACAGAAAAATATTTTAAAAAAATTATTGGTTCTTCCCGCCGGATGCAATTACTGATCAATGACCTGTTGAGCTTTTCCAGACATTCAATGAGCTCATCTGATTTCGAAAAAACAGATCTGAATATACTCGCCAAAGAGAGCATCGCGGAACTGGAACTAGAAATAGAGAAAAATAATGCAAAGATCCAGGTTAATGATTTACCCATTATCTGGGCAGTACCCAGTTTAATGAGGCAGTTATTTCACAACCTTATCAGCAATGCTATCAAATTCAGGAAAAAAACCGTTGAACCCGTTGTTCGTATCCAAGCTGAGAAAATCAACCATACAGACAATAGCTTCCCGCTAAAAATGCTAAATGGAAATAGTTACTATAGGATCAGTATTTCAGACAACGGAATCGGATTTGATCCAAAATATGCAGATGAAATTTTTATGGTCTTCAAAAGACTCCACAGTTATCATGAGTTTGAAGGATCGGGTGTTGGCCTTTCTATCTGTAAAAAAATAGTTGAAAAACACAATGGTTTCATTACCGCGCAGACGAAGGTTAATGAAGGTTCTACATTTATAATCGGCCTTCCGGAGAAACAATCAGGGAACTAATTTCCCCAAATGATTATGTAGTTGGGTGTATTGTGGTTTTAATTTCAGTTAGCATAGTTCTTGTCTTGTTTTTTTAATTACTGAAATAAAACCTTGGAATTATGCGTCCCTTTGAGATCCTGGAGACAACTGCGCTGGTAGATGCACTTGCTGAATACTTGGCACGCTATACAAAGATCCTTGCTGAAGGTGGAAAAGAAACAGACATGATCAACTGCCAGGAAACGATCAAATCACTTATTTCCGAAATTGAATTAAGAAAAAATTCAAAAACTCTCAGTGAGCCTGCGGCGGGCGGTGATGAATACAAGCAACGCTGATTGATTTTAACTGTCAATACAATTATTTTTTCCCGAAATTGTTGTCAAATTATTGGAGTTGAAAAAAATCCTGGTTGTCTTTTTCTGCATTTTTTTATTCCAAAACTTGTTTGCCCAAACCGACACAACTTGTCGTCTTAGAATCAGTTTATTAACCTGCACTCCCGGGCAGGAGCTTTATTCCACTTTTGGTCACAGTGCATTGAGGATGACCGACAGCTCAGCAGGCACAGACATTATATATAATTACGGAACTTTTGATTTTGACGACCCCTCCTTTTATTCAAAATTCGCCCGGGGCAAGCTGTTGTATTTTGTTTCGGTTGATGGCTTTGAAAATTTTCTGGAAGAATTTAAATATGAACGGAGGGGGATAACAGAACAATTGCTCAATTTATCATGCACAGCAAAACAAAAACTCGTCAGTGCTTTACGGGAAAATGCAAAAGAGGAAAATAAATATTATAAATATGATTTTGTTATTGATAATTGTACAACAAGACTGAGGGATATTGTTTTCAAAAATGTAGATGGTGTTGTCATTACAAAAAATATTCGTCCAAAAGAAAGAATTACTTTTCGCAACCTGATACATGAGTACCTGGACAAAAGCTATCAATACTGGAGCAAGCTGGGCATTGATATTTTAATGGCGAGCCCGGTAGATAAAAAAATCAGTAATAATGAGGCCATGTTTCTCCCTGACTATTTGCTGAAAGGTTTTGATAGCACGATGATCAATGGCAAGCGGCTGGTGTCAGAAAAAAAGGAAATTCTCAAACCCACACTTCGGATCAGCAAAGCCCCCTTGTTGTCGCCATTTGCGATTTTTACCATTCTATTTTTAGTAATTGCTGTGCTGAGCTTCCTAAAAAACATAACCAGCTTTTTTTCCGTTTTTGATTTCACTCTTTTCTTTTTTAGCGGAGCGATTGGGGTTCTAATTTTATTTATGTGGTTTGGCACCGATCATCCGGAGTGCAGGAATAATTTTAATCTTGCCTGGGCCTTCCCGCCGCATTTCATTGCAGTTTTCTTTTTTTATAAAAAATGGAATTGGCTGAGATCATATTTTCTTGTAAATACGATTCTTCTGCTCCTGCTACTCATTTTTTGGAAGTGGCTTCCACAGGAAATGAATAATGCTTTGCTGCCAATCGTTGCAACGTTGATGCTCCGAAGTCTTATGCGCTATAAAAAAATTGGTTATGCCGGCTGAAAAAAATTTGAATTATAATGGGCATTCAATTTTTTACCGGGTTATTGGTGAGGGGAACCCGGCTGTATTCATTCACGGTTTTGGTGAAGATGGAAATGTTTGGGAAGCCCCCTCTAATTCCCCCGAAGGGGGAGAATCCAACGCACAAACCTGGCTTTTTGACGATTCATCACTGTTGAGCAAATTCAAATTTATCATACCTGATCTTCCTGGTTCTGGAAAATCAGAAATGATTGAAGACATGAGCATGGAAGGAATGGCTGAAGTAATAAAAGTAATTGTTGATGCAGAGAAGCCCCCTCTGATTCTCCCGACGGGGGAGAACAACACACAGCCCTCGCTTATTGAAGATGTCTCAAATAATAGTAACATTCCGAAAAGCGAGGTCAGTGAATGGGTCTCTTCTCCCGTCGGGGGAAGCCGGATGGGGGCTGTGCTCATCGGTCATAGCATGGGTGGTTACATTGCCCTGGCTTTTGCAGAAAAGTATCCTGAATATCTGAATGGTCTTGGATTATTTCATTCCACAGCGTATCCCGATACTGAAGAAAAAAAAGCAGCAAGACAAAAGGGAATTCAATTTATCAAAGAACATGGGGCCTTTGAATTTCTGAAAACAGCGAATTATAACCTATTTTCTCAACTATCTAAAGACAAAATGCCGCAATTAATCGATGAATTTATAGGCAGTTTACGCAACTTTACCGCCAAGGCACTCGTTTCTTATTATGAAGCCATGATGAAAAGACCCGAACGTATAGCCACACTAAAAAACCTCCAAATTCCCATGCTTTTTATCGCCGGAAAGTATGATAATGCAATCCCCTTAAATGACATCCTGGACCAATGTCATCTGCCTGAAATATCGTATTTTCATATCCTTGCTGAGTCCGGCCATATGGGAATGATTGAAGAGACAGAAAAAAGCAACAGAATTTTAAACGATTATTTAATAAACTTGTCTTGATTTAATCCTAACCTGTAATAATGAAACGTCTTTGCCTACTATTCTTTCTTTCACTTGGATTATTATCCGCAAAAGCTAACCATATTACAGGAGGGCAGATTTTTTATACTTACCTGGGACAAGACGCAAGTGGTCAATATCAGTATAGCGTCACCTTATTATTATACAGGGATCACTTTTCATCGGGTGCGCCACTGGATCCGGCCGCTCCAATTGCAATTTTTGACAAGGGTACAAACTCAAGGGTTTGGACTAGTACCGTTTCCCAATCAGATACTACGTGGCTTCATTTAGGTTTCCCCGGTCCTTGTATTAATAATCCACCCACAGTTTGGTACGAGGTAGGACGTTACACTTTTACCGTTTCTCTGCCATCGAGCGCACAGGGTTATATAATAACCTACCAACGCTGCTGTAGGATTGCGGGAATAAATAATTTGCTGGGTTCAAGTTCAGTAGGTGCAACTTATATAGCTGAAATACCCGGTACAAGTCTTTTACCATCTGCACCTGCAAATAGTAGTGCTCGTTTTGTAGGTCCGGATACAGTAATTGTTTGCCAGCACAATGCATTTACATATAGCTTTAATGCGGTTGATGCCGATGGTGACTCATTGTCCTATTCTTTTTGCGACGCATATATTGGCGGCGCCACGGGATCTCCTTCTCCTAATCCTCCCGCAGGGCCTCCTTATGCCAGTGTTCCTTATTCTTCTGCTTTTTCAGGCAGTCAGCCCATGGGCTCGTCGGTTACCATCAATTCAAAAACAGGTTTGGTGTCCGGCCTTGCTCCTGATGCAGGCATTTATGTTATGACTGTTTGTGTAAATGAGTTCAGAAACGGAACTTTAATAGCTACTCAACGCAAAGACTTGCAAATAAAAGTGGGTGATTGCTCTATTGCTGCCGCAAACCTGCCACCGCTTGCAGTAAACTGTGATAGCTTTACAAGCTTTTTTGTTAACAGCGGTGACCAATCATTGATACATTCTTATTTCTGGACCTTTGGTGACGCTGCAAGCGGCGCAAATGATTCTTCAACTCTTGCTAATCCTTCACATTTTTTTACGGATACTGGAACATATACCGTAAAGCTCGTAACAAATCGCGGTGAACCCTGTACCGATACAGGATCAACAATTATAAAAATATACCCCGGATTTTTTGCAGGTTTTAGCTCCAAGGGAATTTGTGTGAACAAACCCACTCAATTCACTGACGGTACTACCACCCAATATGGATTTGTAAATTCATGGCACTGGGATTTCGGAGTTTCCTCTGCTTTCAACGACACATCGAATTTGCAAA
>WNFX01012714.1_pt1 | contig 11826 bp, 13 predicted proteins | sample 5400111 | NCBI WGS metagenome assembly WNFX01 (sample SAMN13153363, study PRJNA577476) | soil metagenome | isolation source: 40 cm soil or saprolite under grassland replicate 1 | place: USA:California | collected 2016-06-15
TACCCCCGAGGTCGTCCCAGGCACAAATAACTGTACATACGGTGACGTCGCCATAGGCCCGAAGGGTGAGGTCATGCAGGTCTGCTCGCTCACTGAGAGCGGGCAGGGCGGTGGCAAACTCTTCGTGAACGTGGATCCCGACGGGCTGGGACCAGCCGGCTTCGGCAAGCGCGTATTCGTGACCGGCACACACGTCGGCGGCTTCGACTTCATCCCGGCGCAACCGGACCGCTCAGTCGACGCAGAGCCAGGGCTTGCCTGGGACCGCACTGGTGGCTCTCACAATGGACGTGTGTACCTGGTGTACACACTCGAGCACCCCAACGAGAGCAACAACATGGACATCTTCGTCCGCTTCTCGGATAACGAGGGCGCCACGTGGAGTGGCCCGGTGCGGGTGAACGACGATCTGACGAAAAACAGTCAGTTCCTACCGAAGATTTCGCTCGATCCGACCACCGGGAACCTTGCGGTGGTGTGGTACGACTCCCGCAATGACCTCGGCAGCGGTGGCCCCGGCGACACCGATGGCATACCAAACGACGATGCCCAGTTCTGGGGGGCGTTTAGTACAGACGGTGGGCAGACGTTTACCTCGAACATCCAGATCAGCGCGGGCACGTCGAACTCGCACGACTCTGGGAACCACATCGACTACGGCGACTATACGGGGCTGTCGTTCTTCGGCGGGACCGCCCACCCGGCATGGTCCGACAACTCGAACAGTACGGGGAACAACCCGGACGGCACCTTGCACGAGCTGGACATCTACACAGCCGCGGTTGCGGCCCCTTAGCGCCAGTCTACCCTGGCCGTGTGCCGTAGTGCATGGCCAGGGGATCGTAGAAGGCGTTAAGTTTCTTCATTCATAGAGATACCAGGATTTGATGTGCCCTCTGCTTCCTGGTTGTCTATGGATCTATGAAGATCGTATACGAACTCTTCTTGCTGGGGCAAACTGTATATAGAAGCATTCATAAGCTTTGTTTGTAACAGTTGCATCACTTGTAATGGGTGGATTTGATGGAACCTGGATGCAACATTATTTTGATTACCTCTGGCCAGTATATCTGACGAGCTACTCCGGCAGGCATCTGGGCTACAAATCCAATCGCTTCAGGGTGAATATCGGAAGCATCGGTCAACTCACCATGCGATTGTTTTCCGTCAGAGGTAAACGACCAGAACTGTATTTTCCCCGTGGCGTCGCATCCAAAGAAGCACTGTTCCTCGTAGACTTTGTCTCCCATATGCCAGATTGCGCTCAATTTAATATACGACCCATTCACAACCCTCTGAAAATTGCGCACACAATAGACCTCCCCTTGCTGGGAATCGGCATGAGCATGCCATGTTCCTAACAATGGGGACAGGAAACCTAATTTTCCACGTCCCTTTTTCCAGGTTGGTTTTATGTTCATCCTGTCCTCCAATCAGCATGGAAACGCTAAGAGAGCCAGACACTGAATGCCCTCTTCTTTTTGATAGTCTTATTGTACATAAGCCTTTAGCTGATAGGAAGTTCTACATACAGTACTCCTTCTGACCAATCGGATGTGGAAGACAGACATGTTCCGTCCGGTCCGAAAACATACCCTCCCCCTGGAAAGTCTTCATCAAGAGTTCTTCCAGCTTGAGTTGCAACAGCTATAAAGATGCCATTATCCTGCGCATAGTGGCCCAACTTGTGGAGGCAATTGTTTTGCCACCATTGATATCCCGAGAGCCAATTTCGCGTCGCCTGCGACCCGTAGAGTCCGGGGGCGGCTGCTTCAAAAACGATCTGTGCTCCTAGTCTCGCCTCCCCCGCGAATATTTCTGGGGTATCAATATCAGCACAAATGGAGACCTCAAAGCGGACTTTGGGATGCTGAAACAATGCTGCGGTCGAGCCTGGTGCAAACCAATCTACTTCATCCTCAGCGATGGTTTGCTTTCGGTATGCGCCCAGTACTTTTCCTGCATGAGCGACGATTTGTGTGATGAACGGTTTCCCGTGGGGATTCCTTCCGATAAGGCCTGCAATGGCTGTGATGTGCATATCTATCGTCATGTTCACCAAACGCGCGACTTCTGGTCCGTCTAAATGCAGGACAGCCTCAGGATTGCTGAAAGGATTGGCATAGCCAGTAATGCTCATTTCTGGAAAACACATGATATCGACACCCTGGCTCGTGCCTGCTTGAAGATAGGCATGGGTGGACGCCAAATTCTCATCAATAGCGCCTTTTTCACAGTGCATTTGGACCAGGCCAAGCTTGATGATCTTCATAGCAATCTTCTCTCATTCCTGGAACTTATGGAGTGTCTTGTATTGACAAAGCAACTTACGTTCTATCTAAATTATACTTGTGTTGAGCTAAAATTGAAAATAATGTCTATCACAACAAAAGGAGTCTTCACATTTCGTGTCTGGTCATAATGTTCTCCCAGGTTGCCATATTCTTGACGTTTGTCCTGGTAACTGATATCATTCAACCATGGCAAGAATGGGTGCTTATAAATGAAATCATCTCTCACTTCACTGCAGAAGGAGTCGGTATATGTCCGCATCGAGTAATCCACTCAGGAGAAAGAATACGTATTTTATCGACCCTGAAAGTGGGGCAGAGATGGCCCGCTTGCTCGACCAGGACCGGCTTGTCACTAAAGGTATGGGAGGCCTCTTCTCAGGATTCTCTGATTCCGAGGTTTCGTCCATGCAGCGTATCCTGGATGTTGCCTGTGGTCCTGGCGGCTGGGCCCAGGAAGTGGCTTTTGCCTATCCTGAAAAGGAAGTAGTCGGCTTCGATATCAGTCAAGCTATGATCGAGTATGCTCGTCAACAGGCGCGCTTACAACAGTTGCATAACGCTACATTCCATATGATGAATGTGATGAATCCGCTCACTTTCGCCGATGAGAGCTTCGACCTGGTTAATGCCCGTTCCATAAGCTTCTTGCCTCCTACGGCCTGGCCTGGCTTGTTGCAAGAATGCCTGCGCCTCTTGCGGCCTGGCGGCTTCATCCGCCTGAGCGAGGGGGAGATACCTTTCACCAATAAGCTTGCATATGAAACATTATGGAAATGGCTCTCTCTGGCAATCCATAAAGCAGGGCAAGGCTTTTCTCCCAGCGGACATCTGTTAGGTGTTGTTCCCATGCTTGGCTATATTCTCCGCCAGGCAGGCTTTCAAGATCTCCGGCAAGTCCCTCATGTGCTCGATGCCTCGCTAGGAACAGAATCTTATGAGGGTGCCCGAAAGGATATGCTGGTCGCCTGCAAATTGTTTGAGCCTTTTGTGATCGGTATGGGAATCACGACGCCGGACGAGTATGACCGGGTTTATGAGCAGATGCAGCTAGAGATGATAGCGGACGACTTTCGCTCACTCGCTTTCATGCTCACCATCATCGGCATCAGGCCGTAACTGCTTGATAAGTGCTGTTTTGGCGAAATCCTGACGATGCATATTGAAAGGAAGAAGGTTATAATAGAGATATCATGTTTTAAAGAAGGAGTGTCTCATGGTGTACTCAAACCAGCGCTTCACTTACCTTTCTTTCTTCTCATGTATTGCTCTCCTCGTACAACGTCATCGTACCAGACATTTCAACGCCGCGAAGTTAACCCTCCTCGCGCTTTTTTTTCTCTCTACACTGGTTGGCACAATCGTGCCAGGCAGTTCATTAGTAGGGAAGCTGTTAGCGCTCTCCAGTCAACAGAGGGTCGTATTAAGCACCGGAATCGTATTAAGCACCGAAATCTTGCAAACACCGGCTGGTGCGGTGCTGGTACACATACTCAGCGTAGACCTCACCCAACCCGGCGTTCATCTAGGTATCGTACAGGCGCATAATAGACTCTTAAGCCCTGGCGAGACGATCAGTAAGATGGCGAATCGTACTGGGGCTTTGGCCGGTATCAATGGAGATTACTTCGAAGTTGGCGCAACAGGCAGGCCAATTGGTATGGAGGTAATCAACGGCCAGATGATGCAGAGTCCCTCGATGTACGCAGTTTTTGGCATCACTACTTACGATCGGTTCACGATCAACCACGAAACCTTCTATGCTACGATCACCGCTGGCCATGCTAGCTTCAAATTATATTCGATCAATCACCTTGTTGAACTCCGCGAGGGCAAGCTTGGATTGATTACACCCGCTCTAGGAGCGCCGATCAACGTCCGGGGCGATACGGTTGTCCTGCTTCATCGTGGTGTAAACTCTCCCAAAGAGCTTACCGTCCTTTCAATACAACGTGCAGGCACAGTGCTTCCCACGTTAGTGAACCGATATGCTCTTGTCGGGAGAGGCGCCGCCGGTGCCTGGTTGCGGACACACCTGCATAAAGGAGTTCACGTGAGCGTGAATGAGCGAATCTCCCCTGATAACAATCTGTTCCAGGCTCTTGGAGGCGGCCTTGTTCTTATTAAGAATGGAGCGCGTTACCTGGACCATTCTTTACCTATCCTGAGGAGCGCTTATAGCAGGAATCCGTTCACGGCTGTTGGCATAAGCAGGAATGGCAAGCATGCGCTCTTCGTTGTCTTCGATGGACGAAATTCTGGCCAGTTCAGGAGCAGAGGAGTAACCTCTAGCCAGGCGACATATTTTCTGTTGACGCATGGCGCTTACCAGGCAATGATGTTCGACGGCGGAGGATCATCAGAGATGGTAGCTCGTTTTTCGGGTCATCGCCGGGTCTCGGTCGTCAATTATCCATCAGCAGGTGGGGAGCGTCCCTTAGCCAATGGCCTGTTTGTCTATGCTTAAAGGTACGTTACTCTAACTACACATGCCTGCTGGCTTCACCTGCGGAGAATTGATGGCCTTGGGACTGCTCATGAGCACCTCTATACTCTCCTTGACCCTTTGCGAAGATTTTTAGGAAAAAAGTCCTGACCCCAGAATTTCCCTCCGTTTTAGACCATGTGAAGCATCCTAAGTAATAGAAGGGGTTACTTGACCCAGATTGAAACACGCCTGCAAAAAAATTATTGGCATAATTGTAAACGACTCATCTAAAAAATCGTAAAACTGGGGGGCAAACAATGTATAACGTCCAGGTGAAAGATTCCTTTCGTCTCCATAATTCCGCGAGAGCTAACAATCGCGCATGGTTACCTCTCGCAACGACTATCTTAATTATCTCCATCGCGCTTTCCGTAACTTCATCCGTTTGGAATAGCCTGTGGCATAGCTCTAACCAATCTGTACAAGCTGCTGCAACTTCCGTCCCAAGTATTAATGCGCCTTTTTTCCCAGATGCAGTTCCTTTTAACCGGACCGCGATCTTCTGGTTTGGAGCCGTTAGCTCCTCAACGATCTATACCGATGTGCGCCTTGGCTATAGCAACAGCGAACTTTATGTCGATTTGCGCATCATGGATCGCTATTTGTGGTATGATGTCAACAAGACAGCTCCTAATCTCAATAGTGGTGATAATGCCTCCCTTTATTTGAGCACCTCCAACACCACAAACACGCAGCTTGACGCACATGCCTACCAGTTTCAGACTGCCGTCAATGGCTATAAACAGTGGCCGACCTACCAACAAGCCTACACTGGGCAGGGCACTACCTGGACAGCAGCCAAAATTCCCTTTATGACGAACTACGGCTGGCGCGGGCATGGCTTCAATGGAGGAGGGGCAGAAGATGCTGGCTGGTCGATGACCTACCATATTCCTTTCTCCTCATTGAAAGTGTCCGCACCGGCACAGGGAACCGTGTGGAAGCTCGGGGTCCGCATCCATAACCGGGATAATGCAGCCAATACACGCATTCCAGACACCTGGTGGCCACAAGTCGCCGGGAGCACTAACCCTTCCAGTTGGGGTCTGTTACACTTTGGCGTGCCTGTGTATCAGGCTCCTAAGCCAGGCTCAACGATCGTGTATTCCGTACGCAACAAGCTGAACAACCAGGTCGTCACCGATGGCATGGTCGGGGGGGCACTGGGATGTGGAAGCTTCCTTGGGGACATAAACAATCGCTGGAAACTCTGGGGCAGCCAAAGTTATCCAGGAGCCATCCACGTCAATATCATGAATGAGGCCGATATCTCTGACTGGGACTGTTTCTCGAAGTTCTACGTCACCTTTCCCTTGAGTGCATTACCAAAGGGTAAAGCGATGGTCAATGCAAAGATCACGTTGTACGAGTATGCGAATGCAGGAGTGCAAGGTCAACCCAATCCCTCCTATATCCAGGTGGGTGTGATTAATCAGGGGTGGAACCCCGCTACACTATCCTGGAATAGCGCTCCTTTGCTACACGAAAATCTCAATAGTATCCTGGTTCCGACCAAGTCGAAGCCAGTGATCCCGTGGCCGGGATTAGCGATTACGTGGGATGTGAGCCGGGCAGTAGCCCAGGCGTATGCAGCAGGTCAGCCTCTATGGTTAGTGCTCTACGACACAGATAACCAGTATAATTCAGGCAAGTATTTCACGTCGTCTTCAGTAGGTGACTGGGATGCAACGGGCAGGCCCACCCTGAAAGTTACGCTTGGAGCCTAGAACACCAGTCGTGTATCGGAAATATACTGATTTCTGAAGAGTAAAAGCAAGATCGATTCCTGGGAAAAACGCTCTCCATCTGGTATACTTCGATCAAGATCTGTAAATTGCATTAGCTGACGAACCAGGAGATCCGTTTCATCTGGCCCCAGATGAAACGGATGCTGGATCGACGGCAGCGCGACATTGACAATAGAGAAATCCAGGACGCCCATCAACGCTGCTGTGGCAAGCAGCGCCAGAATCTGATTACTGCGCGCTGTGGACATGCTTTCCATGTGAAGCTCCTTTTCTCTCACCGGGGTTCTTGTTCCTGAACCCCGGAACGGTTCTCATTGCCACAGGATTTTTTTGGGGCCAACCTTGCCTGGCTGAGCCCCCGGTTCGTCCATACCCCAACTCCAGGAGACCACAGGGGTAATCGCGAGATAGCTCCCAGGGCCGAGGTGTCCCTGACGCTGGATGACCTCCGCGATGCCGTGGATTCTGATCCCACGGGGCTGCCAGGGACGAAGCGACTTGAGATCGTCGATAATGAGGGACACCTTGTGATGGCCTGCCACAATATTCTTGTATTTGCGCGTGGTCTGGAGCTGGTGACCGCCAATGTAGAAGCGCGCCCCATCGAACTCGAAGCCCACGGCATCAACAGTAGGCTGGCCATCGGTATCCACGGTGGCAATCCTGGCAAGGGGTTGCGCTCGCAGGAAAGCCAGTTCTTGCTCGGAAAACATGATACACCTCCTTTGTTGCTCTTCGACTATTATTCGACGGCCAGCGTCGTCAGCAGGCTCACCGTAATCAGAGCCGTCACCGCGTGCATCACGATAGCTTTCTCCTTTCAAACGCACCAAACTAGCACAATAATATTAGCCGGCTAAGCATATTGTCGAAAGAACAGCCACACTCTCAACCAGGAGAACGGGGCTACCAGTACAACAACGCGTCAGGAAAGGTTCGTCAACACCTGCAGCCACACTCTCAACCAGGAGAACGGGGCTACCAGTACAACAACGCGTCAGGAAAGGTTCGTCAACACCTGCATGAGTAAGCGATGGAAGAGCACCTGTTCAGTGAGTGACAAACCAGCCACAGTCTGTACCTCCAGTTGCTTCCACACTTCGAGGACAGGTTGCTCAAGTGCGCGTCCCCGTTCGGTCAGGTAGACGCGAGAGATCCGCGCATCCTCGGGATCCGGACTCCGTTCGATCAGCCCCGCGTGCTCCATACGCTGCAGCATTTTGGTCGCCGTTGGGGGTTCGACTCCCATGGAAGCAGCCAGCTGCGATTGTGGAATGCCCTCCTCGATCCAGAGCCTGAGCAAGAGCATTTCCTGACCGCTATGCAGGCCCAGTTTGTTCAAGGCTCCTTCAGCACGGGCACGATGCGCTTTATGCACCTGCAGCAACTGGAACCCAAGATAGTCTTGAATCTGTCTCACAAACCCCTCCTTTACTTAGCCGTCTAAATAATAACACAGGATGTTCTCCTTGTCAAGGGCTCGGAGAACGTGAGAAAAAATCAGCGGCCTGTGCTTCCCGTTGGTGTTCGTTCCACACTTCAAGGGACCGATTTGAGGCAAAGTGGCACGGTCATTTGGCAAAGTACAAACGGACGGGCCAAGCAACTCCACAGTGAGGTTTGTACTGTGACAGTTTTACTTAGTTGAAGCAGTGACGGGAAGAACGTTGGGGTGTACAAAAAAGAACATCTGTGCTATACTGCTTGAAGCACAGCGTTTCTTGAGTTTATAAGGAGAGTAGCATGAGAGCATTTCCGGCTGATGGGAGAACGATCAGCGCTTATCTGGCAGTTCCCGAACATGGCAGCGGACCAGGGGTGGTGGTCCTGCATGCGTGGTGGGGACTGACGGAGCCGTTTCGGCACGTCTGCGACCGGCTCGCGGAGGCGGGCTTCGTGGCGCTCGCCCCCGACCTCTACCGCGGCAAAACGACCGCGGCGGTCGAGGAAGCGCAAGCATTGGGCGCGGCGCTGGATCGGGAGGTGGAGCATTGGCGCGGCGACATCGCGGGAGCGGTGCAGTTCCTGCGCCAACACACGGCGACCCACCTGGCGGACGCTCGCGGCAAGCTCGCCCTCGTCGGCTTCTCACTGGGAGGCGCCTACGCGCTCGACATGTCCGTCAACCTGGCCGAGGAGATCACCGCAGTCGTGACCTTTTATGACTCCTACCCCGGACTGGACTATCGCAGAGCCTCGGCCGCCTACCTCTGCCACTTCGCGGAGGATGACCCCTTCGAGCCGGCTGAGTCGGTCGCACAGATGGAGCAGGCACTCCAGGCTGCGGGCAGGTCGGCTACCTTCTATACGTATCCAGGGACCACACATTGGTTCTTCGAGGAGAATCGCCCGGAGTATGACGCCCAGGCGGCTCGCATTGCCTGGGAGCGGACCATTGCGTTCTTGCACGAGCGGCTTGAGTAAGTGCGAGAGCGTGTCGGAGCGTCCATGCCTGATCCGTTGTCCACGATCGTGCATCAGTTCCTCGCCTATCGGGAGCGACGCGGTAAATCAGGTCAAACTTCGACCAATTTTGAGGCGAAACAGTTGTGAAATAGGACAGGGGACTTCCATGACCGCACAGCCTTTTAAGAGCATCGTCCTCGACCTCTTGCAGCAGAGCCATCTCGATGAAGAGGCTTTTTTGTACGAGCTGGACGAGACCGAACGGACTGCTATTGGAACAGCGGAACTTTGGTCTGCCAAAGATCACATGGCCCATCGGACGTTCTGGCATCAGGATCTCATCCTGAAGGTGACTGCCATCTTGCAGCATCAGGAGATCCCGCCGAGCGAAGAAAGCGATGACCAGATCAACGCAATGGTGTTTGAGGAGCACAAGCTTCACCCCTGGTCAGCTCTTCACGCGGAATCTGAGCAGGTCTATGCCGAACTCATCCAGTTGATTGAGCAACTGAGCGAAGACGATCTGACGGCCCCCAATCGCTTCCCCTCGATTACCGGGGAAAAGCCGTTGTATGCAGCCTTCATCGGCAGTTGCTACGAACACGACCAGGAGCATCTCGCGCAGTACTATTCCGACCGGCACGACCTCCCGCAGGCGATACAGATCCGTGAGAGGTGCGCCAACAGAGTCCTGCAGGCTGAGGTGCCGGAATGGGTGAAAGGCTGGTTCCTCTATAATCTGGCCTGCTTTTACGCGCACCAGAACCAGTTGGAGCAAGCTGCCGCTCGCTTACAGGAAGCGGTGGCATTCGCTCCTGGTCTCAAAGAGCGGTCACAGAGCGATCCTGACCTGGTGGCGTTATGCGATCACTCGGCTTGAAGACACCTGTCATCCCAAGACTCTGTGGGCCGTTTCTGTAAAATCGGTCGAAGTTTGGCCCAATTTACTACGACGCGCGTGAATCAGCTGGAGTGTCAAGCTGTCAATCATTCTTACACGTGGAGGTATACAGATGGATCCCTTGTGGAAGACCGCCCTCTGGCGGCAGTTCGGCGCCGCCATCGATATGCTTGAAAACGCCCTGGTGGCCTGCCCCACCCCACTGTGGAAAGAGCGCCTCTGGCGCGACCCCCCGCCACCGGAGTTCCCGCTGCAGTTCGCGGAGTTCTGGTATGTCACCTTTCATACGCTTGTCTGGCTCGACCTGTATCTCTCAGGCGTCCCGGAGGAGGAATTTGCTCCCCCTGCTCCCTTTGCCCAAGGGGAGCTAGATTCCGTAGAGGCGCTGCCCGAACGGCCCTATACGAAGGAGGAACTGCACGCCTATCTCGCGTCCACGCGCCAGAAGTGCCACACCACGCTGGTCGCGCTGACGGACGAGCAGGCGCGTCGGCCCGTTGAGTATCCCTGGTCAAAGGGGCAGCCAATCAGCTTTCTGGAGTTGCAACTCTACAATATGCGCCACGTGCAGGAACATGCGGCCCAGTTGAACTTGTTTCTCGGACAGAATGCCATTGATGGAGCCTCTGATTGGGTCAGCCGGGCGAAAGCTGATGAGGGCGGTGAGTAAGCGCTGATCACAAGTAGCACATTACCTCTTTGTGGGGCAAACACCATTCAGCATGTCAGAAGGAGAGGTCAATTGAGAAACGTACCCACAACCATGACCACGCAACCGAGGAGTGCCAGCCAGTACCCTGCTCCAAATTGTAGACCAAAGGCATAAAAGAAGCCCCCTACGAAACCCACCGGACCCTGAATGATCAGCCCTGTTATCGCGGCAATTCGTCTCCAGGTAACCATTCCCGGCGAGAGTTTCCGAAAAAAGCTGGCTGTACTCGTCACTAGAACGAAAAGCACAGACAGCAAGAGAAGGGCCAGGAACACAAGACCTACCGGAACTGCCGGAGCGCCGCTGTTCGCCACAGTCCATTCAGACGTTGGCGTATAACTACCGCCACCGCTTCCGAAGACCATCGGGAGGAAAAACACAGCGTAAATGACCAGAGCGCCTCCCAGCAGGCTTAGGATCGCGCCAATGCGGGTAGATGGTCGTTGCGCTTGCATAAAAAAGCTCTCTTTCTTGATTCGGAATTATAATTGCTCTCTTGAACGACCCATAGGAGAGGAATTCATCAGACTCCTGTGGTTTGGTTTTGTAAAAAGTATAAGCAAGGTCGGTTGGCAGGAATAGATGTCATGTGTCCCATTTTTGGGAGAAAAGACCCGGAATGAGTAGGGCTGTCGAAGCCTGCAAGATGCTTCATTAAATTGAAAAGCTTTGGGCAAAAATCCTGCATCTGGCAATGTGATGAAAATGTGACCCGAAATCGCTTGACAAAGAAAGAAGTGTAATGGTATACTTCTGTTTGTCTCCAGTAAGTAAATCGCGAAAGAAAACTGGAAGGCCGCCAGGTGTGTAGGAGAGCGTAACGTACGTAAGAGAACGCAAGGGCCGTAAACCGAATGCCTGGATGCAGCGCCATCGGGAGAATTAGTCCTTCACAACCCATGGAGCACGCTGAGGAGAGACCCAAGGGAGAAATGATCAATTTCCCTTGGGTCTCTTCATGTGATGGAGTAGATAAGCATCATAGAATGCGATTGAGGTCTTTAACTTTTCATAACTTCCTTCTTTTTCTCCCAGGTATGGATAGCCTGAGTGGAGACTCATTCACTTGCCCAGGATGCGTTGCGTCAAGATTGCCGCGGGCAAACATCACCTCAATATCAAGAATTGGGAAGCTTAAATGCATAGAGCTTATGGTCGCGTGAACCAAAGTAAACGACGCCGTTTAACACCGTTGGAGACGATTCGATCGCATCTCCTGTTATTGTATACCATAGAATATTACCATTGTAAGCGTCGATCGCGTAGAAATGACGGTTCCA
>WNFX01010794.1_pt1 | contig 11822 bp, 9 predicted proteins | sample 5400111 | NCBI WGS metagenome assembly WNFX01 (sample SAMN13153363, study PRJNA577476) | soil metagenome | isolation source: 40 cm soil or saprolite under grassland replicate 1 | place: USA:California | collected 2016-06-15
TAGCAGTACTCCGTTAGGTTGGTGCGGCTGATGGGTGCAGCCATGCCGTTGATCGTGGGAGTCTGCGCAGGCAGACGGGGCACGCGCCGGCCCAACAGGCGAGCAGCAACTGCAGCTCACGCACGACCTGGAAGGTCGTCAGACCGGCGCAGCCGCTTTTGGGTCCAGCCGCTGCAAGGTTACGAAGGCATGCGCGGCCGAGACCAAGGTCACGTGATGGTGCCAGCCCTGCCAGGAGCGGCCCTCGAAGTGGTCTAGCCCGAGCGCGTCCTTGAGCTCCCGGTAATCATGCTCGACTCGCCAGCGCAGCTTGGCGAGCCGGACCAGCTCCACCATCGAGGTGTCGGCAGGGAGGTTGGCCAGCCAGTACTTGACCGGCTCGGGCGCACCGCGGGGCCACTCGGCCAGCAGCCAGCGCAGTGGCAGTTCGCCGCCGTGGGCCGCCCGGCGTAGCGTGACCCCGGCCGGACGCACCCGCAGGGCGACAAACCGCGACACCAGCGGCTCGCCGTCGGCGCCCTGCCGCCAGGCGATCGTCGTCGCCGCCCGCTCGCCAACAGCCAGCGCCAGCGCGCGCAGCGACGAGCGTGGCCGGCGGTAGCGGGGCACCGGCGGGCGCCCCCGGCCCGCATACGCCATGGCCTCGGGCACCACATCCTGGGTGAAGGCGCTGATCGTGCCCGGCGCCTGGACCACGTAGTCCAGCCCGCGTCGCTCCAGGCCGAGCCGGAACTCGCTCACCTCGCCGTAGGCGGCGTCGGCCAGGATCACCGGGGGCATCAGGCCCCAGCCGTCGAGCTCGTCGAACATGTCCAAGGCAAGCTGCCACTTGGGGCGGTGCCGTTGGTGGTCGGGCACGTGGGCCTTGCGGCGCCGCTGGAGGTCGTCGTCCCACTCAGGGGGCAGGAACAGCCGCCAGTCGATCGGGCAGGACGCGGCGTCGGTGGCGGCGTGGATGGACACGCCGACCTGGCAGTTGGCGACCTTGCCCAGCGCCCCGCAGTACTGCGGCGCCACCCCGACCGAGTGGCGGCCGAACTTCGGGAAGGCGGTGTCGTCGATCACCCACGCCGCCGGCCCGATCGCCGCGGTCATGCGCTCGGCCAGCCGGTGGCGCACCGGCACCGGATCCCAGGGCGACTGGTTGACGAACTGTTGCAGCGCCTGTTCCAGGTCGCGCACGCCCTCGCCTTGGCCGTCGGCGTCCGCTGCGGCCAGGCGGGCGGCCATCGGCTCGATCGACTTGCGCTTGCCGTCCAGCAGCAGCCCACGCAGGTAGCTCTCCCCTCGGGCGCGCTGGTCTTTGCGTGGCATCGACGTGAACACGTCCTCGGCGAAGGCGACCAGCCGCTTGCGCATCCGGCGCAGCGTGATCTTGGGTGTTGTGCGCTTGCTCTTGAGTGTCTTCATCGTGCCGCCATTGGAGCAAGAGCAGCACCTTCACGCAACATCTAACGGAGTACTGCTAGGTGCACTGGCATGAATGTAACGACCTTCGAATCGCAGATTGCGATCGCGGCTCTCACGGGCGCGGTCGCCTTGCTCGGAGCACGGATCAACTCGACCTCGCAGCAGAAGCGGGAGCGGCAAGCAACGGAGACCGAGCGCCGGCATGTCTTCGAGCGGGAGACGCTTGTTGCCCTTCAAGATGCCTTGGACGAGCTGTACCGCATCGTCGAGGAGACTGTCGTGGTGCGGTTTCCTCGTGGAGGCGACGACGATCGTGTTGTCGAGCTACCGCACCCGCCGGAGCCTTTGGCGTACCGGACTGTCGAGGCCATTGTCGACAAGCTCCGCGGACGAGTGCTCGATGATGACCTCCGCGCGGGCATCGAGGCTGTGCGAAAGGCAGCCGGTATGGTCATGACCGCTAAGACGAAGGGGGCTGCCGATGATCGGGGAGAGGACCTGGTCAAGCTGTCCGAGTCGATCACCGATCGTGTTGGCGAACGAATCCGGTACTTGTTCAGGTCGTGAGTAGCTCACTCGCTCGCGGTCGGGTAGCGCTGCCTGTAATCGGCCCGAGGGGAGGGCTACCTCCCTCGCGATACTGGCAACGACGCTCGTCAGATCCATGGCCGGCGGTCAGGGCATCGAGGATGCCGTGTCCAGACAGAGCGCCCGGAGCGAAGCGAGGACGAACCGATCTTGACACCGTGCCGAAGATGTGCCGGCAGCTCGCCCCAGTCGTTGATAGCCAGTCGCTCACGGAACTGCCCAGCGACCTGGTGCTCGGGTGGCACCACTGGCCCGTCTCGGCCTATCAGTCAGAGATCGGGACGTGAGCCAAGGGTTAGAATCCAGCCATGTCGTTTACAATCACAACTATTGGACACATACACATTCAGGTTGCTGGTCCCTGGCCCAGCGTCGCGATCGCGTTCGTGGCGCTCGTATTCGCTGTAGGCTCGTTCTGGTGGCTCAATGCTCGCCAAGGAAAGCTCAAGTCCTTCGAGCCTCACACGTTCGCCGCATGCGTGACACCGAATACTCTTAGGTTGCGTTTCCCGTCGGTGCTTTACAACACCGGGGCAAAGCCCATCGTCGTGCAGGACATGCGGCTTAGCCTTCGCAGTGAATCACGCTGGAATGTCCCTTTGCCCTGGACAACGACACGCTCTCAGCTCATGCCCGCATCTGACGATGGACACGCCTTTCCGGCGGTATTCTCCGTTCCCGGTCGAACCGCCCAACAGATGTTCACTGAGTTCGGAGGATCGTTCCCGTACGTTCTGCCTTTGGCGCGTGACTACTTAAAAGAGCTTCGCTCATTCCGGTGACACGAACAGGGCTGGGTCGACCCACCGCAACATCCAGCCCGGCTCACTCAGCCCAATATGTGACTGCCGACCTCTCCGGCATCGTTACGGCGCGTCCCGGCCGCATCTGATTCATCCGGGGCTCCCGACAGCCCGCTCGACCTCCACGCGTTTGGCGGTGTCAACGGAGGTGGAGCTGCGGCGCCCGACGCGTGCCGAGATCGTGCTGAGATGGCGACCATGCTGATGCCTACGGTCGGGTTGGGGAGACCAGGGTGGGCAGGACTTGCGTGCTCGTCCAGCTCACCGATCGGACCCTGACGCGCGTCACTTCGCTCCGATGTCGGAATCCAGCAGGCGTATGGCCTCGTCGGCCGCTTCATCGAGCGTTCTGGCCTCTCCTGCCGCCCATGCGCGGGCGTAGGCGGCGTCGCCGACTCGCCGGCGGATGGCGGCGAGCGCGGTCGCGATCCGTTCGGCCTCGGTGCCGTAGGACTTGCCGGGAGCCTGCAGCTGCAGGGTCGCGGCCAGGGTGAGGGCGGCCTCGTCCCGGCCGGTGCGGGCCAGCAGGACAACGAGGTTGCGCAGCGTGGTGACGATGAGCCCGCGGTTGCCGCTGCTGCGCCAATGCTGGACGGCGTCCCGGAACAGGGCGAGCGCCTGGTCGGGCGGGCCGTGCCGGCTGCGGAGCGCGACCGCGGCGGTGAGCGCGGTGCCGGCCACGAACCGGTTGCCGACCTCCTGCGCGCGTTGGCGTGCCTCCTCCAGCGCGGCCGCGGCGGCGGCGGGGTCGAGGTCGACCAGCGCCTCCCCCTCGGCGAACCGCGCCATGGCGATGGCGGTGGGGTTGGCCGAGGCGCGGGCGGCCACCACCGCCTGGCTGGCGATGGTGCAGGCGGCCTGGTCGTCGCCGCCGTAGGACAGGACCAGCGCCTGGTTGGCGGTAGCGATGGCGAGCCCGGCCAGGTCGCCGGGGGCGGCGAGCGCGGCCACGCCACGGTAGGCCTCCAGCGCAGCCTCCAGGTCCCCGCTGAGCAGCGCGGTGTCGCCGAGCGCCTCCAGCGGGGCGGCCGCGGCCGGGGCCGCCGGGCCGCCGGCGACTGCCACGCCACGGCGGGCGAGCTCGCGGGCCTGGTCCAGGCGGCCGTCGACCCAGGCGGCGTGCGCGGCCGCGGCGTGGGCAGCGGCAAGGCGAGGATGGGCGGGCACCGCCGTGGCCGCCCACGCCCCCCAAGCGAGGATGTCGGGCCGGACCCCCCAGTACCCGTAGCGCGTGAGGGCCGCAGCCAGCCGGACCGCGACGTCGACCTCGCCGGCGTCCCGTGCCCAGGCCCAAGCGGCCCGCAGGTCGTCCAGCCAGGTCTCGACCCGGCGGGCCCAGGCCGGCTCATCGGGGCCGTACAGGCCCGCCTCGGCCCGCTCGGCCAGGTCCACCATGAAGGCGGCGTGGCGGCGTCGGAACCGGTCGGCCTCGGCGGCCGGCAGCCGGGCGGCGGCGTAGGCCCGCAGGGTCTCCAGCATCCGGTAGCGGCCGACGCCGGTGTGGCCCGGGCGGGTGAGCATGGACCGATCGGCCAGCCCGGCCACCAGATCGGCGACGCGGCCGGCGGGCAGGTCCTCGTCGGCCACCACCTGTTCGGCCGCGTCGATGTCGAACGCCGCGGCGAACACCGACAGGCGCAGGAACAGCCGCTGCTGCTCTAGCGTGAGCAGGTCGAAGGACCAGTCGACGACCCCGCGGAGGGTGTGGTGGCGCGCGTCGCCGCCGCGGTGGGTCGCCCGGAGCAGCTCGAACCGCGCATCCAGCCGGTCGGCGAGGTCGTCGACGGTCAGCGTGCCGATCCGCGCGGCGGCCAGCTCGATCGCCAGCGGGAGGCCGTCGAGGGCGCGGCAGACGTCGCCAACCCGCTGGATGACCTCCGGGCTGGGCGCGAAGTCGGGGTCGGCGGCGCGGGCCCGGTCGCAGAACAGCCGGACCGACGGGGTGCCCACCTCCTGGGCATCTGGCTCGGGCACCTCGAGCGGTCGGACGACCAGGACCTGCTCGCCGTCCACGCCGAGCCGCTCGCGGCTGGTCGCGAGCAAACGGAGCTGGGAGGGGACCGCGAGCAGTTCCTGGGCGATCCCGGCGACGGCGGCGAGCAGGTGCTCGCAGTTGTCGACGACCAGCAGCCCGCGAGCGCCCCGCGCCCACGCGTGGAGGCTGTCCAGCAGCGGGGTGCCCGGCTGGACGTCCAGGTCGAGCGCGTCGGCGACCGCATGCGGAATGGCGTCGGGGTCGCGCAGTGGGGCCAGATCCACCCACCAGACGGGTCCCGCGGCCGCGGCCTGGTGGGCCAGGCGGGTCTTGCCGACCCCGCCCGGGCCGACCAGCGTGACCAGCCGCCCGCAAGCGAGGGTCTCGCGGACGAGCGTGAGCTCTTGTTTCCGGCCGACGAAGGAGGTCGCTCGGGCGGGAGGCACCCGACGCTCCCGCCTGGCCGGGCGGGGCTGGACGGGTTCGATCTCCGCGCGCAGCACCTGCTGCTCCAGGCGCCGCAGCTTGGGCGAGGGGTCAAGGCCGAGCTCGGCGCGGAGCCGGTCGCGGTAGCGGGCGTAGACGGCCAGCGCGTGTCTCGCCTGGCCGGCCTGGGCGAGGGCGGTAACCAACAGCTCCACGGCTCGCTCCCGCCACGGCTCCTCGGCCACGATGGCCTCCAGCGCGGCCGTGGCCTCGGCCAGGCGGCCCAGGCGGCCCAGCAGGGTCGCGCAATCTTCCCGGGCGGCAAGCCGGAGTTCCTGGAGGCGCAGCGCCTCCCCCCGCGCGAACGTCTCGGCGAACTCGCCATAGGCCGGGCCACGCCACAACGCCAGCGCCTCCTCCACCAGCGCTAGCGCGGTCGCCGGCGACTGCGCCTCGCGTGCCCGGACCAGCAGCACGGTGAACCGCTCCAGGTCCACCGCGTCCCCCGGAACCTCCAGTGCGTAGCCAGGTGCCCGCGTGACGACGACGCCCGCGGCCGGGCCGAGCGCGTGGCGCAGCCGGGCGGCATAGGTCTGCAGGGCGTTGCGGGCCTCATCGGGTGGCTGCTCGCCGAACACGTCATCGATGAGCCGATTGAACGCGACGACGGTGCCGCGGCGGAGCAGGAGCGCCGTCAGCAGGGCCCGCTGGCGCGCCCCTGGCACCGCGACGGGCCGACCGGCCACCCGGACCTCCAGCGGCCCCAGGACGCCGAACTCCACCTCGCCTTGCAGCCTGCTCACCCCCCTACATTGCACCGCTACGCCCACCGGTGCCGCCAGCGGTCACGGCCGGGCTCGTCGCCACGGCCGTGGTGGCTTCGGATCACCGTGCGCGAGGTCGCGTACAGCCGGCGTACGCCAGTCGTACTCGGCCTGTACGCGCCCGGGACCAGGCTGACTGCAGCCGCCGGCTCGCAGTGGGTCGCGGCAGCGGCAGAGGAGGGCCCATGACCGCTCACACCGAGCTCGACGCGCGCGAGACGCTCGCCGAGCGGCTGATCGACGACGTGACCGGCGCGTTGGAGACGCTCGGCGTCTACCTGGGCCTGGAGCTCGGGCTCTACCAGGCGCTCGCCGACCTCGGGACGGCGACCCAGGCCGAGCTCGCTGCCACCGCCGGCATCGCCCCTCGCTACGCCCGCGAGTGGCTGGAGCAGCAGGCGGTCGCCGGCTACCTGGCCTGCGACGACCCCGGGCGCCCCGCCGAGCAACGCCGCTACCGGCTGCCCGCCGGGCACGCCGAGGTGTTCCTGGACGCCGACAGCCCCTACCACGCCGCGCCGGTCGCGGGCATGCTCGCCAGTGTCGCCAGGGTGCTGCCGCAGCTGCTGCAGGCCTACCGCACCGGCGACGGCGTCCCCTATGCCGCCTACGGGCAGCAGATGCGGCGCGGCATCGCCGCGGTCAACCGGCCGATGTTCCTGCACGAGCTGGCCAGCAGCTGGCTGCCCGCCGTGCCCGACCTCGACCGGCGGCTGCGGTCGGCCCCGCCGGCCCGAGTGCTCGACCTCGGTTGCGGCCTCGGCGCGTCGTCGGTCGCGCTGGCCCGCGCCTACCCACGCGCCCAGGTCCTGGGCGTCGACCTGGACGAGGCGTCGGTCGCCGAAGCTCGCGCCCAGGCGGCCGAGGAGGGCGTCGCCGACCGCGTCACGTTCGTGGTCGGCGACGCCGCACAGGTCGCCGCCGAGGGCCCGTTCGAGCTCGTCACCGTGTTCGAGGCGCTCCACGACATGGGCGACCCCGTCGGGGCGCTGCGGGCGGCCCGCGCGCTGCTCGCTCCCGGCGGCAGCGTCCTGGTCGCCGATGAACGCGTGGCCGACGCCTTCACCACCTCCGGCGACCCGCTGGAGCGGTTCATGTACGGCTGGAGCATCCTGCACTGCCTGCCCGCCACCCTCGCCGAGCGTCCCGTGGAGGCCACCGGCACGGTCCTGCGTGCCCCCACGGTCGCACGCTGGGCTGCCGCGGCCGGCTTCAGCGGGTTCGAGGTCCTGCCCATCGACAACCCCTTCTGGCGCTTCTACCGGATGCGCCGCTGAGCACGGCTTCCTGACCGGTTCTTCGGCAGCAGCCGATGCCGGCTGACCGTCCATGAGAGAAGGTCCTGAATGCGCCACGGTCTTGTTGCCGCGCAGCTGCTGCGGCAAGCGCGAGCCGCCAGCGTTCCCACCGAGGCCCGCGGGCGGCCGGCGCGGGACGCCGTCGCGGCCGGCCGGGTCCGGCTTCTGCTGGCTTGGAGCATCGCCACGCTGGCCGTAGCAGCCCTGGCCGTGGTGCTGGCCGAAGTGTGGTGACGGAGGTAGACCGAATCGCTTTGATCCCCGAATCAGGGGAGTGCCGATGGTATCGGATGGTGCCGACCTGCAAGAACAAGCTTGATGGTCGGGACGGCCGGATTTGAACCGGCGACCCCCGTTCCCAGAGCAGCCCGCGATTGGCGCGTGTGGACCAGGGAAAACGCAGGTCGACGGCGAGCGGCACCATCAAGAGTATTGCGTTAGCGGGTGGTCGATAGGGCGGTCGTGTCGTAACGTTTGCGCCCTATGGCGAGCGGCGCGAGCGGGTTGCGGGACCGGTGGGGCTATCCACGGGTTGGCGGTATGGGTCGGCTGTACCAGCAGCTGGGACGGCTGGAACGCGAGAACGCCGCCCTCCGCGAGCAGGTCGACCGGCTGCAGAACGCCAACCAGCACCTCCAGGCCCGTGTGCGGAAGCTGACCGGCCAGGTCGAGGCGCTGCGGCGGTCGGCCAAGCGCCAAGCGGCGCCGTTCTCCAAAAACACGCCTGCGCCCCATCCCAAGCGGCCGGGACGCAAGCCCGGTGCGGCCTACGGGCGGCGCGCCTGCCGGCCGGTCCCCCAGCGGGTGGACCGGGTGGTCGCTGTCGGGTTGCCCGCGGTCTGTCCGCATTGCGGCGACGAGCTTGCCCTGGAGCGGGTGGCCTGCCAGTACCAGGAGGACCTGCCGCCGCCACGGTCGAGCGTGATCACCCGCTACCAGGTGCAGATCGGCCGCTGCCGGGGCTGCCGACGGCGAATCCAGCCGCGTCATCCCGAGCAGACCTCCGATGCGCTGGGCGCAGCCGGGGTGCAGGTCGGCCCGCGGGCGGTCGCGCTGGCTGCCTGGGCGTCCAAAGGGCTGGGCCTGCCGGCCGCCAAGGTCGCCCGCCTGCTGGGCCAGCTCGGCCTGAAGGTCACCCCAGGTGGGGTGGTGCAGGCGCTGCATCGGGCGGCCCGACGGGCCGCACCGACCTATCAGGCGCTGGTGGACGGCATCCAGGCCAGCCCGGTCGTCGCCCCCGACGAGACCGGCTGGCGGGTGGCGGGGCGTCGGGTGTGGCTGTGGGCGTTCGCCGGCCAGGGCGTGGTCGTCTACCGCATCGCCGCCGGCCGTGGCTTCAAGGATGCCGCGGTGGTGCTCGGCGAGGGGTATGCGGGGGTACTGGAACGCGATGGGTGGGCGCCGTATCGGCAGTTCACCACCGCCGCCCATCAAAGCTGCCTGGCGCACCTGCTGCGCCGCTGCCGTGAGCTGCTGGATGACGCCGAGCGCGGCCAGGCCAAGACTCCGCATGCGGTCCGCCGCGTCCTCCAGGCTGCCCTGGCGGTACGGGCGGCACGCAACGCTGGCGAGCTAGACGCCGCCCAGGCCGCGGCCGAGGCCGAGCGGCTGGGCGCCGCGGTCGACCGGCTGCTGGCCGGCCGGACCATCTATCCACCCAACCGGCGGCTGCTGGACCATCTTGGCCGCGAGCGCGACGCACTGTTCACCTTCCTCGGCCGCGACGACGTGCAGGCCACCAACTGGCGCGCCGAGCACGCCATCCGCCCGGCGGTCGTGTGCCGCAAGGCCTGGGGCGGCAACCGCACCTGGACCGGCGCGGAGACCTGGCAGGTGCTGGTCAGCCTGCTGGCCACCGCCCACCTGCAACGACGCGACCCGGTCGCGCTGCTGGTGCCGCTGCTGTGCGCGCCCGGCCCGGTCCTGGCCGACCTGGTCATCCCCGCCGCGGTCAGAGGCCCGTGAGCCCCACCCGGCGCACCCAGCCGAGGGTGCGCTACCGCGTGACCGTCACCGAGCTGGTCGGCGACACCGCCATCGTGGTCATGGACGCCACCGGGGCTGGGTTCCACGCCGCCGTCGGCGACCTGGAGCATGCCCGCCTCCGCGCCGAGCACGGCATCGGCGGGCCACCCCCCCCAACGCGCTGCCGACCCAGCACGCGCCGCCTTGCCGACCGCGGTCGATCAGCCCGCCAGTGTGGTCTTCTCTGTGGCTGGCGCGCATCCTGTCGACGCCGTGGCGCGTTTCCTAGAGGGGATGGCGCTAGTGGAGGCCCGATGACCGACGAACAACTGCAGTTCCGCGAGTTCTTTATCCGGGAGTACGAGCGCTTGTGCCGTCTTGGGCTGCTGCTGACCGGCGACGCCCACTTGGGCGAGGAGTTGGCCCAAGACGCACTCGTGCGGACGTTTTGGGCGTGGCCTCGCGTGCGCCGCATGGAGCAACCCAGCGCCTATGCGCGCCAGATCCTGGTCAACCGGCGCCGTTCGCTGCTTCGCCGCCGCCTGGTCGAAGCCACCCACGCCTGGCGGCTGCGACGTGAGGAGGTCGACCGGCCGAACCTGGGCGAGGAGGCGATGGTGCTGTGGGCAGCGGTCCGCAAGCTGCCCGAGCGCCAGCGCATGGTCCTCGTCCTGCGCTACCACGAAGACCTCTCCGAAGCCGAGGTCGCCCGCCTGCTCCACCTGTCAGTCGGCGCGGTCAAGGCGCTCACCCACCGAGGGATCAGCCGCCTCCGCGTCGACCTCGGGCGGGCGGCGGACGAGCAGGCATCGATCCCACGAAGGGAGGGGCCATGAGCGTTGAAGACCAGCTCAAGGCGACGCTGGAGCGGGTCGCGGCCGGCCACGCGGCGACCGCGGACGCCTACGCCCGGTTCGTCCACCGCCGCGCCCGCCGCGCGGTCGTGGCGACGCTCGGCGCCGGCCTTGCCCTAGGCCTGCTGCTTGCCGTCGTGGTGGTCGTGCTCCGCCAACCCGCAGGGCAGGGCCCTGCAGCCCTGCCCGCCGCGCCCAACCCAGCCCTGGTCCAGACCGCCATCCAGGCCAGGGACAGGCTGGGCGACCCGAACGTCTCTAGCGTCGCAATCTACGCGACGACCGTCCGGGCGTATCACCAAGCCAGCGCCCAAGCCCCACCGCCAGGACCCGACCAGGACGTCTACGTCCTGGTGCTGCGCGGCCACTTCACCTGCGCCGGCTGCTCGCGTCCTCCCGGCGCGCCCCCACCGACCGGGACGATCGCGGCGATCGTGCTGGACCGTCGCAGCCTGGACCAACTCGAGTTCGGCCTCAGCGACCGACTGGACGTGGGTCCCCTCGGCCCGGCCGATGCGATTCCGCTGTCGTGACGCCGCGCAGGTCCTCAGCTCCAGTGGCATGACCGCCGCCACCTCGCCGAGTACGACGACGGCGTCGCCTGTGTCGGTCAGTGGTGAGGCCCAGCCGATCACCCGCCCCGTCGGGGTCGATCAGACCATGAGCAGGTCGCCTGCGGGCAACGCTGCCGTCGGCGACCGGGAGCATGCCCGCCTCCGCGCCGAGCACGGCATCGGCGGGCCACCCCCCATCTGTTGGAGCACCTCGCCCAGCTCATCTCATCGCTGACCACCCGACCGGCCCCAATCACCCGACCCGCTAACGCAATACCATCAAGATTAACCAGACGTTCGCGCGTCCAGCGACATGATCACCCTCACCACAAGGACAGCCGGGAGTGTCGAAGGAACGAGTAGGCCAGGTGATGGGTGTGGCGGATCCGCTGGACGCCACGCTCGGCCGCCGCAATGACGTCGTGGAGGGTGCCGCCGGCCAGGTTGGCCAGCTCCACCCCCTTGAGGTTGGCAGTGAAGATGACGCCTGGCTCGTCCGGTGAGAATGGGCCTGGGTTCGGCCACCCAGCGGGCGATCGCGGCCTCGTCGCGCTCGGTGGCGCGGCGGGCAGGGCGCTGCAGGCGGTAGTGCAGCCGGTGGCGCAGCAGCTTCCACACGTGCCCGGGATGGTGGGCAATCCCCGTGAGCTGCTCGATCACGGTGGTGATGCGGTCAAGGGTCCAGTGGTCGGTGTCGAAGCCGTGCGCGCGGGCACCCTGCCGCAGCGCCTGGTCGATGGCGGCGAGCTGGGCGTCGGATAGGCGCGGGGTGGGTCCGGTGGGGCCGGCGCTGCGCAGCGCCCGCAGCCCACCCTGGCGCCATTGGGCGTGCCAGCGGCTGACATTCTGCCGGGCCACCCCCAACTGGCGGGCGACCTGGGCTTGGGAATGGCCGGCGGCAAACAGCGCCCCGGCCTGCATGCGGACGCCTTCGAACGCCTGGCGGTCGCGCGGACCGCGGGCGTTGCGTCGGTAGGCGGTTGGTCTCATACCGCCATGCTGCCAGCAAAGCCCCGATCATGTCATCGGAACCAGCGAACTTCTTTAGAGGGTGTCTGAAAAGCGGGTAGGCTGGGGGCTGTATCGCGTCCGTGTGCTGCAAGGAGCGTCAAGGTGCCTGCCCCG
>WNFX01006468.1_pt1 | contig 11821 bp, 10 predicted proteins | sample 5400111 | NCBI WGS metagenome assembly WNFX01 (sample SAMN13153363, study PRJNA577476) | soil metagenome | isolation source: 40 cm soil or saprolite under grassland replicate 1 | place: USA:California | collected 2016-06-15
AGCCGAACAGCATGGAAGCGGCGGTCCTTGCGGTGGCCAGAGCGAGAACTGCCCCGACTGCAAGGCCAATCAAGAGCAGAATGCCAGTCTCCTGCAAAACCAATCGAATGATTCTTTTCTGCCCGGCGCCTAGCGCCATGCGAATTCCAATCTCCTTGCGCCGCCGCTCCACCAGATAAGAAATCACGCCGTAGAGTCCGATGGCCGCAAGCAAGACGGCAAGCAATACGTTGGAGTGGAGTTTGTCTCCCCCGAAACGAACTTCTGGCACATGCAGTTCCCGATTCCGGGAACAAAGCCGATGCGCCGGATGATGCCCACGAAAGTCTCCGCGTAGAGCAGGGAGCGGCATTGCTCCTCCTCGTTCAAGATAGACACCCTTTCCGGCCGGGCCGGAATCCTCGGTTTTCGGGTGCGTACCCCCCTGTGTTTTTGTAAATGTTGCATCTAAAGGACTTAGAGAGGGTCAGAGTTTCCTCGCGGTAGCCCGCAGCCCTTAAGCAAAGGCCGCGGCACCTGGGCCGTCACGCCGCAGAATGGCACCGGTGGCTGAAGCGATTAGGGGCGTACGCGTGGGCCTATTCATTTCTCAACGCTACCATCGGATCGAGGCGGGCGGCGCGCCGGGCCGGCAGGAAACTCGCCAAGGCCGCCACTAAAGTCAAAACCAGCACGGCCAGAAGGTAGGTAAGAACATCGGTAGGCTTCAAGCCGAACAGCATGGAAGCGGCGGTCCTTGCGGTGGCCAGAGCGAGAACTGCCCCGACTGCAAGGCCAATCAAGAGCAGAATGCCAGTCTCCTGCAAAACCAATCGAATGATTCTTTTCTGCCCGGCGCCTAGCGCCATGCTCCACCAGATAAGAAATCACGCCGTAGAGTCCGATGGCCGCAAGCAAGACGGCAAGCGCTCCAAAAAATCCGGAGAGGGCAGCCATCAGGCGCTCGCGCAGGAGTCCATCCTGAATCATTTTGTGAAACGGGAAGAAAGTGATGTCGAGATCGGGATGGACCTGATTCGACGTGCTTTTCACGGCGGACAACAAGCTTGCCAGGGGCGCATTCGAACGGATCAGAATTTGCGCGTCGGTGTCCGAATGATCGTACTGTGCCATGCTGATATATACGATGGACTGAGGTTCTTCCCGCAGCTCATAGTATTTGGAATCCTTCGCCAACCCGATGATTTCGTAGGGCGGGGAAATGGTCCGCAAACGGCCAATCCGGAAGGTCATTCCAACGGGATTGCTTCCCTTTGCGAACTTGCGCGCGAACGCCTCATTGACGATAGCGACGAATGGCGAGCCGGCAACATCGTGCTCATCAATATCACGTCCCGCGAGTAGAGGAGTTTGCAAAGTTCGGAAGAAGCCCGGGCTGATGCGGTTAAAGGATGCGGATGGTTGTTCGCCGTTGGGCGAACCGGAGCTTCCCATCAAGATATCGTGGTTCTCACCGTTGCCGCTTAACGGCACGATCTCCGCAATCGCTGCGGAATCCACTCTCGGAATCGCGCGAACCTGGTTCAGAAGTTCCGCAGAGAACGCCAGGCGGCGTTTATTCGATAGATTCAGACTCGTGAAATCAATGTCCGTCACGAGAATGCCATCCTGCCGGAAGCCGGCATTCACGGTGGTTAGGTTATTAAAGCTGCGGGCAAACAAAAGTGCGCCGACCAAGAGGGTGAGTGACAGCGCGATCTGCGAGACCACCAGAATACGCCGCAACCCGAATCGCGAACGGCCCTCGGTTACGCCGCGGCCGCTCCCTTTCAATACCACGCCCGGCGCCACGCTTGTGGCGCGCAATGCCGGCGCAAGTCCGAAGAGAATGCAGGTCGCACCGGCGAGAGCAGCCGTAAAGCCGAGAACGCGCCAGTCGGTGCCTAGCTCCACAAACAATGGGTCGTTCTGAGTGCTTAAGGAAGCGATCAGAATCTGGCTCAGGCTATGCGCCAGCGCCGCCCCCAGCAGCGCACCGATCCCCGCGATCAGGCAACTCTCCGCGAGCAATTGGCGAATTAACCTTCCGCGGCTCGCTCCGACGGCCATGCGCATACTCATCTCTCTTTCCCGCGCGCTGGCGCGTGCCAGCATAAGGTTCGCCAGATTCGCAGAAGCGATTAATAGTACGAGTGCCGCGAGAGCGAGCAGAAACCACAGGGGGTTTTCGAACTTGCCGCGCAATTCCGACGAACCTGAATCGCCCGGAAACGCTCCTAGCTTGTAGCCAAGGTAGTGTTTGGCTTGCTCCGCATTGAACATGGGCGGCACAGTCGCTTCGAAAAGTGCGGGCGAGATGGCGCGCAGTTGAGCTGCCGCGCGATCCAGGGTCCATCCGGGTTTCAACCGGCCCATCGCGGTAAGCCACCAGCCATCGGCTTGGTGGAGTTGGCTATCTTCGCCGACGATGATCGGTTCGGCGCACAGCGGCACCGCAACATCGAAGTAGCGGCCGACCTCCACACCGTAAAAGTCAGCTGGCGTGACGCCAATGATTTCAAAGGGATGCCGGTTGATCGTCAGCGTTCGGCCAATCACCGAGTTCTCGCCGGCATATTCGTGCTTCCAGAACGAATAGCTGATGACCGCCCCGGAAGAATTACAATTCGGACGGTCGTCCGCAGGTGTCGGCAAGCGCCCGAGCGAGGGTTCAAGGCCCAGCGTCTCGAAAAACTCGCCGCTCACCCACATCCCCTGGACGTTGTGAACTTCACCGCCCGGCGAAATGTTGAAGAGATTTGGACCCCAGGCAAAAACGCTCGAGAACCCCTGTTGCTGCGCGCGGATTTGCTCCCACTGGGCATAGGTCAGCTCGGGATAGCGTGTGGAGAAGTTGCCGCTTGCTCCATTGCGGTGATCGATGGTGATCCTGGCCATCTGCTCCGGGTGCTTCACAGGCAGCGTGCGAAGCCGCACGGCGTCGAGCAATTGAAAGATTGCTGTGTTGGCGCCGATTCCAAGGGCCAGCGAGAGAATCGCGGCGGCCGCAAAAGCGGGATTGAAACGCAACAACCGGACCGCGAACCTCAAGTCCTGCCAGAGCGTTTCTACGAACGTCTCCCAACCTACCGCGCGGATCTGTTCTTTGACTTTTTCCGCGCCGCCCATGTCCATGCGCGCGGCGCGGACGGCGTCTTCGCGGGTCATCCTGCGGCGCATTTTCTCAAGCACGGCGGCGTCGAGATACGCCCGCAGTTCCTCGTCCATTTCACGCTCGGCTTGTTGTTTGCGAAGGAGTGCCCGCAAACCGCCAGCAAGATTTCGCAAAAGTGACATCGCCGGCCTCCTACGATTCCGCTTCGAGAATTCGCGCAATGGCGGCGGCTTGCCTGGCCCATTCGCGGGTTTCACCCTTGAGCTGTTTGCGCCCCAGCGTCGTCAGCGCATAGTACTTCGCGCGCCGGTTGTTCTCCGTCTCGCGCCATTCGCTTTTCAACCAGCCAGCCCGCTCCAATCGTCGGAACGCCGGAAAAAGCGAGCCCGGGTTCACCTGGAAGACGCCCTTGCTGATCTGCTCGATGCGCATGGCGATCCCGTAGCCGTGCATGGCTTCCAGGTCCAGTGTTTTCAGAATGAGCATGTCCAGGGTGCCCTGGACCAGGCCGCTCGGTTTGTCGGTCATGAATCGTCTTCCTCTCGACTGTTGAGAGGAAGATGGCATTGTTACCCTAGATTGTCAAGAGGAGTGACTGAGGCGGGTCAGGCACGGCGCGACTCCATGCGTTCCGCGGTAGGATTTGCCCATGACGGATGGAGCAAAAAGGATCGGGCTGATTTCGGATACCCACGGCTTGTTGCGCAAGGAAGCCGTGGAAGCTCTTCGCGGCTCGGAGATGATCATCCATGCTGGGGACGTGGGGAAACCGGAGATATTGGAAGAGTTGAAGAAGATCGCGCCGGTTGTGGCCGTACGGGGAAACGTAGATACGGCAGAATGGGCTGTCGCGTTGCCGGAGACGGCCGTGGCGGAAGCAGGCTCGGTCCTGATCTACGTCCTGCACGATGTGAAGGCGTTGGACTTGAATCCGACGGCGGTCGGTTTTCACATCGTCGTAAGCGGGCATACCCACAAACCCGTAAAGACAGACCGCGAGGGCGTGCTGTACATCAACCCGGGAAGCGCCGGGCCCCGCCGGTTTCAACTGCCGGTGACTGTGGCGCGTCTGAACTTAGGACGGATCCCCTATGAGGTGGAGTTCGTGGACCTTGAAGGATGGGCGTAATACGATACGGCTTCGCCGCCTGAAGAAGCAAGCCACGACCCTGCGATCCTGACGAGCGTTGTCCCTCGGTACGTTATTCCATGACACTCAATGTGCGGCAGAGGCCCAGGCGAGGCCGTCGACCCCCGGGGTGAGATCGATGGGCGGTTGCATTTCCCAAGTACTGAGGTCAATCACGGCGATCTTCCCGGCACCGGTGCCGCTGATGTAGGCAATTTTCCCGCCCGGTCGAACGAGGACTTCTGATGATCCTTTCGGGATTTCCAAGGACTGCACCATCTTCAGTGTCTGCAAATCAACGACAAAAAGCCGGCTGGCAACCATGCTGACCACCAACAGCCAGCGCCCATCGGGTGTTGCCTCCGAAGCATACGCGGGATTGGGCAACTCGATCCAGTTCGTGATTTTATTCGTGGCCGTGTCGATGACGGCAATGCGGGGAGCATCCTGATCGTGAGTGAAGACGCGGAGGCCGTCCGCTGAAATGGAAATGCGCTGGACGGTTTTGGCCACGGGAATCGTTGTGATGAGGCTGCGTTTCGCGAGATCGAGCACGCTCACCGTGCCGGCGCTGACGTTGGCGGTGTAGCCGCGGTGGCCATCGCGAGAAAGAACCAACATATGGGATTGCGGCTCGCCGGTTGGAATTTCGGCGAGAACCTTCCTGGTGGCGGGATCGATCACGTCAACGGCATTGGCCAGCTCCGCGGTAACGTACAGCAGACCGTCAGGGCCGACCTCGGCGCGGTGGGGACGCAGGGGTTTACCCAAATCGATGGTGGCGACGAGTTTGCGCTCTTGCAGGTCGATGACATCGATGGTGCTGCCGTCCGTCCCAGGCTTTCCAACGCCGGAGTTTCCATAGATCGGGACATAGGCGAAGCGGCCGTCCCTGGAGACCATGACTTCATGGCCGTTCACTCCCACAACAATTCTTGCAAGCTCGCGGCGATTGTCGGGATCGACCAGGAGCAAGGTGTGCTCCTTCTGATTTGCCACGACCAGAAGGCCTTCCGCCGGCGGCGCGGGACTTGCGTCTAGAAGCTTCGATGAAGCGAAAAGCATGACGGAAACAAGCAACCATGATACGCGTGCGAGCATGCGCCACCTCGGCGAAAACTCTTTCTCACTCGAATCTCGTTTGAAGTCCTGAAGACCAAGCGGAGTATATCTTCTCCCGGTGTCAGCGGCTACGCTGGCGTTTCTTTCTCGCGGGCCTCTTGCGGTTAGACTTGCGCGCCGCAGGCCTTGAACTGAGGAGCGCCTCACGCGTTTTCTTCGGAAGCTTGGCAAAAATCATGTCGTAAGAATCGCGCAGCAAGCGCGAGAGCTCCTCAGGTGGCAATGCGTCCTTGGTTTGGAGGGCCACCCATTGCGCGCGAGCCAGGTACGGCGCGGGGATAATGTTGGGGCGTTCCGTGAGGTCAGCAAAATTTTCCGGAGATGCTTTGAAGGAAAGACACACCGGCGCGGGCTCGAGCGGGGTCACCGCGAACATCTTCCCGCCGACTTTGAAGAGCAGGTCGTAGCCCCACTGGATTTGCTCCGTGACGCCCGGAAAGGAAAGACATAGCTCGCGCAGCCAATCGACGTTCATGCGCAAGATTCTAGGACAAAGAGGGCGTTGCCCTCAATGAGTGAGACAGGCATGTTCAGCGATCCCACTTGCGGATTATCCATCCCAGGCGATCTCCTTCACTGGACCGATCACAAAGATATAAGAAAGAGCAGCCAGGAGGCCGATGATCGCCATGATCACAAACGCCGCGAGGAAATGTCCGGTGTAGTCGATGACGAATCCGGTCACGGCCGGCGCGATAACCCCCGCAAGATTTCCCAGAAAATTCTGCAGGCCCGTCCAGCGGCCCGCCATTCTTGGCCCGGCCAGCGTTTGCGTGATCGCCCAGATGTTAGACCCGCACATGCCGCCCGCAGCGAAGGCCAGCAGTAACAGAATCACCGCAACTCGCGGCCCGACCAGTGCGCAGCCCAAGAGCAATAGTCCGGCACCTCCTGCTCCCGCACCAGCAAAGGTCTTGCGAACCACCGTGGGCGTTCCGCCCGCGGCAATCCAGCGGTCAGAAATCCAGCCGAAGACCAGCGCACCAGCCGAGTAGCACAAATATCCAACTCCGGCAATCTTCGCCATGGTCCCCAACGATAAGTGCCGCTCCCGCACTAGGTAAAAAGGGAGCCAAGTGATTTCGAAATACAGCACGTAGTTTGCGCCAAAGAGGCCCCCGCAAGTTCCCCACATCGATCGTTCCGTCAAAAGTTTGAGAAGTCCCGCGCTGCCTTCCTCGACGGGCGAAAAATTCGAGCCTCCCCGTGGCATCCACGCCAACCATGGAATCAGCCAGGCCATGCTGAGGATTCCGAGGGCGATGAAGAAGGGACGCCATCCGTATTGAGCCATGAGCATGCCGCCGAAAAACGTGCCCAGCGCCGGGCCGCACCCTACCCCGGCAGCGATCAGAGCGTTTGCGAATCCGCGGCCCACTTCCGGAACATACTGGGCCAGGAACTTCCCATTGCAGGGATAGGCAACTGATTCGCCCATGCCGAGTATGAGGCGCGCAGCAAGTAATGCGGCGAAAGTATGCAGGCCTCCCGTAGCGGCAGTTGCGGCGGACCACAGAAAAAAACCGAGAGCCATAACCCACTTGACCTCAAAGCGGTCCACGAGCCAGCCGGAAAGGGGGAGAAACAGGGAATAGGTCCAGAAAAAGGAAGATAGTAGGATGCCGAGTTGAGAGGCCGATAAACCAAGCTCGTCTTTCAGCAAAGATGCGGCGATGGAGAGATTGCCGCGATCGATGTAATTGATAAGGACGGAGAGGGCCAACAGGGCAATCACCCGGTTTGTGGTGCGCGATCCTCGGTTGCTCTCGTTGTTAGGTGGGAGAGGCAAGTGTTATCGGCGGACATTCTCTCTGCCGGTTTGCGTTGTGGCAAGTGCCTTCTTCAAAGGCCGCAAATTGGTCTACTTAGTGTGGCAATCGAAGAGCCAGCCGTATTTTGCGCAAGCGCATTCGGAAACGCTTTGGAAGTTGAGGGAACGAAAAACGACCGAAAGGGAGTCACTGCCACAGATTTAAGGAAAAGGGCCCCGCTCGCGGAGCCGAGGCCCTCACCAAGTTACAGGTTCTACCTCCCGCCCCAGCGATAGACGATGCCCGTTTCAATTCGGGCATTGTTCTGCCTGACACCGCCAAAGTGCGTGTAGAGGTATTCAACCTGGATCAGCCGAAAGGAAACGTGCTCCGTGAATTTGTAGTCCGCGCCGCCGCCGAGGGTCATAGCAAAGGTATCGATTGCAGCGCCTCCGCCCGCCTCGTGCTGGCCACCGAAGAGCACCTGCGCGAACGGGGTAAACGATCCATACCCACGATAGCTTACCCTGGGCCCGAACAGGTAGTTCACATCGTGGGCGCTAAAGCCGGACGGAAGACCAGTCTCTTTACAGACACCGAAGTCCCCCACTGCGCCGATCCAATTGGTCAAGTTATAAGCCAGAGAGGCTCCGCCGCCATGGCAACCCGTGCCGCCTGGATTGAGGTGCAGGTACTCATAACCGCCAAACAACTCGGCTTTGGGTGTCTCTTGAGCCAAGGCCGAGCCCGCAGACAACAGGATTAGTACGCCGAGAATAAGCAGTTTACGCATTTCTCCTCCGCTGATGAAGTTGTGCTGGGTTTAACGGCTATGATCCCGGGGCTGGCTGCGGGGCATCCATCTAATTATACTCCACTCTAGCTCCTGGTGGATGGGAGTTGTACAAACGTGAAAAAGGCGAAAGGATATGGACTGCCGGTCTCGCGGGAGCCGGACGGAGCACTAGCGCTTGGCGCGAAGGCAAGCCTTTGTTCGAGCTAGGCTTACCCCGGCGCACTGTCCCCAGCTAGGGCGTCCGTCCAAAGTACAAGGGAATTCTGGCAACGATATAATATAGGCCTGAGCGATTTCTGCGCGGGGGCAATAGCATCCTTCATTCTTCCAAATCAGTTGGTTCCCTTCAGATATTTGTCGAACCAGGCTACGGTGCGGCGGATCGAATCGATCTGGTTCTCGCGCTTCTCGAAGCCGTGGCCTTCGTTCGCGTAGTAGTGCGCGTCGACGGTCTTCCCATCTTTCTTCAGCAGGGTGACGACTTGCTCGGCCTCCTCTTTGGGAACGCGTGGATCGTTGTCGCCCTGCAAGACGAGTAGCGGCGCCTTCACACTGTGGATGTAGGTGATGGGCGAAGCCGCGTCATAAACAGAGCGATCTTTCACCGGATCACCCAACAGGCTCTTCTCGTATTGCTGCAGCATAGGATCTTCATGGTCCAACATTGTCATCCAGTTAATGATGCCGTACAACTCCACGCCCGCTGCCCAGACGTCCGGAGTTCTACCTATCGCCATCAGGGTCATGAATCCCCCGTAGGACCCACCAGTGATCCCGATTTTCTTCGGATTCACGTATCCAGTAGCTTCCAGGAATTTGGCGGCGTAAACCTCGTCCTGTAAATCTCCACCACCAAGCTCCTTGTAGTTAGCCTTTTGAAACTCCATGCCATATCCCGTCGACCCGCGCACGTTGGGTTCAATGCAGAGGTATCCCCGGGACACCAGGGCTGCCACTCGCGGGCTCCAGTAATCTCCGGACTGGCCCGTCGGCCCGCCGTGCGGCAAAACCAGGGCGGGGTTCGAGCCGTCGCGCTTCAGGTTGAAGGGAATCCACAGCAGCGCGCTGATCGTTTTCCCATCGAACGATTTGTAACTGATGACCTGAGACGGTGCTCGGGGCGCGGAGTTCAGACTCGCGATGGCGGAGTAGGTGAGCTGCTTCGCCTTGCGAGAGGACAAGTCATATATCCAAAAATCGCCCGGTTCCACGGAGCTTTCGTGCGACAACAGCAGCCGGTCTCCCGACGGCGAAAAGGAGCCGGGATATGCGGCGAAACCGTTGACGCCTCCCGCAACGGGGATTTTCTCCGAGCGCATCGTGGCTACGTCCGCCGCAAAAGTATCCACGCGGCCGTCTGCGTTGACCGTGTATGTAATCCACTTGCCGTCGGGAGAGAAATCGCCCGAACTGGCCTCCCACTTGGTCTCCGTGACCCATGCGAGCTTTTTCGCTCCAATGTCCAGAAGGGCCACGTTTTGGAAGCCGCCCCTCTCGTTGGACGTAACCAAAAGCGTCTTCCCATCCTTGGACAAAGAAGACGCTATGTAGAGTACCTGCCCCTGATGCGCGGTCAGGTTGGCAGCCTTTCCGCTCGCCACGTCAATCGCGTACATGTCCGCGTCTGTAAAGCTCACCTCCAGACGGTTGGCGTAAAGTGTTTTTCCGTCGGGACTCCAAGCGACCGATTGCCACAGATGGTTCGCCGTGCTCTCGTGGGTCAGTGGCGTCATCTTTCGCGTGGCCCAGTCCATCAGCGTAATGTCGTACACCGTGCCGTCCTTCGGTTTGGTGTTCAGCGCAATGGTCTTCCCGTCGGGCGACCACCGAGGGCTTTCTTCGCGAATCTCGGGAGTGTTGGTCAGGTTGATCACTTCGCCCCCCTCGCGGGGGATGGCGAAGACATCCCACAACTCGTTTCCGGCGGTGTCTTGTTGAAAGACGATCCATTTGCCGTCGGGAGACCAGGTCTCGCCGTATTGCCTTTCGTCCGACTGCGCCAGTTGAATCGGCCAGCCCCCGTCCGCGTTCACTTTCCATAAGTTCAATCGGCCGGAGATGTTGGTAGTGAAAACAATCTCCTTGCCGTCAGGAGACCAAGAGGCGCTGGAAACGTTGCGCGTAAAATAGAGGTCATCAATCGGAATGGGACGCGCGTTCGGATTGGACGCCGAGGCGATCGCTTTCGGATCGCTGATTTGCCGCGTATCCGGGCCCGAGGTTTGGGCGACCGCGGAAGCGCAGATAAGCAAAAGCGAAATAAATGAGCAGGGACTCCGTAAAGATTTCATGGTGACCTCCTCCAGACTAGCAATTTACCAACGCTCCCTAGAACAATGAACGGCTACTTCCACAGTGTGAGGATCACTCCCATGACGAGGTAGCAGACAAGCTGATAGCCCGTATTGATAGCGAAGAGCTTCATGCTCTGCTTTGCGAACAGCGCACCGGTCAATTGCACGGTGGCGACAAAACCCAGCCATACATGGAAGCTAGCCATCAATCCAAAATGCAAGTCTTCTGCGTGAAGTCCGTGGAGGATCAATGCCAAGGTGAAGGCGGAGATCAAGCTGGCTATGAATGAGCCCGAGTAGGCCCGGCCGGCGCCTTTCCTCATTTCCTCCATCCCAGCTTTGTCGTTCGGATCGTGCCCCATCTCGCGGATCCAAGGTTTTGCAAAGAGCAGGGGCGAGTACCACAGGAATCCCACCACCATGGTGGATATCGCGGCCACTAGGATCGCCAGCCAATGCAAGTTGTGCATTTGCAAGTGCATGATTTTTTTTCTCCTGTCAGCAATGAGGGAAACGGTGGGCGTTATCCTATGACGCGTTTTGCTGGGATGCAAAGGAAAAGAAGCCTGGGCGACCGTTCATGATGTGCCGCGGCCCGCGATTCCACCTCGCGCTTCCTCGATCATCTCGGTCCAGAGTCTTAAAGTTAAGTCCTCGCGTTCTGGATTTCCGAGCTGCCAGCGAAGTTCTTTTTCGTAACGCTCCTTGAGGATTTTCAAGTCGAGGGGGATGGCGTGCGCCAGGTGTTTTACATCGTCGCGGTCGCGCTGGATGTTGCGTTCGAGCTTGGATAACGCGAGGTCGTAAGGATCCAGGGCGCAGATCCGCAGATGCTTGTAAGCGCCCGGAAACATTTCGGTGAGCCGGTCTTCGTAGTCCTCCGGCACCGTGGCCACCGCCACGTAATCCAGATAGATTTTGTACTTCCGGTGAAGCGCACCACCCCGAACGCCAAGTTCAAGCAGCGGTGCGCGTTGTTCTCGTGGGGCGATCAGCAGCACGTCGAGGTCAGAGGTCGCTCGCGGCAGCCCGTAAAGAAGTGTCACCACAAATCCACCCATGCAATCCAGGCGCGTTTCTTCCGTGGCCTCGCGGTCGAGCTCACTCAGAAAGGAGCGCCAGGGTTCCGGTGCTTGGCTAGAGTGTGGCATGAGGAAGATTCTCCGCTTTCATGTCCGTCAACAGATTCCAATGCGCGGCTGTAGCGGGGCGGTTCGCGCGAAGCCATTTTCTCTCCGCTTCCGTCAGGGAATCGTGGCAAAGAGTATCTTCCTTGGCAAGCCGCGAGCGTTCCAGCACCGCCGCGTATTCCTTTAGCCTTGCGGAACGGTGCGGGTCGGTGGACTTGGAGGCCAGTTGGGAAGCCAGGGTTACCACGAATCCCAGCCGGTTCTGCCGGTCAAGCAGCTTGGCATTCGGCACCACCCAATCCCAATCCATGTCCGCGTAGGCGAGAGCCAGCCACGGCAAGCCTTCTGTCACCCTGTTATCCAGATTCGCCGCATGAAGTGCGGTGAGCAGAACTTCGGCAGGATTGCGCCGGGCTTTCGCCCGCAAGTGCGCGAACCCTGGATAACCCAGGGCCGCGAGCTGCAAACTCACTTTTTCGCTTCCCGGAGGCGTTTCGACGGCCTG
>WNFX01006469.1_pt1 | contig 11820 bp, 12 predicted proteins | sample 5400111 | NCBI WGS metagenome assembly WNFX01 (sample SAMN13153363, study PRJNA577476) | soil metagenome | isolation source: 40 cm soil or saprolite under grassland replicate 1 | place: USA:California | collected 2016-06-15
CGACTCCTGCGTGCTTCTGCCCTTCCCCCAGACAAGACCTTCCGCACTTTTGATCTGAAGCGCTTGAAAGCCTCGCTCCAGCTCCAGATTGAGCGCCTGAAGTCCGGAAGCTTTCTAAGCTCTGCCACAAATGTGGTGGCAGCGGGCCTGCCAGGGGTTGGGAAAAGTCATATCGCCGCAGCGTTGGGCTATGAACTGATTGTGCAGGGGTATCCGGTGTTGTGGACGCCAACCTCGAATCTGGTGCAGCGCTTGCTCGCTGCTAAACGCGATCTGCGCCTCCCCCAGGAACTCGCCAGGCTCGATAAATTTGCCTGCGTCATTCTCGATGACATCGGCTATGTGCAGCAGAACCGCGATGAGATGGAAGTGCTCTTCACCTTTCTGTCCGAGCGTTATGAAAGCAAATCCGTGATTATTACGACAAATTTGGTCTTTAGCGAGTGGAACCACATCTTCAAAAACCCGATGACCACGATGGCGGCCATAGATCGCGTCGTTCACCACTCCGTCATTCTGGATATGATGGAGGTCGAGAGCTATCGGGCTACCGAGGCCAACAATCACCGAAAGCTTCAGCAAGAAGCAGCGAAGACCACAATTCAGAAACCGGCAGAAATAGTTGCCATAGGGGGTACTAAATAGTTGACATTTAACAAGATGGGATCTACCGCGTGCGCGATCCCCATACGCAGCAAAAAAAAATGATTGAACGGGCCTATGAGCTGGCAGAGGCCTGTGGCATCCCCTTGTGGAATCAAGATGAAGCTGGTCCCTATGCGACCAGACCCCAACCAGGAGCGAGTTAGCAGCTCGAAGGCCACCCCGGGCTGCAGCCGCATGAATATCTGCGCGATGGAGGAGCCAAGCTCATGACTTTGTTTCGCCCCGTGACTGGAGAAGTTCGAGCCAAAGGGGTGATCTCGGTCACCAATGCCGTCTTGCATCCCTGGCTGCAAGAGCAATTGCTGAGCATTCTGAAGTGCGAGGAAGAGGCCCGAAACCAGGAAGATCATCAGCCTGCCCCACTTGAGCAGACGGAGGTGGCAGCCCAATGCCAGCAGTGGGAAACCTGGCTCGGCTGGCGTCTGAGTGACCGCTATCCTCCTCTGCGCATGATTCTCATCTGGGATAATCTGGCCGGTCATCGCAGCGACAAGATGGTCTCCTGGCTCTTTCAGCATGGCATTATACCGCTCTACACGCCACTTGGTGGCTCCTGGTTGAATATGGCGGAGTCGATGCAGCGCATCCTGGTGCGGCGGGCCTTGTCTGGTCAATACCCTCAAACGCAGGAGCAAATCATTGAGTGGTTGGAGCAGACCGTGGCTGGCTGGAACCAGGACCCGACCCCGTTTGTGTGGAACGGCAAGCGCCGGGAGCGCCGGCAGCGAGCACGGCTCTAGCGGTTAGCTGGATCGGGAGCGGCCGTCCTGGCTTATGCAAGTTAATTGCAGATTGACCCACTCAGTGATCCACTGGCGCTCAAAAGCGTGATGAATTGCTTCAGGGTTGAGAGAGTTCGAGGGGCCCCTTCGAATGCGCTTGATTGCTTGAAATATTCTGTCAGACGGGAGGCCGATAAAATTCTTCACACAGCAGTTACCGACAGTGGCTTGTATGCCGTTGCGGCGGTTAAGCAGGACGCAGAGCTCGATGATAGGGAAATGACCACACAGGCAGGTCTCTGGTTCATCAGCTTCATAGATTTCGTACAACGACCACTCTCTCCTGGCTTCATCCCAGGTTTGAGCAACTGAGCGTTCTAGTATTTCAGTAGTGAGTTGGAACTGCGACACATTTTTCACCGCTCCAGCCATGGCTCTTTCGAAAAAACTTCATACTTTGTATTCTACTGCATCAGATGCCATACAGCCAGGGCATCGGTCAGGAAATTCAGGCGCCGAACTGCTTATTGGACGCGCAAGCCTGCGATCATTCAGTCTCGTTTTTTCATCACTGCTCGCTTCCTTTTAAGCAGCCTGTGAAGGACTTCGAGGGCGACGGTCTAGAGATAAGAGCGGGAGACGGGGCTCGAACCCCCGACAGCCTGCTTGGAAGGAAGCGGTTACGATATCGCCGCTCGCCTGATATACATCTGCATTACAGCCGGCTTCATACGATTCACTTGCAATGCGAGCGTGCCAGGCAAAACGGGTCACGTGCTTTTGCCGATGATGCAGGGCAAAAGACGTTGCGCGAACTGACGGCAGGAGGTCACACTACTGAGAGACACTATACCTGATCTCCTCATCTTTGGCAATGATCTCTAGGAAATACGTTCTACCCTTTCCAGTTTTCCTCTCTCGTGAGAGAATAGGTCCATAGTTCCTTGAACAACAAAATCGTATACGGGTTCCACCATGAAGGATGCTGGGTAAAAACACGACCGTGTTGAGCCGTTGCCGATCATGATGCGCCAGATTTTGCGGACGCTCTCATTCAGGAAGAGTCTCCCTCTGCGTATATTTGCCTTCACAGAAGACATCCGAAGGATCATCTACACCACCAACGTTATTGAGTTGTTGAACATGATCCTTCGGAAGGTGACGCGCAATCATCGGATTTTTCCTTCCGATGAGGCGGTTTACAAGGTGTATTATCTGGAAATGCTCAAGATCTCGAAGAAGTGGACCTTGCGCGGCTACAAAAGAAACAGGCAGAGCTACAAGAGTTAGTTGATGCCCCATTCATCAGACATGTTCCTCAAAAAAGCATTTGACCTTTTCGTCTGTCGACAGACAATAATCTAGTATAGTCAAGCAAGCCTGTAGTAACCGTCTGTTTCTAGTCTGTTCACCCACAGGCCCATCAGGGTACTTCCCGCCGTGAAACAAGTTATTTCTGACATCCTTCACCAGCCGTAACAAATATTCGGCTTCGCTTTCCCTGCTCCACTGTGAATTTGCCTCCCACCGAACAATTCTTTTGTCCTTAACAAAGATTTGTTTCCCTGGAGGCTCTTGAAGCAAATACCACCTGGCTTCCGTGAATTCTGTGTCCGGTATGTCGGCAAGCCGAGAATGAAGCTTCTCTCTTGCAAACCTACACCAATCCGCCGAAGCATTATTATGCCTATCGCCCTTGACGAACCCCGCTCGTTTCAGGGCGTATTCAAACCTAGAGAATGTTACCAAGAACTGTAAAACTATCTCATCGTTTCCCCCAGTAATCGACTGTATCAGATTGAGGTGAGTATTCACTTCCGTACGGTTCCTTTTTGGCAATCTTACCATGTTGCACCATCTAGCCTGACGTTCTGGGAATATTGTGCCATCATTCTATCATTCTCTTTCCTACTGCTCTCCTATTTTGCCTCGCTAATCCCAGCGAGATGAGCGAGGAGCGTGAGCGCGTCAATGGAGAATCTTCCCTGACGCGTTGCGCCATTCCTCGCGCCGCAAAATTCTATTTACCCTCTCGCCGCTTTTCCTTGCGCCGTAAGCGAAGCTGCCAGGGTAGCGGCCTCCGATAACGGAAAGGAAAATTGTATGGCTCCCCTGAAAAAATCCAGCGTCGCTTTCGTAAGCGTAAGCGTTGCCTGTTCTGTCCTCGCCATACGCGCCAGTTCCGCAGGGCTTGGCAGGATATTGACCATCTTGCCAATCCGCATGGGCTCATCACTGTATCCCGTTCGGTGCTTCATAAAACTCCCTACCTTTCCGCCAGTACCCCGCCCCTAGAATGCGGATTCTATCTTTCCGGATGGTAAACCGAACCGTCATTATCTTTTTACCGACACGCCCAAAGCAGAAATACCTGGTTTCTTTTTGGTTATTGTGTTCCTCATCAATCGCAGTAATACGTTTCGCATCAAAGAAAGCTTCCCTTGCCGTCTCGAAGTCAATCCCATGCTTCCCGATGTTTATCGCCTCCTTCGCCTTATTCCACTCAAACAGCATGTTGACGCTCTTGAATATAGCATATAATTGTATGCTCATAAAGCATATAATTAGCCTGGCCGCAAGAACTTTAGGTGAATCCTCCGGTATGGTTGCAGAAAGTTTAATGCGACTCTGGCGAAGTGCTTACCTGTTGACGGGCAGGTTATATTTATAACAGAGCCAGAGCATTGCAGGAGCGCCAATCCCACCCACACCGGATGTATCATTATGCCCCGAAGGCCGTAGCATATATACAAAAGGGCACAGCTTCAATCTGGATAAGGTGGAATTGTTTGCCAGAATACGGTAGAAGCTGGTTTATTCAGTAAGTGGGGGTGTCTGTAAGCTTTAATGAATAATGCATTCAAAGATTATTTTGACTCTGTCAAGTCCTATGACATTCAGGACTCAACGGAGCACACGATGCGTACCGCGCTCGAGAATTTATTAAACGCCATAGCAAATACCCAGAATGCCGGTATCAAGATCATCCACGAACCCAAAAAGGACAAGTCCGGCAAGGGCGCTCCTGATTTCAAGTTCAAGGTTAACGAGGCTATTCTTGGGTATCTCGAAAACAAGAAAATAGAGGAAAACCTCGATCAGATTCTAAAATCCAAGCAGATTGCAAAATATAAGCAATTGTCCGGCAACATCATCCTGACCAATTATCTGGAATGGGTATGGCTGCGCGACGGCAATATTCTGGAGCGGGAGACTTTATGCTACCTCAATGACGTGGGCAACCGCCGGGCAAAGCTTGATCCGGAAAAAGCGGAAAAAGTCGGCAGGCTTATCGATCATTTTTGTTCCACGCCACCTAAGCAGATCGGGCGTGCAAAGGATCTGGCGCTTGCGCTGGCTACGCGCTGCCACGATTTGCGTGATGTATTGCTGGAAGAATTGCTTCGCCAGGAAAAGGAACATCAGGAAGAAAGACTGTGGGGATTGTACAGTATCTTCAAAAGAGAGGTATTTCATGAACTGCAAGTAGGAGAGTTTGCCGATGCTTTCGCTCAGACTTTGGCATATGGCCTGTTTTTAGCGCGACTTAATATGCGGGATGTAAACAGAGAAAAACTGACACTGGAAAATGCCAAGAAATACATCCCTGGCAGTTTTGAACTCATACGCGAACTGGTAAATTTCCTGGATGAACTGGAAAAGGAGCAATATCTGCTTGCAAAACAGCCGGTAGATGAAATTCTTTCCATCATGAATGCGCTTAATTTACTGTCAATTCGGGAAGACCTTGCATTTACCAAAATGCAGAGAAGGCTGTTTGAGGAAACCGAAGAGGAACGCCTGCTTTTTGCCAAAGACCCGTATGTGTATTTTTACGAAGATTTCCTGAATGCTTATGACAAGGAAACCAGAAAGAAGCGCGGGGTGTATTATACCCCGCCACCGGTTGTGAATTTCATAATCCGCGCCATTAATGATGTTCTTAAAGATACATTTTGCATACCGCAGGGGCTTGCAGATCGTAAAAAGGTTACTGTGCTTGATTTTGCCACGGGAACCGGCACATTTCTGGTTGAAATCCTGTACCAGATTTTTGACACTGTGTCGGAAGGTGTGCGTGACCAGATCATTCAGGAGCATGTGCTGAAAAATCTCTATGGTTTTGAATATCTGATTGCGCCCTATACCATAGCGCATTTGAAGCTGTCACAATTTCTGCACGATAAGGGTTTCACCATGAAACCCAAAGAACGCTTGCAGATATATCTTACCAATACGCTCGAACCCATCTCGCCACAAACCAACTGGTTGCTTCCTGCATTGTCAAGGGAGGTAGAGCATGCACAGGAGATTAAAGACAAGCCGATTCTGGTGATCACAGGTAATCCGCCTTACAATGTCAAGTCGAAGAATACGGGAGATTGGATTACTAATTTGCTTAAAAAAGCCTACTTCACAGTAGATAATAAACCCCTTAACGAAAGAAATCCGAAAAATCTATTGGACGATTATGTGAAGTTCATTCGATTCGCCCAATGGAAAATGGAGCAGGTTGAAGAGGGCGTAGTCGGCATCATCACCAACCATTCCTTCCTTGATAATCCCACGTTTCGCGGCATGCGCCAGAGCCTGATGAAAACATTTAACCAGATTTATGTACTGGATTTGCATGGTAACGTAAAAAAACAAGAAACGACGCGGAACGGTAGCAATGATGCAAATGTGTTTGATATTGAACAAGGTGTTTCCATTTCCCTTTTTATTAAAAAGCAAGGGATAGAGCAAAAGGTTATGCGTGGGGATTTATGGGGAACGCGGAAAGCGAAATATCGCGCTTTGCTTGAGACGGATATCACCACATTGGAATGGGAGCCTCTGGAACCCGATAGTCCGTATTACTTTTTTACCTTACAGGATAAGAAATTACGTGACGAATACAAAAAATTTCAAAGTGTAACGGATATATTCAAAACTTATTCTTCTGGCATCAAGACATCCAATGATGAGCTGCTAGTTGGCTTCGATTCAAAGGACTTGCGTGGAAAATTAAGAGGTTCTGTTGATAATTTTGATGCGGGGAAAATCAAAAATTTTCTATACAGGAGCCTTGATAACAGAGTCATCTACTATGACACTTCTTTAGTTGCGAGAGCCAGGGAATCTCTTATGAAGCACATGCTCGATAAAGAGAATATTGGGATTATTTTTACCCGGCAGATTGTAGGGGACAAATTTAATCACGCATTAGTGAGCAATTTCATGGTATGTCACGGAACTTTTTATCTTGGGAACAAGGGGCAAGATTATTTAGCCCCTCTCTATCTTTACAATTTCCACGACAAAAACTCTAAAGCCAGTCTCTTTGAAGAGGACGATATTTTTGGCAACCATAAGCGAATTGAAAATTTTAACCCGTCCTTCCGTAAAGAAATGGATGAAAAATATGGTAAGCAATACAGCTCGGAACAAATCCTGGGCTATATTTATGCCGTGTTGCATAGTCCTACCTACCGCAGCAAATATATTGAGTTTTTGAAAACAGAATATCCGCGTATCCCGCTTGTTGATGATACAAAGACTTTTGAAGAGCTTTCTGCACTTGGCTGGCAGTTGGTGCAGGCGCACCTGCTAAAAGAAATTTCCGCCACGCCGGAAATTGAAATAAACAAAGGCAGCATGGAGGTTGAAAAGCCAGCATATGACGAAAAACACCAGCGGCTCTACATTAACAAAGACCAGTTTTTTTCATTTGTGCCCCAAAACGTATGGGAGTTTAATATTGGTGGTTATCAGGTATTGGATAAATATCTTAGTTCCCGTAGGGGACGCAAACTTACGCTTGATGAAATCGAGCACATTCAAAATACTGTCAAGGCGTTTGCCTTCACGATATCCCAAATGCTGATAATTGACGAGCTATGGAAGCCATAACGTTTTATGACCTTTCTGATTTAGTCCATGCACAAAATAACTGCTATTTGCAAGCTGCTACGGGTGATGATGGCTTTTTAATATTGTCTCAAAACCATTGAGAAGCGCTGTTATCTGATCATCCGTAACTACGTATTTTGCTTCATAGGTCATGTTTGGTGGTGAACCAAGTATAAATCCTCTGCCTTGGCCGAATTCATTGACTATTAACTGGTATAGCTGTCATTCGTCTCATAACATGGCCGTTTTCTGCCATGATTAGGTTCTTAGACACATTAAGTGTGCCTGCTTGTTTTCCTTAACCGCGACTATGTGATATAGTGAAGAGAGTAGAGAAGATGCTTGAGTGTAGTCTGGAGGTGTTGTGATGGATCTTGCATCTGTTCTTGGGTTTCCTCCAACGCTCGCTGTTGATACCGTTGAGCGGAGCGCTGAGGGATTGACTGTCTGCCTTCATGCAACCACATCCTGTGTCTGCTGTCCCAGATGTGGAACGGCAGGTTCGCGCGTCCACAGCCGATACTTCCGTACGGTTGCAGATCTCACCTGTGTTGGACAACGTCTTACGCTCAAACTGCTCATCCGCACATGGATCTGCCCATTGGACTCCTGTCCCCAACGCATCTTTGCCGAACAGTTTACAGGGCTGGCGCGTCGCTATGCACGCATGACGGATCGGTTGATCAAAGCCTTTCAATCTATGGGCGTCACCACCAATGGGGCAGATGGAGCGTGCTTGTCATCATCTCTTGCGATACCCACCACGGCGAAAACGCTCATTCGTCGTGTGCTTGAGCTTCCGCTTCCGAAAGAGGGCTCGGTTCGGATTGCCGGAATAGACGAGTGGGCCTGGAAGAAAGGGTCGCACTACGGCACCGTTCTGGTGGATCTCGAACATCGGCGGGTTGCCGCACTCCTACCGGAGCGTTCGGTGGAGGCTTCTACCGTCTGGTTCAAAAAGCATGCCGAAGTCAAGATGGTCTCGCGTGATCGTGGTAAGATCTTCCGCGCAGCGGCTGATGCAGGCGCTCCCCAGGCCAAGCAGATTGTGGATCGATTCCATCTGCAAAAAAACTTTGCAGAAGCCTTGGAGAAGTTCTTTGGTCACCATAAGCGTGTGCTCAAAAAGGCGGCACAGCACCTTGCTGGCAAGACGCTTCCTCCACCGAAGACAGATACGTTGCGGCACATCGAACAGGAACGCAAGCGCCGCTATTCCCAGCGCGTTCGTCACCATAAGCAGATCTGGAAGTTGTCTCGTGCTGGATACAGAAAAGAAGACATCGCACAGATGGTCGGGGTTGGGAGCCGAACCGTCTACCGAGCGCTGGAGCATGAACAGCCTCCCACCCGACATAGGAGGCACTGGACCCATCATAGAGCTGATCCGTATGTGCCTTATCTGACCAAAAGGTGGAATGAGGGATGTCATAACCAGGGAGTTATATAAAGAGATCGTGGCACAGGGGTATACAGGTTCGCTGCGAGCGATTGAACGGATCGTGGCTCAACTTCGCCCTCATGGGACCAAATCGGTCACCAAACACACAATCACGTTTCCGAAAGCGCCTTCGCCCCGCAATGCAGCGCTGATGATGGTTCATCCTGAAAAGTCGCGAACAGCAGACCAAACGACGTTCATTAATCAGCTCTGCAAGAGTGACCCGACAGCCGCCACTGCCTACAACCTTGCTCAAGCCTTTGGCTCCCTTTTACGCAACCGGGAAGGGAAGCCTGGATTGGAGCAATGGAAAGCCGACGTCCGGGCTTCGGGCATTGCTGAACTGAGAGACTTTATGGAAGGACTAGCCGACGATGCAGAAGCCGTCGTAAATGGATGTACCGAGTCTTGGAGCAACGGGATGGTCGAAGGATTCATCAACAAGGTGAAGTGGATCAAACGCAGCTCGTATGGACAAGCAGGCTTCCCGCTGTTGCAACGCCGCGTCCTGTTGCATCCGGCTTCAAGGCCCTCTCATCTGTTGGCACACTCCGCGAGCAGTTCGATGAGGTGCAGTCCGGCTCGCAATGTCTTCTCCTCCTGATCTTGATCAGGATTGTAGGTAGCCAATGCGACAGCTCTGAAACGGAAACGAGCGGCGACGACGCGGATGATCTCTTCCATCTGTGGCATCGAAAGTCCACCAGGGACTGGGGAATCAACGAGACCAGGAGCGACCTGCGGGTCAAAGGCATCCAGATCGATATGAAGATAGATTTCTTGCACGCGCTTGGTCAAGGCATCCAAGCGGGCCAGGACATCGGTCTGTGGCTTTCCCTCATGCCAGTTCACGACTTGTATGGCTGACTGGTGCAGCCGCTCACGCTCCGCCTCTGGTGAGAGGTCACGCACACCCAGCAGAAGCGTCGCAGCTTCAGCAATCGGGCTGCTCTCGCCGATCTGCGCCCAGAAATTCCGGTAGCAATGCCCGGTAACGATGGCCAGGGACATTCCGGCAAAGAATCCGCTGACCGTCGAGTCGGGGGTATTGAAATCCCCATGTGCATCGACCCAAATGACCCCACAGCGGGCATGGTCAAAGCCTGCGAGGATGCCCAGACTGACATCGCACGATCCGGCCAAAACCAGGGGAAGCTGTTGTGCTGCGATGGCCTGCCGGACGAGCTGGGCAAGCTCTTTGTTGACCGCCGAGGAGGCGCTCGCCGTATCGCGAAAAGGGATGCTCCGCTCCACACGCTTCATGGTCACAGTCAGACTCTGACTCTCCAGGATCTGTTGCACCCCGGCCTGCTCATAGCGCTGAGCGCCCTTGCTTCCGCCATTGTGCTCATAACCCATCGCATAAGGAACCTGAATGACACAGACCTGCATACGTGTCTCTTTCTCCTTTGATTATCGAGGAAATTCCAAGTTCTCAGCTTACCCGTCAACTCTACTAGTTGTATTATAGCAACAAATGTGGTGAGAATTGTTCCTGAATAGTGCTGGCACGATCAGGGTAACCATGTCTGTAGAGGGTTTGGTTGCCCTACAAAGCAAGCAGGCACACTTAAAGTGTCCAAGAAACCCATGATTAATGCCAGGACTTAGCCTGAGAGGAGCTTTGAGATGATTTTTGAGTATGATCTCTGTCGGATAATATGCCGAGACATTGTAGCTCATCTTTTCCATAGACATGTGCTAAGGTAGATCCATCAAATTTGCCAAATAATATGGCCGGCATTCATTAAAAGCCGCTTCTAGAGAGGCATCATCTTCTGCCACATAAATTGGCCCTAAACTTCAGAAAGAGCTAAGAATAACACTAAGATGTTGACTGCGAGGGGACTTTGAGATCTCGTAGCAGGGTAGTGAATGCTTGTTGGTAGACCATGCCATCTTGCCAACCAGTAAAGTTACCGATATGGCGAGTATCTCGGAGAGATATTGCCCAATCCGCTGCACACTGAAAGATAGCCTCATCGAGACGAATAGGAAAGAGGATTTCTTTTTGTTCACGAATTTCCCTGGCAAGAGCGAGCTCGACTTCGTAACGTACCAATCCACTCTTGACGGAGTGTTCTGAGAGAAGCAAGAAGAGTTTGTCCTGCGTCTGGACGGACGGCTCCGGCAATATCTGCCACGTGATCTGTGACAGGCATGCGACCCGGCGAGGACCGCGTGCGCTGATACTGTTTCAGGTGTAGGAGGAAAACCAGATGCTCATCGTAAACGACGCCCATCTTTGTCCAGGCTGGGCAGATCGAGCCTGGAGGAGCGGTGTCACTACTGCAAGAAGCCGTCTTTCTGCGTATCCGCTTGTCATGAGCGACGATGCAAAGCAGACCGTGTACCATGTCACCTGCGCGCTCGATCAAGCCACAGACCTCGACTTGAAGAGTGGATGGGTGGGGTGAAAGCCCGGCACAGATCGCGCTTGCGTGGCGGTTTGTGAATAGCACCCTCCTCACGCGCAGCGCTGATCGCGTTGGTGCGAGGATATGCGTTGTCTTCATCCTGCGATGTATCTCAGCCCCGTGTTGATTGGACCGCGCCTGTGTTGCCGGGCTCCTTTTCCTTCCTTTCTTGCAGAAATACGTCGAACGAAAGGATGTTTCATGACCAACACGGAAGTCATTCCACCACAGCCCGTTTCCCTTTGGCGCAATCGTGACTATCTTTTGCTTTGGCTCGGCAACGCCGTCTCCTCGCTCGGCACTTCATGCACGCAGTTCGCGTTTCCACTGCTCATTGTGGGACTGACGCATTCGATCGCTGCTGCCTCCCTCGCGTATAGCCTGGGACAGCTTCCCTACGTCCTGTTGAGCCTCCCCGCCGGGTCGCTGGTGGATCGCTGGCCGCGCAAACGCGTGATGCTGCTCTCTACCTTCTGCTTGATGGTGTGCGTGGCGAGCATTCCCCTGGCGCTGTTGCTGACCAGCGGGCCACTGCGGCTGCTTCTTCTCTACGCCATCGCCTTTGGCCTGGGAGCCATTTCGCTTTTCTATGAGCTGGCCCAATTCGCAGCACTGGCATGGGTCGTGCCAAAGAGCCAGCTCACCACAGCAGTCGCACAGAACGAGGTGATGGTTGGCTCCA
>WNFX01007184.1_pt1 | contig 11817 bp, 8 predicted proteins | sample 5400111 | NCBI WGS metagenome assembly WNFX01 (sample SAMN13153363, study PRJNA577476) | soil metagenome | isolation source: 40 cm soil or saprolite under grassland replicate 1 | place: USA:California | collected 2016-06-15
GACGGCATCCTGTCCCGCAACCGCTTGTTCAACCAACGCGAGATCGAACACGTCTCCACCCATCACGTTCAAGCGGACGTCTCGTAGTGGGAAGGCTTCCGGGTGACGAGTCACTGCCGTCACAATATGTCCTGAGTCCAGGGCTTGTTTCGTTAAGATTTTACCTGTCGCACCATTCGCTCCAAAAATGACAATTTTCATTCTATGTTCCTTTTTAGTATTGTATCTCCACAATCAAGGTAATGCTTTTTCCTAGGAGTAGATACAGTTTCGTCATGATCACCACATGTGGTCATCATAAAGAAAGAGGGTTAAGGGGTCCTTTTTGGGACAGCTTTCCTATCGAATTTTGCCCATGCCAGATCTCCTGCATGTCTCAAAGGTCGGAAGTGGGATAACTTTCTTGATGACTTTGTCTCGATACGCTATACTCAAGCAACCTGATAGGGGTTGTTCCTCCTGTATGGCCTACCCCAGATGCTCGGCAGAGAAACTGTCTGCGCGCAGTGTCCCGTATGGCCTTATCCTGGCAGCACCCTCGCGCCCACTGAAGCGCTGCGTGTCGCTCTGATCTCCGTGCCTTTCTCACTCCTCGCCATCATTGGTTGGTTCCTGGCGGCCAGGCCGCTGATACGCCACGCCCGCACTGCTTTCTCACACGCCCGACGCGCAGAGCTGATGGTGTCTCTACCAGGGGATACCTACCAGCGAGCATGCCAATTAGGCCGGGCCATGCTGATCATTGGACTGGGCCTCACGGTCTTGCAATATGTCATCACGCGTTCCTCCTACGAAAGCTCAGACACCTCCATCCGCTATATGAGTAACATCTACCTCTGCATCCCCTTGATTGTAGACCCGCTCTGCCAGGGCGCGCTGACCCTCTGGCGCTGGCTCAGCGCTCGTATCCGGCGCATGGCTCTACCCACCCGTCCCCACGCGAGCGCATTCCTGGCCCTTGCGCTCCTCCTCGGGCTCTTTGCCATCAACATCACCGGCGCCGTCAACGCCTTACAAGAGACCGGCAACACCCAGCAATACGGCGTGCCCGCAGGCCAGCGCAATACGCAGCTCATCAGCTTCCTGGAAACGCACCACGCCACCCGCTTCTATACTACCTGGTGGGTCTGCTACCGGCTCATGTTTGCGTCGCAAGAACACCTCGATTGCTACATCGTCAGTAATACCGATGCCTTCGCGCCTGGAAACTTCAACCGTGTTCCCGCTTACGCTGCCGCGGTTACGGCTACGCCGCATCCTGCCTACGTCTTCGATCTGACCACCTCCGAGGTAGATAGGAGCGTTCCGCAGCACCTCACCAGCCTCATCGCTTCGAGAACCCCGCGTTTTATCGGCTACACCTCTGCCATGATCGGCGGCTATATGGTCTTCTACTACACCAGTCCCCAGGCGTGTACATGTGCTCACGGGGGGTGAGAGATAATGAATACTTGTATCAGATATTGCTGGCGAATCCAGATCTGAAGACATAGGAGAACTTCACCAATGGTATTTGTAACTGTTGCATCACATGTAACAGACTTTGATGCTGAATCCTAGATAATTAGCGGTCTGAACGTGGGTTTGAGCACGAGAAAGCATAATGTAGTTCGAAGAAATCGAAATCATGCCATCTCGTGCTCTTTAGTTTTATGGTTATAACAGTTGGCACTTTTTTTCAATTGACCTCTCCAGAGTGGCGTTGAGGGAGATGCCTATTAATTCACACAAGCTCTCCCTTGAATGCTTTGTCGAGGATTGATGGCAACAAGGCGTCGAGTTCGGCCTGGGTTTCGGCTTGCAGTTGTTTCAGGGTATCTACTTTGGCTTGTAGATTATCCAGGTAGGTGACTATATGGCGTTGTTCTGAGAGGGGAGGAAGAAGAATACTTATACTTTTGATTCGCCCAACACTCAGATTTCTTAGTCCACTTGTTGTTCGACTACGAGATTGTACCTCTTCTTGGCCAACAGGACTATTAAGATAAAGGTTCAAGTATTCTGGATCAATATACTCCTGGTTTGGTCGAATACGTATCACGTGGTTCTGATGGACACATTTATCTATTTCACCTCTAAAGAGTGCTGTTCGACCAATTTGATCTGCGCTCCCGTTGCCCTCTATGATGAGAACATCACCTGACTTTAAAGCCCATCTTTCAAGTTCTGTTGAGTTTACTTCAAAGAAGCGAGGATCAGAGAGTAAAATTTTGTTACGGTGAACATGAGCTCCAGTAAGATATCTTACTGGATTGTTTCCCGCTAACCTGTGTGGACCTTTTTGAATGCCACCACGTACCTCAGCTATATTTTCGATCGGAACAAATTCTTGATTCGGAAGCGACTTCATTAGCGAGACTGCTGTGGAACTATAGATTGTCTCAGCTTCCTCCTCCGCCTTTCTTCTCAACCCTCGCGCCTCCTCGAGGCTGGTGGCTAGTTCCTCAATGTGTGCCACAATATCTCCAATATCTGACAGTGAAGATGGTAAATGAGGTAAAAGCAAATTCTTTTTACCCTTTTGTCGCTGCTCAACGATATCTAAGAAATTGCAAATTTCTCTCTGAAGTACGACAGGTGGCACAGGCAGCAATGATTCTCTCAGTACCCTTTGGCTGATGTTTGGCTGAGCAGCGCCAAAACTATTTTTAAGAAAATCTGGTCTTTTATATCTAAAAAACCAGAAGAGAAAGCTAGTGCTAATCCTATTTGTAGTTGGAGTAATTGCACATACGGCCTGATTCGAAGCAGCATTTAAACCAAGAATACCAGTTTTACCTACAGTGGCTCCATATAATGCTATAACAAGAGTACCTTTAGGATAAACCTTTGCTGAGGAATTTTGTAAACCTAAATCTGTTATATATTCTTCACTTTCTTCAATCAGTCCATCATTCAATTCACCAGATTTAATCCAAGGAATATTTCCATCGTAGAATTCACTAACACTTCGGTCTGGAGTCCCACCTGAAGTAGTATTTGCAACCTCTCCCAGTGAATACAGAGGCACTCCAAATTGTTTGAGGGAGTCAAATATCAATCCAAGAGCAGCTACTAATACTACATTATCAAAGAAGCGCTGCTGAACAGCTGTCAACTTTTTCATTGTCTTCTTCTACTCAATACCTGCTTTATCTCCATCATAATCTCCGCAATTCGTTGCTCTTTGTTCAGAATCTCGTCAACCAGTTGTTCAGGTGGAAGGTACTCGATGTCCTGCTTGCTGCTGGGGTTTTTGATGTCGAGATTGCAGCCATTTGCCAATACATCGTTTACATGGACGCGCCAGGCGTGGTCGGTTTCTTCACGGTCGTGCCACCAGTCGAGGCATGGCTTGAACTCTTCAAATTGCATAGTCTGGGTTTTGGTGTAGTTCTTGCGTCCATTGGGTAGCGGTTGTTCGTAGTACCAGATCCATTTAGTCGGGCCTGACCGGTCGAAAAAGAGCAGGTTGGTGGGAATGCTGGTATAGGGCGCGAAGACTCCGTTGGGCAGGCGCACGATGGTATGCAGATTGAAATCTTTGAGTAGTTCCTCTTTGATGCGGGCGCAGACGCCGTCACCGAAGAGGGTGCCGTTAGGGACGACGATGCCTGCGCGTCCGGGTGCAGGAGGTCGTTTGAGCTTGCGCATAATCAGTTGTAGGAAGAGCAAAGCTGTTTCCGAGGTTTGCTTATCTTCGGGGAAATTAGAGAGAATGCCACGCTCCTCCTCGCCACCGAAAGGTGGATTGGTAAGAATGATGTCGACGCGCTGCCTGTCGCCAATCTCGCGCAAGGGGAAGCGCAGGCTGTTGCCGTGGTCGATCTGGGGCGATTCCAGGTCGTGCAACAGGAGATTCATTTGCGCAAGCAGATAGGGCAGTGACTTGGCTTCGCCGCCGAGAATGCTGTGCTCCTGGAGAGTGCGGTAGTCCTCGACGGTCTGACATTGCTCGTCAAGATGACGGTATGCCTCAACGAGGAAGCCACCCGTGCCACAGGCAGGGTCGAGAATGGTCTCGCCCAGGCGAGGATTGATGACCTCAACCATGAAACGTACGACGGCACGTGGTGTATAGAACTCGCCGGAGTCGCCAGCCGCGTCGCGCATTTCTTTGAGCATGGATTCGTAGAGGTGGCCGAGGGTGTGTATCTCGTCGGAAGAGGTGAAGTGTATGCTGTTGACTTTGTTGATAATGTCGCGCAGCAAATAGCCGTTGACCATACGGTTGACGGTGCCGCGAAAGACGGTGGCGATGACGTTGCGCCTGTCCTTGACATTGGCTCCTTGCAGGTTACGCAGGTAGGCGAAGAGTCCAGGACCACGTGTGCCATCGGGACGTATGGCTTCTTCGTTGTTGATGAAAGCGATGAGGTCATCTCCTGTGAGCATGGTGTCGGGATGGTCTGCCCAATCGCGCCAACGGTAAGGAGGTTCGATGGCCGGTTGGAAGCGTTCGCCGGCGATGGCGGCTTCATCCTCGCGCAGTTGCTCCATGTCGTCGAGGAATTTAAGGAAGAGTACCCAAGTGAGCATGGGCAGGCGATCAAGGTCTCCGTTGAGGCCCTTGTCTTTGCGCATGATGTCGCGTACGGATTTTATGATGCTACCAAGTTGTTGAGCGGTGGTAAATAGTGGGCGCTGCTGGGCTTCAGGTCGCGCAATTTTCTTTATGGTATCCAAGTAAACGTTCCCTCTCTACGCCGCATACAATAGCGCTTGCAATTGCTGTACTGCGTCTCGTAATCTCTCAGTTCCGCCAAATAAGTTCGCAATTTCACGAATATTCCCATAATCAGAGATAGGCCGGATGTAAAATGCGCTTGGGATAGTGAATTGTGCTACCCCGTGTACGGCATACATCTCCAGGAGCATATCCAGGATATCTCGCGCTTCCGCCCTGTAATCTTTGAATGCTTCGTTCAATTCTCTATGCAGGCGGTTGGCGCGTTCGCGGCGGGTACGCAGCGGTGTACTGAACACAATATAACAGAGCAAGTCAAATGGGTCGGCGTCGGGTTGATTCGTAGCAGCAGTCAGGGCGGCAAAGGTGATACCTTTCTCTTCGAGCAGGGAGATTATTTCGGCTCGTCGTTGTGGGTCAGCCCACTCTGCGCGCAAAGCGGCGGCGTTTGGATAGAGTGTGCGTACCTTCTCGGTTGTGTAGTCGGTCAACTGGATTAAATGCAGGCGCTTTCCGTCGGTGTCGAGTGCATAGATGCCCTCGGTTGCAATATCTACCTCTTCGCCATCGTAGTAGTATTTGTATCGTTCTTTTAGCTTTTCTTTCTTCTCATTGACGTCTATGGCGATAAGGTCGCTTCCTTCAAGCTCATCATCTTCGGATGATTCTGCGCTTTGCACTGTCTCAGGCAGTCTCTGCAATTGTCCCGCGTTGTCTATTTCTTCGTAGGTGGTTCGTACAGGATCGCCATCGAAATCCGGGTCGGCAAAGAGCGTAGTGGCGCTGCCAGTATAGTCGAGGATATTGAAGAAATATTTGCCGTAGTCGTCGCGTACACGTGTGCCGCGTCCAATGATCTGTTTGAACTCGGTCATAGAGTTGACGACGCGAGCCAGGACGATATTTTTGCAGGTGGGAGCGTCTACTCCAGTGCTGAGGAGTTGCGAAGTGGTGAGGATGACAGGGGAGGCCTTCTCCAAATCCTGGAAATTACTGAGGTGTCCACGTCCGATATTCCCTTCGTCGGTTGTCACACGACAGACATAGTCAGGATAGGTCCTGGTCAAATCACTATTGAGATTATTTAACTCGCGACGCATCTCGTCGGCATGTTCCTGATCAACACAGAAAACGATAGTCTTGTCGAGTCGGTTGGTCTTCTTGAGAAACTCGGTCAGGTGGCGAGCGATGGCCCTGGTGCGCTGGCGTAGAGCTACTTCGCGCTCAAATTGTGGGGTCAGGTAATCCTTTTCGGGTATGATGCGCCCATAACGGTCGCGAGTGCCAGGAGCGGGACGCCAGCCAGTGACATCGTAGCTTGTCATAATACGATGCACATGGTAGGGCGCCAGGAAACCATCGTCAATGCCCTGGCTGAGGCTGTAGGTGTAGATGGGATCGCCGAAGTAGCGGTAGGTATCGATATTGTCAACGCGCTTAGGGGTTGCGGTCATGCCAAGCTTATAGGCAGGTTCAAAGTAATCCAATATCTCACGCCAGTTGCTGTCATCGGCTGCACTACCGCGATGGCATTCATCGACGATCACCAGGTCAAAGAAGTCGGGAGCATACTCGCGATAGAGACCCGGGCGGTTCGTATCTTTAGCGATAGCCTGGTAGATAGCGAAGTATATTTCACGCGATGTGTTGATTTGTCCTTTTTCTATCTTGTAGATAGCTTCTTTATCGAAAGCGGCAAATTCCCTGATTTTGGGGTCATCGACAAGGATGTTACGGTCAGAAAGGTAGAGTATGTGAGGTTTACGATACTGGCCTTTGCTATTCCAGCGAGCATGCCACAACTTCCAACAAATTTGGAAGGCGACAAGTGTCTTGCCTGTACCTGTTGCCATCGTGAGCAGAATGCGTTTCTGACCCTGGAGGATGGCTTTCAACGCTTCATTGATGGCGATCTCCTGGTAGTAGCGCGGTATTTTATCACCGATATATGACGGCGTGAGGAGTTTTTCAACTAGTGAATCGTCATCCAGTCCCTGTGCTGCGCGTTGCCGCGACCAGAGTTCATCAGGCGAGGGAAAGGTGTCGAGTTCTCGTTCCTGTCCGGTGAAGTAGTCGTATTCGATGATGCCGTGCCCATTGGTGGCATAGGCGAACTTCACGCCCAGAATTTCAGCGTAATCTTTTGCTTGTTGAAGTCCATCAGCAGGAAGCTTGTATTCTGCTTTTGCCTCGACCACGGCGATAGTGTAGTCGCGAGTATAGTGGAGCAGGTAGTCTGCACGTTTCTGTTTACGGCGTTTGATCTTATCACGGCTAATAGGAACGATGCGCCCATCGGTGAAGCTTTTTTGCTCGATGATGGGGTGTTTGTCATCGTCCCACCCAGCAGCCTCGAGCCTGGGGCGAACATACTCTCTACACGTAGCGCTTTCGTTCACTCCCACTGGCTCCTCCTTGGAAACATTCCTGTGATTTTTTTGCTATGTATAATGCTTTTTAACTTTTTCAACTGGATAGTAGGAAATCCAGCGAAGGCCGATACATCGGCGATGGGCGCGATGAATCGGCCCCTACGGCTGGCCGGATGATTGTGTTAAACATCATTATACAAACGAACGAATCAATGAAGTCAGAAATAATTCTATACCCCCTCATGGTTCTTTTTCTGTTTAGTAGTTTGGAAAGCGGTAACAGATATTTATGATTCTTCATAACAGAGAAGACAAGGCCACTTTCATGCCTGGTTCGATCAATCGGAGTATAGCAGAAGCTCGTGTGTGATACAACATTGTAGGCTGAAAGGTGATTTGTGATGATTATGTGTGAAAAAAGCTCATGATTGTGACGATATTGTGAAGTCCACGTTTTACATTGCTAAATGGAGGGTTGTTTGTGTTAGGAATCTGGAGTGATTGAGCTGAAATCATAGGCTGGATCATGGAAGTGAGCCGCTCAGGCTGTTCGGGCCGAGAAAGGAGAAGCCGTTCTATGAAAAATAAGTTTTTGCTACCTGGGTTACTCGCTGCAGCATCTGGCGCTTACTTGCTGCGCCGCCTGGGACGACGATGGGGAGCGAGCGATGATGAAGTGCATCGACCCATGCCGGGGGATGAATTGATACCGCATCCGATGGTCGAAACGACTCATGCTATTACGGTCCAGGCAAGCGCATCTGAGATCTGGCCATGGCTGGTGCAGATGGGCATGGATCGCGGAGGATGGTATAGTGATCCAGAATGGTGGGATGGTCTGGCCGAAAGGGTGCTATGGTCATTTCTCGCCAGTGAAGAGAAGACCGGGTACTCGATCCGCGCGGAACCAAGCGCAGGTAGAATCATTGAGAAGTTCCAGGACCTGGAGGTTGGAGATATACTACTCGATGGCCCTCCTGGTACAGCTTTCTTCACTGTAGCGGCTCTGGAGGAGAAGCGGGTACTCGCTCTCTATTCCAACTCGCATATGCGTTACATTGTTCCGCATGTTCTGCGTGACAATCCAAACGTGAATATTCAAGGGGAGTTTAGCTGGGTGTACATCCTGGATGAGGTAGATGCCGACACGACGCGACTAATTCTGCGGACGAGGATCAACTACGGGCCGCGCATGTTTCGTGTACTGACACGCCCATTTTTCTGGCCAATCGACTTTGTGCTGGCACGAAAGACGCTGTGGGGAATCAAGTGGCGTGTGGAGCAGAGAAAGCTGCAACCTGCTGAGCGCGGTAATGGAGTTGTACGGAAATATCATGGGCAAGACGAGCCGATTGCCCAATAGACGTTAATCTATGCTTTGAAGGCAGGCCGAAAGTCGCTCTTACTAATTCATTGCGATGCAAATCCTTCTGGAATATAAGGAAGTAAGGATACCTCCGCCTTTCCTTCACGCAATAATAGAGACGGTTTCCAAGAGTTTCTCTCCGAGTTTTTGATCGCCCTCGATGGCTGTCCTCTCTCTGAGCTGGTTTTTGTTCATCCCTTTGGTAAAGAGCCTCCAGCACGTTTCTTGATCCATCGTCGCCACAGCGTCTGGTTGGAGTGCGACATCTTCAAAGAGGGTCCATCTGTTGGCTTCTCCTACCAGATACCAGATATCGCCTGCCTCGCCAATCACGACGAACTTGAGAAAGGTTGTATTGGCAACAGGAACATCTTTATACGTGTGAGGAAGCGCCCTCACAAAGGTATCAAGGACCGGATGGAAAAACCGTTTCTCTTTGAGTCCAGGTTTATTGACCGCATCTCGGATCTGCTGTTGATGAACCCATCTCTCGGTATATTCTCTTGCGGTATCCAGCCACACAGGAGCAGGATCTGGCCCAGCCCAACTCACCACACCATTGATCGCCATTTGATCGAGAGTTCGCACATAGTCGTAAAATTGTTTCCCGGTCAACGCTAAGAGATCAATGAGCAGCTTTGGACTAATGCGTGCAGTTGCCTTCACCCACAATTCATTGACTTCATTAATATTCTTTACTAAACTCTTCCATTCATCCAGGTCTTTGTTTCGAAAGAAAGGATTACTGAAATGATCCCTTGCGCGAGAAAGATAGCCAATGTCATCTCCTAAAAGATGCAGACCAATATCCTTGACACACCACCCAGGACAAATGGTTGGTTTCTCCCAATCTTTGGCTTCGAACACGGAAAATAGCTCCAATAACTGCTTTCGCTCTTGTGGGAAGAGGTCGATAACCATGATTGGTTTAACTGGTTGCATGTTGGTTCTCATTCTGATATTTTACAATTTTTTTTACGCCGTTGGTACCAGATTGTGTCATCCTGGCTGGTGAATGCGTTGTAATATCAGGAAATTCGAATTTATTTTTGTGAGGAAGATATCACTCGAATATAAAGATAGGTTATGCAAAGAAACTGTTCGCTTGTTGGATTTACATTCTGTAGGGGGACAGCGGGCGACCATAAAGGCCCACCCAGCCACACCTCACCACACTCGCCCCTACGGGAGGAAATTTTCCCTGGAAGGATGGAGAGTTCACTTGTGTTGAAATTGTGCGTTTTTTGCACAGCTTTGTTGTGCATGTTGACAGCGTGTGGAGCGACGCCAGACCAGGTTGCTCCGCAGCAGGCCGTCACTGTTAGTAGTGGATTCCAGTCAAAAGCTTCGCCGATACCGACTATTCCCGCGTATCTTTGTGGAGCATGGTCGTCAAACAATGCGCCGGGTCCAAACTCGACCATTATTATATTTGCCAGGATAACGAAGAATCTCGCGGGCGTTAGTGGCGCAACGGCTACAGCGGTTGTACATTTCCAGGGAGGTGACCAGACGCTCGATCAGCATCCTGCGAGTGATAACGGGGGCTATGTTTCGTTTACATTTGCTCTTCAGGGGCGTCAGCCTGTTAGAATTCCTGCAACGGTTGATGTGACTTTTACGAACTTCCCCGGAAGAACTTTGCGCTGCACGCCTGCTTTCTTCACTCCAATGTAAGTTTCTGACATTTTGGACAAAAATGCGTACTGCGTTGAGCGACAACAATACGCTCGATGGGTGTGCCACAGCGCTGGCAAGGTTTCCCCTCCTGGTGATAGACACGCACATGATTGTAGTTGTCGCCAGCTTCTCCCCACAGGTCGCGATACTCGCTGAAAGATGTTCCCCCGTGCTCGATGCCAAGCGTCAATACTGAGACTATACCTTCGTGTAGTAGCTGTACCTCAGCGGGGGTGAGCGAGTTAGCGCGACGTAATGGATGAATGGATGCGTAATATAGCGCTTCATCGGCGTAAATGTTGCCAAGGCCTGCAATTACTTCCTGGTTTAACAGCACCTGTTTGATAGGGCTTTTGCGACCAGATAGACTCTTTGCCAGTATTTCGGAGAGCAATCGCCTTCCATCGGCAAGATTGAAGCATACGCGGCAGTAAAGGAGATCTGAAGAGGTTTCATCAGTTGAAGTCTCTGCGTTACCAGTTGAATACCTGTGGATTAAGGGGCCTTTAATGTTCCAGGTGAAAGGATCAGAAGTTTTTAAACTTGTATCGATTTCCCAACCGGGTGGAAGTAGTAGCAGATTGCCTGTCATACGGCGGTGTATGGTGAGAATAAGCTCTCCGCTCAGATCAAGGATGAGGAATTTGCCTCGTCGTCGCACGCTTAGTATTTCGCGGTCAGCAACTTCGGCCAGGAAATCGGGGAGATCGGTATGGCCAATTGTGCGTTCCCAGAAAACGAGGACTTCACGGATTGTTGCGCCTATAATGGCATCGCGTAGCTGGCGTGCGGTGTGTTCTACTTCGGGTAATTCGGGCATATCTTCTCTATGTACATTTACTCAGCCCCGTTCCATAGGGGGAATAGGGCCTATCCAAAAACATCACAACTGAATAGAATAGCAACTTTGACAGCAAAACTGTTCGGGAGATTATAAGGATTCTGTTTTCTCTCCATACTGATTTGGGCTTCGACTTTATAATACCGCCTTTCCGTTCGACTTCAAAACGGCAAACACTCGGCTCTTTTTGGTGGAGGGCTACTAGCCCAGTAAGAGAGACTCATGTTGGGAAAGCGTGATATTTGAGGGCTGGATATAAAGTTCATTTGACAGAGACCTGCGATGACGAGACTCCGTATCTGACCCCCCCTGTCGAAACCACACCCGCAACGACCTATTGACTTTTTGGCCCAATTCCCGAATTCTCCAAACATGTGTTTAGAAAATTCGGGAGTACTCATGAGCCTGCCATGGAGTCGCGAGAGGTCATGATCCGGGAGACACCATCAACCTGTAAGGTTCAAAGGCGCTGCTTCTTACCCAATGGTTGCGTATCGTTCTACGCTTTTCGCGGCGACTGCCAAGCCGAGGTCGCATATCGTAGGTGAACGTTTGCCCCGGAGGAGTTACTTGATGCCATCCTGTACCGCATTTCACATCGAATGCTCCAATATAACCACCTGGTAGTAACTCAAATGGGCTATGGATGTGGTTGCCATAATCAAACTGCGCACCATTGGGCTGCCAGAACGATTCAAACCATGAGGGATAGACGAAATCGGAAACGAGTATACCATCTATTTCGTAACCGAGGTTATCTGCTTCGCAGGCATCACAGGTTTCATAGGCGTAGAGCGTCCCTGAGCCTGCGTCGCTCTGCACGAATACTGTCAGGTTGACATCGGGGTCGCCGAGCATTTCGAGTAACTCATGGCTGGCGGTAACGGTCCAC
>WNFX01007412.1_pt1 | contig 11817 bp, 11 predicted proteins | sample 5400111 | NCBI WGS metagenome assembly WNFX01 (sample SAMN13153363, study PRJNA577476) | soil metagenome | isolation source: 40 cm soil or saprolite under grassland replicate 1 | place: USA:California | collected 2016-06-15
ATCGGCGGTAATACGCATCAACCGAAGCCACGAACCAGCCTGGGATCGGCCAGGAGTTGACAGGTATTGGGCCTCTTGCGACGGGAATTGATGGTACAGCCCGTCTGCATCATCTGGGCTGTTCGCTCTACGATCGTGTGTACTGGGACCAGGCCTGTCAAGGCCAGAGCCAGGCACGGCGTCATCCATTGCACCACCTGTGTGGCTTTAAGCATGCTGCGATTGGGCGCCTGCCAACAGCCCAGCAGCAGTTCCCAATGCGTGATGAGCAGCCCCAGCAGTTTGGCATAGATCTCCGTCAGGATACGCTCTGGCTTGTAACTGCGCCAGGTATCGAGCTTGCCGTGTTGTTTCCACAGCTTCCACAGCAGTTCGATTTGCCAACGACAGCGCTGCAACACCAGTGCTTCCAGCACACTGAGCAGCTCCCGTGGCACATTGGTCAGCATGATCGTCCAATCAGCTAAACGCAGACGCGCCGCACTGACCTTCTTACCCTTGCGCTTGCCCTGTCGCTGCTCTTTGGGCTTGCGCTTGCCGGGCACGGGAGCTTGAGAGCCTTTGGGCGGATGCGTGATGCGCCCATTGGCTCCCTCGCGCCGCCGCCTGGCTTCCTCTGGCGAGACGCGCACCGCGAGCAGCCGCACCGGTAAGCGCTCTCGCTTGCCCACCAACACCTCCACCTCCACCTCGTCGCTGCTCTGCGCCCGTAAGAACGAGAGTAGGTCCCAACACCGACCAGCGTGATCGACGACGGTCAGCGTAGCCTTGGCTTGTGTCAGCCAATACTGCCCCAGCTTGCCGCGTTGGCGCATCTCCTGCAAGGTGAAATAGCCCATATCCGCATTGAAGAGCGAGCCCACCGGCAGCGGCGTGCTGATGGCCTCGCCACTGCGCTCAGCCTCACGGCTCCCTTGCAACCACAGTCCCGAGAGGCTGCCCGCGCCCAGTTCGAGCTGTGCTTGCACCCGCATGGCCGCTTCCTGCCCAGCCTGTCCACGGCCCGGCCACTCATGGGCCAGGCTGGCTGGTAAGCTGATCACCGTGCCATCTTGCAGGTACACGCCGTTGAAGCGGGCCAGCACCTGCGGGGCCTTGGCTTCACTGCTGATCACCTGCCCGACCGCCTCTTCGAGCAAGGCTCGCAACAGCCGCACCGACGCTTCGCTAAAGCGTTGCTCGATCGCCTGGGTGCTCACCTGCACGCCCAAACTGGCCGCTGTGTGCCGCAACTGGCTGTAACTCGCCTCCGCGGTGTGCATCCATGTCAACACCGTGGTTTGGCTAAAAATCGGCCCATCCAGTTGTGCGCTGGAGCGTTCGACGAACCCACTCGCGCGCTCCAACGCCTTCGCCCGGCTCGTCAAGATCGTCTGCATCGTGTCACTCACCTGTGTTATACTGCTCATCAGAACCCTCCTGGAAGGTGATAGTCTTTTAGAATAGACTTGAGTCTATCACTTCCACGAGTCTTTCTGCTCGCTTACTTCCCTTAGGTTGATGCGTATTACCGCCGATTTATCGGCCCTCTTGCTGGACTTTCCAACCATTTCGATGAAAAAGTTAAAAGAATTATCGCACTCCCAGGGTAATCCAATTGATCAGACCGCTTTATTCTAAAAACGAAGCAACATACAAGAAGTTGCAATTCTCTACTTCTTGCTCCAATCGAGCACAGCGGAAGCATCTTTCCCATGCCGCGTCGCCACAATCTCAGCCATGATCGCCAGAGCCATTTCTTCTGGCGATGTTGCACCAATATTGAGTCCAATTGGCCCATGGATGCGCCCGATTTGCTCTTCTGTTACTCCTTGCTTTCTCAGCCGCTCATCACGCTCTTCTTTTGTCTTGCGACTACCAACGGCTCCAACATAACCTACTTCACGAGATAACACCACCTTTAAAGTTGGCTCGTCAAACTTCGGATCATGTGACAACACTGCTACACATGTAGATGGATATAAGTCCATTTTTTCCAGGACCTCATCGGGCCATTCAACAATCAATTCGTCAGCTAGCGGAAAACGTTCTCGTGTGGCGAAGGCAGAGCGCGCATCAACAACAACTACTCTATAATTCAGCGTCTTTGCAAAGGTAGTGAGTGGAATGGCGATATGGCCAGCGCCCACAATCACCAGGGTAGATGGAGGCGGAAACCCCTCAATGAAGACATCAAATGCAAGCGCCCCGCTCGGCTCCTCGACAGCATAGGTATGCGTCCCTGCATCTCCTGTCCAGATGGCTCGCTCAGCATCTTCAACCACCAGGGCATCAAGTGCTGCATTGCCCAATGTGCCATGTGTGCTCTTATCGGGAAACACCAGCACCTTTGCGCCAACGTGCTTCTCTCCACGTACCACGGTCGCTAAAGCCACACCTTTTTCTTCGTTCAGAAAATCCTTTAATTCTTCATAGAGTCCGCTCATAGCATTCTCACCAATCCAACCGTTCAACAAACACGTGAATTGTGCCACCACAAGACAGCCCAATTTTCTCGAAATTTTCCTCTTCGCTAATGCCAAATTCCAGCATTTGCGGTTCTCCCGTCTCTATCACCTCCATTGCGGAATGTACAACTGCTGGTTCAACGCAACCCCCACTAACCGAACCCGACAACTCTCCGCTCTCGCTTACGGCTAGCTTCGCACCCGGTCTTCTCGGTGCCGAACCATACATCGTTACTACTGTGGCAACAGCCACACGTTCCCCTCGTTCACGCCATCGCTCCACATCTGGTAAAATGTCACGCATAGAATTTCTGCCTTCCTCTGATTTACAGTTCTTTTCCAAAGCGCAGACACTTATACTCAAACGTCTGCGCAAAGCTATAGAGTCCCCAATCATTATACACCATGCGCTTACATAAGCGCCGCTTGTCCCCCTCCTGTACGACCTGCCCATCCCCACCCCACTCGTAGGGGCGAAGGCGGTGAGGAGTGGCTGGGTGGGCCTTTATGGTCGCCCGTGGGGTGGGGATGGGCAGGTCGTACATCGCCGATCTTCACGTACACGAAACCCGCTGTGGGATACCATAAAGAACCTCGATCCTCCCCTCTTTGGCGCAGAACCCTACTCCACCAACTCATATGCCCCGATATCGCACGCCACTCCCTGTGGTCGTCTCACCCCTCGTTGGTCAGTCGAAATATCCTTGATACGGCAGTCATTGGGAGGAATGCGGTCGATGGCTGTACTTCCAGAAAGCAACGCATGGGTCTGGGTTGATCCATTGTTGTCCCTCAGCAAAGGATCCATCCCCAGAGCCGCGGGTGCCACCTGCAAGAGATCAGTCCCGTGTTGCTGGTTAGGAGCAAACGTCGTGTCCTTTGTGTTCTGTATGAGATTATATCCCTGTGAGGTGAGCGCCCCCAGAATGTCTGGACCAGCAGGAGACTTGTTCCCCGCCACCAGACTGTTTCTCATCACCAGCTGGCTTGCACTGTTGGTAACAACATTCCAGATACCACCGCCACTCTCTCCGCTGTAATTGCCATAGACGGTGCAAAAGATCATCTGCATCTGGGCACTGGTACCAGCGTTGAGAATGCCACCACCGAGCCGCTGAGCACTATTATCCGAGATCGTGCTGTTGATCAGCGTAAGTGTCCCACCATCATTGGTGATGCCACCGCCAGTATCAGCCAGATTTCTCGAGACCGTACTGTTAATGAGGGTCAGCGTTCCACTAGAAGCGATGAAGATGCCGCCACCACTCCCATCAGCCCTATTTCCCGAGACCGTGCTGTTGATGAGGGTTAGCTTCCCTCCCTGTTCGTTAAAGATGCCGCCACCATCACTAAAGTTCGTTGAAGAGGTGGAAAAGAATGCTGTATTCCCCGAGATGGTGCTGTTGACCAGTGTAAGAGTCCCCGCATTGTAGAAAACACTGGACGTGAACGACAGGCCAGCAATGGTGACTGAGCCAGTTGGAGGTACAATGACACCATACTCATCATTTGGGTTTCCGTTCAAGGTTAAGCGTCCTGCTCCTGGCCCACGAATGGAAAGTTGTTTGCCAATAGTCAGTCTATTGGTCAAGAGAATCGTCCCACGTAAGTTCGCATCAAAGGTGATGGTGCTTCCTGGGGGAGCGTTGTTGATCGACCAGGGCAGTGATCCTGTTCCGCTGTCCTGTAAGGTGGTGACGAGTGTCGAATCAGGGGGGAGATGCAAGCTGAGCCAGCCTGCTAACCCTGCCATGGCGACCAGCACCAGCACGATGCTCAGCACACTGATGCCATACCGTAGACGCGCTCGCCTACTGGCTTGCAGGAAAGCCAGCTCGTTTCTGCTTGGACTGTTGCGCCTGGCCCAGGCCTGGGCTTCCACGAGTTGATGCCCACGATACAGGCGATCTCCTGACTTGCCCTTTCCTTGCCAACTGGTCGCATCTTCGCTGATCGTCTGTTGCAATCGGATATCCTCACGTGCGTCTTGCAGCCAGTTAGCCAAACGAGGCCATTCGCGGATCAAGGCTTCATGGCTCACCTCCAACACGGCTGTCCCGGCCACGGTCGTGCTCGTCACCAGACGCGCTCTGATGAAAGCCTCGACGACCTCATCAAGGAGGACCGTTTCCTTGGGATCGGCCAGCAGTAGCTCCGAGCGGGAGGCTCGACGGCGTGTCGTGTCCTGTTCCGTGGCTCCTGGCTCAATCAAACGCATGAACAGGGTTCGTGCCAACCTGCGATGCTCCTCAGACGGCAGGGAAGCGTAGGTGGACTCGGCCTGTCTAACCAGGGCTCCTTTGACCCCACCGATCTCTTGATAGGCCTCACGCGTGAGTTGGCGACCACTGCGTCTCTGGAAGAGTTGATCAAGCGTGAATTGTAAGAGCGGTAACGCCTCAGCCTGCCCCTGCATCTCGAAAAGCAGATCTCCCACCAGGTCCCCCTCGAAGGTCAGTTGCACATCGGCAAGCCTGGCAGGCTGTTCGATCACCATGCGCAACTCCTGCACGTTCATGGGAAGTACGGCGCACTGGTGCTGCTCAATGAGCGGGCCTAAGACTGAGGAAGACAACACACGGTCGTAGAAGTCCGCACGCAGGGTCAGGATGACGATGACCGGACCTCGGGGTTCGCTGAGCGCCGTGACTAACAACTCCAGGAACTGTTCCCGCTCTTCTTGAGCGCTCGTTTGTGTAAACAGTTCCTCGAATTGGTCAATACAGAGCAGTACCCTCGTGCTCTGGCTGTGTGTCATTGTGGTGGCCATCAGATGCAGCCCACGTGCCAAGTCCTCTTCCAGGTCCTGGCGAATCGTGTGCAGGCTCCTGTCAGGAAGTCGCTCGGCAAGTGCCAGCGCCAGGGACTCAACTGGATGGGCTCCAGGGACCATCGGAACCAGATAGAGCCATTCTTCACTGCATGCAATCCCTCCCTGATGAAGTCGAGGCAGCAGCCCTGCCATCATGACGCTCGACTTGCCTGATCCACTCGAGCCGATGATCGCCAGCAGTCGTACGTCTGGCTTTCCTGGTCGCTCTGTCCGAAGAGTGTCTGCTAACGCGCTGATGAGTTTCTCAATGAGCGTATCCCGCCCAAAGAAATCGCGTTGATCTTCCTGGCGAAACGCCTGCAGTCCCTTATACGGATTGCGCGGCTCACTGGTTGGTACCTCTTCCTGCGCCACAACAAGGTCAGATTCAGTGGTCGTTTCGGGGCCAGGCTCGCTGTGTTGGAGCAGGGTCACGATCTCTTCAAACAGATCAGCAGCAGCATCGCTGCTACGTGCATCAAGCGCCAGTGACAATTCCTGCTCGTTCGAGGGCAGGCACTCCTGCCAGTTCTCCCCCTCGATCCAGACTCCACAGATCGGGCGCTGGTACATTCTGCCGATCTCTAAGGCCTCGCGAACATGGCGAGATGAACGGGCTTCCGGCGAAACAATCAGTAGGATCACCTGGGCTGCGCGGACCACCTCACGAAGCGCCTTACGGGGTTGCTCCAGCCCTTGCCTCCCAATGTTACGACTTCCCCAGAGCGTTATTCCATTCTTTTGGAGGACTGTCTTGAGCCGGGCAATAACCGCTTTCTCACTATCTGCATAGGAGCAGGCAAGAAAAACGAATGGAGAGGTGGGGGTAGCAGGCAGTTCGCTGGGATCGTAAACCAACCCTAATTCCTCAGCCGTCATCCCCAGAGCAGCACATAATTGCGCACGGAAATAGAGCGTAGGTATGGTGACACCGCGCTCCCAGCGGCTCACCATCTCGAAGCTCGTCCCTACCTCTTCAGCTAACTTCGCCTGGGACCACCCTCTGAGACTGCGTGCATGCCTCAAGCGTTCATTGGGCACACGCTCTTCTACGGTCATGATGGAGGCTCCTTCCTCCCAGCCAGTCCCTGCCTCGCGTGTCTCTTTCCCTTCTCAGCAGGTATGACAATGGAACCGATGATGCTGACTTAAAAAATTATGCAGACACTTGTAGATGCCGATGTATCGTGCTTCTAGTCGATTATGGCCTTTCACAAAAACCCGGGAATTCCGTAGGGGGACGATGTATCGCGCTTCTAGTCGATGTACCGGCCTTCTGTGGGTTTTCACAATTCCCCTCTCAATGTGTTATACGACATTATCGGCCATTATTGGCGGATTGCTTGATGGCTGAATTAATAATCAATGTGTATCATCTATCATGCAGAACCATCCAGCAGGTATACGTACCTGCACGAAAGAGTACAACGCTCCCCTGATTCCTCCACGACTATCACAATATAACTCAACAGTACGATACATAAAAGCAGATCACGAAACGGCTCTACCCACATTCCGCAAGAGATCTTGGTGGAATTGGAAATATGTGTAAGCACAAGGAGGTGAAAGGCCCAAGGAGTGGAGGGAGGGATGCCGATTCCAGACAGCTCTATGAACTCTTCCCTCTTTCTCAACAAGGAGCGCTCATGCGATCTGTATAACCTCACTCCTGAAACCAAAAATCTCCCGTCTACTCCTTAAAAAATTTCTGCGTCGTGTCGAAGATCGCCGAAGCGACCGCGTGAGGGAGACTACACGAATCTCTGTTCACGATCGCTCCTTCCGACGAGTGTCCCCCATCGGGCGTTTTACTCCGGTGTCGTATTTTTTGCGTCACCCTTCCAGGAGGTGCCTCTTTCCCTCAATCGTGCCAGCATGGGTCTATCCCTGCCTCACCTGGAAGATCAACACAGCACGATTGCTTGCTTATTTACCCCGATGGAAGGAATTGCCACATGAATACAGGTTAGCGCCTGAATGGGAGACGCAGAAACGATGCCGTCTGATCGCCTGCTCCTCTGGTTGAATCAGTCTCATTAACCCATTTGGAAAGGGTATACATCAATGCCGAGATGATCCCGAGCAGAAACACGAAGAAAAGACTTGTTGTGAGAATGGTGATCAATTCGTTACTCATGGCTGAATCTCTTTCTTTCCGAACGAATATAGCTATTTGCTATCATTGTTATAACATATTGCTATAGCAATTACAAGCTCAAATCTCACAGATTTTGGGTGAATTGGATCACACTTCGCTTTTCTTGAAGAAATGAACTGCATGCGAGCTGGGAAGCCGCTCACATTTCGCCATCCCAAGAAGAGATGGTGTAGATTTTTTCGAAGGAAGGTCCGAGCAAAGCCAAGACGAGGCGATGCAGGGGCTGCAAACGTAAGATGAGCGACTGCATCTCGGATGCTGAGTGGATATGCAGGAGCTCCATGCCCTCAAAACACTGCAAGATCCATCGCATGGTAGGACGAGCAGTCGGTCGGTTGAGCTGATCGGGAACGGTTTGCTCCGTATCGGCCAAACGTGTGCGCAGCCGATGTTCGGCCAGACGATAGACCAGCAAACAGAGCACCTTGATCAGCTCCAGCGCGACGATGCGCTCGAGCTTTTTGAGGAACACGGAGGAGGCCAGAAACAAGGGATCTTTCAAGAATCGAAAGCCACGTTCGACGCCGCCCTGGCTTTTATAGGTGCTCACCACTTCTTCCTCGGAGAGCATGCTCTCGTCCAGGACATTGGTAGCCACGATGAAGCAGGCAGATGCCACCGCACTTCTTGCTCGACCTGTGGCTGCTTGATGGTCACCGTTGCCTGGATATGCCACTGCTTGACAGGAGCCGCGTCTTTGCGTGGCCGACCTCGGCCTGGGTGATGCTCAGAACTGACGAACTCACTCTGCACCTCTAACCAGACCGGCAGTCCTTTCAGCTCGCGTGCCAAGATGCTCTGCGTATCAGCCCACGCTGGGCAAAGTGTTGGTTGGACAGATGCCAGAGCTTTTGCTTCCCCTGGTGCTCAGCCTTCTCCACCTGCCGATTGAGCGTCGCCTGGGCACGCGTTTCTGCCTGATTGGTTCGTACGACCACCCAGTGCTCTGCATCCCCTCATCGCTCCTTCATGATCATTTCCCCCATCCTAGCAAAAATTCCCATTTCCGTCGAGATCTCCTGCGAAATGTGGGGCTCTAAATTCTTTCGAGAGAAATATCCTTCCTGTAGGGGCGAGGGTGGTATGGAGCGGGGCGGTGAGCCTTTATGGTCGCCCGCCTTCCCCCTAAAATATATAGACAATCGAAACATGTCATAAACAAGTCCAGGAACAGTCAAACACTCCTCCAGAGTTTATCAAGAACATATCCTGTTTGTTGGCGCCTGCTTCTGGCACACTCATGATGAGGAACGTGCCAGCAGGCCAGGAACAGATCAGGCCTCGCACTCCTTGTAGTAACGCAAGAGTTACCTGTCTCGAGGAGAAAGGATGAACGTGATGCCTACTCAGTCTAAAAGTTTCAAAGTACTTTTCCTGGCGGTCTGTTGTCTTGTCATACTTCTGAGCTTACTTGCTGTGAGTTCTCGTGCTGTTCCTGAAACGTCAACAGTCTCTCATCAATCTCGTGCTGTTTCTCACACTCCCTCGATCTCTCACCATATCGTTTCTGTGGGAACCACACTCACGACGTACGATGAGCATCGCAATGCCGTAAGTGCCATAGCCTGGTCTCCTGATGGGAAGGAGCTGGCTTCGGCCAGCTATGACAAAACCGTGCAGGTGTGGGATCCCGTCACAGGGCAGCGCTTCACGACCTATCGTGGACACACCAATTGGGTCACGGCAGTCGCCTGGTCCCCAAATGGCAAGTATCTCGCGTCTGCCAGTTATGATAAGTCCGTCCAGGTGTGGGAGGCGGCAACGGGCAAGCACCTCTTGACCTATCGCGGCCACGCGGACACCGTGACCGCTCTCGCCTGGTCCCCTGACGGAAGCCAGATGGCTTCGGCCAGCTATGACAAGACGGTGCAGGTCTGGCAGAGCCTCACAGGACACCTTGAACTGACGTACCACGGCCATTCCAATTGGGTCACGGCAGTCGCCTGGTCCCCTGATGGGAAAGAGCTGGCCTCTGCCGGCCTCGACACCACCGTGCAAGTCTGGAACGCGAGCACCGGCAAAGCGCTGTTGCCGTATATCGGCCATGCAGGGAGTGTCACTGCTATTGCCTGGTCACCTGATAGCAAGCATCTCGCCTCAGTAGGCTTTGATAAGTCCGTGCAGGTCTGGAACGCCACCACAGGCAGACCCCTCTGGATCTATTGCTGCCAGGGGTGGGTCAATGGGATCAGCTGGTCACCTGACGGGAGGTCTGTTGCTTCAGCCAACACCAGCAGGACCGTCCAGGTCTGGGACAGCACGACGGGTACTCCCACGTTGACGTACCGCAATCATCGCAGCGAAGTGCTCACGGTCGCCTGGTCCCCTGACGGCACACGCCTCGCCTCGGGAGATGACGACGGGATCGTGCGCGTCTGGGAAGCACCTCTAGCTTGCCAATGCGCATCTGAAGAACAGGGCAACCTGTGAGAGAAGTTGCTCTCTGAAAAGCAACGAAGCGGAAAAGGAGAACTGAACGAATGCACGTTCGCTCAGCTCGTACATGACAAACGAGAGGTGCAATGACACCTTGATAGAAGAAGGAGTATTGACATGGTAAATGATACATTACGTATCGCTTCTGAAAGAGCGCCTTATCATTCCTCACGAAGAGAGCCTGTTCAACCTACAATGAGCTCTTGGGAACTCGCAGCACATTGTCTAATGGAAATTGAACACTATCGCCTGGGGGAGCCATATACTGATGAGTTTGAGTTCGAATTGCTCTGTCGAGCAACGATTCAGGGCGATCAGGAGGCCCAGGTTTGGATGCAACGTTGCTACGGCGGAATGGTGCTCGGCTGGCTGTACCATCATCCCTGTATCACTGCTGCATGTCGCCTGGAAAGTGAAGTAAACTATGTTACTCGGGCTTCTATGTCGCTCGGGCGTTTGAGCGTTTCTGGGAGGCCACGGCCTTGACCCAAAACGTGGAATGCACGACCCTTGCGGCGGCATTGCAGTACCTGCGGGCCTGTCTCAATGGAGCCATCCTGAATACCTTACGGATCTCTGCACGGTCAAGAGCATGGCTGTTGCCAGAGGTTGGAGAACCGAGAGAACCGCATGTGGAAGAGACGACAGAGAATAGTGAGGTGTGGGAGATTCTCCAAACGATGCTTCCCGACGAACGTGAAAAGCGGTTGGCCTACCTGTTCTTCCATTGTGGTCTGGGTCCCAGAGAGATTATGCGCTTCTGCCCACGGGAATTTAGCGATCTACAGGAGATTTACCATCTGCGATGCAGCATAATGGAGCGAGTACTCTGCAATGACGATCAACTGCGATGGAGGCTCAGTTAACAAGGATATAGAGCATGCTCTAAAGGGCTCATTTAGTCACTAAACCCAATACCATAATGACTTTTAACACAATACACGGGATTTCCGTAGGAGCCGATGTATCGGCCTTCGTTCGTGGTTTCACGTTATCCCTCCTATTTTGTTAATTTCCATACATGGGACAGGCTTGCATCTCGCCCTCCCCAGGAGTGGATGCATTGACTGTCAGCCAGGGTACTGGCAAAGCACCAGTGGCCAGAAATGCCGTTGCCAGGCCAGAGTGGCTCCGCTACACTACATACGGGGCTTACTCCATTCAGCAACTGCCTTGCGTTGTGCAGCCGCGCTGCGCACAGGTCGACTGTCGTCTATTCTCCCTAAAAGATTTCCCAGACTAATCAGGCTATCTAGATTATGCGCAGGTAAAAAATTGTCAATATATGGTAATGCAGTCTTCATGCCAATCGTCAGAGGTCGGTAATCCGGTGACCCCAACAATGGATTCAGCCAGATGAGTCGATGACAACTATGCTGCAAACGATCCATCTCCACTCCCAACACACCTGCATCGCCACGATCCCAGCCATCGCTGATAACCAGTATCACAGCGCCACGTCCCAATACCCGCTTGGACCACTTTTGATTAAAAAAGTGCAGAGCATCACCAATACGAGTTCCACCCGACCAATCCTGCACCGTTTTGGAAACATCACGTACGGCATCATCTACATCACGCCGTTTGAGTTGGCGTGTAATACGTGTCAACCTGGTTCCAAAGACAAACGCCTCGACGTTCAACAAGCCATTCGAGATTGTATGAATAAAATGTAGTAAGAGCCTTGAATATAAGCTCATCGACCCACTGATATCACAAATAATCACTAATGGGCGTGGCTTAAACTTGATCTCTCGCCATGTTAGTTCAAGTAATTCTGCCCCATACTTAAGATTTCTGCGTACAATACGCCGCATATCAGGATATGAGCCACGGCTGGTAGGCCTCTTACGCCGTGTTGGACGTTGCCCCAGGTGCCAGCGCATCTCGGACATCAGCTTCTTGGCTTCCTGCACCTCATCCCACGAAAACGACTCGAAATCCTTCTTCCTCAGCATTTCAAT
>WNFX01031582.1_pt1 | contig 11812 bp, 11 predicted proteins | sample 5400111 | NCBI WGS metagenome assembly WNFX01 (sample SAMN13153363, study PRJNA577476) | soil metagenome | isolation source: 40 cm soil or saprolite under grassland replicate 1 | place: USA:California | collected 2016-06-15
CTCGAGCTCGTCTTCGTCCTCCTCGTCGGCCTCGAGCTCGGCGTACGCACCGTTGCCGTTTGCGGGCTCGGGCGCGGCCTGAGCCGCAGCGATCAGCTCGGTGAGCATCCCAGCCAGGGCGTCGATCTGGTGCCGGCGCAGCTCGGTGCCCGAAGCGAGCCGAGGCGGACGGTCCGAGAGCACTCGCTCGAGGCCCAGCATCAGCGCATAGCGGCGCTTCCACTCATAGGAGGGGTCGTCCTGGCCGGAGTCCATCTCCTCGACCGCGTGGTCGAGCGCGAGCCTCCGCGCCGTACCGGGAGCCAGTACGACGGCAGGGTCTTCGTCGGCGCGGAGAAATGGCTCTCCGGCCCAGTCTTGGGCGCGGGCGGCGGCCTCGGTGAGGCCGTTAGCCGCCTCCGGCGCTAGCGTCGGTTGCTCGGTCGTCTCTTGCATCGACGCAGCACTTTTCAGTGCTGCAACCTCGTAATGAGAAGCGAGCCCACATTCACCCCTTGGCGAGCCTCGCTCGTCGCAGCATACCCGATTTGCGCTGGCTCGACGAGTCCGCTCAGAGGGGGGTGCCGGAGCCGCCCAGGCCCCCGAAGATGACGAACGGGTTCTGAGGCAGTGTCTCGTAGACGAGCTCCCCGCTCGCCTCGGCCTGTCCGTGCAGCCGCTTTGCCAGCTCGCGGGCCTCCTCTTCCGTCGACGCGCCCACGAGGATGTACGTGTGACGGCGAACGACGCCGTGGCCCTCCGCCTCGAGCTTGTCGCCGAGTGCCTGCGCCTCCTGGGGTGAGGAAGCCTCGACGCGCACCTCCCACGGCGAGAGGCCCTCCTCGAGCACCTCCTGCTCGGCCTCGAATTCCTGCGGCGGCTCGTCGTCCCACCGGTCTTCTTCAGCGAGCCAATGCTCGATCCGGCCGACGCGGGCCTCGGCGCCGTCCTCCCGGAGTTGCGCTGCGATGACGTCGTGGGCGCGTTCGGCTTCGACCCTCGACCCTGCGTAGACGAACAGCGTCTCGCCGTCGCGCGAAACGACGAGTCGACGGCCCTGGAGCTCGTCGGCGAGGTTGCGCGCTTCTGAGCCGAGATCGAGCCCGAGCCGGTCGAGCAGGCCTTCGGCGTGCTCTTCCTCGAGCTCGATTCTGATCCGCCAGTCGTCGTTCACGAAACCATTCTCGCTGAGAAGCCGGCCTGCTCGAGGTGCTTGGTGATTCCGCCAAGCCAAAACGGGAAGCCGGCACCGAGGATCAGCGCGGTGTCGACGTCCTCGACCGTCGGCACGACGCCTTCCTCGAGGAGGTGGTGGATCTCGTCCGCGATCGCCTCCAGTGCGGTTTCGAGGATCTCGTCCTCCGTCAGCGGGCTCCGCTCGGTGACCGAGATCTCCTCGCGCCCGTCGGCGTAGTTGGCGAGCGTCTGCGAGAGCGGGAACCGGTCGGGATAGGCCTCGTGCAGGGTCTGCAGCACGTGCTGGGCGACGCTGGGGCCGACCATCTGCAGCAGCACGGAGGGCGCCATTGGCAGCCCGAGCCTGAGGATTGCCTCGTCCGTATCCTCGACCGTGTTGCCGCGCTCGAGCGCTGCCAGGACGACCGACATGAGCCTCGTCAGGATCCGGTTGACCACGAAAGCGGGAGCGTCGTCGACGAGCAGCGGGCGCTTGCGGAGCTTCGTCGCGACCTCGAACGCGGTCGCCGCGGTCGCGTCGTCCGTCTGCTCGCCCCGGACGACCTCGACGAGCGGCAGCAGAGCGACCGGGTTGAAGAAGTGCATGCCGACGACCCGCTCGGGGTGCTCGAGACCGACGGCCATCGCGGTGACCGAGAGGGCGGAGGTGTTCGTCGCGAGCACGCACTCGGGCGAGACGACTGCTTCGAGCTGCCGGAAGACCCGGCGCTTCAGCTCCAGCTCCTCGAACACCGCCTCGAGCACGAGGTCGCAGTCGGCGAACCCAGTGTTTTCGGCGGTCGTCCGGACGAGCGAGGCCAGGAACCGCGCCTTGCCCTCGTCGTAGCGGCCCTTGGCGACGAGGCCCGCGAGCTCCGCGTCGATCGCCACGCGGGCGCGCTCGAGAGCCTGCTCCTGGACGTCCGTGATCACGAGCGGCAGCTCGAGGCGGCGGAGGAAGAGCACCGCGAGCTGCGTTGCCATCAGCCCGGCGCCGACGATGCCGATCTTGCCGATGCGCAGCGGTTCGGCGGTGAGCGGTGGCGGCTTCTTGGCCCGTCGCTCCACGAGGTCGAAGGCGTAGAGGGATGCCTGGGCCTGCCGGCTCGGCAGCAGTTCGGCGATCGCGTTCTCCTCCGCCCTGTATCCCTCTTCGAGGCTCCACCCCGAGAGGGCGCCCTCGATCAGGTCGAGCGCCCGGTACGGCGCGGGCGCGGCGCCGTGGACGGCGTCGTCGAGGCGCGCACGGGCCTTTCGGAGCGTGTCCGCAACGGCGTCACCCGGGGGTCTGTCCCCGTTTTCCGACTTTGTTGCGCTTTCGGCGCTGTTCCGTGCGAGCTCGGTTGCAAACGCGAGCGACTCGTCCACGAACTCGGGCGGCTCGAGCAGCCGGTCGGCGAAGCCGAGCTCATGAGCGCGGGGGCCGTCCAGCATCCGGTTCTGGCGCAAGGGGTTCTCGACGATGAACGCGACCGCCTTCTCGCCCCCGACAAGTCGCGTGACGAGCTGCGTGCCGCCCCAGCCGGGGACGATCCCGAGCAAGCACTCCGGGCAGGCGAAGTGTCGAACCGCTGTCGAGATCGTGCGCGCATCGCAATGAAGCGCCAGCTCGACCCCGCCCCCGAGGCAGGCCCCGTTGATCGCGGCGACGGTCGGATACGGCAGCGCGCGGATGCGTCCGAAGAGCTGGTGGCCGGTGCGGCTGCCCTTGCGCGCGAGCTCCGGTGTGGCGCGCAACGAGAACTCTTCGAGGTCGGCTCCGGCCGAGAAGAAGTAAGGCTTGCCGGTGATGACGAGAGCGGCCCAGTCGCCGGACTCCAGCTCGGCGAGAACGCGCTCGAGCGACTCGAACGCCGACCGGCCGAACACCGTCGGCTTCGTGTGGTCAGCCCCGTTGTCGATCGTCACGAGCGCGATCGGCCGTTCGAGCTCCGGCCTTGCCACCCGTGCGAGCTTGAACAGTGTCAGGCTCAGACACGCTCCCACAGGAGCGTGGCGCCCATGCCCATGCCGACGCAGAGCGCGGTCAGGCCGTAGCGGGAGCTCGGACGTTCTCGCATCGCGTATGCAAGCTGGGCGACGAGTCGCACGCCCGTCGCGGCAAGCGGATGGCCGCATGCGATCGCACCGCCATAGGGGTTCAGCCGCTCGTCGTCCGGGGAGACGCCCATGCCGTCACACCAGGTGAGCACCTGGACGGCGAAGGGCTCGTTCAGCTCGAAGGCGTCTACCTGCTCGATCGTCAGACCGGCCTGCTCGAGCGCCTTCTTCGTCGCGGGCACCGGTCCCACGCCCATCAGCTCCGGCTCTACCCCGGCGAAGGCGAACGAGACGAGCCGAAGCTTCGGCTCAAGGCTGAGCTCCTCTGCGGCGCGCTCCGAAGCAAGGAGCGCCACCGTGGCTCCATCGGTGAGACCGGCAGAGTTGCCTGCCGTCACGCGGCCGCCGGGGCGGAACGGCGTCGGCAGCTCGCGGATCAGCTCGAGCGACGTGTCGGGCCGCAGAAACTCATCGTTGTAGCGAACGGCGTAAGTGTCGGCGTCGTCCTTGGTGATCTGCGGGAACCGGTCGTGCAGGTTCTCCGCCGTCTGGCCCATCGTCGCGGCGGACGGATCGATCAACCGCTCCGCCACGAAACGAGGGTTGTAGTCGACGTCTTCCAGCATCGGGTGCCGGCCCATGTGCTCGACTCCCCCTGCAAGGATCACGCCGGCTGCTCCCATCGCGATCTCGCCGGCTCCGGTCGTGATCGCCGTCAGAGCGCCCGCGCACATGCGGTCGACCGCAAACCCCGGCACCGTCCGGGGAAGCCCGGCCAGCAAGGCGACGTCACGGCCGAGCGTCAGACCCTGATCGCCCACCTGCGCGGTTGCGGCGAACACGACGTCATCGATTCGCTCGGGCGGGAGTGAGTCGTTACGCCGCAGCAGCTCCCGGACGAGCTTGACGGCCATGTCATCTCCGCGTGTGCGCCAGAACACACCTTTCGGCCCCGCGCGCCCAAAGGCGCTGCGGACGCCGTCGACGTAGTAGACCTCGCGAAGCTCGCGCATCGAGACAAGGCTAGTGGATGGCCACGGCCCTACAGGTCGAGCGATAGTCGCGCTTTCGGCGCTTTTCCGTTACCCATCCTTGCGCCGAACCCCGATACGCTCGACGCGGGGAGGAGGTTGGCTGTGCCTAACCAAGAAGCCGGCGCCGGCGAGGACTGGCAGGCGCATGTCGAGCGCGAGGACGCGCGTTACCGGGACGGCGAGAGCCGTCTGCCCGACGCTGCCGACACCGACTCGCGCCAGCGGCAGCTGGCCCGGCTCGGCAACGCTTCGGCCGGCGCCGGGCTCGCACTGTTGATGGGCGGACGCCGGGATAAAGCCGCAGCGCGCCTCACGCGGGCCGCCGAGCGCTACCGCGAGAGCTTCGCGGAGGCGCCGCCCGGGAGTTGGGGGCGCCCCATCGGAGCGATCAAGGCGCGCCTCCTCGCCGGCGACTGGGAAGGCGCTTTCGCCGATGCACGCTGGGCGCTCGACGCACGCGCGGCCGCGGCCGATTCGCCGATCGGACGCTATGCCGCCGCCCTCGCGTGCCTGACGCTCGGAGACGATGAGCACGCGCGTATCCACGCGGACGCGATCCGCACGCGCGACGACTTTCCCCAGGACGTCGGCGACGCGCTTGCCTTCCTCGCTGCGCACGACGTGGTGGGTTACACCGAGGCCCTCGAGCGGGTGCTGGAGTCGTTCGAGCTGCGCGACGAGTACCTCGAAGACATCCCGGTCGCCGACACCGTGCTCGTCCTGCAGGCTCTCGCGACGAGGCGCGGGATCGTCGTCGAGCTTTCCTCGCCGGTCCTCCCCGGCTAGGGCCCTAATCGGTGCTGCCGGTACGGACCGGGTGCATGAACGCCGTGATCACGAGCGGCTCGGCGTCGTCGATCTCTTCGTCGCGCACCTGCTCCGCGATCTCCTCGATCAGCCGCAACGCTCGTTCGGCCGGAATCCGCACCGTCGTCTGAGTGATCCGGAACTTCCCTGATGAGCCGAACGAGGCCCAGGCCCGCTGGAGATCGTCGAGCATCGAGGCGCGAACATCGGTGCCGAGCCCTGAGGAGACGAGCTCGGGCGTGACGCGCACCGTTCGAGCAACGGCGCGATAGGGCTTCTCCCGGCCCTTGCCGCCCTCGGCCAGGTCGATCAGCCCGGCGCGCAAGAGCATTCGGACATGAAAGTGGAGATGACCGGGGTCTACGCCAAGGCGCTGGGCGAGCTCGCGGTTCGTCAGCGATGCCTCCTCGCTCTGGCCGAGCATCTCGAGCACACGCAGCCGGAGCGGATGGCCGAGCGCCTTCAGTTGCTCAGGCCGATCGATCGTGAGCACATCGAGCAGCGGCGGCTGCGACTCGGGCTGCGACACCCGACGTATATATACGAAAAAGGGGACTGTTGTCTAGTCGCGCAACCACGAAGCCGCCTTTTGATCAAGGATCGCAAGCGTTTCGCCGCTCTCGGCGCGGATCAGGCTCCCGGGCACTGCCGGATCGGGCCGCCCGGCAAAAGCGCCGGCGACGGCCTCGGCCTTCTCCTCGCCGATGACCAGAAAGCCGATTCGGCGGGCACTGCGCAACGCCGGCGGTGTCAGCGTCACCCGCTCGACGAACGGCTCGAGCTGCGGCTCGGCTGGGATCACGAGGCGCTCGGTCTCTGCGAGCCCCGGCGCGTTTGGAAACAACGAGGCCACATGTCCGTCAGGGCCGAGGCCGAGCAGGAGCAGATCGAGGGTCGTTCCCTTCAGCTCACGCTCGTAAGAGGCCGCCGCCACGGCGGGATCGTCCTCGCCGCGGATCCGGTGCACTCGTCCGGGCTGAGCCTCGAGCTTGTCGAACAGGGTCTTTCGCGTGAGTCCGAAGTTCGACCGTTCGTCGTCGGGCGGCACGCAGCGCTCGTCACCCCACCACACACCCGCACGGCTCCAGTCCGGCTCGAGCTCTGCGGCGAGCTCGTACGCGCGGCCAGGGGTCCTGCCGCCTGTGAGGACGATCTCGTCTCCCCCGCGCGAGGATTCGGCAAGTAGCTCAGCGACCCGTTTTGCCGCGGCGTCTTCGTCGTCCGCGACGATCAGCTGGACGTCCCGCGCCTTCACGGCGCGCCCGCTGCGAGCTCCCGCGAGCGGTCCATTGCGGCCTGGATCGCATTGAGGAGCGCAGCACGTACGCCGGCCTGCTCGAGCTCCCGCACGGCCCGGATCGTCGTGCCCCCCGGCGAGGTGACCCGCTCACGGAGCTCGACTGGATGCATCTGCTCGTCGCGAAGCAGCTTCGCCGTTCCGAGCATCGTCTGGACGACCAGCTGCGTCGAGACGTCGCGGGCGAGCCCGAGCAGGATCCCGGCCTCGATCATCGCCTCGGAGAGAAGTGCGAAGTAGGCGGGACCAGAGCCCGATACCGCCGTGACAGCGTCCATGTACGGCTCGGCCACCCGGACGACTGCGCCCAGATGAGCCAGGGCTTCCTCGGCAAGCGCCAAGTGAGGCTCGTCCGCGTTCGCACCTGCGCAGAGGCCTGCGATCCCCTCGTGCACGATCGACGGGGCGTTCGGCATCGCGCGCACGACGGGCACTCCCTCGGCCAGGCACTCCTCGATGGCGGTCGTCGGAATCGCTGCGGCGACTGAGAGCACCGTTTGCTCGGTGGTGACCACAGGCGCAATCTCGTCGAGCAACACGCCGAAGTCCTGGGGCTTGACGGCGATAACGATCAGCGCCGCACCCGCGACCGCGTCGGCATTCGAGAGCGTCGCCTCGACGCCCAGCCCTTCCCGGAGCTCGTCGACACGCTCCTCCCGCCGCCCGGTCGCAACGATCTCGCCGGGCTCGCGCCAGCCGTCGCTGATCAGTCCGGAGATCAGGGCTTCGCCGATCGTGCCGGCCCCGAGGACTGCAACGCGCCGCTGGTCTATTGCCATGTTCGAACTCTAAGCGGCCAGGCGCTGAGGGACCCGAATCGTCCCCTGTCCGAGGCCGGCCAGCATGTAGACGCTCGCCAGGCCCGCCCACTCGCCGTAGGGCTCGAGCAGCTCCGCGGTTTCCCAGCCTTCGACCCTGCGACCGCGCAGCCGGGCGAGCAGCTTGATCAGACCGAGGTCGCCCACGAGCCCGCGCTCGTAGCGGCCGAGGCCCTCGAGGCAGACAACCCCGACCGACCAGGGGCCGATTCGCGATTCCCGCACCAGCCTCGCCGCGGCGGCGTCGGTCGACACCTCCCGCAGGCGCTCGAGGTCGAGCGAGCGGCAGAGCCGGACGAGGGCGCTTGCCCGCGGCCCGCCGAGACCGAGGGCCCGCAGCTCGGCGGGCGAGAAACGGCCCATCGCCGCCGACGTAGGCGCAGCGTGCAGCCCGTCGAGCGAAGGAGTAGCCGCCCGCACGACCCGGCGCTCGATCTCGCGCGCTCGTCGGGCGGTGATCAGCTGGCCGCAGAGCGCCCGTAGCAGCGCCTGAGTGACCGTCGCGCAACGAAGCGGCCGCAGCCCGCGGAGCCGGCGAACCGTCTCTCCCAGGAACGGATCCCGGGAGAAGCGATCCACGAACTCGGAGTGGTCGTCGTCGAGCCCGAGAGTGAAGCGCATCCGCTGAACCGCGTCTTCGCTCGCTGCCTGAACGAGCAGGACGCCGTCCGATAGCTGTCGCCCGACGGCGATCTCGAGTCGGCCGTCCACCTCGTATACGGCCCGGAGGACACCGCCTGCCGCGACGCGGGTCGCGTCGCTGCCGTGGCGGGTCGGACTTGCGGAGATAGCGCGCCCAGGCGCGGAACGCGTCTGCCTTCTCCACCTGCCGACCATGCTCGTCGATGAGCTGGACCGCAAGCTTGAAGGTCTCGTCCGCCTCCGGGTTGTCCTGTTTTGCAAGTGCCTCGGCCAAGATCCCCAAGTAGACGCCACGTTCTGTCGGATAGCCATCGCCGAGTGCGGTTAGCGCTTCACGTGCAAGCTGCTCCGTCTCCGCCGGCCGGTCGAGCAGGGCAGCGCGCCGTGCCTGGTCGGCGCGAAGATTCGCGAGATCCAGCGGATCCGGCTTCGGCCCGAACATCCGCTCGGCCGCGGCGAATTGCGTCCCGGCTTCTTCTGCCTTTCCCTGCGACATCATGATCGTGCCGCAGAGCAGATGTGCCCGCGCGAGATGGAGTGTGTCTTCGGTTACCTCGAGTAGTGCGATCGCACGCCGGATGTAGTCGAGCGCAGCCGCCGGCTGCTTGCGAATCTCGTTCAGACGCGCGAGCGACCAGTAGAGCCGGACCCGGGTGTACGCGTCTGCGACCTGGTCGGCCTGAGCGAGCGCGTCCTCGAGCACAGCCTCCGCACGACCGAGATCGCCCTGGTCGCTGAGCGCGTAGCTCAGATAGGTCGAAAACCGGACCTGATTCGTCGTGTCTTCGGGGCTTTCCTCCGCCACACGAGCCAGACAGCTTTCAAAGAGGTCGACGGCCCGCTGCGGTTGGCCGAGGGCCGCATAGCACTGGCCGAGCGTTGCGTAGACGTCAGGCCGTTGGGACGGGGCGAGGAGATCCGAACCGATCGCCTCCTCCAAGCGCTGCGCGGCGGCGGTGTTGTTTCCGGCTCGCGCCTCGGCGAGGCCGATCGCTATGCGTGCGCGGAGCGCAGAGGTCGAGTCGCCGGCCGCAACCGCGTCATCGAGGATCTCCTGGAGAACGCTCTGGGCCTTTTCGGGATCGTCCGCCAGGCGAAGCTCAAGCTCCGCATCGGCGAGCCGGAGCTCGCGCTCGTCGACCTCGCGGAGGTCGGATCCTGTCTCGAGGTACTCCACCGAGACACCGAGTTTTCGAGCGAGCTGCCGGAGAGCCTTGACGGAGGGACGGCGTGCCCCGGCCTCGATCCGCGAGATGTAGGCGTACGAGACGCCCGGGGACGAGAGCTCGCGCTGCGAAAGCTTCCGTTCGAGCCGCAGTCGGCGCAGGCGCTGCCCGATTGACTCTGGTCCAGTCGACTGTGGTTCCTCCATCGCTTCGGGTGCATCTTCGTGCCTGCGGCGGCCGTCGTCAAAACAGGTCTGGCGGAGCCTTGACAACAAATGGCTGCGCCGTTTGCTTACCCACTTTGCTCGTAAAGCGAGTGCCGAAGGGAGGTGGGCTCATGTCCGGGCGCATGAAAGCATTGCTCGCGGCTCTTGCCGCGCTTGGTTTTGCCGCACTGAACGGATCCTGGCCCTGGGGGCCGTAGGCCTCGACCTGGCGGGAGCGCACACGCCCTCCCGCCCGTAAGCTTGGCTTGTGAGCGGGGCGATCGATCCGCGCGTCGACATCGGGCACGTACACCTCAAGGTCTCGGACATCGACCGGGCACTCGGCTTCTATCGCGACGTGCTCGGCTTTGAGGTGACACAGCGCTTGGGCGACGATGCGGCCTTCCTCAGCGCAGGCGGCTACCACCATCACCTCGGCCTGAACACGTGGGAGAGTCGTGGGGGCTCGCCGCCCCCGCCCGGATCGACCGGCCTCTACCACGTCGCGATCCGCTATCCGGACCGGACGACGCTCGGCGACGCCCTGCGCCGACTCGTCGAGGCGGGCATCCCGGTCAGTGGTGCGACCGATCACGGCGTCAGCGAGGCGATCTACCTCAGCGATCCCGATGGGAACGGGATCGAGCTTTACCGGGACCGCCCCCGCGAAGAGTGGCCCCGCGCGCAAGACGGCGATGGCGTCGCGATGTTCAACGCACCGCTCGATCTCCAGGCGCTACTCGCGGAAGCGACCGAGAAGACTTAGGTTCTGCTCTATGCCGCGCGGCTACATGGAAGGGCCTGCCTCCGAGGAAGCGGAGCGCCGGCTCGAAGAGCTCGAGCGGGGGCCGGTGGCCGAAGAACCCGAGCAGCGCCTCGCCGTCTTTGGCTCGACCGAGGATGACGCCGAGCCGCACTTCCTCGGCTGGCGCGACGAGGTCGATCCGGATGAGCTCTTCGAGAGCGGCCGCGCCTGGGGCCTGAAGGTCGTGCGGCGCAGCGCCGTCTAGCCCGGACCCCTCCCGAAGGCACCCGATCCAGCCCAGCCCCTTGGGGGGGTGCAAAAGGCTCCCTACCAACACGCTATCGAGGATCGTGTGCCGCATCTGTCGGGCCTCTGCACCGGATGCGTGACAACGCGCTATACCTACGGTCGATGGCCAAGCAGGCCAAGCCGATCGAGCAGGTCGACAGCGTGATCGTCCGCTTCGCGGGCGACTCGGGCGACGGCATGCAGCTGACGGGCGGGCGCTTCACCAGCGAGACAGCCGTGCTCGGGAACGACCTCTCGACCTTTCCGGATTTCCCCGCCGAGATCCGTGCCCCGGCGGGATCGCTCCCCGGCGTCTCAGGCTTCCAGGTCCACTTCGCCGACCACGACATCCTGACGCCGGGCGACGCGCCGAACGTACTGGTGGCGATGAACCCGGCCGCCCTGAAGACGAACCTCCGCGACCTGCCGCGCGGCGGCACGCTGATCGTCGACCAGGACACCTTCACCGAGCGAAACCTCGTCAAGGCCGGCTACGAAGCGAACCCGCTCGAGGACGGCAGTCTCGATGGCTACGACGTCCATCTGGTGCCGCTGACGACGATGACGCTCGAGGCGACGAAAGAGGTCGAGGGCGTCACCAAACGCGAGGCCGAGCGCGCAAAGAACATGTTCGCGCTGGGGCTGATGTCGTGGCTCTACCACCGCCCGACCGAGCACACGGTTTCCTTCCTCGAGCGCAAGTTCGCGAAGCGGCCGGAGATCGCCGAGACGAACAAGCGAGCCTTCCAGGCCGGTTACGCATTCGGGGAGACGACGGAGGACTTCGCCGTCTCCTATGAGGTCAAGCCCGCGAAGCTCCGGCCCGGCACGTACCGGAACATCACCGGCAACCAGGCGCTCGCCTACGGACTGATCGCCGCGAGCGTCAAGTCAGGCCTGCCGCTCTTTCTCGGCGCCTACCCGATCACGCCGGCGTCGTCGATCCTCGAGGAGCTCGCGCGGCACAAGAACTTCGGTGTCCGCACCTTCCAGGCCGAGGACGAGATCGCCGCCGTTGGCGCCGCGCTCGGCGCGAGCTTCGGCGGCTCGCTCGGAGTCTCGACCTCGGCCGGGCCCGGCGTCGTGCTGAAGAGCGAGACCGTCGGTCTTGCAGTCGCGCTCGAGCTGCCGCTGCTGATCCTCGACATCCAGCGCGCCGGCCCCTCGACCGGCATGCCGACGAAGCCGGAGCAGGCCGACCTGCTGATGGTTCTCTTCGGCCGCAACTCCGAATCGCCGGTGCCGGTCCTCGCCGCTTCGACGCCGGCGCAGTGCTTCGAGGCAGCGATCGAGGCCGCGCGGATCGCCCTCAAGTACCGGACACCTGTGTACCTGCTCTCCGACGCCTATCTGGCGAACGGCTCCGAGCCGTGGTTGCTTCCGGACGTGGACGCGATCGCCGCGATCGATGCGGGCTTCACGACCGAGGCGCCCGAGGGCGACTTTCAGCCGTACGCCCGCGACGACGAGACGCTCGCACGGCCGTGGGCGATCCCCGGCACACCCGGCCTGGAGCACCGGATCGGCGGGCTCGAGAAGCAGGACCTGACCGGGAACGTCGACTACGACCCCGAGAACCACGACCTGATGACGCGCCTCCGCGCTCAGAAGGTC
>WNFX01005842.1_pt1 | contig 11809 bp, 10 predicted proteins | sample 5400111 | NCBI WGS metagenome assembly WNFX01 (sample SAMN13153363, study PRJNA577476) | soil metagenome | isolation source: 40 cm soil or saprolite under grassland replicate 1 | place: USA:California | collected 2016-06-15
AGCACTTGCGGCAGCCGGCGAAGTGGCGACAGCCGGTGATTCGGCTGGGCTTTGTGCAAATGACGGAAGCGCGATCAATGTTGCGAACAGGATTGTGAGTAATGACGTAAATGTTTTCATGGCCGGATCTTGCCAGCGATCCGCCTTCGCGTAAAGCTCCGGCGCGACAGGCCAATACCGAATCGCAAGTGACAAGTAATTCGGATACAAAAATCCGACGACGCCATGAGTGCTCGGCGTAAGATTCTAGAAATGAAACGAGAGAACCCGACAATTGAAATTTGTCCCGGCATCACGCGCCGGACGCTCGCAAACGGCAAAACGATGTATCAGATGCTCGCCATGCTAGCGGCCGGGAGTCGCATGCCTGCGCACTCGCACCCGCAGGAGCAGATCGTTCATATTCTCGAAGGCAAAATGCAACTCATTGTTGACGGTGTGGCACACGAACTTTCCACCGGCGATTCGTTCTATCTCGCCAGCAATGTTCCGCACGGGGTGGAAGTGATGTTACCAACACGCGTGCTCGATACCTTCAGTCCGCCGCGGAACGATTACCTGGCGATCGACCAGAAAGTTCTCCACGGCGCGTTATAGTTTTTCAAGCGAACGAGCAATCAGCGGCTGACACAGCCGCCTCTACACCGCTTCGCGGAAAAAACGGCTTCGGCAGACGTGACAAGTCTTACTTCCTCTCGTCGATGAAGATTTGCCAACGCTTTATGCTCTCCAGTTTGAGAATGCCGTGCTGCATCCACGGATCGTTTTTCAATTTCTCTCGCACTTCATTCTCGTCATCGGCATTGACGATCAGCATCGCGCCGTCTTCATCGACCAAAGGTCCGCCCATCAAAACAAAACCGTCGGCAACGAGTTGATCGATAAATGCGGCGTGCTCGTCCCAAAGTGGCTGTTCTCGCGTGCCCTTTGAAAGATCACGGTTAGGGCCAGGTGAAGAAATTGTGACGAATGTGTTTTTCATCCCAGGATGCGATCATTGTCCACAGATTAACGCAGATTTGCACAGATTTTTTAGGTAGGGCGCGTCACTCCCGTGCGCGCCGCTCGTTGCCGGCATGGCGTGCAGAGGACTGCTCGCCCTACCTCTTCCTATTTTCCCGATTCCGCATTGCAGCCGCTCAGACTCGGTGGAGAGTTACGCCGACAAATGAGTGCACATGCAGCAGATCAAAATTCGGCTCTAAGGAGAATCATCCTGGTGCTTTTCGCGTTAGGCGTGATTTCCATGCTGTCACTGATCATCGCCGGTGCGGCAAGTTTGATTTCCTTCGCGGACAGGGTTCACCCGGTCGCGGGTACCGTCGTGTTCTGGGGCATCTGTTTGGCAGCAGGATTTTTTGCACTGTATTGCCTGATCGCTTACGCGCAGTTGCCGCCAGCCCTCGTGCCGCCGAAAGAGACGTCGGGACCGAAGCACGAGGCGTATTTGCAGACGTTGCGCTCGCGACTGACGAATAATCCGCGAACTCGCGAGTTGCCCCTGGGGACAGACGCTGAGGTTGAAGCCGCCATCGCGCACCTGTCAAAGGAAGCGGACCTGGTTGTGCGCAGAACCGCGAGCACAGTCTTTCTCAGCACCGCGTTAATGCAAAACGGCCGGCTCGACGGGCTCATCGTGCTGTTCACACAAATTCAAATGGTCAACCGCATTGCGCGGATCTACGTGCAGCGACCTTCGCCCCGCGAATTGGTGCGGTTATACGCGAATGTTGGCGGCACAGCTTTCGTCGCCAGCGGACTCGAATCGCTTGACCTCGGAGAAATGGTCGCGCCTCTTGCGGTGTCGGTAGTGCCGGCGCTCAAAAGTGGAATTCCAGGTTTAAGCGGCATCTCTGCGCTCCTGGTGAAATGCGTTTCAAACGGCGCCGCGAACGCGTTCCTCACATTACGCGTCGGCGAAGTCGCGCGGCGTTACTGCGCATTAACTTCGCGCCATTCACCGGAAGCGATCCGAAGATCTGCTACTTCCGCGGCCGTCGAGCATCTCGGGCGAATCGTTCGCGAAAACGGCGCACTCGTTGTGCGGAAGATTTGGGCAAGTACCGGACGCGCGTTGATCGACAGCGGCGTGTCAAAGGCCGAGGATATCGCAGGCGCAACACGCGATCTTTTTGGCAAAATTTCGCCCTGGCGAATGAAAGAGGAAGATCCAGCAGCTCGTCCATGATTTACTGAACCGCAGTGATTTTGTTTTCTCGACCAATTGTCTTTCTGATCGCACCGCTTACTGCAAACGCCGCTGTCGTTCGTGTGAATTCCGCTGCCGGGGTACGGGAGCGGAAGGTGGATGTTGCCGAAGGCGTATCGCTGCAGGTTATCAAGGCTGGCCAAGGCGGTTCGACTTTGGTTTTTATTCTGGCTGGAGCACAGGTGCGGACATTTGGCAGCGCCAAATCGAGACTTTCGCAAAAACCGGACATGTAATCTCGTTCGATCCGCGTTCGCAGGGCGAATCGACGAAGACGACCAGCGGTAACACGCCGGAAATGTGTGCGGGACTGCCAGCAGCGGCGCACAATTTACCCGGCCGGAATTCGCAGGCGAACTTTTTGGGAAAGATCAGCCGCTCGATGCGACGAAATTTTTCATTGCGCTGCCGGATGGAATCGGCCACGGCAAATCGAGCAACCCGAGCGACAGCATTCATGCGAAATTTCCGCGCTATGGATACCTCGGCATGGTGGGGAAGCGCAGTATTGGTTGCTTACCTGGGGGCTCGGCGTTAATCACGCGCACGTCGTAATGGGAACGTCAATGGGCGGAATGCCCACCTGGTTGTGGAGCGAATTGCATCCCGATTTCATGGACGTGCTGATGCTGCTGGCGAGTTTGCCCACTCAGATTTCAGGGCGGAGCCGAGCTTGACGTCGGATCACCATCGACGCGATCCGCAATGATCCGGCCTGGAACGGTGGCGATTAGAAGACCCAACCGCCAAGCCTGCACACTGACGCTGAGATGCTTTGGTTCGTGAGCAGCAATCCGGTCCGTACGTCAGAAGGAGACGCCAACACCTGGGAAAACGGATGAAGTTCTCAACAAGTTTGCCGAGCAAATCGTCAAAACGGATGACGCAAATGACGTGGCTTTATGCATTGGAAGCTTCCCATGATTACGATCCCGGTCTGAATCTGGAAAAAATCTGGGCGCCGCTTCTGGCGATCAACTTTGCAGATCACCTAATTAATCCGCCGGAGAAGCGCCTCGGCATTCTTGAACGGAAGATCAAGCGCGTTCCGCATCGCCGCGCAATAGTGATTCCATCCAGTGACAAAACGGGGGGGCTCACGGCAGCCATACCATCGCCGCTTTGTGGAAGGATCAGTTACTGAATCTGCTTAAAGAAACGGAAAAGTAACCGCGGATTGAGAAGAGAACCAGGTTTTCTCTCGGCAATATTCCGCTGCCTAACGGCGGCGTACTTTGAGCTTGCAAATTTTCGGTTAACCGAATAACAAAGTGTAGAATGCCGGCAGCGTTGCATCCGATGACGCGCGACAACTTGTTTGCTTCCACGCGCTGGACCGTCGTGCGCGAGGCCGCCGATTCCCAGACGTCATCGAGACGTGCATTGAGAGCGCTTTCGGAGCTCTGCCAGATTTACTGGCGACCGGTTTATCTTTTCTTGCGTCGCCAGGGAATCGCACAGCACGATGCGGAAGATTTCACGCAAGGATTTTTTGCCGATCTAATCAAAAACCGCGCCTATGCTCGGGCCGATCCAATGAAGGGCCGGTTCCGATCGTTTTTGCTCGGAACGCTAAAGCATTTCTTGGCACACGCGCGCGATCGCGACCGCGCGCAGAAGCGCGGCGGCGGGCTAGTCCGCTTGGATGAGGCAGGGATTTCGGAAGCCGAAACGCACGCCGTGCGATGCCGGAATTGGAGCGCAGATGGAATATTCGATCGGGAATGGGCGGCATCACTGGTTCGACAAGCACTGGACCGGCTGGCGCAGGAATACGAGCTCGGCGGCAAAGGGGCTCTTTTTGAAACGCTGAAGTTTCATCTTGGAGCAAACGCGGCCGTGGCGGTCTCCTACCGAGAAATGGCGGAGCGGCTTGGGCGCCCGGCTGGAGCACTACGCCAGGACGTGGCACGTTTGCGTGCGCGGTATCGTGCGATTTTGCGGGAAGAAGTCAGCGGCATGGTGATCGACCCGCGCGATGTCGATGAAGAGCTGCGCTATCTGCGCCAGGCGATGACTGTATGAGGTACAAATGGCAATGCCTGCCTTAAGCAAGAGCGTGCATGTTTGCAAGACGTGCGGCACATCGACAGAGACAACCTCTGCGGGGCATCTTGGCTGTATCGCTTGTCTGCTCGACATCGGCTTGGATCCTGAGGTGACCGAACGCGACAGCGCGTTTGAAACGGCGCCGGAGCAACTAGGTGCTTATATGATCGAGCATCATGCCGACGGCAGCGCGTGGGAGCTGGGTCACGGGGCGATGGGAGTTACTTATCGTGCAATCGATAAAGCGCTCGATCGGCCGGTCGCGCTAAAAATTATCAATATCAATCTTGGGTCGCGTAGCGCGGAAGCGCGTGACCGGTTCCTGCGCGAAGCGCGCGCCGCGGCGGCGCTACGCCACCCAAATGTGGCGACTGTATATCAATTCGGAGTGCGTGAGAAAACCGGTCAGTTTTTTTACGCGATGGAATTGGTCGAAGGCGAAACGCTCGAGGAGCGTGTTCGCCGCCTAGGACCGCTCCATGTTTTGGCGACGATCGATATCGCCTTGCAAGTGACAGCGGCGCTGGAAGCGGCGGAAAAGCGCGGATTGGTCCATCGCGATCTGAAGCCAGGCAACCTGATGTTCGTTAACAGCGACGACAATGGCGCGTCAACTGTGAAAGTGATCGATTTCGGCATCGCCAAAGCGGTGGTAGAGAAAACGGATGCGATGGCGCTCCCGCCTGGCGGCTTCGTCGGCACCCCTGCGTTTGCCAGCCCGGAGCAATTCACCAGCGCGCCCGTGGACGTGCGCTCGGACATTTACTCGTTAGGTGCGACACTCTGGTTCTTGCTGACCGGTCACATCCTTTTCAGTGGCCGGACTGTCCAGGAAATGGGTGATGCGCGCCGGTCAAAACCGTTGCCGGTTGATCAACTGAAAGCCGCACACGTTCCGCGTCGTTTCATTTCGTTGTTAATCTCGATGTTAGAGATTGAGCCGGCAGCGCGGCCCGCCGGGCCGCATTCGCTCGGCGCGAAATTGCAAGCGATTCGCACTTCGATCACCAGCCGACGCAAAATTGCCGCGCGATTCGCAGTTGGCGCCGCCTTTGTTGCTCTGACAACAATTGTCGCGGTCCGCGTATTCCATTCAACGCCGCCCAAGAAGACAACGCCTTCCGTCCCGGAAAAAAGCATTGCGGTTCTGCCCTTTGAAAATCTTAGCCATGATCCAGATAACGCGTATTTCGCCGAGGGCATAAAGGATGAGATTCTTACGAAATTAGCGACCGTGCGTGATCTCAAGGTGATCTCGCGAACCTCGACGGCGGGATACCAGAGCAAGCCCGACAATTTAAAGAGCGTCGCGCATGAGCTCGGCGTTTCCACCGTCCTGGAGGGAGCTGTGCAGAACGCGGGTGACAAAGTTCGAGTAAACGTGCAGTTGATCGAGGCACGCACCGACAGGCAACTTTGGGCGAAAAGTTACGACCGTGACCTTAAGGATGTCTTAGTGGTTGAGAGTGAGGTTTCACAAGAAATTGTGAACGCGCTGCAAGCGAACCTTTCGCCAAGTGAATCCCATGCTCTGGCCTCAGCTGGGACCCGCGATGCAGAAGCTTACGACCTTTTTCTGCGAGGCGAATATGAGTTGCACCAGGCCGTGAGCGCGCTGGATGTGGACGCCTACGATCGTGGCGAGGCGTTTTACCGCCAGGCGCTGACACGGGATCCAAATTTTGCCGAGGGTGCTGCGGCGCTCGTCCGCACTCGGCTCTGGCGGCACTGGTTTATCTCACCTTTAACCTCAGCGGAATTAGGGGAAGTAAAGTCGATCATTGACCGCGCTCTAGCGCTCGCTCCAAATTCGCCGGAAGCGCACTGTGCGCTGGGGTTGTTTTTTTATTATGGTCATCGTCAATACGAGAACGCGCTGGCGGAGTTCAACCGCACGCTGGAGTTGCAGCCTAACAATGATTTGGCCCGACAATATTGTGCGTACGTCTACCGCCGGCGGGGGGAATGGGAGCGCTCGCTTGCCGATTTGCAACGGGCGCAGGGGCTGAATCCTCGCCACGCCGAAATCGCGGCCGAGATTGGCCAGACCTACGGAGCATTGCGTCTGTGGAAAAATGCGGAGCGTGCCCAATTGCGAGCTCTCGCCATCGATCCGCACAACACGCGTGCAGCGTTTTATCTTCTCAACGCTCGCCTTAACGCGACAGGTGATGTCGACTCGGCCATGCGAGCTGTCGATGGTTTTCCAGAGGTCATCAAGATCAGTTTGTATGGCAGCGGCGCTGATACGGGCGGCGATGTTGCAGGTATCATTAGTGTTAGGCTTTATCTCGGCGTAATCGCAAGACATTTCACGGATGCTTTCCAGGCTCTCGAGAAGGAAGTGGTCAATGACGAATCTGGGCATCTCCGGCAGCTGGCCGGACGCGCCATACTTCGCGTGCTGGCAGGACAGACCGAGGCAGCCAAATTATCGGGAGAAGAAGCGCGACCGTTACTCGAGGCCAGATTCAGGGAGCGACCTGATGACACCTTCGCCAGGACGGAGCTGTCTTGGGTTTACCTCGCCCTCGGACGCAATGCCGATGCTCTGCGCCTTTCCAGGCAGGCGGCGGACTTAATACCCATCGAAAAAGATGCTCTGACCGGTCCTTCTTTCCAGGTCGGGCTCGCGCAAATCGAGGCGCGTGCCGGCGCACCTGAGGAAGCCATTAAGAGGCTTCGGCGTTTGCTGTCCATCCCGGCGGGCGAGGTAGCTTCGATCGCTCGTTTAAAGATTGACCCAGTCTGGGATCCGATCCGCAATCGTTCCGATTTCCAGCAGTTGCTCTCAGGTCCGGAGCAGATTGGACCTAACAAGTAAAGAGGAAGTGTGTCTTGGGAACTTCTTCGTCGAGCTAAAGCGATGCAACTTTACAAAGCAGACAGTTTTTTCAATTAATCTGTCCTATTGTGCAGCTCGCCGAGGCGCGTTGCCAAGCGCCTTCTCGATGGCTGCCGCGTCATAAACTTTGCCGTCGTTAACCACGGTCGTGACCTTATCGATATCACGGATGTTCCGGGTCAGATCACCCGCGAGAACACCGCGATTCTTGTTCACGTAGATTACTAGAGACCCTCTGCGCGGCGACCGCGCTTCGATAAGATCATCGCTGAAGTCACCCAAACGATAAAGCTCGATTGACTACGTTAGCCGCATAGTCGCGTTTGGCGAAGCTAACTCCTTCAGCTACAGGACACTGCAAGATCGACAATCGGCGATTGCGATGCGCTGGTCGAATTATTTGCATTTTTTTTGTAACACAGCGCAAAATTTTCGGAAGTAATGAGTAAACATCAACACGGCAATAAAAAATTCAACAAAGGAGATAAAACATGACAACACACCTCACAAACATCTTCACGTCAGCACGCCTGCTAGCTGCCACCATGACCTCGATCTTGCTGCTGGGTATCCTGGCGCCCACTGCCTCAAGCGGCACGAGCGATGGCTTCTTGAATTTCAGCAACAAGCCGTTTGTTCGCGCGGAGCCTACCATCACCACATTCGATGCTCCGGGCGCGGGGACAGGCCCCGGCCAGGGCACACAGCCGTTCGCCATCAACCCGGCGGGGCTAATCACGGGATTCTACCTTGACGCCGGCGATGTGTATCACGGCGTCCTGCGTACTCCGGACGGCGCCATCACCACGTTCGACGCTCCGGGCGCGGGGACAGGCCCCGGCCAGGGCACTCGGCCCTTTAGCATCAACCCGGGAGGGACGATCTCGGGACGCTACGTTGACGCCGGCGATGTGGGTCACGGTTTCCTGCGCACTCCGGACGGCGCGATACTACCTTCGACGTCCCGGGTGCGGGCACAGGTCCCGGCCAGGGCACCCACGGCGACAACATCAATCCGTCGGAGGCGATCGCGGCACGATACAGCGACGCGAGCGGTGTGTATCACGGCTTCCTGCGCGCTCCGGACGGCACCATCACTACGTTTGATGCTCCGAACGCCGGCACAGGCCCCGGCCAGGGCACCTTTGTTTTTGCCGTCGATTGCCTCAACCCTGCCGGGGCGATCACGTCAGCTTCCCTTGACGCTAGCGATGTGTTTCAAGGTTTCCTGCGCGCTCCGGACGGCACTATCACCACGTTCGATGCTCCGGGCGTAGGCACAGGTCCTTTCCAGGGCACACTCCCGGTCGGCATCAACCAGGCAGGAACGATTGAGGGATTCTACGTTGACCCGAGTGATGTAAATCACGGGTTCGTACGCGCCTCGGACGGCACTATCACTACGTTCAACGTTCCGGGCGCCGGCACAGGTCCCTTCCAAGGCACCTTGCCCGCGAACATCAACGCGTCAGGGGCGGTCACGGGAAACTACGTTGACCCGAGTGATGTAAATCACGGGTTCGTACGCGCCTCGGACGGCACTATCACTACGTTCAACGTTCCGGGCGCGGGGACCGGCCCTGGCCAAGGCACTGTCCCTCTTTGCAACAACCCGGTCGATGCGATCACCGGATACTATATTGACACGAGTAATGTGTTTCACGGTTTCCTGCGAAGCCCGTAACGACGCAGAATCTGTACGGACGCAAACGTGCGCGCGCCGATGCCATTATTACGGGAAGCTTCCCTAACGAGTCTTTTGGTGCCTGGGTGGCGTCGGCGGGGGGCGTGAACAATGATGGCGTGCAAGACCTCATCGTTGGAGCGCCGCGATTCACGGACTATTCTTTCTTCCGCCAAACCAGTTTGCCACTTTCGATTATCCCGGCTCGACCGTTACATCGCTAAACGGAATCAATGACGAGGGGATTATCTGTGGTCGTTACAGAGATGCTTCCGGGATTTACCACGGACTCATAGCTCGCGTCACAGGCACACCGCCGACAAATCCGGCGGGCACGGAAATGAAGGCGTTCGATTCCCGGTCGCTGGTCACTCCACTCGACCCATCGCCCGCAGCGTGGGGAGATGCAATGCCGGCGCGCTGAGTTGAGCATCGCGCGGCGCCCGCGCCGTCGGCGCTTTGTGACGGTGCGGGCTGACGATGAATGGTGAATAGCTCGTTTCCTCGACCAATTCTCCTGTTGATCGCCGGGGTTGCCGCGCACGCCTCCGTCGTCTGCGCGGATTCCGCGGCCGGAGTACGGGAGCGGAAGGTGGATGTTGGCGAAGGCGTATCGCTGCGGGTTATCGAAGCCGGCCAGGGCGGTTCGACTTTGGTTTTTATTCCTGGCTGGAGCACAGGCGCGGAGATTTGGCATCATCAGATCGACAGGTTCGCAAAGAAAAATCGGGTAATCGCTTTCGATCCGCGTTCTGAAGGCGAATCGTCGAAGACGACCAGCGGTAACACGCCGGAAACTCGGGCTCAGGACTTGCACGCATTGCTCGAACGGTTCCACGTGCAGCGACCTGTTCTGATTGGATGGTCGCAGGGCGTCTAGGATATCGCTGCTTATGCCGAGCGGTACGGCACCAAAGATCTCGCGGGAATTGTGTTGGTGGACGCCGCCGTTTCCGATGGTGCCGCCGGCATGGCTGCGCGCCCCGAAGAAACAACGGCTCAATTCAAGAGGTTCGCCGTTTATCAAGCGCATCAGAATGAGTATTTGCACGGCATGATGCAAGCCATCATCAGCAAACCGCAGAGCGAAGACGCAATTGAAAAGCTGGTCGGCACCGGGATGAAAACGCCGCCTGATATCGGCGTCGCCATGCTCATCGCGGACATGTTCGGCGTGAATCGGACGCCAGCGCTCAAAAAAATTGAATGTCCGACGCTGATTATCGCCTCGGCAAAATCGGATGAACTGGCTCGCCAACAGACGACCGCAAGCCAGATTCCGCACGCGCGTTTCGAAAAAATTGATGATGCCGCGCACGCGGTTTTTCTCGATCAGCCGGACCGCTTTGATGAGTTGCTCAAGAGCTTTGTAGCGAACCTGGCTACAAACATTGGATCCCACTAGTTTTCAGCCACGAGTCCCTGGCATTTTTTTAGATCGAGCTTGCCCGAGGCCAGGACTGGGATTGCTTCAACCCGCTGGACCTGTTTGGGAATCCACAAGTTTGGCACGCCTGCTTCGTGAAGCTTACTGCGCAGCTCGGCGAGATCGAGATCGACTGCGCTGAGGAGCACGAGCGCTTCGCCCTTGGCTTCATCCTGCACCCCAACGATTGCGATGGGACGTTCGTCTCTTCCGGACAAACCAAGGAGATCCACAATTTTGCTCTCGATCGTCTCGTGCGGCACCATTTCGCCGCCGATCTTTGAAAAACGCGACAGTCTCCCTTCGATGTAAAGGAATCCGTCCTCGTCGAACCGGCCGATGTCGCCAGTTTTCAACCAGCCATCATGCAGGATTTCTGCCGTTCGCTTCGGATCATCGAGATAACCTTCGAAGATGTTGACGCCGCGCAGCCAAAGCATTCCGCTTTTGAACAGCGACAACTTCTGATCCGTCTCCGGTTGACGAATTTCGGCAGCCATTCCTGGCGCAAGTCTGCCAACGGATCCCAAACGGCTGGATGGCTGCACTTGTTCGCCGGGCCTTCGCGGTTCTGGATCGGGCAAATTGACACTGACTACCGGAGCAGTCTCAGTGAGGCCATAGCCTTCGAAAACTTTCTTCTGGAACCGCTTCTCAAAGTGGCTCGCCAGATCGAGAGGCAATTTTTCCGCGCCGACAATAATGAGGCGCAAAGTGCGGAGTTGCTCAGGCTCGGCTTTGCGCAAGTACAACCGCAGAAAACTGGGCGTCGCGAGGAGAAACGTCAGCTTGTATCTGTCAATCAATGCGGTGCACCTGGCCGGTTCCAGCGGATTTGGATATGTTACGATGCGGACGCCCTCAATGAGCGGATACCAAAGTGTGACTGTCGACCCGAACGTGTGAAAGAAGGGCAGTGAAGCGAGGATGGCATCGGTTTTTTTTGCGTCGAGCAGTTCCCGGAATTGCGAGACATTTCCGACAACGTTGCGATGACTAACGACAACGCCTTTTGGTTCTCCGGTGGTGCCGCTTGTAAAGAGCAATATTGCCTCGGCGTGACCGCCTTGCTTGGGAATTTGCAAAAGCCGCAAAAGCAAACCTGCTGGAATCAGCACCGACATTATCCACCAGAAAATGATTTGGCGTTTCATATGCGGCAGCAGTTCGTCCAGCTTCAAAACACGTTCCGGCCACGGAAAATCCTTGAGTCGTTCGATGAATGGCGTGGCTGAAATCGCGACCTGCAAATTGGCGCGCCTGCAGCAGGATTCATTCGCCGCTCGTCCCATCGTGAAATTAAGATCGACGGGAACTTTGTTTGCCAGCGTCACAGCCAGATTTGCCACCATCGATCCCTTGCTGGCGGGCAAAACGATCGCGATTCGTTCGTCGGAAAACTCCTTCCGAAGATAGCGACTCAATGCTGCCGCCACGCCGAGCAGTTTGGCTCGACCTAGCCTGGTGTGATCAGTTCCCTCGATTACTGCTGTCGCGAACCGCCTGCGCTTCAGTCCGCGCACACATTCTTCGGCGAGATGTCGATCTAATGAAGGCCGGCGGCTAAAGCAAAATTCGCCAAGCTTCAGCAATTCC
>WNFX01017362.1_pt1 | contig 11809 bp, 8 predicted proteins | sample 5400111 | NCBI WGS metagenome assembly WNFX01 (sample SAMN13153363, study PRJNA577476) | soil metagenome | isolation source: 40 cm soil or saprolite under grassland replicate 1 | place: USA:California | collected 2016-06-15
GTTCTCCTGCCGAATCAGTTTCTCCAACTGCGCGAAGTGCCGCCTCAAAATGGCTTTCTGCGCGTTCCCATTCTCCACGTCGCTGGTAGACGATGCCCAACTTGTGCTCCAAAGTAGCAAGAGCGGCCGGCTCGCACAGTGCAGCCGCGGTTTCGTAGCTTTTCAGCGCATCATTGTACTTTCCCAGGTAGATATGCAGGTCACCAATAGTTTCATAAAGTGCAGCGCTATCAGGGTGTCCGAGGGTAAGGGCCATGCGCAAGTGAGCCAGCGCTTCACTATGGGCGTACAAGCTGCGTGCTTGTTCTCCTGCCAGCCTGTAGTATTCCGCCGCAGCTTGTTCGTTGCCAGCTCGTCGATAATGATACGCAATCTGTCCAGCGAGAGCACCATCACGGTAGCCCCGCACATGATTAACGAGTACTTCGGCAACACGTCGATGAAGTAAGCGTTGCCGGGCCAGACTCGTTTCTTCGTACACCAGGTCGCGCAGTTTCTCATGGCTGAAGTCGTAGGTCAACGCTCGTTCCGCAGTTCCACTGCGCACCTCTTCGACAAGTCCCCTGGCAATCAAATTTTCCAGGGCAACTACTGTCTCTTCTTCGCTGCGACCGCTGGCCTCGCGCAAGATATCAAAATCGAAAGAGCGTCCAATAACCGCGGCAGTATTGAGCAACTGCCAGCCAGTTTCGCTCACATCAACCAGGCGCGAATGGAGCAGGTCGCGTACTCCTCCGGGCAGCGACCAGTCGTCATTGTCAGCCGTCAAGACGCCTGTTGTCAAGGCCGTCAGGTATTCTACAAGGAAGAAAGGCAGTCCTTCTGTTTCTGAATACAAACGCTCAACGAGTCCCTGAGGTAGAGTTTTACCAGATGGTGAGACAGATCTCACCAATTCTTGAACTGTGGATTGGTTCAAGCGGGACAAAGATATGACAGTGGTATGAGTCGACCGCTGGGCCTCAGTCAATAGACGATACAGGCGATGATCGCTGGCCGCGCGTTTACTGCGCCAGGTGAGAATGAGGAACAAAGGTTGTTCACGGAGGCGCCGCAAAAGGTAGGCCAGCAAGTCAAGCGAAGCTCCATCAGCCCAGTGGAGATCGTCGAAGAAGATAACACCTGGATGTTTACCATCAGGATTACATATGCTGAGTAATACCTGCCTGAGCCCCTCAAAGAAGCGGCTTTGAGCACCTGGACTATCAAGTGGTGGGGCCGGTGGTAAGCCTGGCTGCAAAGCCATGAGTTCAGGGAGCAGGCGAGAAGCCTCAACCAACCAGGGTGCGGGTATTTTTTCCAGTTGGTAAACGTTATTCTTTTCAGCGATAGCAGCACGCAGACCGGCGGCAACGGGACCATAGGCAATATGAGTCTCACCTTCATAGCATCGTGCTGCAATCACGGCTGCACCCCTGGCCTGAATATGAGCGAGAAACTCTTCAGCCAGTCGCGTCTTGCCGATGCCAGCCTCCCCTTCAAGGATCACCACAGGACCATCACCGCCAATAGTTTCGTACGCATTAACTAAGGCCGACCATTCCTTTGCTCGCCCAACGATAGGATAGTTAGCATTTAAATGGCTGGTAAACGGCGCCTGGGAAAGCGGAGATGGACCAGGAGAGGGATCCGTTAAGGGTATACTGCTCCCTACTTCTTGTTGTTTCGATACAGGGTTAGCAATCTGCAGAGATATGGGCGGGGGTGGTACCTGGTTTTCTTTGATAGCCTGATAAAGTTGGGTTGTCGCTTCTAACGGAGTCACGCCCAGTTCTCGTTCGAGTACCTGCACACACTCGCGGTACTGGTGAAGAGCGGCAGCACGCTGACCAGCCCAGGCATACAATTGCATGAGAAGACGATGCGCTGGCTCGTGCAATCTATCGAGGGCCAGCCAGCGCCGGGCATAGGCAATGGCCAGCTTGAAATCTCCCATGGCACTGTGACAGTACACCAGGCGTTCAAGGACGGCAGCAAGATCGTGGCGCAGGCTATCGGCCTGAAAGAACTGCCAATCATCAAAGTTCGGGCTATCACGCAGACTGAAGCCAGCCATGAAATCATCGCGATGCAGCGCGACTGCCTCAGTGAGAGGGGACACGCAAGCAGGACATACCTCGGAGGCCGCGTGGCCATGCAACCGGCACCTGGCAAGCAGGTTATAAAAGTGGTCAACGTCAAGCCAGACATTGGATGAGGACCTGGTATCAAAACTGATAGTTCCCCGGTCAATATCTAACCAATCTCCAGCGAGTGCTTTATTGAGTGTTGAGAGGGTGCGGCGCAAGGCACTGCGCGCATTAGCCTGATCATACTCAGGCCAGAGCAAAGATGCCAGTACATCACGGCTGTGCCTCTGGTGAGTGACCGCGAGATAGGCAAGGAGCGCAATCGCTTTGCGCGTATCAACGTTGATAAGCACGCCATCACGCTCTATGCGGGGCGGGCCAAGTAAAAATAGAGCCAGGCGAGACATGATATACCTCCACTTGACAGAGAATTATACAACATGTATCACCATCCTGATATACTATACACATGATGATGAGACTTTCCGTTTCAAGGGAACAGTCTGACAGGCTGACGGATGAACCAGCTTTTTTCCAGCACAATGGGGGATTTTAAACAATGAAAATTCGTAACGATTTCAGGACGGTTACATGATAGTCTAGCTGAAGAGCAAAACGTAGTGTATAATCAAACAATACCAGGGAATCTGGGGCACAGGAATTATAGCCTTTATTGTTTCTTTCCGAGAAGGTTGTCTGGCTATTCACTCGAGTACGATCCCTGGTTTAATATAGATTGGTTTGACTTTTGTGCGCGAGCTGCGGGGAACCACGCAGGTAGGACAACCGGCGGGGACTCCCAGTAACACTCGTGATAAAAACACTCTTATTGTATGAGAAGGAGAAAGAGCCTCATGAATCAAAACCCTAACCCCTACGAAGCGACAAACTACGGCTCAAATCAGCCTGGCGGGAACAATCCCAACAATCCCAACAATCCATATGAACAGTATGATCCAACTCAAAGGGCCGAGCCCTACCAGCAGCAGCAGCCCCCCTATGCCCCACCGCCATCCAGCCAGGGGTCTTCTGGTTCCTCCCCTCCACCCCAATATCCACCACAGCAACCTGGTGCAGCACCTAATCCTTACTCATATCCTAATCCGCCGTCTGCACCTCCACCGGCATACAATCAGGCTGCTACGTACACTCCTACTCCTCCACCACCCATCGCTCCACGGCGCTCGTCGGCTGGAAGAATATTGATCATTGCCTTAGTCGTACTTGTGGTGCTGGCCGGCATCGGTGCCGCCATATATATACCCCTCCACAACACGCAGGTAGCGAACACCAATGCCACGGCTACGGCCCAGACTAATGGCACGGCTATAGCTCGCACTGCCACGGCGCTTTCGCAGGCCCATGCTACAGCTACAGCCCAGAACATCGCTACAGCTACGGCAGTTGCTAATACATTCCCTTTTAGCGCCAACGTCGTATTGAATGATCCGCTTAGCGACAACAGTCATGGGTATAAGTGGAAAACGGATTCGAATTGCACGTTTACTAGTGGTGCGTATCACGCGGCCGAGTCAACGAACAACACCTATTATACCTGCCCGGCCACAGGCACCAATTTCACCAACTTCACCTACCAGGTGACGATGCAAGTCAACAAGGGAGACATCGCCGGCATTACTTTCCGTGGAAACGAGGCGAGTAGCAAAAACTATTCCTTCATTTTCAGTAGTAAAGATGGCTCCTATGTGCTCTTCCTCTATACCAGCAGCACGAATCCACATACGCTACAAAGCGGTACAGCCACACAATTTAATACAGGGCTGGCCCAGAAGAACGATATTGGAGTCGTGGCACGGGGGAGCTCGATTGATCTGTACGTCAATAAACAGAAGCTGGCATCTACCTCAGATAGCACTTTGAGCAGCGGCCAAATAGGAACTATCGTCTATGACACCGGTGATGCTGCCGATGTTTCCTTCAATAACGCCATGGTGTGGGGCTTGTAAATAAACAAATAAGCAAGCAAAAAGTAAAAGACCCCGGCATGCCGGGGTCTTTTACTTTTTGCTATCTTGACAGTTAAATGGTACCTTCTGGCTGTTTTTTTCAAAGAAGCGCCTCAGTTTTTCTTCATTACGCTATACTACCATCTAGAAATATACTGATGTGTTGTGAAACATGTTGATGTATGATATCTGTCGTTCTAGAGGGGTAAAGATATGCTCTCCAACATACTCCTGGTCCTGATATTTGGAATGTTGCTGTTTGCCATTGCAAACCTTAGCACGAATGTATTGCGCAAATATCGCTACCAGCAAAGTATGCAAGCAGCACAGGCGCATGATGCGCACGTACCATGCGCTCTTCCTGGCTGCGGCGTTACGATGCTATTACATGTGCAGGATGGGGTTGTGATAAGTGGTGTGAGGCCAGTATACCAACAATCTCCAGTCACGTTGCCAACTTCCTGGTATAGGCACCTGCGTACAATCGTTTCGCTCGGCTTTTTGCTGATGGCCTTGCTTGCGCTTTTTGTTCAAAGCGGCCTGGCTGATGGGACACTCAAAGATCTGAGTAGAGGTCTCAGCCTTCTCGCATCTCAATTAACATCGACAGATGTACGTACTACTGCGCATACAACAGACACACCGATCAATGTCTCACAGCAACTGATACGCATTTCACAGCTTGACCCCAATCAATACGACTCAACTGACCAATATAATACCTGGGCCTACTCCGCGTGCTCAACCGCTTCTATGACGGAAGTTTTCAATGCTTATGGCCGTCATTTCCGTATCGCTGATGTTTTGAAAGTTGACCTCGGGCATTCAGGCCACTGCCACGCAATTTGGCTTCAAGACGAACTGGAGCAATTCCTGGGCGCTTGACCAGATCATCAACATAGCCAATTCCGGCAAACCTGTGATTGTCGGCTTCCCTCCCGACAGATATGCTGGCGGTCACTTACTTGTTGTGATTGGCGGCAATGATAGCGTAGTCTATCTCGCCGATTCATCCTCGTGGAACCACCAGGTACTTTCCCGCTCACAATTCCTACAATGGTGGGGGGGATTCGGGGCCGTCGTGACACCGGGGTAGGAAAATACGTTTCTCCCCCGTCCGATTGGCCGCCAGTGCGCTCGCGCCTTAGGACTGCTTGTGTTCAGTTCTTTCATGGCTGGCAGGGCGTATCCAGAGCGAGACATGACTCGGCTGCATAGTCTCCTGAACCACCGCAACGAGATGCTCACTTAATTGCGTCAGCTCAACCTCATTACGAAGAGTTGCACTGAAGGCTGCCACCGTGCGAGCAGCATCATACTTGCGGCGGTAGAAGCGACGGTCAATGACCCATTGAATTCGATGTCGCAAGGGCTGGAAAAGGGCAGCGAATACGAGCGTGGAGCCAACAATCACTACAGGCTGATTTCCAGCTTGTCCGGTCAGAGCATGTGTGAGAGACTGTAGGGCCAGGATGAGCCCTACGTAGGTGAGAGTCAAGATGGCTGTCAGCGTGCCATACACCAGGGTACGGTTAATCAGCACGTCGATGTCGTAGAGTCGATACCGCAAAATCGAGAACCCAATCGAGAGCGGGATCAGGAGAAAGGCGCAGTAGAAGATGTAATTAATAATCACTCCAATAACAATTAGTTCGTCTGTTGGCGCTGGAGAGGAGTGGACACGCGTCTGTAGCGGTAGATTTGCGAATAGACGATAACTCCAGCGAGAACCAGAGTATCCAGCACCTTGAGCCACGCCGGCCAATTCGTTTCGAAAGTTGACTCGGGGGAAGGGAAGTTGTTTAAGAATGCATCGATGATGACGAGCAGCAGGATCAGTCCCATCCAGCGTGGGAAGAGCCGTCCATTGGGGAAAAACAGAAAGAACACATTAATGGAGACTTGCCCAAGGAAGCTCACGAGGCTGACGGGCAAAGCGAGGAAGGGATAGGCGAATATCAGCACAAACCCGGGGTTGTTGCCTGAGGGAGTGATACTGAACATCACGAGGAAAAAGGCTGCCAGCAGCGCCAACCAGTCATCGGACCTGCGCCAGAAAATGAGGAAGCCGACCGCGCACCAGATTGCTGTGATGATCGCGAGGGAGATGGTGAGCAAAGCGGCATACCCATTGACAGAAATGCCAATCGTAGGGAGCGCCTGGAGATCCTGGGCAGTCAATGCCCCGGGGAGGTTACACAACAGAGGACCAACACACGCCCTTTGGAGCTGCTGATAATACACTATGATATTGGCAAGAAAGAGTCCCAGGCTAGGAACAACCAGCGCTAGCCACACAGCGCGGGCCACGATGAGCCAGGAGCCAGACAAGCGCGTATTCGCTCCGCTTGCGCTCTTTCTTTCAGTATCCGATAGGTTCATGCATCTTTCCTTACCCTCAGAGAAGAGAAACTCAACGACTCAGAGAGAGGTTTCTGCCACCTCAGCCATATCATATTATACCTCCATCCCCTAATCGTTACAGCAAGTGGTACGAACGATCAGACCTTAGTTCCCATATGAGGAGGAGGATTGCCGGTCCAGGCGGTCTCGTGTTTTCCGCCTTGTTGGGCTGGGCGTATCCAGAGCGAGACATGGGTTGGCTGCATCGTCTCCTGGACGATGGACAGCAACTGCTCACGCAAGGTGCCCACGTCCACCTCGGTGCGCAGCGTGGTACCAAAGGCTGCCATGACCTTAGCTGCATCATACTTGCGACGATAGAAACGGCGATCAATGATGGTCTGGAGGAGGCGACGCAGCGGCTGGAAGAGGGCGGCAATCACCAGCGTGGAGCCGACGAGGACCGGGGGCTGCTGGGAGAGGCTGCCGGTCACGGCACGCACCAGGGCTTGCAAGGCGAGGATGAGGCCAACATAGAGCCCCACCAGCAGGATGGTCAAACTGCCATACACCAGCGTGCGGTTGATGATAACGTCGATGTCCCACATCCGATAGCGCAGAATCGCGATCCCCAGGCCAAGGGGAATGAGCGCAAAGAATAACAGCGTGATCGTCCCATTGAGCAGTTGGTATGGCGAGTCAGTTGGTACCAGTCCGAGAAGCGCTGTACTGATGACACCCAGAGAAATGCTAATGGCAGTAGCGTAGACGAACCACTTGGTCTGCTGGCGTTGCGCGGCATCGAAGACGCGCACGTAGCGGTAGATAATGATTCCCAGCGCACTCCCAAACAGCAACAGCGTTTCCGCTACTTGAAGTACAGGAGAGGTCGGGTTCCACGCACTCGTAATGACCCAGGGCAGGATGAGGAGCCAGGACCAGCGAGGCACAAATCGTCCAGTGGGAAACGTCAAGAAAAAAACACCCAGGCCAGCCCACTGCGCGACTAAGATGAGAGCGAGCAGGATTTGGAAAAGCAGCGGTGGCTGTGTGGGTGCGTAGGCGACTAAGAAGTTGTTCGTGATGCTTGTGGCGCCATAGAGCACCAGCAGCAGCGAGACGAACAGGCCTATCCCTTCATCGGACTTGCGCCAGAAGATCAGCAGACCGACACCCCAGAATAGCAGCGACACCACCACTTGCAACGTAACATAGTAGGCGGCATACGTTGCCAAGGAGAGATGTAGTTGGGCAAGGGCATGGACATTGACCGGCGTAAGTTGCCCAGAAGGAGCGCCGTCACCAGGCATCGTACACGGCACCTGGCTCGGTAGGGTGCAGACAGTGCGTATGATCTGGTAGTAGGCGGGAATGCTGGCCACAAAGTTCGCCAGCAGCAGCAACGCGCACATAACCCATGCGCCGCGTGCCAGTACCAGCCACCGCCGAGGGATATGCACGATGGACGTGCGCGAGGGCAAGGGCCGCGACTGCGTGCCGGGTGGCGATATCATTGTTGTACTCTCGTTTCTGCCACAATTGAAACATTCCAACGGACGCTAAGAAAAACTCAACTCTATTCTAATGCTTGCGGCCCTGTATCCAGCGTAACGGCGCTGTCACCTTGTACATGGCTGTACGCATAGCGGCATTATGCCAGATGTTCTTTGCCTGCGACCATTGTAGGCGCGGGTCTACACAAATGAGTTCCATTCGCACAGCTATCGCTGCATCCCCCTGAACATGCGCTGCTAAGGATTGGAGCGTATGCTGCCAGAATCTGTTTTCTTGCTTGTGTCCTCCGAAACGCAAACCAACTTCGTACATTGGATCGCTGGCACGCATTAACACCTGTGTCTGCACTACTATGCTATTGTTTTCTTCATAGGCACTGAAAGTAATCCACCCTGCGAAGACATGGCCCTGAGGTGTCATCAGGGTAAATGATTCCTCGTCGGCGTAGAGAACCAGCACCCCTGTCGAGAGAGCTATACCTCCCGGCATCGACAGATTGAGCAAGGCTACCTCGCCTGGCGCAATACCGGTCAATGGACCAAAGAAGCGATTTCCGGCAGGCCAGAAATCAGGAAAATGCTCCTTCCAGACTCTGATGACCTCTTTCGCGCTCAACGGAGCACCGTTCAGGGTGATGCGGTAGGTTTTTTGCCACATCTGACCAAAACCTTGCAGCGGCCCATTCACCAGCTTTCCGTCTACATTCAAGTTTAACGCACCACTTGGAACATTGGAGACTTTCAGTCCTGAAACCTGACCTGACCAGAAGGCGGCATCGCGGGGCTGCTCATCCGGTTGTCCATTCGTCGGAATGGGTGAAGTAGTCATAGCTTTTTTTCCTCCTGGAACTGGCATCCACAAGGAATGCCAGGCATAGCTAGGCGGTTGCTAACGCCGCCGACTCGCTATCATAAATTTTGATGGCATCGTTCAAGCGTGTCAATTCAAAGATGTGATGGTAATGTTCACTCAGTCCAAATGCCAGTAAGTGTTGTTTCTGACGGTTGACGCGAATGAGCAGGGTGACGATCAATCCGATACCGCTACTGTTCATGTACTCCAAACCTGAGAAGTTCAAAATGATGGTGCGCGTGGTGGGAGTGTTCGCCTCGTTATAGGCGCTCATCAGCACCTGTTCAGCAAAAGCCGAAACATCTCCCTGGATGTCTATAATACTGGTAGTGGCGTTGACGCGACGAGTGTTCATCGCTACGCTGGCCTGGGGCATAATACATCTCCTTGTTTGTGTCTTTCTGGCCAGGGCGATGGCAAGCATCGCCCTCCAGACATGTGCTTACATTGGCGCCTATAGGGACGCCTCTACTGAGCGTGCGGCGGGATAATGGAAGTAGGCTCCTCTGCCAGTGCGCTCGCTTCATCGGCAAAGACGCTCATAAAATCGGCCAGGCGCGTGATCTGGAAAAGCTCTACATAGTGCTGGCTCAATCCACAGGCCAGCAACTTGCGTTTTGATTTACGCGCACGCGCCAGCAAACTGACAATCAAGGCGATGCCGGTACTGTTGATATAATCCACATCGCTGAAATTGAGCAAAATCTCATCTGCTCCCCGACTGTCCGCGTCAGCATAGGCTGCATTCAGCACGTCTTCCGCGAATGCGTCAATTTCGCCATGCAAATCGACAATAGCGACGCGTGGTTGATGACGCACGCTCGCTTCAAGAATTCTTGCTGGCATGGGAGTCTCCTTCCTCGAGATTGATAATCAATTCAATGGTATGATGGGAGTTATTGTTGATAATGAACATCTCATCCACCAGGTTTTTGATCAGAAACAGGCCCCAGCCGCGCGGCGTTTGCAGTTCAGCCAACTTGGCTTCCAGGTCCGGCGTCTCAGCTTCGATGTCGGCAGGGCCTTCTCCCTGGTCGCTGATGCGCACTGCCAGGGTAGTTGCTGATGCCTGTACTTGAATGATCACCGGGACATCGGGCTGGTAATGGTTGCCATGCTCCATCGCGTTCATAGTTGCCTCGGCCACAGCCGTCTTGAGGTGTTCCAGGCGCCGGGTGGACAGGTGGAGTTCCTGCACCGCCTGGATGACCTGTTCCATCGCCTGTCGCTCGTTCCCTGGAATGCTGGGGAGGAGCAGCTCGGCAAGCGTGCGCCAGTGGGGATTGTTCTGGCTCTCGTCGTTACGTGGCTGCGTTGAGACACTGGGAATATTCTTAACTTTGCTCTCACGCTCCTCTCGCCGCAGCGTCACCAGGGTCACATCGTCCTCTTGCTCCCAATCCTTCCCGGTGAATGCCGAAAGTTCGGCCAGCAAGTAGTCAATGGCAGGCGTACCATGACCTTTCTCCTCGAGCAGCCTCGCCAGGCGAGGAAAGCCAAACATTTCACGCTGAGGATTATGTGCCTCCACCAGTCCGTCACTATAAAAGAGAACACTATCTCCAGCCCCCAGTGTGACCTCCTTTTCTTCGTAAAACATCTCCGGCATCAGGCCAAGTGGCATCCCGGTAGCTCTCAGTTCTGTGACTTTGCCGTTGTGACGCCAGTGGGGAAGATCGTGTCCAGCATTGGCGTACTCTAAGTGCCCACTGACCGGATCAAGGATGGCATACAGGCAGGTAACAAACATTTTGGGCGGAATATCGGGATGCAGCAGGTCATTGGCCTGTTCCAGCACTTTGCCAGGAGAGATGGAGGCATGAGCGGTAGAGCGCAGAATGCTGCGCGTCGTTGCCATGACCAGCGCGGCTGGTACACCTTTATCGGTTACATCGCCGATCACAATGCCCATGCGGCCATCCTCAAAGTACAGAAAGTCGTAGAAATCGCCGCCGACCTCCCTTGCCGGTTGGTAGTACGAGGAAATCTGCCACCCTGGTAGTTCGGGTATCTCCTTCGGCAGCAGGGTCTGCTGGATCAGGCGTGCGACACGGAGCTCCTGCTCGATGCGCTCGCGTTCAACTTCCTGTATCCGCTTTTCACGCACAAGCTGAGCCACGCGCAAGGCCGGAGCTGCCTGAGTAGACAGGTCATTGAGAAGGGAGCGATCATCCGTCGAGTAGTCCTGCTCGCTGAGACGCGGCCCCAGGTTGAGCAGCCCGACCAGCTCACCCTGGCTGACCAGGGGAACAGCCATTTTCACTCCTGCCGCCTGTAACGCCTTGAGAGCGGGTGAGTCCATACGCAATCTGTCGATCTCCACTGCTCCAGGTGCGCTCAGAAAATAGGCCGTGAGTGGATCGTATGGAGCGATATCGAAAAACGACGCTGCGGTCTTCTGTGAACGGGAGACCGTTCCTGGTTTCTGTATCGCCTGAGTGTCCTTTTTGGCGCGCCCCAATCGCATTTGTTGGAGTCGCCGTAATAATGTAGCCATATACACTCCGTCATCGTCAGTGTTCGTTTCCCGTATCGCCGCTATTTCTACGATGGATGAGAAGTACTAAACGTTTTCTGGTTCTATTATAGTTGGTAGCCGTCTCTTAAGCGTTACGGAAAACGTTACGAAGTCACCACTCCGATAGCTTCCAGATTCCTGGCTGTACTGTTCCCGCTTCCACGCCAATTTCGGAGTAGATGCTCACGGCTTGCCTCAAATGAGACATCGCTGCTTCTGTTGCACCCAGCGCGTGCAGCAGATCGGCCAGGTTGTTGTGCAGAGCTGCTTCGCGATGGCGATCACCCTGCGAGGCGCTTAAAGCCAGGGCGGATTCTGTGAGGGAGAGGGCGCGTTCGGTTGCGCCATTCGACCGGTATGCCTGAGCGAGGTTGTTCAAAGTGGCGGCGCGCATAGCGGGGTCATGCAGTTTTTCGGCCAGGATAAGGCTTTGTTCGAGGTGATGCAGCGCCGCTTGTGTATCACTGTTGTGACTAGCAAGCATACCCAGCATATTGTGGGCCTGCGCCAGCGCCCGCGCATCGTCGCTTGCTTCAGCCAGGCTT
>WNFX01005843.1_pt1 | contig 11807 bp, 11 predicted proteins | sample 5400111 | NCBI WGS metagenome assembly WNFX01 (sample SAMN13153363, study PRJNA577476) | soil metagenome | isolation source: 40 cm soil or saprolite under grassland replicate 1 | place: USA:California | collected 2016-06-15
CTGGTGCGTGGCCAGGAGAGTTTGGTTTGCAGCAGGGAGCTGGCAGGGCTGAGAGGGCCTGTGATCTTGGGAACAGGGAGCTGGGAAGCAGCAGGTTCTGCCGGGGACCCGTCGGTCTCGGTCGATCCACCTGAAGCGTGCTCACCTGCCAGTGACCGTGCAGCGGCCTGCAGTCGCTCCAGGGTGAGCGTGTGCGAGGGTCCCAGCCAGACGCGGTAGAGCTGACCTTGACGCGCGCGGGAAGCGTTCCAGGCCAGGTTACTGGGATCGGTCCCGCGCTTGTGTGCAGTAAATCCGCCCACCCGATCGACGAAGAGAAAAGAGGTATGCTGCTCCAGCCAGTCGTACCATGCGGGGGTCCCCACGACAATCGGATCGGCACCGCTCTCCGATGGGTATAACCGCCCCCCTTCTACACTTGGAATGGTTCGCTGCATAAGCGGCATCCTTCTAGAGATCCCAGGAGCTTGCTAGCCCCAAGGTATGTCTACTGCTATATTCGTTAAACGCGATAGGTATAAAAACAAGAGGAGAGTGGCACGAAATGACTCCATAAGGCCAGTTCTTATCTTACCACATTTAAGGAACATGGCACTACTTTGAAGACACAGTTTCTTCTCATTATAGGTATTTAAAGCACCGAAAAGAAGTGTGAACTGCACTTACAAAGGCAGAGCAAGAATTATATCTGGAATTATTGGCTTGGAAAATCCTGGTGCGTCGCGATCTAGTTATGGTGCGAACCCGAAAGAACTCAAGACACTTCGCATGGAAATACCCCAACTATATTCTAGTTTACCCTCTTTGAGTACACATATCCATCGTTATTTCACTCTATTTTTGCTCCCCTTTGAGCAAGATTCATTGGCAGAGCATAGAGTGAATCACCTAGTGCTCATTGGCTTTGCTTATTGCATAGGCTGCAGGCCAAGTTCGCTAGAGGCCGTTTGAACAAAGCAGCCAGCGCCTCACACGAGATGCTGTTCAATGGCGTAGCGTGTCGCCGCACTCCGTGATGTAATCTCCAACTTCCTGTAGATCGAATTCACATGGATATTGACGGTTTTGTGGCTAATCATGAGTCGTTCTGCAATCTGCTTGTTGGTCAATCCAGTTGCCAGCAGGCGCAACACTTCGACTTCACGAGCTGTCAATCTGCCAAGAGGGGACTTCGTGGTAAGAAGTACAGGAGCAACTGCGTTGACCTGCGTGCTGCTCTTGCTTGGCCCTGCTGCCAGCGCCTCCTCAGGAGTCATGAGCCGCCCTTCTGCCCACATTGCAGCAAAGGTCTGCTTGCCGAGTCGATTCCATGCTGTCTCGATGAGCCGCTCACGGCTGGCACGCTCTAATGGTGAGAGCGTGCCGCCGATGACTTCGCGAACTCGTTCTGCCGCACCCCCTAATTGTGCCGCCCATATGTACTCTTCCTGGTCTGCAGCTACTTCCGCCAATCCCTCAAGTGACGTGGTCAACAATCGCTTATCACTCACCTTCATGGCTATCTGTGCACTTTGCAAAGCGAAGCCGCGCGCGGTCGTATAGTCATGCTTCAAAGATGCCACCCTGGCGAGCAGCAAGTAAGACCAGGCAAGGCCTTGATGGTCTCCCATATTCTTTTGTAGAGCCTGAGCTTCTTCTAGCAGAGACCATGCCCTCGTCGCATTACCTCGCCGGAGCTCCGCCTGTCCCGAGAGGTTGAGTAACCCTGCCATTGTCCAGGAGTCATGTACCTTGCTTGCGATAGAGAGCCCCTCAGCGAGGAGGGCAAGGGCTCTTGTCTCATCGCCTTGAGCGACGAATACTTCAGCTAAACGCCTGAGCGCCTCGACACGAGCAAACAGGTCACCTATCTCAGTGAAAGCGACCAGGCACTCTTCCAACTGTTCCCGCGCCTGCTCATACTCGCCCAGAGCTAGAGCAATGCAGCCCAGGCGGTGCAGGGCATATGCCCTGGCCAGGTTATCTCCCACTTTCGTTGCTACCTCTAGCGCTTCTTCTGCCAGCGCCTGTGCCTGAGCGTATTCACCCTGCTCAGTGGCAAGTCGCGCCAGCATCCAGGAAGTCAGCACGAAATTTCGGCTGTCTGCGGTCCTTCGGCAGATCTCCAGGCATTCCTGGCACCTGGTCGTGGCTTGAGCCACATTGCCCAGTAAGCCTGCGAGCACCCCAGTGGCGAAGAGCGCCTTGATATGTGCAGGTGCTGAGACGTCTTGCGCGCTTCCCCTTAAGGCTTGCTCCAACCAATGGAGTCCTTCGTTCAGGGAGCCTCGCTGAATCCAGAATCGTAAGAGCGACCCTGCAAAGCGTGCCACCTGCTCTTTTTCGCGCTGTTCCAGCAACCATTGCAGTGCAGCTCGCATATTCTCATGTTCCCGTTCCAGCCGCTCCTGCCACCAGCCTTGCTGTATGCTATGCAAGGCGGGCTCTGCCTCCTCGGCGAGCGCCAGATAGTATGCTGCATGAGCACGCTTGAAATCTTCCATCTCACCAGCCGCAACCAGGCGCTCCAACCCATACTCGCGGATCGTCTCCAGCATCACCAGACGCCACTCCTCGCTTTCCTGCTCGACTCGTTGGAGCAGGCTGGTATCTACGAGGGAGGCGATCACCTCCATGACGGGCGTAGTCACCTCGTCTGGAGCCGTGCACACGGCCTCGGCTGCTTCCAGCGTACAGCCACCCACGAAGACGGCAAGCCGCCGGAAGAGGCGCTGCTCGGGAGGCGAGAGCAACTTATAGCTCCACTGCATCGTGTTGCGCAGCGTCTGCTGGCGAGCTGGCACATCTGGTCCCCCGCGCGTCAACACGTCAAGTGGTTTCTCCAGGCGGGCGAGCAATACACGAGGTGGCAGCAGTTTACTGTAAGCGGCCGCCAGTTCAAGCGCCAGGGGCAGCCCGTCCAACCGGGCACAGATTGCGGCGATGACGCCAGCGTTGTCCTCGGTCACCCGAAAATCGGGCACCATCGCCTGAGAACGCTGCACGAAGAGCGCAATCGCCCCATACTGCAGCATAGCTTCAGGCATTGGAAGGTGGTGTAGGTCGGGGATGGGCAGTGGCGGGACCGGCAACTCGTATTCGCCCTGCACCCGCAAGACGGCGCGACTGGTCACCAGGAGCTTGAGCTGTGGGCAGGCCGAGAGCAGTTCCGGGAGCAGCGGTGCTGTTGAGAGGACCTGCTCGAAGTTGTCCAATACTAACAGGAGCTGCTTCTCGCGCAGGAAGGTTTGCAAGTCCTCAAAGCGCAGTCGCTTCCTGGTCTCGCGCAGTCCGAGCGTTTGTGCAATGGTGAGTATGCCTTGTTGAGGAGTCGTGCTGGTAGCAAGTGGCACATAGCAGGAGCTATCGGTAAAGGCCTGCTGCAGGTCGCGCGCGACCTGCAAGGCCAGGCGTGTCTTGCCAATCCCCCCTGGACCCGTCACGGTCAAGAGGCGCACCTTTGGGTCCCTCAGCATGCTAGATGCCTGCTGTACCTCGTGTGCGCGTCCAATCAGTGGGGTGAGGGGGAGAGGCACCTGCCGAAACTGAATAGTTGAGGAGGCAGGTGAACGTCCAGGTTCAAATGCCTGTTCGGAGGAATGCTCGCTGGGCATGGCTATGTCTTTCCTGTCTATCTCTGTACTCGCAGTGATATCGCGTCCCCCCTCATCGAAAGGATGACACGAGCGAAATTCTCGGCAACCTCTCGGCCTCGCGCAAGCGAGCATCCACGTTCTTACTACGGTGCTGAAAATGCTATAAGGGACACATTAAAAGAATACAGCTCGTTTGTTTAAACCTGCTTTCTTTTACACATTTTACATGATATAGATAGTATCTATTGCTTTGTCAAGTATTGTATAAAATTAAAGTAGGATTGGAATTGGATTGAAATTGGATTAGAATTGGATTGGATAGGAGATTGCATTTACTACCTATGGAGCTACTTATACATTAAGTACCCCTTGAAAAGGCTAAAACGCCCAACTATCAGCCAGCTCAGGGCTGATTTGCCTTAGAATGAAGTAGATAGAGCTGAAAAGATGAAACCATGGCCATGCTCCATGATCCTGTTTACATGCAATGCCGTCGTCTAATAGTTCATTTACACTATCTCCTAACGATTCATCCTGCCCAAACAGAAGAAAAAAGTGAGTTCAGAAGATCAAAACAGTGTATTCAGAGGATGTATTCTTTTGCTTCACATTCTATAGTATTAGAGAGCGACGAAATTTAGAGGAAGAGCAACGCAATGATCCCAAACATTCTTATCCACCTGAAGCTTATATTTGGTCGTGTTCATGAGTGGCAGCGAGAGCAAGAACAGAGATCTCTGCTGAAAGAGCTTCGGAAGGTTCATCGAGCCAGCTTCAGGCAACACATCCTTAGCCATCTGAGCCAATTCTTTATGAGCCCTGGTACTAGCAAGCAGCAGTGTAACACTGCAATCCCTTTGGAAGCAGTCGTCTCTGATGAGGAAAGGCTTACCCAGGTCGGCTTTGCCGCTGAGGAAATCGTTGCTTTGTACAGGCTCAGACAATGGTATCAAATGGACGGCAGAGAGGATTTTGTTATGATGCGACATTGGGAGTTTCTTAAGCTGTTAGTCAACAATGGTAAGCTGGAAGTATAAGAGAATTGCCGTTGAGTTGCTCAGGAGCCATGTAAGCGGCCGGAACCTATCAACTCACTCGTTTTGAACTGCCTGTTCCTCACAGCAGAAGTGGTGAGTGCAATGCCAAAATCACTCAGCCAGAGTTCGTTCTGCGGCCCAAGCAGCATATTCTCGGACTTGACATCGTAGTGGATCAGCCCCTGATTGTGGAGATACTGTAGCACGCTCGCCATCTGTAAGACAATAGGAAAGTATTGCCTATTCAATAGGCTCCTCTGGTCTGGAAATCGTTATACGCAGGAGCAGCCTCACGAGATAGAAGAGTAGAGCATATACCGCCATACCAACGAGTGTCGACCATTCAATGACGGCAACCCCCTGGGTCCCCAAGGATGTACTGGGCACTATGCCTTCAAACGGGTAGAGAAAGAAACCAGTCAGTTTATAAAGGAACTCTGCGAATGGGTTCGTGGGATCTGCTCCCAGCAGTTTCAAGACAAAACGCAACAGAAACAGCATCTCCAAGGCAAAGAGCACCCATTGCAGGTAGTCCAGGACCTTGGCGATGCTATAACTACGATCCTTCTCCTTTTGTTTAGCTGTGCTCTGGGCATACAGCGGAGGAGTTACATAATTGGGAGGAATCCCATTCGGCACTCGCGGCTGGCTTTGATAGGGTGGCACACCTGACTGATACTGATATACAGGTGGTGGCTGATAGGGAGGAACCGCTGGCGGGATCTCTTCGATAGGTGGCATGTAATCTTGATCATTTGGGTACGAGTTAGGTTGCATACTACTCTCCTCTTACAGGTTGGATGATCGATGATGAGACCCATAGACGTGAGTGCTACGAATTTAAGACGCCTCGGCAGGCATTGGCTCAATCTATCCAGCCACCTCTGGATATCGGCGGAATACTATTTGCCATCTGAAGATAGGTCTCTTCATCTGCCTCAATCATGAGCTTGTGAATGACCACCACATCTGCATCGGGGACCCAGTCCAGCGGTTGCAGGCACAGACTCCCTTTTCGTCGCTCCTTTTCTCTCACGCGCACAAGCCCGGGAGTTTGTGGCACACGGTAGATGCGCTGGGGATTGCTGGGGCTGGGGATATCGAGGTAGCCCTGCTGCCTCAGTTGGCCGTATTCTTCACTTGTCAGCACGGCTCGCAGTAGCTCATCAGCTCGTCGCTGCGCGCCTGCCCACCTGCGGAAGTTGTCCACGAGAAACCGCCCAAGCAGCCAGAGGGCAATCATCACGAGTATCCCTGCCAAAAGGTAGGTGAGCAATGCCACGTTCATCCCCCCACGACTCGTGGGACCATGACAATCTGCGTGGCCTGGGCGTCAAACTGCTCCAGTCGCTCGACCGGTTTCCCCGGGTCGACACGAAAAGCCGTCGCGCCCCTGGCGCGCTCCCGGGCAAAGATCCGTTCGGCTTCGCGAATCGCGGCCCTCGCTTCTGCATCACCCGCCAGGGCGCCCTGTTCATTCCAACACAAGCGCTCATCCCCGCGCTTTGATATGATTCGTAACATTCCCATTGTTGTTTCTCCTTCATCATCGCTGGCCGTGTTGCTAGCCAGTACTTAATGCTTTTAGCTTTGCACCTCTGTCTTTAGTGTACTGGCCTAGGAACGAAAACACATCCTCAGAACGCACTATTTTTGTGTGCTGTGCGAGAAGCAAAACATGTGAGATGCTGAGTTCATACAGTGTATTCATACCGTATTGTTAAAGGAGCACTACTTCTCCCTTGCCATCGTATGCGTCTCCTCGAAAGAGGCTATTTGAACAGCAGAAACCGAACGTGGCGGGTCTATCTCATGCATGCTTGAACGTGCAGGGAACGCGATCAAAGCAGCCAGTACTACCAGTGCACTGCCAAGCAGAAAGGGCGCTCCCGGGCCTCCGACAGCGAAGGCGCTTCCTGCAGCCAGAGGGCCTATGACACGTGCCAAACCCGCAACACCTTGAGCAAGGCCAAGCGTTTCGCCTCGCGCCTCGGGCGCACTCGCAAATGAAAGGAGTGTCGAGAGCATCGGTGTCACTGCTCCATCACCAATGCTTACTATCCCTAGTACGACGACTAACGGGGCCAGATTCGTACTCCATGGGAGCAATGCTAGTCCACCCGCCAGCAGGATGAGGCCAGCAAGCAGCAAACGACGTTCCCCCCAGCGCCTGGCGAGCTGCCCCACCACTCCCCCCTGCATGAGCACAATCAGTAGACCAATATAGGTGAAAATGTACCCATTTTGCCTCGTTGTCCAGTCAAAGGCATGCTGGGTAAACAGTGCGAAGACCGTCTCCATGGCGGTAAAGGCGACGGTAAAAAGCAAGTTCACGACCACAAGTCGTACTACCAGTGGATGACGCAAAACCTGCCTCCACTCTGTCAGTGCCACTCCCCTCCCATGAATGGTGGAAGAAACTGGAGGACAGGCCGTTCCCATCCAGCGTGTTTCTGGGAGGAGGCGCAGCACGAGCAGCGCATTGGCAAGTGCCAGGAGCATGGCAACCCAGAAAGGAACGGCTGGTCCAAGAGGTGCGAGTACGCCCCCCAGAGCTGGGCCAACTACGAAGCCCAATCCAATAGCTGCGCCAATGAGTCCCATGCCCCGTGCTCGTCCCTCCATAGGCGTCACGTCAGCAACGACCGCCTGTGCTGAGCCGATATTCGAGGCCCCTAGCCCGCCAATGAAACGTGCAACCAGTAAGAGTGGCAGTGAACCAGCCAGGGCGCAGAGCGCCAGGGAGAGCGCTTCGATCAGCAGGGAAGCGAAGATGATTGGTCGACGACCGTACCGATCAGAAAGGATCCCCAGCAGTGGCGTAAAGAGAAATTGTGCCAGGGCATACGCCGTGAGAACCAGACCAACACCGATTGGACCTGCCCCCAGTCGCTCCGACCAGAAAGGGAGCAGGGGGAGGATGAGGCCAAATCCGGCGAAGTCAATAAAAAGAGTCAGCGCCATTAAGAATATGGGCGAACGTATCATTTTGTGCATACCTCTGCTCCTTTGTCGGCTCCCAGCACTCGACCACGATGCCACTCAACCACTAGGTAGCTGCACTATCTGCACCTTCGGTTATGTCAGGGGCTTTCACCTCAGCAGGCGCAGCTTTCGCAGGCTCATTGCGGGAGTAGTTTGCCAGCACAAACACCGATAAAAGCAGCACTATGATCAAAAACAGTGGCACAGATATGATGAGAATGAAAAATTCCATCTCTTTCCCTCCTCGTTACTTTGCACACATGCGAACGCGTGTGTGCCTTCTCTGCGACGCGTGAGAGCGTGCATCTTGTTTCCCTTACTCCGCAGCAGGCTCAGCAACATGATTCTGCGCCACACCCTCACCCACGTCCGTCACTTTCTTCAGCTTAAAGACGTAGTACAGGAACCAGAGTGAGGGCCCAACAATAATCAGGGCGATAATAACGCCAACCAGCAAGAGCACCTGGGTGTTCTGGGGGCTGGAAGCGTTTTCCACTTTCACATCCGGTGGGATCAGATAGGGAAATTGTGCCACCCCCCACGAAAGCAGCAGGCATGCCGCTTCAGCGACGATCAACACACGTGCCCACCCGTAGCGCTTGAACCACAACGCCGCCGCTGCTGCCAACCCGATCAACATGGTCACAATCACCACTGGGATCGCGTGATCCAGCATCCCATTCCAGAGAAACGATGCTTCCGATGGAGACAGGACCAGGCCAAGCAGACCAAGTGCGGCTGTCAGAGCGCCCGCAATCAGCCCGCGTCGACGAAACGCCTCTGCCAGCTCCGTATCCCCCCTCGAGGTAGCCTCCACTGTCAGATAGATCGCAGCTATTGTCACACACAGGGTGAGAGCCATTGCTCCAATGGTCAGGGCAAAAGGCGTTAACCAGTACGACCCTGTATTCGTTACAATCTGGCTTTTGTTTTGGATCACGATGTGGCCACTAGCAATGGCTGCTGCCGCGACCGCCAGGAAGAACGGGGTCATGGCACTGGCCACACTAAAAATGCGGCTCAAGATCTTGACGGTCTGGCTTCGTTCAATGATGCCATGCATTTTAAAGGCAAAGGCTGCGCCGCGCAACACAATCCCGACCAATGCCAGGAGCAAGGGAATGAACAGCACTATATTGATGGCAGCGAACGCCGGGGGAAACGCCGTGAAAAAGACCACCAGCAGGAAGATCAACCACACGTGATTGGCTTCCCACACCGGGTCGATGGACTCATCGATCAAGGCATCCTGGCGTGCCCCACTCTTTCCAACGGCAAACAGCTCCAACATGCCACCGCCAAAGTCGGCGCCTCCAGTGACCGTGTAGATGATCAAGGCGAGCCACAGAATACTCAGCAGCACATTCGACACTGTCATAACGACACCAACCTTTCTTCAAACGGCCTGCTTTTCAGCCGGGTTCATGGCTGTGACTGTTGCCCATTCCATCTTCGGCATCGGCGTACGCGCCTGGCGAACCAGCAGGACAATCAGCATGATCGACATCAGGATATAGATGATGGTAAAGACGCCAAACGTGAAATTGAGGTACGGGGCTACGGTGACGGCGTCACTCGTAAGCAGGTAATTATAGATGACCCATGGTTGCCGCCCTTCCTCGGTGACGACCCAGCCAAATTCGACAGCGAGAAAGGCCATCGGTCCACACAGGATAATCCCCCATAACATCCAACCGTATTCAGGAATGACGCCTCTGCGCACGAAGAAGAGGATCCAGAACACGAAAGCCACCAGCATCATAAACGTCCCAAATAGCACCATCAAATCAAAGGCCATATGGATGATGACAATCAAGGCATCTCCGGGTCGATCATTCGCAGGAACGGAGTTCAGCCCCTGGACAGTAGTATCCGGGCTAAAGCCCACCAGCAGACTGAGGCCATCAGGAATGACCAGCCCATTGGTATACCAGCTTTGCTGTGGGACATTCGGAATACCCATCAGGTGCAGAGGAACGTCGTTGGAGGTGTTGTAGACGGCCTCCATAGAGGCGAGTTTGACCGGCTGCTGCGTCTCCAGGCTGCGCGCAATGGCGTCCCCAGCGATCATCTGCAAAGGGATGGAAACCAACCCGATGGTCAAGCCGAGCAGCATGGCTTTACGGTGATACTCATCACGCTTGCCGCGTAACATCGCGATGGCATAGACGGCTGCGACACCAAAGCCAATCCCGACATACGCGGCCAGGATCATGTGCACGATCTCGTAGGGCTGGGCAGGGTTGAAGATGGCCTGGAGAGAATTAACGCCGGTGATCTGACCATTTTGCACCTCAAAGCCGGTGGGTGTATTCATCCAGGAGTTCACCGTGACGATAATGAGAGCAGCGAAAATGCCAGAGATCCATATGGGGAAAGAGCAGATCCAGTGAACACGCGGAGAAAGACGATCCCAACCGTAGAGGTAGATGCCCAAAAAGATGGCTTCTACGAAGAAAAAGATGCCCTCAATGGCAAATAAGGGACCAACGATTTGACCGGTAAAGTTGATATAACTCGGCCAGAGCAGGCCGAGTTCAAAGGAGATCACCGTGCCGGAGACGGCGCCAATGATAAAAATCAAGGCGACGGCTTTGGACCAGCGACGGGCGATGGCCATCCAGACGGGGTCTTTGTGCCAGAGCGCCAGACCCTCAGCGATACAGAGCATCAATGGCATGCCGATGCTCAACACTGAGAAAATGATATGAAATGCCAGCGAGTTGCCCATCTGGACACGTGCAGCGATTAAATTCGACATATACATTTCTCCTTGTCGAATATTTGGAGGTTCTTAAACCAATTACGTGCCTCCATGCGTCAAAAACACTCAATTTCAATGTTAGTGTACTGGCATGGATACGAAAATTCATCACTCAAATACACTGTTTTTGCTCGCTTCCACAGATAGTACATGAGACCCGGTCGGGTTTTATCGGTTTGTTTGCACTAGTTCCTTAGTAGTGTAAACACACTATATGTGCCAACCACATCACGTAATGGAAGAAGCACACTGTACTCAAAATTGGTGGTTCTGAGGATGTGATTTGCTCCTCAGATCATTAAAATGTAGGCAAGGGGTTACATTGTTCTTCCAGCGAGATAATTGAACGTAGGGAAGCAAGAGTAGAGCTGTGCTGTGTAATGACTTTTAACAAAATAATCCGGTTATCCGTAGGGGCCGATTTATCGCGCCCACAGCCGATTTATCGGCCTCCGGTAGGTTTTCCCGATATCCCAATTAAAAAGTTAATCTGCATTACACAGAGGAAGTAGGAAAAATAAACTTGGTTCAATCTCTCCCTAAGGTAGGAACGTACCTGCCAATTGAAGATGACGAAGGAGTATGACATGGCAAAGAAAAACAATGCGGAGTCGGGGCGTATTTCAGAGATATATCTGCCGATCGAGGACTATGGGCTCATCGGTGATCTTCACACGCTCGCGTTAGTGGGGAAGAATGTAACTGTTCAGACTTGACCTTTCTGATAGACTGTGGTCATGACAGCAGAAGAGACGATAGCCTCATTAACAGCACAACTCAAGGAAGCCGTAGAGCGACTGCAAGAAGTGAGAGGTGCCACTTCGCGTCCATCTCGCTTTCGCTCAGGTTTTTGCAACACAACCCCAGGAAGGGTATGAACTTCACTGGAAATGCAGAGATATGCTCTCTGCATTTCCGTCACATTGACTACACTCGCGAATCCGGCCAAAATGCTTTGTCAATCGCCCAGAGCGTCATTGAGGACGTAACAGGCCCTGATCAACGCCAGGTGGGTAAAGGCCTGCGGGAAGTTCCCCTCCGCTTGCCCGGTCGGACCGATCTCCTCGGAAAACAACCCCAGGTGGTTGGCATAGGTAAACATCTGCTCGAGATTCTCTCTGGCCTCCTCGATGCGTCCCGCCCGTGCCAGGGCCTCGATATACCAGAAACTGCAGATGCTAAACGTCCCTTCAGTGCCTTTGAGCCCATCGTCGGCGGCCTGATCCACGCGATAGCGGTAGACATGCGGGGCATGCGTCAGTTCCTTCTTAATGCGATCCAGCGTCTTGAGCATGCGCGGGTCGGACGGGGCCGTGAAGCCGGTCAGCGAGATCAACAGCGCGCTGGCGTCAACGGCGTCGCCGCCATAATACTGCACGAAGCTCTGCTTTTCCTCGCTCCAGCCCTTGTCCATGATCTCCTTGAAGATGGTATCGCGCACCTGGC
>WNFX01005845.1_pt1 | contig 11805 bp, 10 predicted proteins | sample 5400111 | NCBI WGS metagenome assembly WNFX01 (sample SAMN13153363, study PRJNA577476) | soil metagenome | isolation source: 40 cm soil or saprolite under grassland replicate 1 | place: USA:California | collected 2016-06-15
GCCGGCCTGATAGCCGTTCTGAGTGATGAAGTCGTTGTCATTGGTGACGAACAGAAAGTAATCGTTCGGGTTGGCAGGATCGAGCGCCGGCACCAGCGTCATTCCTTCCCATTTTTCCGAAAGATTGTTGCGGTCGTTCGGCTCGCCGTTGTGCAATCCGAACTTGTGCAATTCCGCCGTCTCGTTGATGTCGATATAGCGCGTGAGCGTTGCGGGCACGACGCCGTCCACGAGCTTGCCGTTGGGCGCAACCGGCACCGTGCCGTCGTAACGCGAGCCTGCGATATTGGTCGCCCGCGAGGTATCGAGAAGCTCGATGCTGCGATAGCGTGAGGTCGCGCCGCCGGTGCCGTAACCATTGCCGGCATCGCGGCAGAGCAGGAGGAAGAAGGTCTCGTCGAGCGCGAGCAGCTCGCTTTGGGCGGCAACGCGGCGTTCCCCGCCCGCGGTCTCGAACAGCGGCAACGGCACGACGTACTCGCGTGCGAGCTTCGGCCGCTCGAGATCGGCGAGGTCGTAATAGAGAAGCCGGGTATATCGCCGCGTTTCCGGCGAGGTGCCGCCGTCCTGGCGAGTCGCGCTCTGCAACGCAGCGACCAGGAATTTGCCGCCGGGCGGCGTCAACGTCAGCCCTTCGAAACCTTGGTTGTTCGCCCGACCGGTTTCCGGGTCCGGCGGTTCCGGCGCCCGGGCACCGGGACCAGGATTGTTGGAGGCGAAGTGATCCTTGCCCTTGCGTTTGGGCAGGAAGGCCTCGGGCGGCCTGGTCGCCGCCAACAAGCGGCCGGTTGGCGAGAAGCGATAGACGTAAGGACCGTATTCATCCCCGATGAGAAAACTGCCGTCCGCCAACAGCGCCAGCGATTCGCTATCGATGCTCACGCGGCCGTTCGACGCCTGCGGCAGATCCGGCAAACCATTCGCCGCCCGGCGGATGCCATCGGGATCGAGTCCGGTGAGCGCTTGTCCCGCCGTATCCGTGAGCAGGATGGTGTCGGTCAGCGTCGCCACGACGCTGCTTTGGCGCTGCGCGACCGGCATGGCCGTCGGGTCGTCGAGCGGCGTGAAGGTGATGACGAGCTTGTTGATCCGCGCACGGTAATCGCTCGTGCCGGCGACGTTGTAGCCGCGGTCGGGCAACATATAGAACGTGCCCTGGTATCCGGCGGGCGTTCGCACCCACGACTTCGGATCGACCGCGATGGCGGAGCCGGAGCCGAAGGTCTCACCGAACTTGTCGCGCAGATCGGACGGCAACCGCCCAACCCCGACGAGTGCTTTGTTGACGAAGGTGAGATCGCCGATGACGACGGTTTCGGCGCCGCGCGCAGCTGGCGCAAGCCAGGCGATCAACGTAAGTACGATAATCGACGATGAGCGCGAGAGAACACGAGTGCGGGCAAACATGTTCGTTCCTTAGAAGAGGTCCAACAACGCAATAAATTGTCGCGGGATTTTTGCGGCGTGACAATCCACGAAGTCGACGGGAGCCGGCGGCGCGCATGGACAAGCGCGAGGTGGGCCGTTGGCCTTCGATCGATCTCCTCATCGGATACGCCTGCCGCGCTTCGCGCCGGACATCGACCATGACCTCACCCGCGCCGTCGCGCGCGAACATTTACGGGCATCGGGCGCGCATCGGCTACACCTCGCCGCCGCTCACCACCGAGATCTTTCCCTATGAGTTCTACAAGATCGTTCCCGCCGGCGTGACGCTCGTCATCACCACGCTGGCGATCGTGGTGCGCAGCAAGGGCGAGGTCGAGCAGTCCTACGACATCAGCATGAAGGCCGCGCGCGAGATGGCGGCGGCCGGCGTGGACATCGTCGTGCTCGGCGGCGTTCCCATCAACCTGTCGAAGGGCTACGCCAACGCGGAGCGGATGATCATCGACCTCGAGGCCGAGCTGAAGGTCAAGGTCTCGACCAGCGCGGCGGCGCAGGCGAGAGCCGCCAAGGCCCTCGGCTGCAAGAAGGTGGTGGTGGCGCAGCCCTACGAGTTGAGCGAGACCGACCGGATCGCGAGCTATGGCGCCCATTTCGGCTGCGAGGTGCTGGGCGCGACCGGCTGGGGCAGCGCCTTCAACCAGATCGGGCGCATCCCGCGCCACGCCGCGCTCGACATGGGGCGCAAGCTCATGCGCGAGCACCCGGACGCCGACTCGATCCTGTTGCCGTCGCCGCATTGGCCGACGGCGGAGGCAATCGACGCGCTCGAGCGCGAGTTCGGCATCAACGTGATGGCGGCGCACCAGGCGATCGTGTGGGATGCGCTGCGGCGCTGCGGCGTCAACGACCGCATCGCGGGATTCGGCCGGCTGTTCCGGGAGTTTTGAGTTCTCCGCGGTTGGCGGAGCGTGACAAAAAAAAATCGCAAAAGGAGCGTCGGGATGCCAACGAAAACCCATGCGCGCGGCGTGCACGTCTGCGCCGCTGTCCTGGCTCTCGTTCTCGTCTGCTGGCGGCCGGTGGCGGCGCAGGAGCCGATCGAGGTCAAGGCCGGCATCTCCGATCCCGTCAACACCGTACTGGCGTGGTACATGGCCCGCGATGCCGGTTTCTACGCCGCGGAGGGACTCAAGGTCGACATCATCAACATGAGCGGCGGCAGCCGCGGCGCGGCCGAGCTGCAGGCCGGCCGGCTCGACGTCATGCATGTGGGATTGTCCTCGGTGATCCGCATCAACCGGAGTGGCGGCGATATCCGCACCATCGGCTCCTTGGGCAACGTCATTCGCTTCACCTTCTTCTCCGCGCCTGGGGTCAAGACCGCGGCCGAGCTCAAGGGCGGCGTGATCGGCGTGAGCACGTTCGGCTCGGAGAGCGATTCCACCGTCACGCTCGCGCTGGCGCGGCTCGGCCTCACCCGCAACGACGTGACGTTGAAGGAATATGGCGGCGGCATGCGCCGCCTCGACGCGATAAAGTCGGGCGAGATCAAAGCGACGCCGCTTAACGAGCCGCTCGCGAGCCTGGCGCGCGAGCAAGGCGTCAACGTTCTCGTCGATCTCGTGCCCGAGCAGATTCCGTGGGTGTTCAGCTCGATCGTGGTGCGGCGAGGCGACATCGCCGGCCGGCGCGATGTGCTCACCCGATTCTTGAAAGGAACGATCGAAGGCAACTATCTCGCGCTCAGCGACGAGAGGCGCGCGAAAGCCGTGCTGGCCAAGGAACTCAAGATCGCCGATCCGAAAATCCTCGACATCACCTACAATGACTTCAAGGCGCAATCGCCGACCAACGTCGAAATTTCCCAGCCCGGCGTCGGGAACATCCTGGCGCAGTTCCCCGGCGGCAGCCAGAAGGTGGAGGATTACGTGGACGCGAGCCTGCTCGCAGCGCTTAAAGCCGAGGGCTATTTCACGGCCATGCAGCAGAAGTACCGACGCTAGCCGCGGGGCCACGGATGAACGCCGGCACGCGAGCCATCATGGCGCTGCTGTTCGCAGCAGCAACTTGGCCGGCGAGCGCCTTGGCGCAGACGGTCGAGGGATTCTACAGGGGCAAATCGATCACCATGCTGGTCGGCGGCGGCGCGGGCGGAGGCTACGACACCTATGCCCGCGTTTTTGCCCGCCATCTGTCGCGCCACATTCCCGGCAATCCCAGCATCATCGCCAAGAACATGCCGGCCGCGGCCGGGCTTGCGGCCGCCAGCACGCTCTACAGCGCAGCCGACAAGGACGGCGCGACCATCGCCGCATTCACCAACGGCGCGGCCATGGACCCGCTGTTCGGCAACGCGAGCGCGCGCTACGACGCGCAGAAGTTCAGCTGGCTGGGCAGCATCGGCAAATTGCAGAACGTCTGCGCCACCTGGCACCGGTCGGAGATCAAGACCATCGCGGCTGCCCGCGCGCGCGAGGTCATCGTGGCCGCCGCCGGCGCGACCTCGAATACCGCGATCGTTCCCAAGACGTTGAACGCGCTCGTCGGCACCAAGTTCAAGGTGATCGCCGGATACGACACCGGCGCGGGTTTGACGCTCGCGGTCGAGCGCGGAGAGGCCGAGGGTATCTGCGGCTTATCCTGGTCCACCATCAAGGCGTCGCGCCCGCACTGGATCAGCGACAAGCTCCTCAACGTCATCGTCCAGATGGGTCTTACCAAGCTTCCCGACCTGCCGGATGTGCCGAGCGCGCTCGACCTCGTCGCCGATGTGGAGAGCACGCAGGTGCTGGAGCTGATCTTGATCCGGCAGGAGGCGGGGCGCCCGTTTGCCGCGCCGCCCGGCGTGCCGGCCGATCGTCTCGCCGCGTTGCGGCGCGCTTTCGACGCCACGATAACCGATGGTGAATTTCGCGCCGATGCGGACAAGGCGCAGTTGGAGGTCGAGCCGCTGACGGCGGCCGAGATCGACACGCTTCTGGCAAAGGCTTACGCCGCGCCCAAGACGATCGTGCAAAAGGCCGCCGCATTGATCGAGCCGTCGGGACGCGCGCCGTGACGGCTGTCGTCTTCCGTCATCGTATCGGAGAACGAGCGTAGTCCTTATGCTAGATTGAAGATCTCGGCCTGAGGCGCCATCCGTGCGTTTGAACCGCCGTTCCGCAGCCAAGCTTCTCGTCGCGCCCGCGTTCCTCGCAGGGCTGCGAACTTTCGCTTCGAGCGCCGAGCCATATCCGGGAAAGCCGGTTCGCATCATCGTGCCCTACCCGGCCGGCGGACCGTATGACGGCATCCCGAGGATCATCGCCCAGTGGATCAGCGCCCAGCACGGCTGGTCGATCGTAATCGACAACCGCAGCGGCGCGACCGGCATCATCGGCGTCATGGCCGCCAAGCAGGCTCCTCCCGACGGCCACACGCTGGTTGTGCTCACCACCAGCACGCATGGCTCGATGCCGGCCCTCAAACGCAACCTGGCCTATGACCCGGTCAAGGATTTCGCGCCGATCGTGCTGATGGCCGACGCCGCGCTGGTATTGCTGGTCCGTGACGACCTGCCGGTGCGCAGCGTGGCGCAGCTGGTTCAGACGATGCGCGAGAAGCCCGGTCAGCTCAATTATTCGACCGGCGGCTACGGCTCGCCGCACCATCTGGCGACCATGACCTTGTTCCACCGCGCGGGACTGCCGCAGAACATTGCCGTGCATGTACCGTTTGCCGGGCTCGGGCCGGCGCTGATGGCACTCTTGGCCGGCAACGCGCAATTCATGATCACCAGCACCGGAGCGGCGACGCAGCACATCGCCAGCGGCAAGCTGCGGCCGCTTGCGACCACCGGCCTCAAGCGCTCGCCGCGGCTGCCCGATGTGCCGACCATGGCGGAGCTGGGCTATCCCGGCTTCGAGGTCCTCGCCTGGTGCGGCTTGGCGGCGCCGGCGGGAACGCCCGACGCCGTCGTCGCACGCTGGAACGAGCTCGCCAACGCGGCGCTGCGCGATCCCAAGGTGCGCGATCAGATATCGGCGCTCGATTACGATATTCGCGGCGGCACGGCGGGCGAGTTTGCGGCGTTCGTCTCCCTCGATATCAGCCGATACAAGAAGCTCGCCGAGGACATGGGCTTGGCCGAGGAGTGAGCGGTTGACGGCGCGGAGCAAGACATTGCCGCGACGCTGCGTGGCGCGCGCGGCCTTCGTGGGCTTGATCTTTCTTTGGACGGCGGCGGCGCGCGCGCAAGATACGTCGGCCGCTACGGCGGCGGCCCAAAGTCCGTCCTGGATCATTCCCGATCTCGCCGCCGCGGCCCGCGCCGAGGGCGCGCTGACCGTTTATTCCTCGATGAACGAGCAGGAGGGCCTGCCGCTGTGGAAGATGTTCGAGGATGCTGCCGGCGTAAAAGTGAACTATGTACGCTCGTCCGATTCGATCATTCTGTCGCGCATTGCGATCGAGAGCAGGGGCCGGCAGCGCAGCTGGGATCTCGCGGTCACCACCACGGTGAACCGGCTGCCCAACGAGGCGCTGCTGCAATTCGACCCGCCGCAGGCGCGCGGCCTCATTGCGCAGGCGCGCGATCCCAATCGCCGCTGGTACGGCGTCTACGCGAATTACAACACCCCCGTCCACCAACCTGGTCAAGCCATCGCAACTGCCGAAGAGTTACGAGGAATTCCTCGACCGCAAGGAATGGGCCGGCAAGATCGCCGTCGACGACACCGACGACGAATGGCTGAGCGCGATGATCATCCACTACGGCGAGGAACGCGGCAAGAAGCTGCTCAAGGATATCGCGGCGGTGCTCAAGCCGGTGATGGTCGACGGCCACCTCGCGCTCGCACGTTCGGTCGGCGCGGGCGAATATTGGCTCGCGCTCAACAATTATGCGTCGCTGACCGTCAACGTGCAGTTGTCCGGCGCGGCCATCGATTTCTGGGCGCTCGATCCGGTGGCGCTGTTGTTCGGCTCGGTCGGCGTCAGTTCGCAGGCGCCGCATCCCCAAGCCGCCCTGCTGGGCGCGAACTTCATGCTCAGCCGCGAGGCCGAGCAGTTCCTGACCACGCGCGGCCGCATGCCAACCCGCCACGACGTGCCGGTCAATCCCGCCTACGTGAGCGAGAGGTTGAAGGACAGAAAAATCATTGCCACTATCTTCGCCGGGGACGAGCAGAAGAAATGGCAGGGGCTGTTCAAGGACATCTTCAAGCCGAAGTAGCTGCGCGCTGCAACCGATCGGGGCGAGCCTTGCTGGCGCCCATGTAGGAGAATGTCATGAGGCTATGCCGGTACGACGAAGACCGCTTGGGCGTGGTGCGCGGCGACATGGTGCACGACGTCACCGAGGCGCAGACCCAGATCAGGGCGGCCGCCCCCTACGCGATGAAGGGCGATGCGGTGATCGCCGCCTTGCCGGCGTGGCGCTCGCGGCTCGAGGAGATGGCGGCGAAGGCTCCGGGCAAGCCGGTTGCGCAGGCCCGCTTGCTTTCGCCGGTGGCACGGCCCTCCAAGCTCGTGGCGGCGCCCACCAATTACAAGGCGCATATCGAAGAGATGGCGGCACGCGCGGCGGCGCAGAACGTCAAGCCGTCGCCGGCCATCGACACGGCCGGCCTTTTCCTGAAGGCGAACTCGTCGTTGGTCGGCCCGTCCGAGGGCGTGGCGATCCGCTTCCCCGAGCGCCGCAACGAGCACGAGGTCGAGCTTGCGATCATCTTCGGCAAGCAAGGCAGCGATATCCCGCGTGAGAAGGCGCTCGATTACGTGATCGGATATAGCATCGGCCTCGATATGACCGCGCGCGGTCCCGAGGACCGCAGCTTTCGCAAATCGATCGACACCTATTCCGTGCTCGGGCCATGGCTGGTCACCGCCGACGAGATTCCCGATCCGGACAACGTGCCGCTCACGATTTCCATCAACGGCGAGCTCAAGCAGAACAGCAGTACCAAGCAGTTGATCTATGATTGCCGCAAGCTGATCGAATGGGGCTCGACCTTCTACACCTTCTATCCCGGCGACGTGCTCTTTACCGGAACGCCCGAGGGCGTGAGCCCGGTCAAGCCGGGCGACACCATGCTCGCGCGGATCGACCCGATCGGCGAGATGTCGGTGGCGGTTCGCGCTCACCGGGCGGGCGGGTAAACAGAGCTGCAACGCGGTCGATTGGGTTTTGCCCGAGACTTTGCTGGTCGAGACGCGAAGTCGCTCTGCTCATGGATCATTGGTGAACGAGGAGAGTGGCGATGCTGCAGGTCAAGCGAATTGGACATGCAACGCTGACCACGCCCGATCTCGAGCGCCAGCTCGACTATTACACGCGCGTCGTCGGCTTGAGCGCCGTTGCCAAGGAGAAGGGCCGCGTGATTCTGGCGACCAAGCCGGGGCAAGAGGCGATCGTGCTCGAGCACGGCGAGCGGCCGGCCGGCGTGCGGCTCGCCTTTCAGGTCGCCCCCGGAAGCGACCTCGGCGAGCTCTCGGCGCGGCTGTCCAAGGCGGGGATCAAATCCGAGCGGCGCAGCGGGATTACACCCGGCATCGCGCAGGCGATCGTGTTCACCGATCCCAAGGGCACCAGCGTCGAAATCTTCTCCGACTACACCTTCGCCAAGGATGACGACAACTACACCGGCGTCATGCCGCGCAAGCTCGGCCACGTCGCCTTTCATACACCCGACGTCGCAGCGACCGTGAAGTTCTATTGCGACGTGCTCGGGTTCAAAGTGTCGGACTGGCGCAGCGATTTCTTCGCCTTCCTGCGCTGCAGCCGCGATCACCATACGATCAATCTGCTGCAAGCCGACAACGCCAACATTCACCACCTCGCGTTCGAGCTGCGCGACGAAGCCGAGATCAACCGCGCCTGCGACTTCCTCGCGCGCAAGAACATCAAGCTGTTCTGGGGTCCGATCCGGCACCTGATCGGGCACAACATCGCGATCTATCACAAGAACCCCGACGGCATCACCGTCGAGTTCTTCACCGATCTCGACCTGATGTACGACGAGGAGCTCGGCTATTTCGAGCCGCGGCCGTGGCACCAAGACCGCCCGCAACGGCCGAAGGTCTGGGGCAATGACACGCCGACGAATTATTGGGGACCGGGACACCCGCACGACATGCCGGGGCCGAAGAAGTGACGGGGCGCGACACTCGTTTTGCAATTCGGTGGGCGCCCCAAGGCCCCACCGCACGCCGTGCGCGGCACCCTTTCGCAATCGCAGCCTGGGCCGTCACTTCGACCGCATCGCCTCGCGCTTCCACATCTGCCACGGGCGCTCGTAAGCGGTGGCCATGTTGTCGTGCGTGAGCTTTTGTTCCTCGCCTTCGATGAAGGTGATCGGTCCGCCGATCGCGATCGCCTGCGCAAGCTGGCGCGCATTCACCTCGGCGTAGATCGCCCAGAACGTCGCCAGCCTCACATTGGGTCCGACCACGGTATCGCCGTGGCCGCGCATCAAGACGATGTTCGCCTTGCCGAGCGTCTGGGCGATCGCCTTGCCGAGCGCGGGAGTCTCGACCAGGAGATTGGTCGGACCGGCCACGTCGCGAATGTCGAATATCGGCGGGCCTTCGCCGAGAAATGCCGCGTTGTGCAGGATCGGCTTCAGCGGATATTTGGTCACGGAGAAGGGGACGATGGTCGGAGAGTGACTGTGGATGATGGCGTTGACGTCCGGCCGCACCTTGTAGATCTCGCCGTGGATGAAACGCTCCTTGTACGAGCCGCGCCCCTTCGCATCGACCGGCTTGCTGTCGAGGTCGTGCTCCATGATGTCGTCCGCGGTGACCGTCGCCGGCGCGATCGAGCGCGACATCAGATAGCGATTGGGATTTCGGGGATCGCGGATGCTGACATGGCCGAAGCCGTCGAGAACTTTTTCGTTCGCGAGGATACGGTTGGCGAGGACCAGATCTTCGAGGGCGACAGGATCGACGCCGGGAAATGCGCTCGGTCGGTTTGAGCCTGCGCGAGGGAAAGTGGCACACCGATCGACAGCACGGCCACCAGCGCAAGGCTCGTCTTCGACGCCATGGATGTTCCTCCCAGCTTAGGCAGCGGTGTGGTTATCGTTGAACTTCTCGCGCAGCGGTTCACACCGACGCGTGCGCCACGCCCGCCGTCGCCACGAGCGCGTCGGCCGCGGCCTCGTAGAAGCTGACGTTGTCGGGCAGCACGATCGAGGCCGAGCGCACTGCGTGGGTTGCCGGATCGATGCCGTCGGGCTGCTGGCCTTGGTGGGCCGCGAGCGCGGCCTTGCGCAGGCGGATGCGCGCCATGATCACGCCGTTGTCGGTCGAGACCAGGTTCTCCTTGCTGCGGTCTTGGATCGGCCCCATGCTTTCCTGGATCGCCGCGTCCTGCATGGCGATGCCGGCAACGCCGCAATAGCTCTTGTTGGCTCGCTGCGCGGCGCGGTCGATCATGTAGTCGTTGTCCTTGTTGACCACCGGCCGGAAGGTGCCGGGGATCAACTTGACGTGGATGCCGCCTCCGTTGCGCATGGTGTCGAGCTCGTGATCGGTGAGCGGCCGCGTGGGGTGGTGGGTGAAACACCACGACATGCAGTTCTCGTCGTCGATCGGAACCCAGGCGTGGCCGTTGAGCGCGTTTTCGCCGTAAGGCGGGATCATGCTGTGGAACGGCATGATCCATTGCGTGATGCGCCAGTAGAGATGACCCTCCTGCGCCGGGCGGCGCACGCCGATCACCATGCCGCCTTTGGTCTCCACCACTTCGAAGCGCGCGTCGGTTTCGCGCGTCAACTCGGCGCCCTTACCGATATGAAGCGAATCGCTGCGCAGGTCGTGGCGGTGAAGGAATGAGACGTGCGCCGAATCGATCCCACCCTCCATCGCCTGCAGGTAGTTGCACTCCTGAGTGCGTTTCGAGACGAAACGATGCGAACGCGGCACCCTCGCCCATTCGAATCCCGGAAGAGGGGGCTTGAGCTCCGGCGGGCCCATATAGACCCAGATGACGTCGCCCAACTCGACGCACGGATAGGACGTCAGCTTGATCTTCCTGCAGAAGCCGCTCGCCTCGGGCTCGGAGGGAACCTCGGTGCACTGACCGGTGACGTCGTATTTCCAGCCATGATAAGCGCAGCGCAGCCCGTTCTCCTCGTTGCGTCCGAACCAGAGCGATACGCCGCGATGGGCGCAGAACTCGTCGATCACGCCCACGCGCCCTTGCGTGTCGCGAAACGCCAGCAGCCGTTCCGAGAGAAGCTTGACGCGCACCGGCGGTCCATCCGGCTCGCCCACCTCCTCCGACAGCAGCGCCGGAATCCAATAGCGCCGAAACAGATCGCCCATCGGCGTGCCCGGCCCGGTCAGGGTCAGAAAGTCGTTTTGCTCGCGCGTGGTCATGGAATAAGAGCTCCGTTCTTGTCGGTCGCGCGCCGCACTCCGGCTAGTTTGCCAGGGGCCGGTAGGGCCCGAGCTTCGCCACCGCCGCCTTGGCAAAGGACGCGTCCACCACTCCGTCGACGCTGACGTCCTTCTTCTCGATCAGTCCAAGTTCGCGGAAAAAATCGAGATCCTTCCTCAGGCTCGCCACGTTGACCTCGCCGTCGGGATTGCAATAGCTCGGCACCATGCGACGGAACATGCTTTCATCCTTGATGGTCGTGTACTTGACCAGGATCGCAATGACCTCGTTCGCTTTCGGCCCGGCCAGCCGGCCGTCCTTGAGCGCATCGTTGTACATGCGGACGCCGCGGAGATAGGCGCGCATGAATCGCTCGGCCACGTCGCGCCGGCCGCTGATGAAGTGGTCGGAAAAGAACGTCACCGCGGTCTGCTGGTCCGGATAGGTGACGTCGTTTCCGGCGACGCGCACGGCAACGCCATCCTCGATTGCGCGCGTCATGGTGGGCTCATTGGTGATGCTGGCATCGATGCCCTTGTTCTTGTAGGCCGGCAGGTGTTCGGGAAAGCCGATATAGACCACATCGACATCGCCGTATTTGAGTCCGCCTTTTTTCAGCGCTTCGTTGAGCGCCGACGCGGTGCCGGTTCCGGGCGCGCCGATTGCGACCTTCATGCCCTTGAGGTCGGTAAAGGCCTTGTAGCGGCCGCTGTCGACGTGGTCCTTGCGCACCATCAGGGAGGAATAGCCGTAGCCCGGCTTGATCGAGGCCTGATCGGCCACGATCTTCATGCCGATGCCGCGCCCGACCGCGTTGTAGAACCCTGCCGACACCGTGCCGCCGCCGACATCGAGGTCGCCGGTACCGAGCGGGGCGATCATTTGCGCCGCGGAATTGAATCCGCTGATCGACACGTCCAAACCATCCTCGCGAAAGAAGCCCATGGCGTCGGCGATGTAGTAACCGGCGTCGCTGATGGTGCGCGCGATGCCGATCTTGACCTGATCGGCGGCGGCCGCGGGCCGATAGGCTGCGTCCAGCGCGACGC
>WNFX01015259.1_pt1 | contig 11804 bp, 10 predicted proteins | sample 5400111 | NCBI WGS metagenome assembly WNFX01 (sample SAMN13153363, study PRJNA577476) | soil metagenome | isolation source: 40 cm soil or saprolite under grassland replicate 1 | place: USA:California | collected 2016-06-15
CCATTCGGAAATCTACGGGTCAAAGCGTGTTTGCCGCTGTCCGTAGCTTATCGCAGCTTACCACGTCCTTCATCGCCTATTGGCACCAAGGCATCCATGATGCGCTCTTTGTAGCTTGATCAATCTGTTCCGGTCCGGCTGCTGCCGGACCAGAGATTCTTTGATAACTGAAACTCTCCGGCTGAAGATCTTAATCTCCAGCCGCTAATATTTCAGACTCAGCTCTTAAGTTGTACTTTCTTACTACCCTGTATGTAGATGTCAAAGAACCAGTTCCTCGCACGTTTAGGCGACAAAAAAACTCAACTTCGCCACCGGATAATTTACGTTTCCGTTAATCATGCCGGGACAAAATTGAGTCCAATTTGCAGTCCCAAATGTACGTAGAACGAACTCCTTGATTAGAGGAGTCCCGCTTTCAGCGGGATCAGTAAAATAGCCCGAATCCGGTGAGCGTCAACTCTTTTCGTGGAAATTTCTGCAAAATCATTATTTCCGCATAATGCTGGACCGGAGGTGCTTCGGATCAGACATGCCTGTGCGGGAACTTAAACCGAGGATGTAATTCGAATGTTTCCATATGCCGAAAGAGAAGATGTCCGTCCACCGCAGCAGCAGCGATAACAGCCCGGTCGCCAATATAAACGCAGCCGCAAGCCACAATGCCGCGTGCGCGATTACATCGGCAGCGAAAAGCTACACGATAAAGTCGCGCTCATCACCTGGGATGGTCGCGGTATCGGGCGGGCGGTCGCGATGTTATTTGCAAAAGAAGACGCCGATGAGGCCGTGAGTAATTTCAAAGAAGATAAAGCCGCGTGTGGAACAAAGACGGCTCGTGGAGGTTCAAGGCCGGAAATGTCTTCTCGCGGGTTTGGAGCGCAAAGGCGTTGGATAAGTTACTGCATAGAGGTCGTGCGCCCGGCGTTTTCCTTTCGCAGTGTGGTAATTATCTGTTTTGCCTTTTCGTATTTGCTTTCCACAGTCGCCACATGTTGGACCTGTTTCTCAAACGCCGCCTGCATTTCCTCGGCCGCCGCTGATGAGGGCTCCCGTGGCCGTGGAGTCTCCCCTATTTCAGTGCAAAGCCGTGTCGCCTCCTCGACGACCGCGGGATCAGTCGCAGGGTCATCCGATTTAAAATCGGGAGGCACACTGGAGCTGTTGATCCGTCGCGCGAGGGGCTCGAGACACTTGGCAGTGTACGGCACATCAAGAAAATCGAGCAGCGATCGCATAGCCGGCTCTGGATTCTCGACCAGAGCGGCATATGGCAGCCGATAGACGACACCTGGCCCATACGCGCGTTCAGCCTTCAGGCATGCCCTAACCGTTCGGAGCCAATATCGGTAGGCCTCTTCTTCATTCGCTACTAAGTGAGTACCCGCCACGCGATGGAAGTTGAGCATCGAGCGTACGACTGCGCTGACATCGCGGAATAGATGGACAAAGAGTGCATCAGGAAACAATTTGCGCAAACCATAGATGTGCAGTGAATACTCCGGTGTGCCGTCCGCCCATCGCGTCTTCGGGTTGGATTCTGAGCGCCGCGTTTCAACGGGGCTGGCGATCCGACCGGTGCGAATGCTGGAAGCGCCGCTGCGTTTTCTCTCTAAATCTTTACGATGTCTCAGGATTAAGTCGTGGATAGTCTGGCCAAAACTGGCGAAGAATTCATCAGACTGAATATCCATCGCACTCAAGACGGAGCGATCACCGCGTGCCGCTCCGATTTGGTAGCGAATGGCGAGATCAATCGCGAAGTCTCCCATCCAGCCTGACTCCGGGAGGGGCACAATGTTTGGATGTTGCCCCAGACACCAGGTGAGAATGCTCGTGCCTGAACGCGGAGAGCCCACGACGAAAATTGGCTTATTGATTGGGGCGGCAGCGGACGAGTCCATCTCCTACTCGTGGCGGAACACTGGGTTAAGACCGTTTATCTTGCCAAAAAATTTTCTTCGACCGAGAGTTCATGCTTGAAACAAGGTCGCACACGATCTGGTCCATTACTGTTCGTTTGAACGCCGAGGAATGATCGGAGGCTCTGCATCGTAATGCCAAAGCTTATCTCTCATCACAAACTGCTGGCTTCCTTCAAATAAATTTGATAATCGCGGATGTAGTCTGCGGGATCATAGTGTTCGGAGGCGAATACGAGTAGCCTTGAGTCCTGAGAATGCTTGTATTCGGTGGCCCACACCATTGGAGGCACATGCACCCCAAACGTGGGGCGATCCAAGAGGAACTCTTCTCGGTTCAATCCATCATCTACGACTACCGCGCAGGAACCACGAACGCAGAGTAGGAATTGGTGACAAGTGCGGTGCGCGTGCTCGCCTCGGACGTCGAAGCTTGGTACATCGAAAGTCATAAAGTATCGCTTTGGGACAAACGGAAGTGTTCGCTCAAACTCGCCAACAGTCAGATTGCCTCGCGGATCGCGGATTAAAGGCAATTCATAGATCTTCACGCCTCTGACTTTTGACTCCGTGGCTTGTACCAGTGCGGAGGAAGGAGCGGCAGGAGGCGCAGGCGTTTCCAGTGTATTTGCAAACGCTACCACCGTGGCCGGATTGCCCGCCACAATGGCATGAGGCTGCACCGACCGCGTGACCACAGCCCCGGCACGCACCACGCCATACTCGCCTATGGTGACGCGAGCACAAAGAGTGGAATTAGCTCCAATTTTGCAACCGCGCCGCAAAACGATTGGATCGTCTGTCACGTCCTCGCTGTCAGAATTGCGGTCTGATAAAAAAGCAGCATGCGCGGCAATAGAAACTTCATCCTCAATGATCGTCCCCGCGCAGATCTGGGCCGCCCCTCGGATTATTACGCGGTCCCCGATGACCGCATGTTTCCCAATGCATACATGCGGCCCGATCACACAATTTTTGCCGACTCTTACTTGGTGCGCGATGTAGGCGAAAGCCTCTACCTGAGTGTTAGGTCCGATGTCTTTGCTTTCAGACAACGCCGAGGGATGGATCGAGAACTGGCTCATGTCATTGAGGTAGCGCCCGAAGGGAGGATTGCCTTGGGCGGTGTTCGGTTACGGCGCGAACAAGAGACTGCGGTTTTCCTGAAACCGTCATGTAGGCACGTCCGACATATTCGCCGATGACCCCGAGGATAAGAAGTTGGCTGCCGGAAAATAAGCTAACCGCTGCCATCAGTGAACTCCAGCCCACTTGAGGGACTTTGAAGAAAAGGGCCTGTACGACTGCGATCGTAAGCAGGATGAGACCAATGACGCAGAGCAACGCTCCCATCAGACTTGCCACGCGAAGCGGCATGATACTAAAATTAAAAAACATATTCAACCATAGGCGCACGAGCTTGCGCAGAGTGTATCCACTTTGGCCCCCTCCGCGTGGTTCATGCCTTACCAGCAGGCGCTCGATGCGGTTAGTCGCACCGAGAATCAAACCATCAATGTAAGGATAAGGTCCCCGATACTGGATGATGCGATCGATGAGTTCACGGTTGTGAGCACGGAAGCTAGACAGGTAAAGATCCCTCGGCTTGCCGAGGAGAAAAGTGGCTGCGGCATTGGTAAGCCAGCTTCCCATATTGCGGAACCAACTATGCTTCTTCTCATCGTAGTAAGAGTACACGACGTCCGCTCCGGTCTCGCGGAGGTGATTGAGCATCCTGAGCGCTTCTCTGACCGGGTTCTGCAAATCGTCGTCGAGGTTGATGACAAACTGTCCCCGGGTGTGGCGGAAACCTTCCAGCACCGCCGAATGCTCCCCGAAGTTTCGCGCCATATCAATAAGCGTCACTGGAATTGGCATAGAGGGAATAATGGCCTTTGCGCGGGCGTATGTATCATCCTGACTAGCATCGTTTACAAGGATGAGTTCATAGCCTCCCGGAATGGGCAAGTCGCGGAACGCATCGAAAAGCTTTACGATACAGCTGCCCGTATTGTAGAGCGGCACGACGAAGCTCAAGAGAAAGTCAGATTGATCCGCCGACATTGTAGACTAGAGCTTTCTGCCAACACTATAAACCGACGTGCCGAAAGGCAGATGGAGCAGCCGGCAGACCATGAAATCTAATCTTCCGATAGCGCTCAGGAGTGCATTTATTCTGGGAGGCAGCGTGGAGAGATCGGATTTCGTTTCGCTTTCAGGCGGCGGCCTGAGCGATCGGGTGAGCAACCGCCAAGTGAGGAGCGGAAAGAAAAGCCATGCATTCCAGTAGAAGGCGGTTTCCAGCTTAAAGCGGGTCGGGCCAAGCAGTTCCCTTATTCGTTTAACAGTGTAGCGCCGCGTACCATGAACAGCGACATCATGCCTTCCTCTCAAGACATCGAAAGCTGGAAGGTTGAGGATCAAGAAGCCATCCGGTTTCAGGACTCGAGCTATCTCAGATATGGCGCGGTTTTGGGATACTTGCCTATGATAAAGGACGTCCAGGCTCACCACGACGTCGAAGCTGGCATTAGGAAAGGGCATCTCATCCACCGAGCCACGAATGACGTCTGCAAATCCACGTTCGTGGCAATAATCGACGGCAACAGGTGAAAAATCAAGTCCCGTGATCTGCCACTCTGGACGGGTTTCACGAAGGGCATGCAACATTCCGCCTGTGCCGCAACCGGCATCCAAGAGTTTGCAAGTCTTAGGGCCCGGAAAACGGGAGGCCACATCTTTCACCACCTCCAGGCGCAGCACCTGATACCACCAGTAGGTGTCTTCCACTTGGCGCATGGTGTGGTATTCGTGTTGCAACATCGTATCAGGCAAAGAATTGGCGGATTATGTCCACGGTGTATTCCACCTCCTCCTCGGCAAGATAAGGATGCAGCGGCAGGCTCAATATCTCGGGCACTAATGCGTCTGTATTTGGCAGTGGCGGGGAGCGTTGCGCCAGGGCAGCATATGCCGGCTGCTGATGGACCGCTGCAGGGTAGTGCCGAGCGGCCGGGACGTTGCGAGATGTAAGGTATTTCATCAGAGCGTCGCGCTGCTTTACACGGATGACGTAAAGATGATACGCATGCTCGCAGGAAGGCCGTGAAATCGGCGTCTGGATTGGTAGATCCGACAAGCCTTTCTCATAGATAGTCGCAAGCGAACGGCGACGTTTGTTATCAAGAGCGAGGAAGGGAAGCTTCACGCGGAGAATAGCAGCCTGTAATTCGTCTAGTCGACTGTTGATTCCCTCGAAATCGCTGATGTAGCGCTCCCGCCAGCCGTATTGTCGCAACCAACGCACCTTGTCGGCGAGAGCCGAATCGTTAGTAGCCACAGCCCCGCCATCTCCAATGGCTCCAAGGTTCTTTGTCGGGTAAAAACTAAAGGCGGCACCGCGTCCGATGCTGCCCAAGGGCTTGCCGTGATACATCGCACCGTGCGATTGCGCGCAATCCTCTAAAAGGATGAGATTGTGTTCGTCGCACAAGTCACGCAGCTCGTCCATCTCAGCGGGATTTCCGTAGAGGTGGACGGCAAGGACGGCTTTGAGCTGCGTCCCAACCGGTGAATGAATCGCTTGTTCCAAGCTTTCGGGAAGCATGGTGAAGGCGACAGGGTCCACATCCACGAATAGCGGTGTGGCACCAGCCCGAACGATTGCCGATACACTGGCCACGGCAGTTTGCGAAGGCACGGCGATACTGCTGCCTTCATTGATGTCCAATGCGCGCAAGAGCAATTCGATTGCGTCTGTGCCGTTGGCGACACCAATTGAGTGCGCGACGCCAACAAAAGAGGCAAACTCTTGCTCAAACGCAGCGACTTCCTGACCAAGTATATAGCGCCCGAGCTTTAGAACTCGCTCGACCGCCTGCTGAATGTCCTCGCGATGGGCACGGTAATCCTCGAGAGGATAGGTACCGAAACGGATTGGTGTCATCATTAATAAAACCTAGGGAGAGCGGCCATGGGAACCAAATCAACGGCTGGACGAACTGAAACTATGAGTCGCGCCTGGGGTGTCAAGAAAGTGTTCCACCGAGCCTGCTCCGCAGCCGCTCAGGCGTTTGGCTTTATCCCGCGTTTCCTTCTGTCTACTCGTGATTTCTTGCGTTACCTCGTCTGGAAGGGAATAAAATGCCAGCGTCTCAGCAGTCGCACGGGGCGCTGATAAACGTAGTCCGTAGGCCAGAGCATGACTTCGATCTCTGGTCCGATTCGGTCCGGTCATCTACTTCGCTGCGATTGGTGGATCAGAACGTTATCTCGCCTGTGGCTGGCGCCCATTTGAGGCTCACTTTACTTTGGACCGAAAGCAAAATGCCTGAATTTTGGGTATCAAGCTTTCAACCGTCACGGCCGGGGCGCGCAACGCGCCCGTCCTTGGCTTTAAGCGCCTCAACACGTTGCCGCGCCGATTCGGCGCGATCAACCATGTTTGCCTGAAGCGTCGCGATAAGCTTCTGTGACTTCTGACATTCGCGCTCTATCCTGGCAAGAGTCGACTCGCTAATTGAACCAAGCAGTGGCGTTTTCTTAGCCGAGCGGGATTGTAAACGGTAAAATTGATTTTCGCAGGGAATTGACTTACCCTTGAATCCACGACGTCGGCGTGCTTTACGGAAACAACTTTTATTAGCGCCTGATAGGACATCGACGATCGTTCTGAGGCGAGAATAATGCTGGCAAGGAGAAAACACTAAACGCGCACTGTCCCGACGTGGAAATTGCTTATTTCGCAAACCGCCTCAGTTTTCACATTGTATCCCGGATGATCACCTGTCGCGATGAAGGTCGGTAAACAGGTTCGCCATAACTTCAAGGCGAGTTGCAGTCGCTGGCACCGAAAGGGGGCACTGCCCGACCAAGGCGACGGGACGTTGGCTTTTCAAAGGCTGCGCCAGCAGCTGTTCACACCGATCATCACGCCCGGCTTCAAGTTGAAACGGGAAGACAAGCTCTTCGCCATTGGCTCCTGTTTCGCCCGCGGCATTGAAGCGGCGTTGGTCGGCAAGAAAATGGAAGTGTTGAGCGCGGCTAAGGAGTTCGATTCCTTCCGGACGAGGAACAACGAAACTAATTTGGGTTTTACGAACAAATATAATACCTTCTCCATCTACAACGAGCTACGCTGGGCCCTCGATCCGGCGGCCGAATTTCCTCGCGAGAGCCTCGTTGATATCGGCAATGGTATTTTCTACGATCCTCATACTAATCCAACGCTGGAAGTCGTCGGCCTCGAAGAGACCCTTCGGCGGCGTTCGATCACTTCGCAGTCATCCAGATCGTTACGAGTTTCACATCACCAATTTTGCTCAAAACCTTTCGAATCTTGAACGCATCCACCGCCTGCTGAGCCAATTCGGTCATCCGGATGTTCAAGTTGTGGTGACGGTGTCGCCCGTTCCACTAATGGCAACCTTCTCCACGGAAGATGTCGTTCTCGCAAACACTTATTCAAAATCACTGCTGCGGACCGTGGCCCAGGAATGGGCCGCAGCGCATGAGAACGTACACTATTTCCCAAGCTACGAGATCGTCCAAAACTCTGACCGGCTAGTGGCGTGGGAAGACGATCTGCGGCATGTAAAGGGGCAAGTGGCCAGTCACATCATGAGTCTGTTTTTGAGCAATTATTTAAGTTAGATCCGACGTCATGCCAGTCAGGCGGAGTTGAGTTTCGGGATTGCTAATGCCGGACGCCTGAATCTTTACGCAAGTACTTTGCCCTGCATGCCGGTCGACAAACCCATCGGCTGACCGCTCTCGACGAATCTGGATCGCACAGGGCCTTCCCAGCATAGCTCGTAAACCATCTTGGTCGCGCGCAAAGCGGACTAACCGCCGGCTGGGGTTTAGCCTTGGTCTCATCAGAGCATTGAGAAGAAATGATCTAGCAGCTCATGGCGCGGAACGACCGGTTACCGGCGTCTCCACAACGATCTTCTCATTCGAGAGTGCCTCGTCGTCTGCGCAGCGAACTGTGTACTGTAGTTGTGGATTGTAATCCCGAATATAACCAAGAAACTCGCTGCTTGAGAACTTGCCCTGATAAAACATTCGACTAATGAATTCGTTAGTCCCCCACGAGCGTCCCACTCCCTCAACGACTCCTGTGGGATCAACGATCACCAGGGTCTTCGGGATCGCATGGCCCCGTTTTTGACTCCAGCCGGTCACCTTTCCTGCAGAGGAGCCATTCTTCCCCTGAACCAAGCCATCAACATGGCAATTGCCTTTGAAACCTTCGGACTTCTGACGTCCGTTGAACAAACTCGTTTCGGGCAGCCCGATCCAATCCTGTAGCCCATTGGCAAACATGTCTAATCGGCGCGCTCGCAGTTGTGTAGCCACGCGGTAAACCTGTTCCGGGTCATTAAACAAGACCTGTATCTGTTTCGTATCGCGAACGTCGTCGATCAGGCTGGTCGCGCCTGATTCGGCCAGATAGTTCACAAATCTCGAACGCAGCCCTTCCTTGTAATGCATTGGAAAGACACCAATGGGCACGGCGAGAACCAAGAGATAAACCGGCCAGCGCAGCCACGTCTTCGAGTCGGCGCGCTGAATGGCAACCAAGAGCAGGCCAGTCCAGAAGAGCGAGCTCCAGAACAGATAACGCGGTGCGGAAACTTCACCAGGTAGCATACGGAAAAACTCTGTTCGTCCGACAACTATGATTGCCATCGCTCCAAGGTTAAAAATCACGAGACTGAGAGCGGTTAATTCCAGCCAGCTTTGACCGAGGTCGCGCCGAACGAGTTTCGGGACGACAGCCAGTCCAGCGAACACAAGTCCCAGCACTCCGCAGGATAGTGATAACAGTGAAGTCGCCCCCAGCTTATCGGAAACTCCGAAATGGAAGGTCCAAGCCGCTTCCGCCCAGAGAAAAGGGGCGCCCAGCAGCATGAAAAGATGATGTGGCCCCCTGCCGGCTGCCATCAAAAAGGCCGAAAAATCCGATATTTTCGCAAATGGTATCTCTGCTCTTTCGTTTGGCAAGAGCACGTAGATCACGATCGCAATGAGTGCCCCCGCCAAAAGCAAAACTAATGAGCGCCACGGCAGCCGTAGGCTCCACCCAAGGAGGAGCAAGGTCGGCCAAACAGCCATGCCATTCGCGATACTGAACGAGGCCACAAATCCAGATGTCATCACGATAAGGCACGCTTTTAAAGACCGGGGCCATTCGGTTCGAGTTGCAGGCAGCCAGAGACATGCCAGCAGCGTTCCGCCGATTGCCAGCGAGTTCTCGCAGACGAATCCACCGGAGGTGGTGATGCTTGCTCTGCCCATCCAAAAGTTACCAACAATCAGGACAAGAGTAGCCGCGAGTTTGGCCGTCAGGCCTACAGTTGTATCGCGCCAAAGAGGCACCAGCAGCAGGATTGCTGTGCCGAACAGAAGAAACATTCCCACAAAGAAGAGCAGTTGTTGGTCGCCATGAAAAAAGCGGAGATCCGCCCACCGGATAAGGTTTGGGAAGAAGAGCGAATGATGATTGAACTTCAAGAGCGCGCTCTCGAGCCACGAATGGTTCAAGCATACTTTATAGATTTCCCAATGGTCCGCCATAGTCACAGGCACGCGGCCCAGATAGAGATAAACGAGCCCCGAGCTTAAGAAAACCGCCGTTGCCACGGCTGCACCGATCTGCGCAGCCCGCTCTGCCTGCTCAGCAAACCTACTCATATAGCCTCACAGGCGACATCAACGTGCTCGCTGATAACTCTTGCCGGCTCTTAATCTTCATTGGGCGCTCTAACGGGACTTGCGAATGGATTCGCGCTGCGGTGCGTTCCACGGAAAAATTTGATGGCGCTAGAACAAAGGAGTAATTGCTTGAATACCAACCAACCAATAAGTTTCATGCCGCACTCATTTCAACGAGAACCAGAAATTGCGCAAACATAGTTTGTTTTTATCGCTCCATCTGGCCCGACCTTTGCGGTTTTGATTTCGACGAACAAGAATGTTGAACCGGGGCGAAAACATCTTCCGATTGACATCTGACTAGAACTGCTGGTTGGTCCTCGATCGTCCTTTGATGACATATCGGCTCAGGAGATATGTGCAGGGCACTGTGATGACGACGATCACAATTGCCGCAAAGAATTTGCTTACGTGAGCCAGTTCAATCAGCAGGTATAACGCCCCGAGTCCAATTAAATATTGTGCAAGATAGACGATCGGATATTGCATCGCTTTCGATAAACGGAGCTTCTCTTTAAAGACGAATCGCGCGTTCAGATAGTAGGAAATGAAAACACCAGAGACGTAAGATACACTATACGCAACCGGGTAAGCGATAAACAAGACCAGGAGTAAATAAATCCCATAAGTCAGGAGAGTATTAACTGTCCCAAAGAATACAAACACGACAAACTCGCGGCGGGGGTTGCTCCATCCTGAAGCTGAGTAGAACAGCGTCGTAATAACGGACGGTTTCATCCGCGCAGAATGGTGTAGTACTGCTGGCTCTGCAAGTGATCGTCACCGCCCCAACCGTATGTCGGCAGACACCATCACGAAGCAACAAGGCGATTTATGCTAGCTCGCGGTGGCATGGAGTGCCGCTGTGCCGATGCGCCGGGCAATTCCATCTACGCCGAATACGGCACATGACGACATGTCATGAGCTTCGAGGCCCGTCCTTGATATTTTTCTGCGAGCTTGCGCCTCGTCTAAGTATGAAGCTCCAAATAGAGCAAACGCAGTTCGCGCACGCCACCGATTATCGATTTCCGCCAAGAATGCGTTTCAGAATCTCAACAGGTCTCCGACTAAGCCTTTTATGCAGGCCAACAATGACGAGATCTTTGGCTTTGACCTTCTCCTTCCAGCGACGAATGGCAAGATCTTTTGCTTCGACCTCCTCTTTCAAGCGAAGAGCCCAGGCGGTGCGCTCGTCGAATTCTTTTTGCAGGCCACTGATGACGAGATCTTTCGCTATGACCTTCTTCGCAAGTTGCGAAACTTCGCAGACTCGCTGGTCGAAAGCAGTTTCCATCTCAGTGGTCGCGATGGCCGAAGGCTCAACATGCTTTGAATCTTTCTCGAGTTCGGCGCTGAGTCGCCTCGCCTTCTCGACCACTGCAGGATCGGTTTTCGGGTCAGAGGCATCGAAGCTGGCGGGGACGTTAGAACTGTTGATGCGCAACCGAAGCGGCTCCAAACAGACTGGCACGTAACGTTCGCCGAGGAACGTTAGGACCGACCGCAAGGCAGACTCAGGGTTATTAATTAGATCGGAATATTGAAGCCGGTAAACGACTTGTGAGCCATAAGCTCGCTCAGCCTGCGTGCAGCACTCTACAGTGCGTAACCACTTTTCATACGCCTGTTGCTCGTTAGCGATCAAATTATTTCCGGCAAGATGATCGAAGTTAAGGAGGGACCGCACGACTGCGTCGACATCTCGGACGATGTGAATGAACAGCGCACCGGGAAAGAGTTTCCGCAGGCCGCAGATATAAAAGGAATACTCGGGAGTTCCATCCACCCAACGCGACTTTGAGTCAGACTGTTTCGTGATGGAAAGCTCGTAGCAGCACACACCAAGCAGCCGCGGATCTGCACGCACACCCATTGACTTCGGAGAAATTGCCTTGGGGGTCTTTAATTCGATTTCCAGCTCGCCTGGACTTCTCACAAGCTCAACTGGAATCACCGCAGTAAATTCCTCCGCATCAGCAGATACTGTCCAGTCAGCGAGTTTTTGACCGTTGACATAAAATTCGACCGGTTGCCACGGTACTTCGGGTGCCTTAGTGAAGGCAGCCAGTCGCACATGAAGAGTCGGAGATTGATCACTGCCAGGAATCGAGAACACAAGTTTTGCTGACTGGCCGATTGTCCAGGTAAATTGCTGTTCCG
>WNFX01007234.1_pt1 | contig 11802 bp, 15 predicted proteins | sample 5400111 | NCBI WGS metagenome assembly WNFX01 (sample SAMN13153363, study PRJNA577476) | soil metagenome | isolation source: 40 cm soil or saprolite under grassland replicate 1 | place: USA:California | collected 2016-06-15
GCGTTTCCGCAGGCGCTCTTTCCGATCGAAGCGGCGGTCGAGCATCGCGCCGCGGTAGACGAGCTCGGCGCCGGCCGCGATCAACGCCTGCCGGAGCGCGTCCGGGTCGTCCACCCGGGCCTTGAGCTCGAGCTCGTCGCGAACTGCCGTCACGAAAACAGGGCTTGGAGCACGGCGTGGGTGTCGCCGAGGTCGCGAAAAACGTGGGTCGCGCCCGCCGAGCGCAGCGCGGCGACGTCGTAGAACCCCGTCGCTACGCCTACCGACCGCGCGCCCATGGGCTTGCAGCAAGCGACATCATCGGGCGTGTCGCCGACGATCACGATTTCCGCGCCGCTGAACGGACGTCCCGCCTGCTGCGCTGCGCGACGCGCCGCGACCGCGGGAAGATCGGGACGGTGGTGTGAATCCGAGCCGAACGCGCCGACCGTGAATCGGGCCGGATCGAGACCCGCCGACCGCAGCTTCAGCGCGGCCCCATGTTGGACGTTACCGGTGAGGAGACCGACGAGCGCGCGGCCGTCCGCTTCATACGGCTCGAGCGCGCTCAGGAGCTCTGTGATCCCAGGATAGATCTTCGTGGCCTGGCTGGGCTTCTCGAGCTCGACCGTGAGCAATTCGACGTACCGCCGGCACACCGCCGTCACCCGATCCTCCGAGCGCGCGTCGGGGTGGCCCGCGAGCTCCAGCAGCTCGCGCACGATCTGGGGATCGGTCTTGCCGTCGAACCGGTACCCATCGATCGGCCCGGCGGTGCCCACCTCATCGAGCAGGGCCCGGTGAATCGCGCGCCGGCCCGCGCCGGCGGTCCAGAGGAGGGTTCCATCGATGTCAAATAAGATCAAGCGCATGGGGGGAATATCAGGTGTCTGGTGTCTGGTGTCAGGTGTCGGGGCAGACACCAGGCACCAGACACCAGGCACCAGACACCTATGTCGGCCTGCGAACCCCAACTAAATTGTCCCGCAGCCGCACCATCCTCGGTTCATCACCGAACAGATTGTCGCCGCCCACACCGCCCCGTGACAGCGCCGAGTGCACGATGCGCCCCGTTCCGGCCCACAGCGCGACGTGCGACACGCGGCCTCGTTCCGCAAAGAACAGCAAATCTCCCGCCTCGTACCCGGCGCCGTCCGACGCCACTCTAACCTCTCGGCCCTCGCCGAACTGTTGATCGCTGTCGCGCGGCAGCTTGATGTCGCGCGCGGCGTACACGGCCTGGGTGAGACCCGAGCAGTCGATGCCCCACTCCGTGCGGCCGCCCCAAAGATAGGGCGCGCCCACGTACCACTTCTGCGCCAGCTCCGGCAGCGCCAGATGACGCGCTTCCGCGCGCAGCTCCTGCTCGCGACGAATGTTTCCAGCCGCCACCGCGCCCCGCTGGCCGTCTGCCAGCTCCACGACGCCGCGACGCAACGCCACGCGTGCCCCGGTCGGCAGCCGGCGTCGACCGTCGGTCGTCAGGATGTCGGCGCTGAGCGAGCGGGCGGTGGCGCGTTCCCGCCAGTCTTCGGCCCTCGCAACGTATCCCGCCGGAAGCCAGGCGATGTAGCCGTCGGGCGCGCGGATTCGCAGCCACTCCTCCCGCCGCTCCAGTACGTCGAGCACTTCGCCGTGCAGTACCTCACTCACGCGCGCCGCCGAGATCTTCGGCTCGCTCTGCAATGGCGCGAGCGCCGCGGTCACGATCGCGGCGGGATCGCCGACCGCCTCCGGAATCAGCTGGACTTTGTCGACCAGCTCTTGCTCGTTGGCGAGGCGTCGCAGCGCATCCCGGGCATCACGGCTCGAGGTGATGCCCGCGATGCCTTTCGGCAAGAGCGACACCTCGAAGACTCCGAGACGTCCGTCAGGCACCCATTTGCGGCGAATGTCGTCGACCGCGCGCTCGACCTTATCCATGTTGGACTGCGCGCTCGACGGCCTCGGGCACGACGAGCGCCGCAATCGCCTCGACCTGCAGTGGAGACTTGGGCTTCGTGGTCGCCGTGCTCACCGCGAAGATCGCATCGCCGTCGAACAGCGTGCCGTACGGCGTGATACGGCGCGCCAGCGCGTCGCTGCCCGACTGCGCCAGCGCCTGCAGCTGCACGCGGTCGAGATCGGCATTGGTGGCGATGACGGCGAGCGTGGTATTCCGATTCAACCGGGCGGGGTCGCCGAGCGGCGCGCCGCCCTCGGCAAGGTAGCGCAGGCTGTCGACCCGGCCGGCGATGATCTCGCCGCGCGCATTCCGAATGTCGCCGATAGCGTTCACCACGACGAGCGCGGAGACGATCACATCGCCGAATTGCGCCGCCCACGAACCCAACCCTGCGGGAATCATGTTCTCGAGCCCGGCGGCCTTGCCGCACGTGGCCCCGCGGCCCACGCCCACACGCCCCTCGGCGAAGTCGGCGGTCGCGTTGTCGCACGCGCGATACGCATCGTCGGGGCTCGGCCACCCGAGTGGCTTGCCGGCGTTGCCGAGATCGAAGATGACGGCCGATGGAACGATAGGAATCGTCCCCTTATCCCCAACCTCCAGCCCCCGCCCTCTTTCACGCAGCCAGCGCATGACGCCATCAGCGGCGCCGAGGCCGAGCGCGGACCCGCCGGTAAAGAGAATCGCATCGATCCGCTCGACCAGGTGACGCGGATCCATCACGTCGAGCTCGCGCGTGCCGGTCGCGCGGCCGCGCACACAGGCCGCGGCGCGCATTCCCGGCTCCGGTGCGAGCACCACGGTGCAGCCGGTGCCGTGCGCTTCGATGGTCGAGTGGCCGACGGTAATGCCGGGGACGGCTGCGAGATTCGTGCGCGGCGTGCTCATTGACGCGCCAAGATAACGTCAGCAACGTTGACGGCCATGACTGCTCCCAAAGCGCCCCTCCCCGCCCCCGCCCCCGCAGACCGCACGACCGTGCTCGTGGTCGACGATGAAGACGGCATCAGACAGGCGTTGACCCGCTTTCTCTCCCGCCTGGGCTATCACGTGCAGGCGGCGGCGAACGCCACCGAGGCGCTGCAGCAGCTCGCGGCGCACCATCCGCAGGCGATGCTGTGCGACATCCGGATGCCCGAGACCAGCGGCGTTGAGCTGCTCCCCAAGGTGCTCGCCCAGGATGCCGACCTCGCCGTGCTCATGCTCACCGCGATCGACGAGCCGCGCACCGCGATCGAGTGCCTCAAGCTCGGCGCGTACGATTACCTGATCAAACCCGTCGATCTCGAGGAGTTGGAATTGTCGTTGCAGCATGCGTTGCGGCAGCGTCAGCTGGAAGTCGACCGGCGCGAGCTGGAGCAGTGGCTGGCGCGGGAAGTCGCGGTGCGCACCCGCGAGCTCGAAGAGCGGTCGGTGGCGATCGAAGAGGTGGCGCTGGACGCGCTGGCGGCGGCGAAGGACTGGGCGGGGACGGAGGCGGCGTTGAGCAAACTGGCGGAGGAGCTGGGCGCGCCGCGCGAGGAGCTGGCGCTGGAGTTGAAGCGCCGGCGGGCGGGAGCCTAGGCTTTCGCCGCTTTCGCTTTTTCCTCGCACGCCTTGCAACGCGTCACGCCGCGGAACGTGCAGATCAGACAGATGAACGTGCCACAGTCCGAGCAGGGATATCCTTCCGACGCCCGCTCTTCATTTCCACAGGCGCGGCACTGCATCCCGTCGTGTTCTTTGAGTTTCGGTTTCTCCATGACCTCAAGATAGCACTTCTTCAAGGAGCGATCGATGTTGTACCGCATCTGCGCCGGCCTGCTGCTCCTCGCGACACTCGGTCACACGCTTGGTGGGATGCTGGGCACCGCGCGCACGGGGCCCCGGGCCGGCGCCGAGGCCGATCGGGTCTTTCGCGACATGCAATTCGTGCACTTCACGTGGCAGGGCGCGGATACGACGTGGTTCAAGTTTTGGCTCGGGAACGGTCTCTGCGTGAGCGCGCTGTTTCTGCCGGCGATCGTCGCGCTCTGGGTCCTGGGGGGGCTCGACCCGACCGTACGTCAGGCGACGCTGCCGATCGCGGTGGGGACGCTGGTCGGCATCGCGCTGACGTCGTTGCTCGGGTTCAAGTACTTCGGTCCCCGCGCGGGAGTGGGGTTTGGAGTGATCACGATTCTGATTGGAATCGCGATCTTCACTGCTTAGAGGTTCAGACTGTAGACCTTCATCTAAACCGAGTACGCACATGCCTTCAGAAGCCTTCACGCAGTATCTCCAGCCACTCCTCGCCGACGCTCAGGAGTTAGACGCCGGGCACACTCGCCTCCGCACCGGACAGGTAGGTCGTCAATGGCGCTTGGGTGCGCTGAACCGCGCTGCCCTCCTAATGTCCGTCTCAGCGTGGGAGGCATACGTTGAGGAGGTCTTGAAGGAGGCCCTCCGATCGATACGCCCTGCTAATCCGCCCTTGGGCCAATGGTCCGCGCTAAACGCTGCGGCACTCAGTCAGCTTGGCAGGTTCAACAACCCAAACGTCGAGAATGTTAAGAACCTCTTCGCGGATTATCTGGGCATTGGTGACTTAACGCTCGAGTGGCATTGGGCGCACTGTGCCTCTCAGCACGCGTGCGATCTCCTCGTTGAGGCTATGCGATTCCGTCACCAGATCGCACATGGAGTGAACCCCCGCCCCACAATTCATAACAACTATTCGAGCTGGCTACCAGGCTTCTTCAGAAGATTGGCGACGTGCACGGACCGGGCTATTCGTCACCACTTGGTCACCCAACTGGGTGCTCAGGCGCCGTGGTGAGCGCCTCTGCTCATTACGGCGTGGTCGGTCCCTCCTCAACACCTAGTTCGAGCGGCTTTCGGAAGGGGAACGAGAGTAGTCACGTAGGAGACCATTCCCTGAGAAGGGATTCCACGCGGTCTGGGTCCGAAAGCTTGTAGTATCGCCGGGCTCCGTTGCGGGTGCTGACGTACTTCTCAAGAAGACCGGCAGTTCCGAGCTGGGCCAATCTGGACGGATGAAACCCCTTCCCGAACCGATCCTCGTAGAGCGGGAGAATCCACGAGTAGCAGAGGAGCCTCTGGTCCGGTGGCAAGTTCTCGCGCTTCCAGACTTCGTAACAGGCAGAGAGTACCCGCTGGAGTTCTGGCTCGGCTTCGATGTGTGCTTCCATGTTCGTCACTCCGGGCACCTAGGTGGGCGCCTGACTCAGAGGTGGTCGCAAGACGACAATAACCGCATCGCATACGCGTCGGCAGCGGTCTTGACCCAGGTCGGATCTACTAGAGCGGTCCACATGATGAGTAGCAGCGCGTCAAACCCGCCCGCAACGTAGGCAACCGGTGGCGTCCTGGCCTGTCGGAACTGCGTGTTCAGCAAGAGTAGGACTGCGATTGCCGCGACACCTGTGATCGCTGCAGTGATACCCAGAGACTTCATGCCCCACAGGTTGCGTCGAAAACCGTAGTTACAGTTCTCCTCGAACACGAGAGAAAACTTCATCCGATCGCGAGTCTTCTCTTTCAGAAGGCTGACGCACGCTTCGTACACTTCGTCCGCTTGAGTCGGGTTTGCCAGTTCGTCGGCTGCGCTGGGCACATTCACATCCGGCAACAACCCCTGAAGCCTCCTATGCCATCGCAAGAGCGTAGGCTTGTTCCCCCTTTCGCGATGGCGGAGCAGCCGGACCGTCGGAGACCCGCCCCACGAGTCGAAGAGCTGTTTCTGTTTTTGCAGACCGCGATCGCGCCCCAACTGGGCCAGCAACGCCGTGCCTCCGCAGCCCACGACGATGGCCCAGAAAACCGCCCAGCCGGTAAACTGCATCGGAAACCAAGCAACGGTGGCTAACGCGAGCGGAAGCACGACAACGAGGGCGGGTGCGAGCCGCGCCCTGCGTTCGTACTGGTCGAACGGGCCCGAAAGGAGCTTCATCCCTCCTCGGTTCTCCCTCGAGCGCCTGGGGTCATATCACGCCGCCTTGCTCTGCACGTTTAGAGATTCAAAACTCGGTCAATCAGTGAACGCGATCGTCCGAATGTCGCCGTTCTGCTTCTTGGTGTGCAACGAGCACCCCCCGTCGATGTGTGTTCCGAAGACGTGCCGCGCCACCTGTACGTACGCTTGAACGACAGCAGCATCGGGATGACCAAACGGGTTGTCCACGCCGGCGCTTATCAGGATCGTGTTCGGCGCAACGTGTAACAACGTTTCGGCGTTGGTGCCGTTCCGAGACCCATGGTGCGGAGCAGCCATCACGTCGGACGCGAGCCGCCGCGCAAAGAAGCGGTTGATTGTAGCCCAGCGGTCGTTTTCGGTGTCGCCCGTCACGAGGTAGGAGAAACCTCCCGCGTCTGTCCCTTTGATCTTGATGACGAGACTACAGTTGTTTGAACTGGTCATATCCTCCGGATGCGGTGAGAAGATCTCGAAGGCAAGTCCAGTGGCCAGTCCTGACAGGTCGATATTCGGTAGGGACGCCATCGTCACCGGAATGGTCACCAAGGGCGATTCCGTACCCGCCCTAAGCTCCACTTCCTCGTCGAGGAGAGCCATGACATCTGCGTAGGAGTCGGTGTCCTTGTCGTAGTCGGGGAAAAGAACCCACTCGGGTCGGTATTTTCGGAGGAGTATGGCCAAGCACCTGACGTCAGCGTGATCCCGATCGAATCCCGTCAAGATCACCCCACGGAACGCGTGGTCTTTCAGAAACGTTGCCAAGTGACGCTTGACGTTGCCGACTGTATTGTCACCGCCTGGGGGAATCCGGGCATCAACGGCGATTGCCTCAGAACGATTCCTCACGATCGCAAGGGATCCCTGGCCCACGTTCACAGTTATGAGGTCCATTCATTCCCTCCGGCTGCTCTGAGATCTAGGTTCCCAACCCCGCGACTAGACGGTTCAGGTGTAGCTCGAGTCTTCGGACAGCAAGCCACGGTGTCTCATCCTGCGCGCCCGGCGCGCCCGGAAACCGGTCCCGTTCCTTCCGTGGGACCATAGCTTCATAACTCGCCTTGCCCTCCGACGCTGACTCCACCACCACCACGTCCGCGCTGGAATGATCAAGCAGCTCGATGGACCCCCTCCACAAAAGGCATTGTGCAGCCTCGGAGAAAAATGGGCGCAGGTTGGGGAATAGCTGTCGAAGTACCCGATCATCGAGAGCGCGCCACTCTTGCCTGGAATGTTTGGCATCGTCAGGTTGCTCGCTTCGGGAGGCCGGCGCGGCTGGTTGCTCCCGACGCGTGAAGCCCGGAACCCAGATCACGGGCTCTTCCGTGACGCGCACGCATTCCGGCGGTATTTCGTACACCTTGTCGTCGTGCCGCTTCAGCAAGTAGTGCTTCACTCCGTACCGATCCGGTCCCGCGACCTTCTCGGTCACTAGCAACGCGTACCAGAAATCTAGGTTGTGTTGCGGGTGGTTCACGGTCCGCCTGTACGTCTCGATGTCACCGCCGCTCAGCGTTGGGAAGCCGTTCACATGATGTGTGTGCCATGTCCCCAGATGCTCGATATCAGGATGCTGGTTCTCGATTTCGCGAAAAACACCCTCCTGGTAATCTCCATCCTGAAAGAAACTCGTCACGGCACGGCGAGCCTGGGGACCAGCGTCTATCATTCCTGTCACGTTCACATCCAAGCTGCGACCACTTCGATACGTTCCCACGATTCGACCACCCGTCTCAACATGACCGTACCGGTCGCACTCGTCGAAGATCGCCGTGAGCACCGAGCGAGATATGACTACGCGCACGCCTTCGGTTCGGTCAAAGTGGGTCATCTGATTCCAGGGTTGCGCAAATCTGGCATCCGGCTTGGGGTGTTAGGGTGATCCTCTGCAGCTGGAAGTTTCTCTCGAATGGCACCACCGGACGATTGCCCCAGACGAGGTAGTTCTCGGCGATTTCACTGAGATACTTCGGACGCTGGGGTAGGAGACGCGCTATTGAATCCAGCACGAAGCGCGTGTGGAAGGCCGTCACGAAGGCGATGTCGACGTTAAGGCCAGGCGAATCCTTGATTTCCTCCACGCCAAGACCGTACAGCTTCTGGCGTTCGTCCTCGTTGAGTAGGTCCACTTCTCGAATGCCCGATCGGAACGTCGTTCGCTGCAGGAACCCCTCAAGACACGCAAGGCATCCACCGCTGCCCGGTCGGTATGCAAAGACCTCGCCTCCTATTCCCCGCGTAAATACACGCGCTACACAAAACGGGGTCTTGGTTCGGACACACAGTTCGTTGATGAACCACCGCGACGGTTCGTTGTCGGTCGCCAACACCACAACATCTGCTTCTTGAACGAGACCTACTGTCCGGGGGTCACGAAGTACGTCTAGGTCGAGCCTGCTGACCTCCGCCGACGGGTTCCTGTCGAGAAGGACCTCGGAAACGGCATCAACTTTCGACCGTCCGAGGAACTGGGCTCCGCATACGTGTCGAATGACGTTCTCAGGCTCAAGAATGTCCTTATCGACTAGCGTGAAATGCTTTATGCCCGACATGACGAGTTGTAGCGCGACGTTACCTCCCCCAGAGCCGCATCCGACCACGAGCACACGGGCATCGCCCAAGACCCCGACGTCGAACAAACCCTCGACTCGAGCGAACAGTGTTGGCTGGTTCATTGGGTCTCATCGCCCAGTTGAAGCCATGCGCCGGTCTGACGCCAATGCGTGTACCCACGCAACCACATCCGGGCCAGGTTGATCGATGACATCACACCGTGCTTACCGGGGTTCCACTGGGTCATCATGCCGTACACACACAGGGACCCATCCGGCCAACGATGCGGACTGGCATTGTCGACCGGGTCCGCCCGTATGACCGGAGGAACACTCGGATACCCGTGCGGAAGAACAATCTCGATTCGAAAATCACGTCCTTCTTCCAAGCCGGGGACGCGGACGACAACCTCGTTCTTAGAATTGAGGGTTATTTGATGGTCGGGTTCGTCTTTCTGCACGTCACTGAACTCCTGCGCCAGCCTGGCCTTCGGGATGTCGGGCATGAAATCCTCGACCGGAACCAGGCACGCCAGAGGAATTCCCTTACGCTCAACGAGGAAGGCTCGTCCACGATCAGAGACAGCATCCAAAATCTCTCCGGGCTTTGCCCGCAGGTCCGACATGCTGACTAGCTCAAAGTCTCGGGGCATACGCGACCTCAGTGCTGGATTTCTGCGCCTGGCCAGTACCCTGTTCGCCTCCACACCTCATACTTGTTCAGCCACTTTGCAGCCCGAGCGATCACGAAGGTGAGATCATGAACGCCTGGATTCCACATTGACGGATGCATGTAGCAGATGTGGCTGTCTTTGTACCGGTGCGGCGGCGACTGAAGGGATGGTGCGTCCACGAAGACTTGCGGCATCCGGTGTGGGTAGCCATCGAAGAACACGGACAGCACGTACACGGAGCCCGCCGAGGTTTGGAGAGCTACCTTCGCATACGGTTCAGATTGAGCGGTCAGGCGAAGCTCGACATTCGAGAATTGCATCTGCGCCTCGGCAACCTCGAGACGCAGCCTATGAATGTCCACGAGCGTGCCCCCGAGCATGACTCTGTCGGGTGTATTCACCGCCCAGTTGCTCCCGCATCGTGATTGGCTTTTTCCCTCCGAGTTCGCTTGCGGTCGATCCGCCTTTCGCTCGGATCTCACCATTTGGCAGGATCTCGACGGGAACCTCTTCTTCGTTCTCGAGGAGTTGCTCGAGCTGCTCAATCGTCGGCTTGGCCACGCGACCCCCTGTGTGTATTGAACTGCGCAAGTATCATACTTGCCTACTTGCTTAGTTCTGTCAAGAGCTCATTCGTGCATGGCGTTAGTTGGGGACGGAAACAGGGAGCGTGGTAGGCAGAAAAGAGGTTCTTCACCCACGCGCGTACAAGAGTCTTCGGAAACGGCTTAGGAGAGAGAGCTGTCCAGAAGTCACTATAAGTTCAACGAATACGCCTTGATCTTGTTGATCAGCGTCGCGCGCGAGATGCCAAGCTCCAGCGCGGCCCGCGTGCGGTTCCCGGCGTGATGCCGCAGCGTGCGCTCGATGTGCTGGCGTTCCACCTCCGACAGCGACTGCGCGTGATAGCGGCGATCGGCCGTGGCGCGCTGCCGCAAGTCGGGCGGCAGCTGCTCGATGCCGATCGCCGGTTGCCCGCGCGCCAGAATCATCGAGCGCTCCAGTACGTTGCGCATCTCCCGGACGTTGCCCGGCCAATGCGCTGAGAGCAGCCGGTCCAGGACGTCCGTGCTGCAGTCGCTCGGGCACCCCGGCAGCTCAGCCTTGAGATCGCTGATAATCCGCGTGATCAGCTCGAGCCGATCCTCGCGCGTGCGGTCGCGCACGGGCGGGACCGTCAGCGGCATCACGTTCAGGCGGTAGTAGAGGTCTTCGCGGAAACGCCCGCTTTCGACTTCACGGACGAGGTCGCGATTGGTCGCCGTGATCAGCCGGACGTCGACGGTCAGCTCACGCGTTCCGCCGAGGCGGCGAAATTTCTTGGTCTCGAGCACGTGCAGCAGCTTGGGCTGCAGCTCCAGTGCCAGCTCGCCGATCTCGTCGAGGAAGATCGAGCCGTGATCGGCCAGCTCGAACAGCCCCACCTTCCGCTCTTTGGCGTCGGTGTATGCACCTTTTTCGTGGCCGAACAACTCAGATTCGAGGAATGTCGCCGACAGACCGGCGCAGTTGACCTCGATGAACGGACCGCTCGCGCGCGGGGAGTGGTTGTGGATCACCCGCGCGACCCACCCCTTCCCTGTCCCGCTCTCGCCCTGCAGCAGCACGGTCGACCGTTCGCTCGCCGCCAGCAGCTCGATCTGGCGCGCCAGCTCCTGCATCGCGGGCGAGACGCCGAGCGACGCGAGGCCCTCGCCTTCGTTGTCGAGCGCGCGGAGCCGGGCGTTCTGGCGCGACAGCCGCGTCTTCTCGGCGACGCGGGCGATCGCCGCCGAGAGATGCGTCATGTCCACCGGCTTCGTGAGGAAGTTCTCGGCGCCGAGCTGCATCGCTTTGACCGCGGTTTCGATGTCGCCCTGGCCGGTCAGCAGAATCACGGCCGCGCCTTCGCGCCGCAGCCGCTCGAGCACGACGAGGCCGCTCGCGTCGGGGAGATGCAGGTCCAGCAGCACCACGTCGGGCCGCACGCGGTGGAACGTGTCCATTGCCTGTTCGCCGGTGCCGTCGCGCCACACTTCGTAGCCGATGCGCTCGAAATAATCGCCGATCGCGCGCAGCACGGCGACATCATCGTCCACCAGCAGCAGGGTATCAGCCATGGTGCGCCTTGAACGCCGGTCCGACGAGAACCGAGAGCGCACCAGGCAGCAGCCGCGCTTCGAACGGTGTCTCCCCCGTCACCTCCCCGTCGAGCTGCACGGGACGCTGCGCGCCCTCGGGGACCTCGACACGCACCGCACGGCCGCGCCCCCACCAGACCCGGCGACCCTTCCCCTTCCCGTTGCTGAAGAGCAGCTCGAGCAGCGCGCTCGCACTTTGAATGGCACCGTCCGCCTCGAGCGCGACGACGTCCAGCCAGCCGTCATCCGGGGCGAGATCCGGGCGCAGATTGAGAAACCCGGGCGGCAGCTTGCCGCAGTTCAACACGAGCAGCATCGCCGCGCGGATCTCGTGCCGGGTATCGTCGACGGTGACGAGATGGGGAACGCTGCGGACCGAGGGCAGCGTCAATGCCGCCCGCGCGACGTACGCGCCGAGCTTCCAGCGCCGTTTCTCGCGCCGGCCCGTCGCGGCCATCAACGCGGCGTCGAATCCGGTCCCTGCGCCGACGGCGAAATAGTGCGCGCCATCGGCGCGCTGCACGACGCCGAGATCGATCGCGTGGGCTCGGGCGCGCAGCAACGCGCGCGCCGTGCCGCT